>Ga0209011_1000193_pt1 | contig 28109 bp, 30 predicted proteins | sample BlaSpr_A8_OM1_M3_FD_187986 | JGI IMG/M metagenome (GOLD analysis project Ga0209011, IMG submission 187986) | Forest soil microbial communities from Thunder Bay, Ontario, Canada - Black Spruce, Ontario site 2_A8_OM1_M3 (SPAdes) (version 2) | ecosystem: Environmental > Terrestrial > Soil > Boreal... | reverse complement strand
CCGGCCCGCCACCCAGTAGGCCTTTTCGCTTGCGCCATCCGGCCGTCCCGTCGCCATGGCCCGGTGACGTGACGAAGGACACGTTCTCGACCAGGCGGCGCCGCTCGTGGCTCATCAGCGTGACCCAGCGCCGGCTGAGGATCGCGATGTCGGCCCCTCCCCCGCTCCCCGGCAGCTTCACCTTCGGCCGGCTCGGTTCGCCCACGTATGACGTGTTCAGGTTGCCGAACCGGTCGACCTCCGCTCCGCCGATGAACCCGAGGTCGACTTGCCCCTGGGCCATTAGCGCCATCACGTTCGACATCCGCGTCGCCCAGAGGGCTCCTGCGACATTCGGCGGATCGCCCATCGTGCCCAGGAAACCCGCGGCCGGCTGGTCGCGCATGAGGCCCACCTCGAAGAGGCCGCGAGCGCTCGGGGCATGCGCGTTACGTGCGACCGCGTAAGCCAGGATGGGCAGCCGCATGCCGACGAACACCAGGTCCCCGTCGCGGATCTCGCGCGAGGCAACCGCAACCATCAGCTCCTGCGGTGTGTAGCTACTCGTCGCCATAGTCCACCGGCTCAGACATGCGGTGCCGGGTGATGCGAAGCGAGTCGACGTCGATGCGGCTCAGGTAGGTCGCGCGATCCGGGATCTGCATCACCCACTGTTTGAGCCAAGCCTCGTAGCCATCGACAGTGCGTGACTGCTTGGCGTAGTCGCGATAGCAGGCGTGGTCGCGCTTGAAAAATCCTTGCACCGGTGAGGGGTGGGCGCCGCCGGGCTCATGGACGACCGCGACCACCTTCGTCTCCGGGAACAGGATTCGATTCGGATCGCTCAACGTGACGTCCTGGTCAACCAGCTCCTCGCACGACACGATCACCCTGCCGGCCGCGAGCCCGGCCTCTTCAGTGACACCCATCGGTCCCCAGGCGTGAGCCCTCCCCATCTCGTCGGCTCGCTGCACGTGGACTATCGCGACGTCGGGGCGGACCGCCTCGACGTGGACAAGTCCGTCGGCGGCAACCAATCCGGGGTTCGTACGAAGGATGTCGCTACCCAAGAGCGTGCGAGTGGGCAGGCTGGGCACGCTCCACGCCGCTGCCCAGAGCGCAAGCGAGATCGAGAAGTTGGAGTGATCGCGCACCTCCAACGGACGCGGGATCTGCTGCTCGCAAGCTCGCCGGTAGCAGTAGCCGAGTCCCTCCGAAACGTTGCCAACCCAGGCCGCGGTCACCCGCCGCGCGCAGCCCGCGCCGATGAGCTGGTCGAAGAGGGCGTCCGAGATGGGGCCGACAAGCTCCAGGTCGCGACGCTGCTGTCTGATCATCTCGTGCCCCGCGGCGAATGGAATGAGAGGCTCGAGCGACAGGCCGAGGGCGACCGTGGAGCCATCCGGCACGAAGCGGCGGATGGCCTCCGCCATCGCCATCACCTTGCCGCTCACGGCTCACCTCGTCGTCGGCGGATCTCGTAGAGGGCGATCGAGACTGCCACCGCGACGTTCAGCGAGTTGGCAGCGCCTTCCATCGGGATCCGCAGGGCAACGCTGGACATCACCTCATAGCCACTGCTGACTCCGCGTTTCTCGTTCCCAGCTATGAGAACGACCGGACCGTAGAGCGGGGTGTTCCTCAGATCGTGCACGCCATCGGGGTCGAGAGCCGCGACCAGGGGAGCGTGGCCAGAGCTCTTGACGACTTCAAGCCAGGACGCCACCTGCGCAGGTCCCGCCAGCCGGATCACCGGAAGCGAGAACAGCGATCCAACGCTCGCCCGGATCGTTCGTGGATCGTAAACGTCGGTGGCGTGACCCGTCACGATGACGCCCGCGGCGCCGAAAGCATCCGCTGAGCGGATCAGCGTCCCCAGGTTGCCCGGATTCGCGGGACTGTCGGCGACGATGACGACGAAGTCCCGCTCCAACTTCAGCCGCCCCGGAACATCCGGCGGCATCTGAAGAATCGCAACCAGCTCCGACTGGTCTTCCTTCTCGCTCAGCTTCTCGAGCATGGACTCGGTCACCTCGTAATGTGCCTCGGCGTTTGCCTTCTGCAAAACGTCCTCGGCCCAATCCGACAGTGCGCGCTCCCGAGAGAACCAGATGGATTGGAACTTCCAGCCGTGACGAATCGCCGCATTGATGGTGGTCACACCTTCGGCGAAGAACTCCCCGTAGCGCTGCCGCTTGGTCCGGTTGCGGCGCAACACCTCAGCGTGCTGGAAGGCGTTGTCCTCCGTGGCGAGACGGTGGAGGCGGGCCGTAGTGGTTACTGGCCGATCGACTCGAGGAACGCGCGATAGTTGCGCCCCAGCTCGGGCATCGAGTCGCCGCCGAACTTCTCGAGAAACGACTCCGCCAGCGTGAGCGCGACCACCGCCTCCCCGATCACACCTGCTGCCGGGACCACGCACACGTCGCTCCGCTCGTAATGCGCCTCGACCGGCTCCTTGGTGATGAGGTCCACCGACCACATAGGCTTCTTCATGGTTGAGATCGGCTTGATTGCCACTCTCATGTCGATGATTTCGCCGTTGGTCATCCCGCCCGTCAGGCCGCCCGCGCGGTTGGTGAGGTGGCGAAAACGCCCCCCTTCGTACTCGATCTGGTCGTGGAAGTCCGAGCCGTGTCGCGCGGCGCCCTGGAAGCCCGCCCCGAACTCGACCCCTTTGATTGCGTTGATCGAGAGGACGGCCTGGGCCAGCCGGCCGTCAAGCTTGCGATCCCACTGCACGTAGCTACCCAACCCTGGAGGGACGTTGCGCGCGATGATCCGAAACGTGCCGCCGACTGTGTCGCCCTTCTCGGCCACATTGTCGATCTCGGCCACCATCTGCGCGGACGCGTCGGGGTCGGGACACCGCACGGACGATGCCTCGATCATCTCGGTCGTCACCTTGGCGGCATCGACTCCTTCGTATCCGATGTCGACGGTGCCTATGGACTGCGTGAAGCTCAGGATCTCGATCCCGAATTCGGCCAGGAGCTTGCGAGCGACGCCTCCCGCCGCGACCCGCGTGGCCGTCTCGCGCGCGGACGAGCGCTCCAGGACATTCCTGACGTCGGTGTGCCCGTACTTGAGCGCACCGGCCAGGTCCGCGTGGCCGGGCCGCAACCGCGTGATCGGCTTTGGCGCAAAGCCCTCTTTGGAGGCGCCCATCTGGGCGGTCCAGTTCACGTGGTCCTTGTTCTCGAGCACCAGAGTGATCGGGCTGCCGATGGTCACGCCGCCGCGCACGCCGCTGACGATTCGAGCCACGTCGGTTTCGATCTGCTGCCGTCCGCCGCGACCGTGTCCGCCCTGACGGCGCGCGAGGTCGCGGCGCAGGTCCTCCTCGGAGATCTCGAGGCCCGCCGGCACGCCTTCCATCACGACCGTGAGCTGCGGACCGTGTGATTCGCCGGCTGTCAACCATCTGAGCATTGAGGCGATGATAAGGCGCAGTGCCAGACGCCCTTGAAGTGGCCATGATCGACATCGGCGGAACGCTGTGGCCGAATTCGTGGCCTTTTCGCAAAAGTGACGGGCTTGGAAGACACCAGCGAGTGACCGCGGCGATGCCGATGCTGGACGCCCCGGCGGTCGACAAGCTGGTGGCAGATCTGATCGAAAGCAGCCGGCATGGCGACCAGGCGCGAGCCACCGGCATGAACAACTCAGGAGGGACCTTTGGATCAGCAGAGGTGCTCGTGGCCGAGTGCCTTGCGCTGCAAGGCCTGCCCGCAGACCCCCAGACGGTCAGCCGGATCAGGCGCGCCATGGCCATCCCTGTCTCCGACCGGATGAAGCCTCTGCCGGGCGCGATCGAGCTGCTGGCGGAGATCCAGGCCCTCGGACTGGGGACGGTGATCACCAGCAACACTTACTGGCGCGACGCCGAGAGCTACTGGGAGGATTTCCGGCTGCTCGGGATGGCGCCCTACATCGACAGGGTGGTCACGTCGGTTGACGCCGGCCACCTCAAGCCTCACCCCGCTGTATTCGAGATGGCGATGCGAATCGCAGGGGTGCCTGCCGACCACTGCGTCGTCATCGGCAACCGCGAGGAGAACGACATCGAGCCTGCCCTCGCGCTCGGGATGTGGACGATCCTCGTCTATCCCGACGATCCGGAACCTGCATCCAGCCGCGCCCATGCGGTGGCGCCCGACTTGTGGGAGTGCGCCAAAGCCCTGAAGACTATGCTCGCCCGATGAAGCAAGAAATGGCTCGGGAGGTGCAGCGCGTGGTCGTGGCGCTCGACGTCAACGGCGAGCGCGCCGAGCTGCTCCTGCCGGTGCACAAGACTCTCCTCGAGGTCCTTCGGGAGGACATGCAGCTGACCGGCACCAAGCACGGCTGCGAGCTCGGCGAGTGCGGGACCTGCACAGTGCTCGTCGACGGCCGTCCAGAGCTGAGCTGTCTCTTGCTCCCGCTCCAGGTCGAAGGGCGGGCGATCACAACCATCGAAGGGATGGCTAGCGGGAGCCGGCTGCATCCTCTTCAGCAGGCCTTCGCCGAGCTCGGCGCTGCCCAGTGCGGCTACTGCACCCCGGGCATCCTCCTCTCTGCGAGATCGCTTCTCGAGACCAACCCGCAGCCTTCGCGCGACGAGATCCGCGAAGCGCTGGCGGGCAATCTATGCCGCTGCACGGGCTACGTGAAGATCCTTGAAGCAATTGAACTTGCCGCGGGGCGCATGAGATGAATGAGCGCCCCCATCCGGCGCTCCCCATCCGGCGCGCTTCGCGCGCCGGCTTCCCCGCAAGCGGGGAAGCGACCAAGTTCGCAGTAGTCGGGAAGCCGCTTCCACGCGTTGACGCCGTGACGAAGGTCACCGGCCGCGCCGTTTACGCCGACGACATGTTGCTGCCGCGAACGCTTCACTGCCGGATCCTTCGCAGCCCTCATCCGCACGCGCGCATCGTGTCCATCGACACCTCGGCGGCGCGACGCATGCCCGGCGTGCTCGCCGTGATCACTGGAGCCGACCTGCCGATCAAGTTCGGCATCCTGCCGGTTACGCAGGACGAGCGCGCGCTGGAGCATGAGAAGGTGCGCTACGTGGGCGATCCCATCGCCGCGGTCGCCGCGACCGAAGAAGAGATCGCCGCCGCCGCCTGCGATGCGATCTCGGTCGAATACGAGGTCCTCGAGCCCGTGATGTCGATCGAAGAAGCGCTCGCCGAACCAAAAGATGAGCGGATCCAGGACTACGGCGGTCCTCACAACATCCACAAGCTAGTGGCGCTCGAGTTCGGGGACGTGGAAGGTGGCTTCGCGCTCGCCGACCATGTCCGCGAGGACGTGTTCTTCTTCCAGGGCAACACGCATTTGCCGATGGAGCAGCACAGCGCCATCGCCACGTATGTCGACGGGAAGGTCACGCTATGGTCGTCCACACAGGTGGTGCACTACGTGCATCGCGCGCTCTCGAAGGTGCTCGAGCTGCCGATGAACCGCATTCGCGTGATCGGCGCGGCGCACGGCGGCGGTTTCGGCGGCAAGACCGACCCCTTCGCCCACGAGATCATCGTTTGCAAACTGGCGATGATGACCGGGCGTCCCGTCAAGTGCACGCTCACGCGCGAAGAGGTTTTCTACGCCCACCGAGGCCGGCACCCGGTGCTCATGTGGGTGCGGACCGGAGTGACGAGCGACGGACACATCACCGCGATGCATTTCCGCACCGCGCTGGATGGCGGGGCGTACGGCTCGTATGGTGTCGCCTCCACTTTCTATACAGGTGCATTGCAGACGGTGACCTACGACATCCCTGCCTATCGCTTCGAGGGATGCCGTGTTTTCACAAACAAACCGCCGTGCGGGCCCAAGCGCGGTCACGGCACTCCGCAGCCACGTTTCGCGCTCGAGCTGCATCTCGAGAAGATCGCTCGCGACATCGGCATCGACCCTGTGGACTTGAAGCAACGCAATTTCGTCAAGCCGATGACCATGACGGTCAACTGGCTGCGTGTCACTTCCTGTGGACTCGACGAATGCACCGAGCGCGTGATGCAGGCCTCAGGTTTCAAACACCGGGCAAGACGCCCCGGCCACGGCATGGGATTCGCGATCTCGAGCTATCTGTCGGGCGCCGGCACCGCCATCTACTGGAACGACATGCCCCACTCCGAGGTGCAGATCAAGGTGGACCGCGGCGGTGTCACCGCCTACTGCGGGGCGATGGACATCGGCCAGGGGTCGGACTCGGTCCTAGCCACGATCGTCGCCGAGGAGCTTGGGCTGCAGCCCGCCGACATCAGGCTCGTCACCGCCGACACGGATACCACGCCGATCGACCTGGGCTCGTACTCGTCTCGCGTGACCTTCATGGCCGGCAATGCGGCGCTCGAGGCGGCGCGCAAGATGCGATTGATCCTGGTTGGCGCGGTGGCGGCGAAGATGGCCTGCGAGCCAGGAGCCGTCGCGGTCGGCGGTGGGCGCATCGGCGACTTCAGCTTCGAGGAGGCCAGCGTTCTGGCCGAGGCGCGCTTCGGCACTCTCACCAGTGCGGGCAGCTATAAGCCGCCGAAGATCGCCGGGCCCTACAAGGGCTCCGGCGTGGGCCCGAGTCCCGCGTACAGCTACTCCGCTTGCGTGGTGGAACTGGACGCCGACGCCCGCACCGGGCTGGTGCAGGTGAACAAGATCTGGATCGCACACGACGTAGGGCGCGCGATCAATCCGCTGCTGGTCGAGGGCCAGGTCGAAGGGAGCGTCTACATGGGCCTGGGCGAAGCGCTGATGGAAGAGCAGGTATTTCGCAAGGGCCTGCACAAGTGGCCGTCCATGCTCGAGTACAAGTCGCCGACATTCCTCGACACTCCCGAGGTCGAGACATTCATCGTCGAGACAGTGGACCCGGAAGGTCCATATGGCGCCAAGGAGGCGGGACAGGGTCCGCTCCTCCCCGTCCCCCCGGCAGTGTGCTCGGCCGTGTACGACGCGCTCGGCGTTTGGGTCGACGAGGTTCCGGTCACCCCGGAAAAGATCGTCGAGGCCTTGCGGCGAAAAGAGAAAGGCGAGCCGGCGCGCTACGGCCCCTTGCGCTTTCCCACCATCCCGTATCCGGCCACGATCAAAGTCGAGCCGCCGCCCAAGAAGGAAGTGGATCTTGCTGCGCCTGCCGCGATTTAACTACCTGCGTCCGAAGACCGCGCGCGAGGCAGCGCAGATTGCCGCCGACCTCGGGCCGCGAGCGATGTTCGTGGCGGGCGGCACAGACCTTTTCCCGAAGCTCAAGCGCCGTCAGTTCGAAGTCGATACGTTGATCGGACTCGACTTCCTGCCTCGCGAGGTTCACAACGGTTCTGTTGGATCAATCACCGTGGACGCGGGCGTCAGACTCGCGGCTGCCTCCGGCGAAGAGCACCTCAACAAGAACTTCGCCGGTTATGCGGAAGCAGCGGGGCTCGTGTCATCACCTCCGCTGCGAAATGCAGGGACGATCGGTGGAAACCTCTGCGTCGACACGCGATGCAACTACTACGACATGACATACGAGTGGCGGAAGGCCGCGGGCTTTTGCATGAAGAAAGATGGAGACATCTGCCTCGTCGCACCGAGCAGCCCGAGATGTTGGGCAGTCACTTCATCGGACACGGCGCCGATGGCGATCGCGCTCGAAGGAGTTGTGATGCTCACCGGACCCGATGGCGAGCGCGAGCTGCCGGTCTCAGCTCTCTATCGCGATGACGGCATGGACTACATGGCCAAGCAGCCAAGCGAGGTCGTCACCTCACTTCGACTCACCGCGGATGAAAACACGAGCTCCGCTTACGTGAAGCTGCGCCGCCGTGGTTCGATCGACTTTCCCATCGCGGGCGCGGCAGTCGCCCTTCGGCGCGACGGCGACACGGTGGTCAATTGCCGGATCGTCCTCTCGGCGGTGGCCTCATACCCACTCGAAGCGACAGCGGCTGAAGATTTCCTGAACGGAAAGCGAATTGAAGCCGAAACCATCCGCGAAGCGGCTGAGATCGCCGCTAAACCGGCCAAACCGCTGGATAACGCCGATCTCAGCCACTTCTGGCGCAAGCGTATGGTGCGGGTAGTCGTCGAGCAGGCAATACGGAAAGCGATCGATCAACGGCCAGGGTTCGACGGTTAAGCTTCTAGGGCACTACCAAGAATGACGCATATATACCGGTGGCAATCAGGGCAGGGAATGGTCGAGTACGCCCTCATCCTGGCGCTGGTTGCCTTGATCGTGGTCATCGCGCTTATCGCAACGGGCGGTCAGCTCATCAACCTGTTCTCGAATATCAGCAGGACCATGTGCCTGTACAGGGTTGGCTGTTGATGAAACCGTCGTTCACGCAGGCAGGGCAGGGAATGGTTGAGTTCGCCCTCATCCTCGCTCTTGTCGCGTTGATCGTGATCGTGGCCCTCGTCGCGACGGGTGGCCAGGTCATCAATCTGTACTCGGACATCGTCAGGACGATGTGCCTCTATCACGCAGGCTGCTGACGCTCTAGCCGTCTAGTCGCCCAGGGCGGTCGCTGCCGCCGCCGCCGCCCGCTCAGCCAGATTCCGAATCAGCTCGAAATCTCTCTGCGCCAGTGCTTCCGGCGGGAATAGAGATGCGGTGAGGCCGACCGCCTTCACCCCCAGCCTCAGATACGCGCCGATGTCCTCGATCGGCACGCCGCCCGAGACCCAGAACGGAACGCCGCCCATTGGCCCATTCAAAGCGCGGACGTACTCGGGCCCACCTACTGGCCCCACGGGGAAGACCTTGACTAGAGCCGCGCCCGCCAGGCGCGCCTGGTAGATCTCGGTCGGAGTCAGCGCACCCAGCACGCAGAGGATGTCGTGCTCACGGCAAGCCTCAGCGACCTCTGGCAGCACGACCGGAGTCACGACGAACGAAGCGCCGGCATCTTTTGCCTCATGCACTGCACCTGGGTCCCACACGGTCCCGACCCCGACTGGAAAGCGCCCGCCTGTGGTGGCGATCAGGCCGCGGATCATCTCGAAGCATGAGGGCACGGTCTTGGTGATCTCGATTGTCCGGACCCCACCCTCCATGGCTGCCAGGCACGCGTAGAAGCCTGCGTCGGAGTCTTCGGTACGCAGCACGCCGCACACACGATTGGGAAAGATCTGGTCCAAAGTCCGCACGCCGACTGAATTATCCCTCGTGCTGGAATTGCAACCCGTTACCCCACCCGACTTTCGGGATTCCTTAGAGTGGTACATACGTATGACAGGCGCGACAAAGGGGCCCTCACGAACTCACGGCGGAGCCTCCGAGTTGGTGGGGCATCCGACTGAAACCACGCGCGACCAGATCATCCATGCCGCCGCCGAGTCGCTGCTCGAGGTCGGCTACTCTGGCACCAGCGTCCGGGCCATCGCGACGAAGGCGGGGGTCGCGATCGGCAACCTCCAGTACTGGTTCCCCACCAAGTCCGAGCTGCTGGTCGAAGCGTGGCGTTACCTGACCGGCCGTTCCGTCGAGGAGCTGCGCCACACGCTCAATCAGCTGACCGACCCACTCGAGGTGCTGGAGATCGGCGTCGAGTCGCTGTGGGATTCGCTGCGGCGCCTCGGCGACATACAGCTCGCGGCCTTCGACCTCCTCGTCCAGGCCCCGCGCACCGAGCGCCTGCGGGCCTACCTGCCGGAGCTCTTCACCCGATACCGCGAGGTCATCCAGGAGCAGCTCGACCGGCTCGAGGAGGACGGTAGGATCAGGCTCACGGTTCCGCGTGAGGTGCTGGTCCCCCTGGTGCTGAACACCGTGCTGGGCTTCGGGCTGTACTACGTCGTGACCCGGGACGACGAATCGTGCCTGAAGGCGCTTTCCGCGTTCCGGCAGCTGGCGGCGACGCTGGTGGAGCCCGTCTGATGTCGATCCAGCTCGTCGAGCGCGACCTGGATCGCCTCGAAAGCCTGTGGGAGGACGGTCTCTCGGATGCGTACCGCTCGTACCTCGAGGCTGTGCAGGCATACGAGCCCGATGCGCAGCCCAGGCTCGCGCTCGCGGCCGCGCTGATCGAGATCGGCCTCCGGCTACAAGGCCTCGGCGGCCGTGCGGCCGCAGCCCCCACCCTGCTGATGGGCGACCTGTGCCTCGCGCGCTCCTCACGCCTGCTGGCAGGCGCGGCGCCGCAGAGCGTCCAGATCGCGTTCGCCAGAGCCATCGAGACCCTTTCCTCCGCAGCAGCTTCCGGTAGCTCGGCACTCGCGCCGCGCACACGCGAGCTCTTGCTTCGCGCTTTCGAGGCAACGTGATGATCGGGCGGCGTCTTCGCTTCGAGACCACTCAGGCCACTGAGTTCGTCGACATCACGGACCGCCTTCGCGAAGAGGTGCACCGGGCCGGCTTGAAGATTGGGCGCCTGCATCTCCAGTCGCTGCACACGACGCTCGGCCTGGCGGTCAACGAAAACGAACCGTTGCTGCTGCGCGACTTCCAGGTTCTTCTCGAACGGATCGCACCGGAGGGTGCGGGCTACGAGCACGACGACTTCGCGCGCCGTATGGATGTCGCCAGCAACGAGCCGGTCAACGGTCACGCCCATTGCCGCCAGCTTTTGCTGACCGGCTTCACCACAGTGCTCGTCGAGGATGGTGACCTCGTGCTGGGTCAGTGGCAGTCGGTGTTCGCGGTCGAGCTCGACGGTCCACGCCACCGGCAGCTTGCATTGCAGCTGGATGGGGAATTCGCCAGTCCCCTCTCCCCGTTCAGCGGAGAGGGTCAGGGAGAGGGGCGAGGAAGAAGTGCTGAAGCTGGCCCTGCCTCGCAGACCCTTGTCGAGCTCGAGCTCGCGCGGCAGCTGCTAGTCGACCCCGAACCCGTTGCCACACCGATGCGGCGCCTGGTCGAAGCGGGGGGCAAACGGATGCGGCCCAGGCTCGTTCAGCTCACGGCAGGCATAGGGCCTCGCAGCGAGCCACTTCGCGCAGCCGCGCTTGCAGCGGCCGTCGAGCTGCTGCACAACGCGACGCTGATCCACGACGACTATGTCGACGAGAGCACGCATCGCCGCGGGCAGCCTACCGTCGCCGCGGCCGAAGGGCCGGAGCGAGCGGTCGCAGTGGGCGATTACTACTTCGCCAAGGCGACCCGCCTCATCGCGGAAATCGGCAACCGCGATGTGACGTCGACGATTGCGGAAGCGCTTGAGGCGATATGTGCATCGCAGATCGACGACGTCGCACTGCGGGGAGCTTTTCCAGGCGACCACGATTCGTACTTGCGTGTGGTGCGTGGAAAAACCGCCGCTCTTTTCGCGGCCGCCTGCGCGTCAGGTGCACTCCTTTCAGAGGCAGGTCCGGAAGTGGTCGACGCGCTGCGCCGTTACGGCGACCTCGTCGGTGTCGCGTTTCAGATGGCGGATGACATGGTCGACTTCAGCCCCAGCTCGGGTAAGCCGGTCGGTCTCGACATCCGGCAGCGCGTGCTGTCCCTACCTCTTATATATGCCGCTGAAGATCGCACCGTCGGACCAGAGGTCCGGCGCCTGCTCGCCGGCTCATTGGGCGACGCTGAGGTCGGACGTGTCACCGACCTCGTGATCTCCAGCAATGCGCTGGATCGAGTGCGCGACGAAGCCACCGCGCTGGTCGAAACCGCAGTGCACGAGCTCGAGGCGATCGAGCTGGACGGCCTGCGTCCGATCCTGATCAGCCTCGCCCGGTCCGCGGTCGACCGCACCGCCTGATTCCCAGCACACCCATGACGTAGTCCCCACAAATCCCGCGTGGGCTACATACTGCGATTCGCAGTGGCCGCAGATCGACTGGTCCCATGAAGCTGACGCGCGATGGTGCCCTGGCGATCGGGTTTGCCGTCGCGTTCATCGTGCTTTTCGTGGCGCCGCCCCTGCTGCCCTATACGTTCAGTCCGTATCCGCTGGTCCACTGGGCCGACGTCGTCGACCTTTCGACGCCGCTTGTACTGATCCCGCTCTACTGGCTGCTCTTCGCCCCTAAAAGCGCACCCTCTTCCGTCGGTTGGACCCTCGCGTTCCTGGTGCTTGCCGCGGCCTGGGTCGAGGGCCATGGCATCCACTTGGTCGCGAACGCCATCGGCCACCTCAACCAGTCCCAGCCCGGAACCGCCCGGGATCTAACCGAATTCGCGGATGAGAAGTTCAGCCACTACTTGTGGCACGCCGCGACGCTGGCGCTCTCGGCCCTGGTTCTGATCCGCCGGGTGCGTTGGCCAGGCCAAGCGGCCGGCACATGGTGGCCAGGGATCGTCGCGGCCGCCGTCTACGGCTTCGCGATCTTTCTGATCGGCGATGAGGGTGGAACGCCGCCGCTGGTTGTCCCCTTCGCGGCCGCAGTCACTGTTGCCGCCATCGGGATCGGCCGTCGCCGCTTACTGGCTTCACCGATCCTGACGATGTTTGGCCTCGGGTACGCCGTCGCGTTGGCACTGTTCGTGATCTGGTTTGTCTACTGGGGCGGCCGCCTGCCTCAGTTCAGTGAGATCGGCATCATCAAGTAGGGGCTCAGGACTGCGACGCGACAGCAGCGGGGCGCGTCCTGAGTCCTTCCAGAATTCGCACCACCAGACGGCCGACCTCTTCGCGCGCCTGGGTGGGATCGTCGGCGTCGGCGACATAAAAGCAGGCCTCGCTGAGGGCGCCGGCAAGCAAGAGCGCGAGCGGGCGCAACGGCTGCGGCTCGATGACCCCGCCATGCATTGCCTTGCGCAGCGCTCCACGGATGCCGACCGCGCCGTAACGCGACTCGATAAGGTGGACGACGTCCCAGCTGAGAACCGACCGTGCGTCATGGAGCGCGATCCGCCGCACGGCGGGATCCAGCTGAGCGTCGATCATCAGCTGGCAGCCGCTCGTGAGCGCGACCCAGTGGTCCGGCTCGTTGAACCTGCTCACCACCTGGTCTGACACCTCGCGCATGACCTGTTCATAGATCTCCTGAAACAGGTTGGCCTTGCCGCCGAAGTGGTGGTAAACGGCGCCCTTGGTGACGCCGGCGCGGGCTGCGACCTCCTCGATCGAAGTGGCGGCGTAACCGCTCTCGCCAAACAGCTCGCGTGCGGCAGACAGAAGACCGAGGCGCGTGGCATCGCCTTGCGCCTCCCGCCGATCTTTTCCGTTCGAGGTCTTGACAGCCATACTAAGGGTATGCATACTTCCATACCAACGGTACGGACCACTCCATACTTCCAGTATGGTAACAAAAAGGAGATACGGGGATGCCAAAGTTTGTAATCGAGCGCGACCTGCCGGGAGCGGGCGACCTTTCCCCTGAGCAGCTGAGGTCGATCTCGCAGAAGTCCAACAAGGTCATCGCCGACCTGGGCCCGGAGATCCACTGGCTCCACAGCTACGTCACCGACGACAAGCTCTATTGCGTCTACGTCGCCCCCGACGCGGACATCATCTTCGAACACGCCCGCTGCGGCGGATTCCCGGCCAACAAGGTCACCCGGCTTGCCACGATGATCGACCCCTCGACCGGCGACGTCCCAGCGACCGCCGACATCGCCTGAACTCGACGAACCCACGTCGTGAGCACCGGCGCGCCCGCTCGGGCGCGCCGCTTCCGTTCCCGGGGGAGGGTGAGGTGGGCTTACGCTCTCTCCCCCGACAGGATCCCGACAGTGCCCATCGCCAGTCCCCTGTAGGTCACGCCCGGCCATCCGGCCGCCGCCGCCATCTCCCGGAGCTGGTCCGGCGTGCGGTACGAGTCCACGGTGTCGCTCAGGTATCGGTAGGCGGCCGGCTGGCCTGAAAGTGCACCGCCGATCGCCGGGAGCATTGTGCGCAGGTAGATTCGATAAGCGGCCCCCACTAGATTCGTCGGCGGGCGCACGAACTCGAGCACGACTGCGCGGCCTCCCGGCTTGACGACCCGGAGCATCTCGCGCAGTCCCTTCACGGGGTCGGCAAGGTTGCGCAGTCCGAACGCGATGGTTGAAGCGTCGAAACTCGCGTCCTCAAATGGAAGCTTGAGCGCGTCGCCTTCGATGAACTCGATCCCGGGGTGATCGCCCCTGGCGACCTCGAGCATCTGCGGGCTGAAATCCAGTCCGACCACCCGCCCGCCGTCGCCGGCGGTCCTGGCCAGCACAGCAGTCAGCTTTCCCGATCCGCAGGCAACATCCAGCGCGGATCCGCCCTGCCCCAGCCCCGTCGCGCCCGCCGCCTTCCGGCGCCAGCCCGCGTCGGTGCCACCGGAGAGGATGGTGTTGACGAGGTCGTAGCGGCGGGCGACGCGATCGAACATCGCGCGCACCGCCTGAGGGTCCCGTTCGCCGATCGCTAGACCCTTTGCCAGATGGAAGCGATGCCCTGGCCCACGCCGATGCACATGGTCGCCAGGCCGTACTCGGCGTTGCGGTGCGCCATCTCGCGCACCAGCGTGCTCACCAGGCGCGCGCCGCTGCTGCCCAAGGGATGGCCGAGGGCGATCGCGCCGCCGTTGACGTTGACCTTCTCCTCGTCCAGACCGAGCAGTCGGACGCACGCAAGCGACTGCGAGGCGAATGCTTCGTTGAGCTCGACGACGCCAAGGTCTGATGGCTGCAGGCCGGCCTGCTCGAGAGCCTTCAGGGACGACGGCACCGGTCCGATCCCCATGTAGTCGGGGTGTACGCCGGCCGGCGCAGCCGAGACCAATCGCGCCAGCGGCTGCAGCCCGCGCTCTTTGGCTTTGGCCGCGGACATCAAGACCAGCGCGGTCGCCCCGTCATTGAGAGGAGACGAGTTGCCCGCGGTGACCGAGCCGTTTTCGGCGAACGCCGGACGCAGTTTGCCAAGTGCCTCGAGCGACGTGTCGGGCCGGGGTCCTTCATCGGCGCTGAGCCGGACCGCGTCACCTTTCCGCTGCGGCACGACGATAGGGACGATCTCTTCCGCCAGCCTCCCTGACTGCTGCGCGGCGACTGCACGCTGATGGCTTCGCAGCGCGAACGCGTCCTGGTCCTCGCGCGACACCTCGTACTTCTGCCCCACGCGCTCGGCGGTCTCGCCCATCTGGAGCGTGCCGTAGAGCTCGGCCATCTTCGGGTTGATGAACCGCCAGCCAAGGGCCGTGTCGTAGGCAGTCTGGGGTCCGCGTGGAAAAGCGCCGTCGGGCTTGGGCATTGCCCAGGGGGCGCGGGTCATGCTCTCCACGCCACCCGCGACCATGATGTCGGCAGCGCCGGTCTGGATCTCGCGTGCTGCCGCGATCGTCGCCTGCATTCCCGATCCACACAGCCTGTTCACGGTCTGGCCCGGCACCTCGACGGGAAACCCGGCGAGCAGCAGAGCCATGCGCGCCACGTTCCGGTTGTCCTCACCCGCCTGGTTGGCGCAGCCCAGGATGACGTCGCTCACCTCGGCCGGCTTGACGTGCGCGCGCTCGCAGACCTCTTTGAGCACGATCGCCGCCAGGTCGTCTGGCCGGATGTCCTTCAGCTGGCCGCCGTACCGCCCCATCGGCGTGCGCGCTGTAGCGACGATTACGGCTTCCCGCAGCTGGGTCACCTCTTGCCGCGCTTGGCCAGGAAGGCGCTCACTCCTTCCCTGAACTCCGGGCTCGCCGCCTGTGCCTCCTGCAGGTAAGACTCGAACTCGAGGGCTTCCTCGTAGCTGGACTCGAGGGCATGCACCACCGCTCGCTTGGCCCCCGCCAGCGCCTGCCGCGGCTGCGTCGCGATCTGAGTCGCCAGCTCCCGGACCTCGGCCTCGAGCTTGTCCGCGGGCACGAGCCGGTTGATCACACCGAGCCGGTGCGCGTCCACCGCCGCGAGCGGCTTGCCGGTGAAGAACATCTCGTACGCCACCCCGCTGCCAGCAAGACGCGGCAGCAGCCAGCTCACACCACCGTCGGGCGCCAGCCCGATGTTGATGAAAGCCTCCAGGATGTAGGCCTCCGGCACCGCGATCCGGATGTCGCACGCGAGCGCAAAGCTCGCGCCGATCCCGATCGCCGGACCGTTCATTGCCGCAATCACGGGCTTGGGCATGGTGCGCAACCGCGTGAGCATCGGCATGTACTCGTTGCGCAGCACGTTGCCCACGTCCTCGGGAGTCCGCATGCCGCCGTCCTGCGCCATCTCAGTGACATCCGCGCCCGAGCAGAACGCGCGGCCTGAGCCGGTCAGCACGACAACTCGCACTTCGTCGTCTCGCTCCACCTGCTTGATCGCATCGCCGAGCTGCGTCCTCGTCAGCGCGCCGATCGCGTTCATCTTTTCCGGCCGGTTCAGCTGGATCAGGCCCACCCCGTCGTGAACCCGAACCGTCACATGCTGCTCGACAGTCGTCGCCATCGTCCTTACCTTCCCTTGAAGACGCCTTTGCGCTTCTCCAAAAACGCGTGCATACCTTCTTTCTGGTCCTCGGTCGAAAACAGGAAATAGAAGCTCTTCCGCTCCGAGGCCAGGCCCTCTGACAGCGGCGACTCGAACGCTTTGAGCACCGCCTCTTTGGCCATCCGCAGCGCGAGAGGGGCTTTCTCAGCCAGCTGCCGCGCCGTCCGCTTGGCGACCTCGATCGTCATCTCGGCCGGAACTACCTTGTTGACCAGGCCTAGCTCGTACGCCCGCCGGGCGGTCACCGGCGCACCGGTCAGCATCGCTTCCATCGCGGCGTACTTGCCGGTCGTCCGCGGCCAGCGCTGCGTTCCGCCGGCGCCGGGAATGATCCCCAGATTGATCTCGGGCTGGCCGAGGCGCGCAGTGTCGCCGGCGATGAGCATGTCGCACATCAGCGCGAGCTCGCACCCTCCGCCGAGGGCGTAGCCGTTGACGGCTGCGACCAGGGGCTTGCTGAAGGCTGCGATCCCCGCCCACCGGCCGGTCTGGTCACGCCTCAGCTGGTCGACCGCGCTGCGATCCGCCATGTCGCTGATGTCAGCTCCAGCGGCAAACACCTTGGGCCCTCCGGTCAGCACCACCGCCCGGACGTTTTCGTCGGCGTCAAGCTCGCCCAGCGCGGCGTTCACCTCGCCGATGAGGTCTGGGCTGAGGGCATTGAGAACCTTCGGCCGGTTGAGGGTGACGGTCGCGATCGGATGCTCGACGTCGACCAGGATGTGCTCGTATCCCATCGCGGCTATCATCCGCCATATGGGTTCCCAAAGGCTGCGGGACTCCTTCGGGCGGGTCGCGGACGACCTGAGGATCTCGATCACCGACCGGTGCAATTTCCGCTGCATCTACTGCATGCCGGCGGAGGGGCTCAAGTGGCTGAAGCGCGACGATATCCTGCGCTTCGAAGAGATCACGCGGCTGGCCCGCATCTTCGTCGACCGCTACGGCGTCAGGACGATCCGCATCACAGGCGGCGAACCCCTAGTGCGGATCAAGGTCGAAGAGCTCGTCGGGATGATCAATGACCTAGACCCGACGCTCGACATCACCATGACCACGAACGGCGTGCTGTTGCGCGACAAGGCCCACCTGCTCAAGACTGCGGGGTTGAAGCGCATCAACATCTCCCTTGACACGCTGAACATGGAGCGGTTCCACGAGATCGCGCGCAGCGATCAGTTCAGCCGCACGATGGACGGAATCCGGGCCTCGCGCGAGGCGGGTCTGTGGCCAATCAAGCTGAACATGGTCGTCATGAAGGGACACAACGACGACGAGGTCGTCGACTTCGCGCGGCTCGCCCGCGACGAGGGCTACGAGGTCCGCTTCATCGAGTTCATGCCGCTGGACGGCGACGGCATCTGGACCAACGAGCAGGTCGTGCCCAGCCGACGCATCCAGGAGCAGATCGAGGACCTCTTCCCACTAGTGCCAGTCACCGATACAAGACCCGGACCCGCGACACGATTCAAGTTCGCCGACGGCGCCCCCGGCGGTGTCGGCTTCATCTCGTCGGTCAGCCAGGCGTTCTGCACCACGTGCAACCGCGTCCGCCTCACCGCCGAGGGCGGCCTCCGCACCTGCCTCTTCTCACTGATGGAGACGCCGCTGCGCGACCTCATGCGGTCGGGTGTCTCCGACGACCATCTCGGACGCGTGATCGAGACCGCGATCTGGCGCAAGGAGGAAGGGCACCTCATCAACCAGGCGGGCTTCGTCAGGCCGGCCAAGTCGATGTCGCAGATCGGCGGCTGATTGATCCAGGAGATCCAGGCCCCGTCGTCCCATCTCGCCTACAAGGCGATGGTCGAGCTCCGGCCGAACATCGGCCCGGAGCTGGCATTCACCGAGCAGGTTGACAATGTCCAGAGGCCAGAGGGTTACCGCTTGGTCGGCTTTTTCGTCAAGGACGATCTCTACGCGGCCGCGGTGGCGGGCTTCCGCGTCGTGCATTTCCTAGCCTGGGGTCATGCCATGTACATCGATGACCTCGGCACCCGGTACGAGCACCGGCGCCAGGGGTACGCAGGCAAGCTCATGGAGTGGCTCGGCGACGAGGCGAAACGTCTTCACCTCGATGAAGTCCACCTCGATTCCGGAGTTGGGCCCGACCGTATCGATGCCCACCGCCTCTACTTCAACAAGCGGATGCGGATCTCGGCGTTCCACTTCTCGCGTCCTGCGTGATCACCGACCCCAGGTAACCAAAGCCGGTTCGAGCCGTTGACATTTGCATGCGCGCGCGCTTTGTAATGGTCGCGATGGTGATGGCGGCGTGCAGCCAGCCTTCAACTCAGACCTCTTACCGGCAAAGTCCATCGCCAACAGCAGCGGCATCTGTCTGCAGCCTGCCAGTCTGGTGGCCTGATGACATTGGCGTTCGCGCGGCGTTTGTCAGCGTGCCCGACGGGGCGGTCACCGACGTCGGGGTCCTTCCTCCGCCCCCCGAGGTTGCCGGGATGCTGCCTGGCGGATTCGGGGGTGCCACGTACGTCAGTGGCACCCGAACATGGCTGCGAGTTGACGGCCACAACCTCGCACCCGATGGCAAGCGATATGTCTACTGGACGGGCACCCCGACTCAAAGTGAGCTTCGTCTTGTCGACGTGGCGAGTGGAGCCGGACGTGTCATATACAGCGGGCCAAACATGTACGTCCCCCTCTCGTTCGAGTCGGACGTGATCTACCTTCGCCATGCAGTCAACCCAAAGCAAGGCGGTTTCGAAAATCTTTACCGACTCGATCCGTCGGGCGGCACACCGGCGCTCGTGCCAGGAACCGATAGTGGTCAGGTCAGCTGGGTTCTCATAAGCGACGGCGCAGCGTGGGGCGTGGCTGCCCGCGTAAACCTCACTTCGGTGGTGAGGCTGGACCTAGCAACTTCGCAGATCACCGAGTGGTTCGCCGGACCAATGAACGAACTGGTGTGGCCGCTGGGCACGGATACCAAGCACAGGCTGTACGTCCAAGGCCTCAAGCAGAATGTTCTCTGGCGAGTCGAAACGTCCGGGCAGGCCGATCAATTGGCATACCCCGGACCGATCGGCCCAAGCGCCAGTTGGGGCGGCTCGTACAGCTTCATCGCTGATGCCCGCGGGGTGTGGATCAAAAGCCAGGGCAGCGTGTGGCTTTACCCAGATGCCGGCGTCCCGAAGAAATTCGTTGTCGGGCGCTCGAACGAAGATGTATGGCCGGCCGGACCCTGCCTCTAGCTCCGCCCTAAGCTAAACGGCGATGCTCCGACCTGAAGAAGCACAACGCCCCTTTACGGTCACAGAGCTCGCAAACGAGATCCGGCGCGAGCTGCGTCCGCTCACAGCCCTGCTCGTGAAGGGCGAGGTGAGCGGGATGAAGCGCGGAGCGAAAGGCCACTACAGCTTCGCCATCAAAGATGGGCAGAGCTTGATCAACGGCTTCCTTTACGCGGATGATGCCCGCCGCGTCAGCACCTTGCCCGAGGACGGCCAGGCTTTTGTCTTCCGCGGGCGGGTCGATTTCTGGCCTCAGTACGGAACAGTCCGCTTCGTGGTCGACCAGATCGAGTTCGACGACATCGGCAAGCTCCGCGCGCGGCTGGAGGAGCTGAAGCGACGGCTCGAGGCCGAGGGCGCATTCGCAACCGCGCGCAAACGGCCGCTGCCATTCCTACCCGGCGCGATCGCGCTGCTCACCTCGCCCACCGGGGCCGTCATTCACGACCTGCAGGAAACGATCTGGGAGCGCTATCCCAACATGGGCGTGGTCGTCTATCCGGTCCAGGTGCAAGGGGCGAATGCACCCATGAGCGTCGCGCGGGCACTCAGGCGCTGCAACGAGGAGAGGCTGGCGGACGTGATCGTGCTCGCGCGCGGCGGCGGGAGCTTCGAGGAGCTCTATGCCTTCAATACCGAGCTCGTCGCGCGGGCAATCCTCGATTCCCGCCTCCCTGTAGTCACGGCACTCGGACACACCTCGGACCGCACCGTGGCCGACCTTGTCGGCGACGCCGAATGCCGGACCCCAACCGAAGCGGGAGCGCGAGTGGTGCCCAAGAAGTCGGACCTGGTCGCGCTCCTGCGCGAGCGCGGGCGGCGGCTTGATCGCGAGATATCTCAGCGGATCGCCCGCGAGGCCGAGCGGCTGGCGAACAAGAAACAGCGGATGGTGCAGCTGCTGCCGGTTCTCGTGCGCCACCGCGTCGAGCGCCTTGCCCGCGCCGCAGCGGACCTCAGCAGGCTGAGCCCTCTGGCCCAGGTCGCGCGACGCGAGGAGGCGCTTCGGGAGCGCGGACGGCGCCTCAAGAGCGCCGCTTCTGCGCGGCTTACGCGTGGGCGCAACGCGCTCGCTTCACGGCGCGCCGCCGAGCGACTGAAACGCGCACTCGCCAAACGCTTCTCCACCGCAACGCAAGGACTCGAGCACCGCAAGCAGCGTCTGCTCGCCTTGAGTCCCGACGCTGTTCTCTCGCGCGGCTACAGCATCACGCAGGACGCCGAGTCCGGCGCCGTGTTGCGATCCTCGAGCGGCACCGCTGTCAACCGCGGGGTTCGGATCAGGCTCGCTGCGGGCAAAGTCGCCGCCCGCGTCGAAGAAGTCGAGCCATGACCGAAGAGCTGACATACGAGCAGGCGCTCGAAAAGCTCGATGAGAAGCTCAAGCTCCTCGAGGATGGGGAGCTCGGGCTGGAGGACGCCCTCAAGGCGGTGGACGAGGCTCGCGTCTACCTGAAGATATGCACGGAGCGGCTAGAGGTGGCGCGGAAGAAGATCGAGATCAGAGCTGAACCAGAAGCGGCCGAATAGTTAGCTGTTCGCTTCAGATTCGACGAACGGCTTCAGCTGCTCGATGTCGGTTTCGTTGAGCCTGGCGAAGAGCGCCATGTCGTCCGCGCGCTCGATGAACCCGACTGGGAGTACCACGTCTCGCTTGAAGAGACCTTCGGGCCGCATCACGATGCCTTTGAGCTCGCCGTGGTCAAACAGCACATCCTCGACCCGGCCCAGCCGGCGCCCCGTCGTACCGAGCATGACGTTCTCCCCACGGTCGATCTCGATCTGACCCTCCGGCTTGTTTGCGATCTCCTCGGCCTTGGGCAATGAGAGGCCTCCGCCCAGGAGCTCACCTTCCCCAACCACGGCATCCTCGGTGGTCATCGGCTCGCGCCGGTAGCTGAGGTATCGCGGCTGGCTGCGGACCTCAGGGCTGGACATCGAGAGCCGGACCTCGCCATGCGCAGCAGACTCGACCACGGTGATGGGGATCACCACCTCGTCGGTGGTGAACAGCTTCTCATCAGACAGCAGGCGCCTGGCAAGAGTCGCTTCATCCTTCACGACCAGCGACCGAGGACTGAAACCCTTCTCATCGACGATCACGCTGACAACGGTCCCCACCTTCATTCCGTCGCTGGCGACGACATCCGCGCCGAGGTGGAAGTCTGAAAGGTCAGGCATCAAGGCGCCCTATCGTACAGACCGCGTCGAAGCGTCATCCGCGGCCGCCGACTGCAGCTGTTCGTTCATCACGCGGAGCCTCTGGCTGAGGTTTTTGACGAACTCCAGCAGAACCTCCGGGTGCTCGTGAACAATCGCCTGCATCCGATCGCGCCGCAGGACGCGCACTGTGGTGTCCTCGACCGCCTGAGCGCTGGCCGATCGCGGCTGGTCGTCGAAGACCGACATCTCACCCACCACCTTGCTCGGACCTTGCCTGGCGAGGGTGACCTCGTGACCATCGTGGTCGAGGTGGATGCGCACCTCGCCTTCGAGCACCACGTAGAGCTCGGCGCCAACGTCGCCCTTCCTGAAGATCGACTCGCCCTTCACGTAATGCCGTGTCACCATCAGCCGGTCGATGCTCGCGAGCTGCTCGAGCGTGAGCGTGCTGAAAAGGGGTACCCGCTTCAGCGCGATGAGCTCCTTCATTGACTCCCCGGGTCCCTCGGATGCCGCTTCCGCGGTCTCCTTGACCCACTTGTCGTGATGGTTCGCGAGCCCTTCGAGCTCGGCATGTGTGAGCGGTCGGGCTGAGCCCGAATCCAGCGACTCAGGATCGAGCAGCTGTGACAGCGGCCCGGCGAGCCAGCCCGGGCCGAAGTTTATCAGCGTTTCGAGCGCCTCCCCCCTGGCTTGCGCCTCATCGGACACCAGTCCGCGTTCGACCGTCGCAAAGCCTCTTTTCCCATGCAGTGCTCTCATTGCGGCGAGGCCTGAGTCGATGCCCTTGCGAACGTAATCGTCGAGTCCGAGCCGGAGCACTTCGTAGGCTTCGCCGTCTGGTTGCCGCTCCGCGGCGGCAGCCACTCGCGCTGACAACCGAGCCAGGTGCAGCGCGTCGGCAAGATGAGACTCGAGGTGCTCCCTCGCACGCTGGAAGAGCTCCGGCCGGCCGCTGCGCATCAATGCCTCGACGACCGCGGCCGCGGCCTGGTCCTGAGCAGCCAGCAGCGGTAGGGATAGCATCAGCGCGTCTGGAGATTGGGCGGCCATGGCTTCCGCCGCGAGCCGCCGGACGTCGCGGTCGCCGCTCGCAAGCCCGTCGGCCAGAGCCTCCGCGTAGACCTGGTGGTCATCGGGAGGCGAGGTCCAGCGGATGGCCTGCCGCAAAGCCTCCCGCCTCACCTCAATGTCGGCATCCCGCAAGCAGGCGATCAAAGCGCCGGAAACCCCGGCGACATCTCCCTTCATCTTGGCGAAGCTGCGCAGCGACTCCAGGCGCACGCGCGAGTCGCGATCTCGCATCGACTCGATGATCGTCTCCCTGTCAGCGACAAAGGCGGCCGCCCACACCGCGGCGGAACGGTCGGCGGCCGCGGTCGAGCGCCAGAGGGCGAGCCTCAGCTCGGCAGAGCGAGACCACCCGTCCTTGCGCGTTGCGCCTGCCACCGCTGCAGCAGCACGCACCCAGCCGTCGCCATCAAGGCTTGCCGCCTCGAGCTGCGCGTCGGTGTAGCTGTCGGCTGCGGCCATCTGGAGGGCCAGCCTACGTACGACCGGATCCGCCGCCCCAAGCAGCTCAGGGACCATCGCGGCGAACGCTTCCGGCGACGACTTACCGAGGGCGGCTGTTGCAAACTGCCGCACCCTGTCGTCACCGGTGCGGATGTAGCCCTGCAGCTCCGCGATCTGCTCGGGATTCGGCCGCCCAACCGCCTGCTGGAAGTCGGCCAGGCTCAGGGCATGCGTGCGGAGGCGGTCGTAGATCGCATTGACGTAAAGGCTGCGTACGCGCAGCCCCGCCACGATAAAGGCGATCGACATGACGACTCCGAGCCCCGCCAGCCCCACGACTCCGCCGGCGACCGTCCGCTGCACCAACAGCAAGCCCACGCCGGTCACCACGGCCGCACCCGGCAGCACAGCGTTGTCGAGCAGCAGCTTCAGCTTCGGACCGACCTGCGCCGGCAGCGCGCTACCAAGGACGTTCTCGACCGGGTCGTGCAGCCCCGTCTGCAGTCCATTCCGAACGATGAAGAGGAACAGCGCCGTCGAGAGCATTGGAGCCACCGCGACCGCGGTGAAACCGATCAGCGTGAACAGCGGCAAGCCCATGATCGCGTTCTTCACGCCGAGCTTGGCGAGGACCACCGGGGTGACGAAAAGGCTCACCGCGAGCTGCACGACATAGCTGGCGAGCCAGGCGTTTCCGATCAGGATCGTCAGCGCCTGCAGGTTGTTGTGGGTCGCCTGGACGAAAAGCACCGCGACCAGGTAATCGCCGATGCGGCTGGCGATCTGCAAGGCGAAAGCAAACAGGACCAGCGCGAGCACTAGGCGGCTGCCGGTCATGTGTTCGATCGCTCCCCTGAGCGTGGCCACGATCCCATGGCGCTTGAGCACCACATGTTGGTCCGCGAGAAATTCGTCGGCATCGTCGATGAAGGCAGGACGGAAGAGGGTGCGCTCGAGACTCCGGGACATGATCGCCGCGGCCAGCGAGCCGAACGCCCACACGAAGATCAGAGGTTCGGTTGCGTAAACCGCGACGATCGTGGTCGTCACGCCGGCCAGGATGTAGCCGATGCTCGAGCCTGCGGCGATCACGGGAAAGATCCGCTTGCCCTCGAGGACGTTGAAGTGCTGGCTCACGAAGCTCCAGAACTGAAGCATCACGAGCTCGAAAGCTGCCGAGTACACCACGTATGCCGTGAAGGCGACAGTCGCGTCCTCGCGCCAGATGTACGCGGCATAGATCGCCAGAGCGGCGATCACGTTCGCGGCGAGGGTGATCCGGAAGGCCTGACCGACCCCGAACCTTCGTGTGAGCGCGCCCTGGAGGGCCACCATCGGCCATACGGCGAGAGCGAGGACTATGAAGAAAAGCGGGTACGCCTGTGGACCGGCTTTGTTCAGGAAGATGGACTGAGCGGCGCTGAAGGCCGTGTACATCGCCCAGCCAAGGACGATGGCAAAGCCCGCCACCTGCAGCGTTCGGTTCAGCTCGGTGCGGCGCACATGCAGGAACTTCGCCAGCAACGGTGACATCGAAGCCGGCTGGACGAAGCCCTGATGCTGCATCAGGTTTGCATCAAGTTTGCATCAGGTTTGTTGGACGGCGGCGATCCTTTCCAGGGCAGCGATTCGCTCTTCGATCGGCGGGTGCGTGTCGAAGAGGTGGTTGAAAAAGCTCCCGTGGTGCTCCGTGGGGTTGTCGATGCACATCGCGGCCACGGCATGGTTGAACTTCTCAGGCGGCTTGTCGTTCTGCGCGATCTTCTTCAAGGCGCTCAGCAGGCCCTGGGGGTTGCGTGTCAGCTCGACACCGCTCGCATCGGCCAGCGACTCCCTCTGTCGCGAGAGCGCCATCTGCATGATCGGGCCGACGAGGAACGCGATCACTGTGAAGATGATGCCGATCGCGAACACGATCAGCGTTGCGCGCTCGTCACGACTGCGAAATCGCAGCGCGCCGTTCCAGTACATGCTCGCGATCAGTGCAGCCAGGCCGACCATCGTAGTGACCACCAACAGCATCCTCACGTCGTAGTTCTTAACGTGGCTCATCTCGTGGGCGAGCACGCCTTCGAGCTCGGAGCGGTTCATCATCTCCAGCAGGCCCGTGGTGACGGTGACCGCCGCGTGCTGCGGGTCGCGACCAGTCGCGAAGGCGTTGGGGCTTGGGTCTTCGATGATGTAGACCTTCGGCACGGGAACTCCATCGCCGATGGCGAGTGTCTCGACAATGTTGTAAAGCTGCTGGTACTGGCCTCGATCAGCCTCTTGAGCGCCGGCTGCTGAGAGCACTGTCGCTGAGCCGAGGTAGTACGAGAAGAGCGCGGCGCCGATGCCCAGCACGCCAAGGAGGATCGCCCCGAAAACCCCCCCACCGGAGCCATAGGCGATGCCGCCGATGACGAATCCGGCCAGCAGCCAGACCACCAGGAATAGGGCGATCACGATGATGCTGTTGCGCTTGTTGCGGGCGATCTGGTGATACATCTAGGCCAGTAAGTTACCCAGTTTGGCGGCTAAGTTATCCAGATTCGCGCTTTGGCCTCTTGACGGCTCCCTTCACCTGGTCAGCGACCCAACGGCCCCAGATCTGCGCCCACACCAGGCCGTTGCCAAAAGCGGAAACGTCCTCGGCGTGGTGCTTGAAGTGGTACGCCCACATGGAGCGGTGGCGCTCATACGACATCTGTCGCTGGGTCGAGGCGGCGTCTGCCCTGACGTGGTGCGTGGCGCCCGCCGCAGGGAGATAGAAGACCTTCCACCCGCCGAGCTTCAGCCGGTAGCAGAGGTCGACGTCTTCCCCGTACATGAAGTAACGCGGGTCGAAGAATCCAACCCGCTCCAGCGTGGCCATGCGCAGCATCAGACACGCGCCGGTTCCGGCATCCATCTCATGGACGTCAGTGTCCGGCAGATGGCCCATGTTGTAGCGGCCGAATCGCGGGCTCTTCGGAAACAGCCTGCTCAGACCAAGCGTTCGGTAGAACAAGGTGCTGGGGATCGGGAATGATCGCCTGCAGTCTGGGTCCAGCTTGCCGTCCGGCAGCAGCACCCGGGGGCCCACAGCGCCCGCGTCAGGCCGGGTCAGCAGGAAGTCCGCCATCTTGCCGACGCTCTGCGGATCCACCGTCACGTCGGTGCTCAGGAGCAGGACGAACCGGCCCTGGCAGCGCTCCAGACCGAGGTTGGCGGCGCGGCCGTAACCGAGGTTCTTCGGCTGCACAAGCACCGTCGCCTGCGGGAACTCATCTGTCACCGCCGCCGCCGATCCATCTGAGGAGTCGTTGTCGACGACCACGGCTTCCACAGGCACGTCCGCGCTCGTAAAGAAGGCGTGGAGGCCCTGGAGGAGCAGGTCCTTGGAGTTACGGCTCACCACCAGCGCGGAGACGATGGGTTTCGCTTGATCGGGCATCCGTTAGGCATTATCCCCGGCGGGGAGCATCGGACGCCTCCAGTAGAATGCCGAGGACTGTGCAGACCGCCGCTCGACCGGGTCTCGGCCAGCGCCTGGCAGAGGTCCGGCGAAGCAAGCTGGTCCGGCAAAACCTCGTCCTTTTCGCCGGCGGCCTTGTCGCAGGCATTGGCGGTTTCATCTACCACGCGATCGCCGGTCGGGTGCTCGGCCCCGCCACCTACGGGCAGGTCGCCTTCCTCATCGCCATCTACGCGGTCTGCACTGCGCCGGCGCTGATCTTGATCGTCGTCCTGGCGCGGTACACAGCCACTCTGGCGGCTCGCGGCGACGCCGGCGTCCGCACTCTCTTGGCCCGCACGGCTCGCCTGGTCGCCATTCCCTGCCTCCTTCTCATCCTGGGGATCACGCTGTTCGCCCATCAGATCGCCGCGTTCGCGAAGCTGGGCTCGACGATTCCCATCCTCATCCTCGGGTTCGCCGTCGCCCTGATCTGGCAGGTGGCCATCCCGCGCGGGATCCTTCAGGGGCTGCAGAGGTTCCCCGCCCTGTCGCTCAACCTCTCACTGGAGCTGATAGTCCGGACCATTTTTGTCTTCATGCTGCTGAAAGCCGGCTACGCGGTGTCCGGTGCGATGGCGGCGGTCCTCATTGGCGTCGCCTTCTCATTCGTGCTCGGCCTGTACACGCTGCGGGATCACTTCGGGAAGGCGGGTACGCGGGTCCAGCTGCGGGTCATGGCCGGCTTCTCGCTGACAGCGGCGGCCGGGATCATCGGCATCCAGATCCTCTACAACCAGGACGTCATCCTCGCCGTACATTTCCTGAACAGTCACGAGGGAGGGATCTACGGCGGGCTGAACAAGATCGGCACGATCCTCTTCTTTTTGACCCTCAGCGTCAGCCAGGTGCTGTTTCCCCGCGTCGTCGAGGCGGTGGCGAAAGAGCAGCACCCGGGGAGGATCCTACTTTCCTCCGCCGGCATCCTCACTGGCCTCGCGGCGGGCGCGCTGCTTGTTTTCGCGCTGGTGCCGGGACTTGTGGTCGGCATCCTCTTCGGCAAAGGTTTCAGCGATGCGACCCCTTACGTGTTCGCGGTCGGCCTGATCGGTTTGGCGCTCGCGCTAGACAACCTGCTGGTGCAGTTCTTCATGGCGGTGCACGACCGGGTGTTCGTGCCGATCCTCGCGCTGGCATGCGTCGCGGAAGGCGTGCTCATCGTCATGTTCCATGCAGGTGTGGGCCAGGTCGTGCTCGACGTGCTGATCGCGTTGATCGGGCTGCTCGTTCTGCTGAGCATTCGCTGCTACGTCCTGCTGCCGACGCTGCACGCCGAGAGCCTGCGGGAGCCGGAGGTTGTTCCGGAAAAAAGCTAAGTCCCGTGGACCTTGCGGCCCGCGGGACTTATAAAAACGCTCGGCAACGACCTACTCTCCCATCGGGTTACCCCGACAGTACCATCGGCGCAGGAGGGCTTAACTACCGTGTTCGGAATGGGAACGGGTGT
>Ga0209011_1000192_pt1 | contig 28134 bp, 30 predicted proteins | sample BlaSpr_A8_OM1_M3_FD_187986 | JGI IMG/M metagenome (GOLD analysis project Ga0209011, IMG submission 187986) | Forest soil microbial communities from Thunder Bay, Ontario, Canada - Black Spruce, Ontario site 2_A8_OM1_M3 (SPAdes) (version 2) | ecosystem: Environmental > Terrestrial > Soil > Boreal... | reverse complement strand
AGGTTGCGAGTGCGACTCTTGCCGCGGGTACCAACGTGCGGGTCACGTAAAATCATCCGGCTGCAGCCGGGCGGCTGGCGGAACTGGTAGACGCGCACGTTTGAGGGGCGTGTGGGGTAACCCATCCGGGTTCGAGTCCCGGGTCGCCCACCAAGCTGAAGCGACTCGCGCGACATTCCGCGCGTTGCGAGTGTTTCGGAGCACTCAATTCCACGCTTTTCGCGCGGAACCAGGTGGTTGTCTTTACAGGCAGGGTTGTTGCGCCGCCGGAGACACGTTGAATCTTCCCGTCGTGGGTCGACAGCCTTTCATTCCCCTCGAATTGAGATCAGGGCTGTTCACAGTCGAACAAGCCAGACGTGCCGGCTTGAGCCGCGAGCAACTGGCCGGCAACAGCTGGCTGCGTGTGCAGCGCGGCATTTACCGATTGGCGGCCACAGCGGACGACCCGCTTTTCCTGCTGATCGCCATCCATCGTCGGCTGCCGAAGGCGGTCTTCTCCGGCCGCACCGCAGGCTGGCTGCACGGACTGGACCTACCGCCTGTCAGTCCCGTAGAGGTCATCGTCCAAGACTTGCATGTGTCGGCTCGCGCCGGCGTGAGGCTTCAGCGAGCAATTCTTTCGAAGCTAGACGTGATTCGGCGGCGAAGCCTCCCGATTACCTCGGGGTTGCGGACGGCCGTTGACCTCGGCTGTCGCCGACCACTTTTGGACGCAGTGATCGCCCTTGACATGGCTTTGCATAAGCGGATCGTCAGCCTCACCCGATTGCGGGCCTTTTGCGAAGCGAATGAGGGAGCGAAACGGATCGCCCAATTGCGACGTGCCATCGAGCTGGCCGAACCAATGACGGAATCGCCGATGGAAACAAGGTTGCGGATGCTCCTGGTAATGGCCCACCTCCCTCGTCCAGGAGTCCAGATTTCACTCAAAGATGAACAGGGTCGCTTTCTCGCCCGCCCCGACCTTTACTACCCCGAGCACAGACTCGCCCTCGAGTACGACGGCGCGACCCACAGGGACAGCCTGGCTGAAGACAACCGCCGGCAGAACCGGCTGCTCAACGCAGGCTACCGCCTCCTCCGATTCACAGCCGCCGACATCTACCACGAGCCCCAGTCCCTGCTCGCGCAGGTGCAGGCGGCGCTGTCGCAGCGTCGGCTGTGAGCCTCACACTTAGCTGGTGACCGAGGGCAGTGGCGTGAATTCCGGGATTGAGAAGCCGATGGAGCTCAACCCCGCCACCCAGTTCAAGCAGCTGTACGACCAGGAGTACCTCTCGGTCTACCGCTCGATTCGAGCCGTGGTCCTGGACGCCGCGGCGGCCGAGGACCTCACCCAGGAAACCTTCGTGCGGGCTTACCGCGCCCGTCACCGCTACATCCCAACCGCACCACCAGGCGCCTGGCTGCGCCGGATCGGGATCAACCTCGCCATCTCTCACCTTCGCCGGCAGAAGCTGGCCCGTTTCCTGCCCGCGCGTCTTTATGTTGCCCCCGACCGCCGGGACTACGACAGGGCCGAGGCCCGCGACGTCGTCGGCAAGGCGATGGCGGCCCTCAGCCCCAAGTTGCGCGCCGCCGTCGTCCTCCATTACTACGACGACATGACGCGCGAGGAAATTGCTGCGGTGCTCGGTGTTCCGGCCGGCACGGTGGCCTCGAGAATCGCCAAGGCGGTGGCGATAATGCGAAAAGCGATGGCGAGCGACCAGGAGTCGGACACCAGGCGTTCGAGTAATGAAGGTGCCCTACGTGGAAGATAAACCCACACCGGGAGGGATCCGTACGCCCTCTGAAGTTGACGTCGCCCGGATGATCCGGGTCGAAGTCGAGTCCTGGACCCCGCGTCGAGGTCCAGACTGGACGGACATCCTCATCCGGATGGCAGGCACCGGACCCTCACCATGGGTCGTCTACACAACCGCCAGCGCGGCTCTGATCGTGATCCTCGTGGCGGCCTACCTGGTCGGTTCTGCTCTGCAGCTGGGCGCTCTGGCCACCCCGCCGGCGCAAGTCCACCTCCGCTAGAGGCGAGCGCTAGAACAGCGGGATTTCGTCCCCCAGACCGCGCTCCCGTGCGGCTTCCAACACCACCCGGCCCGCCGCCAGGTCCCATAGCGCGAGCCCGTGGGACTCGAACAGGGTGATCCCAGGTCCCGGCTGCCGTTGCCACTTGCCGGCCACCACCGCCCCAAGCTCGACGGCGCGGCTCCAGTCGAACTTGCCGGCGTCATGGGCCGCGATCAGGTCGCCGCTCTCGATCTGTGCCGCGGCGAGCTGGTCGACGACGACCGTCTGAGCCCTGGCCACGAGGTCGGGAGGGATCTCCGCCTTGTTGTGCCAGTTCGAACCCGCGGCGACGACCAGCGCATTGGGCTCAACCCATTCGGCCTCGATCACGGGCGACTTGCTGGGGGTCACAGTGATCACGATGTCGGCGCCGCGCACCGCCAGCTCGGCGCTGCCGGCGGCGATAGTTTCGACGCCCAGCTGATCGGATTGCTCCTTGGCGAAGCCGGAACGGCGCTCGAAGTCGCGGCTGAAGACCCGGAGCTCCTTGATCCCGATCACTCTTGACACCGCCAGCGCCTGGGTGTTGGCTTGCCAGCCGGTGCCGATCAACGCGACAGTAGCCGGCCCGGGCCGGGCCAGCGCCTTCACGGCGACGGCGGTCGCCGCACCTGTCCGGTAGGCGCCCATGAAGTCGGCCTCGATCATGGCCTCGCATGAACCGTCCAGCCCAAAGAGCACGACCAGCATCCGCAAGTGTCCGTCGGCGACCGTGTAAGCCTTCAGCCCGGTGCAGCGGCCGCCAGGGTAGGACGCGAACATCACGTTGAGCAGCCCGCCGGGTGCGAAGACTCGCCGCCGCGGCTCGTTCTGGGCGACGCCTTCGCCAAGCTCCTTCATCGCCGCGGTGACCGCCGCGATGATGTCGTCGATCTCAATAACCCGCTGAACGTCGGCTTCGCGCAGGACCAGGGTCACGGCAGGGAGAATAGCGTCACCGTGGCCTCACCTCGCCCCCTGAATGTCGGGCTGATCGGACTCGGCACCGTCGGCTCGCAGGTAGCCGAGAGGATGCTGACCTGGCAGCAGCAGCTCTCCCGGCGCGCCGGCGTCGAGCTGTGCCTGCGGCGCGTGCTCGTCCGGAACCCGGCCAAGCCCCGCTCGGTCGAGATCGAACCCGACCTCCTCACCACGGAGCCCGCCGACTTGCTGGAGGACCCCGACATCGACGTTCTGGTGGAGCTCGCCGGGGGCGACGAGCCGATGCGCACCTACCTCGAGCGGGCGATTCGGGCCGGCAAACACATCATCACCGCCAACAAGGTGGTGATGGCCAAGCACGGTCCCGAGCTGCTCGACCTGGCGGCGGAACGAAATGTCGACGTCTACTTCGAAGCCGCGGTCGGTGGCGGGATTCCGCTCATCAGCGCTTTTCGGACCGACCTGCAGGCAAACCGGATCGAGCGGGTGTCCGCGGTCATCAACGGCACTACCAACTACGTGCTCGGCCGGATGGCGGTCGCCGGACTCTCGCTTGCCGAAGCCGTCGCCGAGGCGCAGGCCGCCGGATTTGCCGAGGCGGATCCGACGGACGACGTCGGCGGCTTCGACGCCGCCTACAAGCTCGCGATCCTCGGCTCAATTGCCTATGAGATCAAGGTGCGCCCCGATGAGATCTATCGCGAGGGCATAGAAGGCGTCGAGCCCGTGGATTTCAAATATGCGCGCGAGCTGGGCTACGCCATCAAGCTGATCGCGCACACGCAGCGCCATCCAGGCCGGATCGAGGCTCGGGTGCACCCTGCGCTGGTGCCTCTCGACCACCCGCTCGCTCGGGTGGAGGGGGCGGAGAACGCAGTCTTCGTCGAAGGCGACCTGGTCGGCCAGGTGCTGCTGGTCGGCCTTGGCGCGGGCGGACGGCCTACCGCGTCAGCGGTCGTGGGAGATCTCATCGACCTGGCGCGCTCGATCCGGCGAGGCGTGCAGAGCCGGCCTTCGTTCACCTTCGACGACCGGATCGGCGTCGTGCCGATGGGTGAGGTCGTGACGCGCGCCTACTACCGGATCCTTGTCGACGACCACACTGGCGTCTTGGCGGCGATCGGCCACGTTTTCGCGGACGAGGGTGTCAGCATCTCGAGCTTCATCCAGAAGGACGCGTGGTCGCACGACCAGACGGTCGAGCTCGTGGTCACCACTCATCCGGCGAAAGACGCCAGCCTTCAACGTGCCCGAGCAGGCATGGCCGCCCTGGAGCCGGTGCGTGCTGTGTCTTCGTTCATTCGCGTCCTCTAAAGAGACGAGGGACATTGGGAGTCATCGCTCGCTACCGCGAGCATCTGCCCATCGGCCCGTCGACTCCGGAGCTCGATCTCGATGAAGGATCGACTCCCCTTGTGCCAAGCCTCAACATCGCCCGCGCCCTCGGCCTGAAGCACCTCTACTTCAAGTACGAAGGCTTGAACCCGACAGGTTCATTCAAGGATCGCGGGATGGTCGTCGCGGTGGCCAAGGCGATGGAGGCCGGCAGCAAGGTCTTGATGTGCGCGTCGACCGGCAACACTTCGGCCTCGATGGCGGCGTACGCGGCTCGCACGGGACTTCGCGCGATTGTCGTGGTCCCCTCGGGCGAGATCGCGATGAACAAGCTCTCGCAGGCGCTCATGTACGGCGCGAAGGTCGTTGCGATGAAGGGGAATTTCGATTCTGCCCTGGAGACTGTTCGTGACCTCGCCAGCCACTACCCTGTCGCATTGATGAACTCCGTCAACCCGCACCGCATCGAGGGCCAGAAAACAGCGGCGTTCGAAGTTGTCGATACCCTCGGCGACGCACCCGACTATCTACTTCTGCCGGTCGGCAACGCGGGCAACATCACCGCCTACTGGAAGGGCTTTCGCGAGTATCACGCGGCCGGTCGAACCACGCGCCTCCCGCGCATGGTCGGCGCGCAGGCGGAAGGCGCGGCGCCGATAGTCAGCGGCCGGCCAATCGCCAATCCAACCACCGTCGCGTCTGCCATCCGAATCGGCAACCCTGCCAGCTGGGAAGGGGCCACCACGGCGCGGGATGAGTCCGGCGGCATGATCGCGGCCGTGAGCGATACCGAGATCCTTTCCGCCCAGGTCACGCTGGCCAATCGCGAGGGACTTTTCGCGGAACCGGCCTCGGCCGCACCGCTCGCTTTGCTTTTCAGGCTTGTCGGCGAGGGCAAGATCGACAAGGACGCGACGGTCGTGGTCGTCCTGACCGGTTCGGGTCTCAAGGACCCCGACGCTGCGCTCAAAAATGTGGAGCCGCCTATCGAGTTGGACGGCGACGCTCGCACACTCGCTAAGGTCTTGAAGCTGTGAGTGTCTGGACATCGCAATGCGGATAAGAGTTCCAGCCTCGATTGCCAACATCGGCCCAGGATTCGACTGCATGGCGATGGCGATCGACCTCTGGCTGGAGGTCGAGGCCAACGAAGCGCCACATCCGTCGTGGGATTTCGAAGGCGAGGGTGCGGATTACCTGGCCGCGCACGAAAACCCGTTCACGCGCCTGAACATGAAGGGTCGCGTGCGGAGTGAGATCCCGCTCGGAGTCGGGCTCGGCAGCAGCGCCGCCTCCAGGCTTGCAGCTTCAGCTCTCAGCAGCCCGTGGGATGTGAAGAGCCACGTCGTCGACTCGGGCGCGCACGAGGGACACCTCGACAATGTCGCCGCGTCGGCGTCGGGCGGCATTCGAATCGTGTCGGAGCATCTCGACGAGAAGCTTCCCAACCCCGGCTGGGGCCTCGCGTTGTTCGTCGCGAACCAGCCGCTCGCGACCGAAAAAGCCCGCTCCGTGCTGCCGGACTCCGTCCCGCTCGAAACCGCTTCATTCAATGCCGCGCGGACCGCTCTCCTTACGCGCGCAATAGTTTCCAAGCGACCGTCGCTGCTGGGCGAAGCGCTCCGCGACAGGCTGCACCAGCCTCACCGGCTGCACCTCTACCCCTGGACTGCCGAAGTGATCCGCGTCGCCGAGGCGGCGGGCGCATACGGCGCCGCCATCTGCGGTGCCGGGCCGAGCGTGTTCGCCTTCTGCGCGCCCTCACAGGCGCCTCGAATCGCCAAGGCGATGCAAACCTCGTTTCCGAAGCGCGGGCGCGGATTGGTCACACAGATCACGGACAAGGGCATGTTCCGCACGCTGTGATCGTCCAGAAGTACGGCGGTACCTCGGTAGGCACCGCCGCTCGTATCCGGCGGGTCAGCCGCCGGATTGCATCCACCGTGAAGCAGGGACATCAAGTCGTCGTCGTCGTCTCGGCGATGGGACACACAACCGATCGGCTCATAGCCCTCGCTCAGAGCGTCAATCCCGAGCCGCCGGCGAGGGAGATGGACATGCTCGTCGCCAATGGCGAGACGATCACCGCACCTCTGGTCGCGATGTGCCTCGAGGGCATGGGCGTGCCGGCGGTTTCCCTCTCGGGCCTCCAGGCCGGCGTGCGCACCAGCGCCGCCCATTCCAAAGCAAGAATCCAGGACATCAAGCCAATCCGCATTCTCGAGGAGCTGAGGAACGGCAAGGTCGTGGTGGTCGCGGGCTTCCAGGGGGTCACCGAAGACTTCGAGATCACGACGCTCGGTCGAGGAGGTTCGGACACGACCGCGGTCGCGCTGGCCGCAGCGCTGAACGCCGACTCGTGCGAGATCTACACCGACGTCGACGGGATCTTCACTGCTGATCCGCGCCTAGTGAAGAACGCCCGCAAGCTCACGCACATCCGGTACGACGAGATGCTCGAGCTGGCGGCAGTGGGTGCCCGCGTCATGCATCCGCGGGCGGTCGAGATCGGCGAGCTATACCGCGTTCCGATTCACGTTCGGTCGAGCTTCACTGAGGGCGTCGGTACCATGATCGTCGCTCAAGTGCCGATGGAAGAGAGGAAGCGTGTCAGAGGAATCGCGGAGGAGACCAACGTGGCGAAGATCACGGTGGTCGACGTGCCTGATCGCCCGGGCGTCGCCGCGGCCATCTTCGAGCCGCTGGGGGCGGCGGGAATCTCCGTCGATGTCATCGTCCAGAACATCGGTCGCTCGCGCCACACCGACCTCACCTTCACTGTCGCCGAGTCGGACCTGAAGGCAGCGGAGAAACTGGTCAAGGCGGCGGCCAAGTCAATCGGCGCCAAGAAAGTCGAGTCGGCGGCCGGCGTGGCCAAACTCTCAATAGTCGGGACCGGAATGCTCGGCACTCCGGGCATCGCCGGCCGCATGTTCAGGAGCCTCGCGGATGCCGGGATCAACATCGAGATGATCAGCACCTCGGAGATTCGCATCACCTGTCTTGTGGCGCGCGACCAGGTGCAGAAAGGCGTCCGCGTGCTGCACAAAACCTTCGAACTGGACATCGATTAGTTGCCGGTCAACGTAGCCATCGTCGGCCCGGCGGGGTCGGGCAAGACCACGCTGTTCAACGCTCTGACGGCGGGACGTGGAGCCGACGGCGTGGGCATGGTGGACGTTCCCGACGAGCGACTGACGCGCCTCTCTCAGGCTGTGAAGCCGCTCAAGACCACAGCGGCGCAGGTCCGGGTCGAAGACACTCCGCCAGGCAGCCGCGCCCAGCGAGTGGCCTTTGCCCGCCAGGCCGATGTCCTCGTCAAGGTCGCTCGCTGTTTTGGACCTCAGCCGGATCCCGCCGCGGAGCTCGAGGAGTTTGCGCTCGACCTGGTCCTCGCCGACCTCGCTTCAGTCGAGAAGCGGATCGACGTCGTGGCCAAAGAGGCGCGCGCGGGAAAAAAGGACGCCCAGTTTGAGCAGGAAGTCCTGACGCTGGCCAAAGAGCATCTCGATTCGGGCAAGCAGCTGCGCACCCTGACCCTGGAACCTGACCAGCGCGCGGTGCTGCTGGGCATCTTCCCGGTGACCATGAAGCCGGCGGTCTACGTCGCCAACGCGGCGGACGAGCTCTTGCCAGGTGGTGGTGAGCCTGCGGCCAAGGTGGCCAAGCTGGCCGCGGCGGAGGGAGCACCAGTCGTCACGCTGTCTGCTCGTCTCGAGGCGGAGTTGGGCGAGCTGGAGCCCAGCGAGCAGGCCGAGATGCGTGCGGGATACGGGATTGACGAGTCCGGGCTCGGGCGCATCGCCCGCGCGGTCTGGGAGGTGGGCGGGCTCATCACGTATTTCACGGCGGGAGAGCCCGAAGTTCGTGCATGGCCCTGTGAGCGCGACGCGCCTGCGCCAGTCGCGGCAAGCAAGATCCACACCGACTTCGAAAAGCATTTCATCCGTGCCGAGGTGACTTCGGTTGACGAGCTGGTCGCCGCGGGATCGATGGAAGCCCTGCGTGCTTCAGGAAAGCTGCGGATCGAAGGGCGCGACTACCGGGTCAAGGACGGCGACGTGGTGTTCTTCCGAATCGGGCGGTAGCTGCTCAGAAGGTGTGAAACCAGGTCAGCCATAGCTGGTACACGAGAAAGAGCAGCAGACCCAGCAGCAGGATCAGAAACAGATATTTCACTGGACTATTTAATCGTTCATGTGCCTGAGGACTTGCGGAGCATTCAGCCTGGTTCACAATTCTGCCAATGACGCGGCTTCGATTCAGCGGAAGTCACGTGTGGGTGAGGGTCGAGGGTGCGGAGGCAGTCCTCGGCCTCAGCGATTACCTCCAGGACCAGATGGGGGAGATCACCACGCTCGAGCTGCCCGACCTGGGCGACGTACTGCACGCAAACACCCGCATGGGCCAGGTGGAGTCGGAGGAGGCCTCGTCTCCCCTCGACGCGCCGATCAGCGGCGAGGTGCTCGAGGTCAACGGTGAGGCGCTGGAGAATCCTGACCTGCTCAACAGCGAGCCGTACGGCGCCGGATGGCTGCTCCGCGTCCGCGTCGAGGACCCGCGGGAGCTCGAGGACCTCATCAATGAAGAGGAGTACGCGGAGCTGACTACCGAAGTCTGAGGCCAATAATTGTTAAGGCCTTGACAGCAACTACATTCGGGGTTATAACTGCACGCGGGACACAACATGTCGTAGCCAACGTCTCACCCAGTTGAGTCCCTCGGCCCAACGACAGGCAGGCGGAATCCACCCAGAGTCGCACCCCACGACCTACTACCAGCTCCCCACATCCGCCTGCCTGCTCCTGACCTTCGCGGCCACGGCGACACTAGACTTGAGCCTGTGAGCCGCAAGGGCAAGAAGAAGAGCAAGGGGAAGTTCCGCCAGCCGCTGCGGCCCGCCGGCCCGCTGACGCCCGGTATGGGCGGCACCTCTTCGGCGACTGCAACTGCCCCGACCGCCCGAGGCGTATCCCAGGCCCGTGTCGGTGGCGACCAGACGCTGGTTCGCTCCGTCGAGATGTCGCTAGCTGCCCGCAACCAGGTCACCAAGCTTCGTGGCGGGCGCTATCTCATCGAGTCGGCCGATCCGTCCATTCCACTCGACCGCGTCCCGTACTTCACGAAAGACCTGGTGCGCCTGGCCGTCGTCGGAGCGGCGATGGTGGTGCTCCTGGGCGTCGGGTCGCTCGCCGTCCCGCTGATAGTCAAATAGCGCTAACAAATAGACAGGCGAGGAATCAAACCTTAGAGTTCGCCTCGCCATGTCAGTCAGAACCAGCGACTCAGGAAACACCGGCCTTAAGCAAACGCTGCAGCACCGCAAGTTGAACCCGGACGACCACCAGCATCCGGTCAACGTCCTTCATCACGACGAAGCGTTGTTTGGCGAGAGGCTCGCCGACAAGATCTCCGCGGGCATCGGCTCGTGGACGTTTCTCATCGTGCAGAGCTTTCTGGTCTTGTGTTGGGTGCTCGGCAACATCATCCTCACGATCATTCAGAAGGAAAGCAATCATTGGGATCCGTACCCATTCATCCTTCTGAACCTCCTGTTCAGCGTGCAGGCCGCGTACACAGGACCGGTCCTGCTTCTCGCCGGCAACCGCCAGTCTCAGAAAGACAGGCTCACACTCGAGCATGCTGCGTACGAAGCGGACAAGGCTGACGAGCAGAACGTCGAGATCCTCAAGGCGATCGAGCACAACACCGAGGTCACGCTCCAGATCCTCAAGCACGTGGAGTCGATGGTCACAGAGCACGTAGAGCAGGGTCGAGCGCTGCTGGCCAAGCCGGGAGCCGACCCAACGTAAACTCACCGGAGTGGCCCGACCCCGAGAAACGAAGCTGATTCGCGGCATCGGCGGCCGGAGCCAAGGAAAGGGTGGCGGCCAGGAGCGTATCGCAGATGCGTGACACCGCCGCGCCGGGCCCCTTGACGCAGGCTTCAGCGCCCTCCGGGGTCCCCGCGAAATCGAAGATTTCGTGGGGTGGACTGGCGCCCGGCCGCCTAGGGCACGAAGATGCGAGAGGCTCCGGGGGCGGGCCACTCTAGTGAGGGTGATTCTGTTCACGGGTAAGGGAGGCGTCGGCAAAACCTCCGTCGCTGCCGCCACCGCAGTTCAGTGCGCCAAGGCCGGCTATCGGACGGTGATCATGAGCACCGACCCCGCGCATTCCTTGGGCGACTCGTTCGACGTCGAGCTCGGTCCCGACCTGACGCCGATCTCCGGCAACCTGTGGGCGCACGAGGTCTCCTCGCTGCACGAGATGCAGCGCCACTGGGTGAAGCTGCACGAGTACGCCGTCGAAGTTTTCGCGGCGCAGGGACTGGACGAGGTGGTCGCGGAAGAGGTGGCCAACCCGCCGGGCATGGACGAGATCGCGTCGCTGATGTGGATCAAGCACTACGCACAACGGGCGGAGCACGACGTGCTCATCGTCGACTGCGCGCCGACCGGCGAGACGTTGCAGCTCCTCACTTTTCCTGATGCAGCCCAGTGGTGGCTCGACAAGATCTTTCCGTGGTCGCGTCGCGCCATGCGTGTGGCGCGCCCCGTCCTGCAGCCGATGATGGGAATGCCACTTCCTTCGGATGAGATCTATGCGTCGCTGAAAGACCTGCTCCTCGACCTGGGGGGTATGCGAAAGGTGCTCACGGACTCATCCACGACGACTGTGCGGATCGTGCTCAATCTGGAAAAGATGGTGGTCAAAGAGGCCAAGCGTGCTTACACGTATCTCAGCCTGTTCGGCTACTCCACGGATGCCGTGATCGTCAACCGCATGCTGCCAGGCGAGCTGCATGACGAGCTGTTCCAGAAGTGGCAGCGCATACACAAGCGCTACCAGGTCGAGGTCGAGCAGTCGTTTGTCGGCATACCGATCTTCAACGTGCCTCTATTCGATCAAGAGGTGGTGGGCGAGAAGATGCTCCTGCGCATGGCGAAGGAAACCTATGGCGGGCGTGACCCCTCTGAGCACTTCACTACCTCCATGCCGCAGCGCATCGACAAAGAGGGATCGGACTACGTGTTGACGCTCAAGGTCCCATTTGCAGACCGCTCAGCGGTCGAACTGAGCCGGCATAACGGCGAGCTGTACGTGACGATTGGCAACTACCGGCGGGAAATCTCGCTGCCACGCGTGCTCGCTCAACGCGACACGGGCAGCGCCACAATCCGCGATGGCGAGCTGCGTGTTCGATTCGAACGTCGCGAGCAGAAGCCTGCACCAAAGGAGAAGAAGTCATGAGCCGCGACGGCGAAAACGTCATCGAGCTGATCAACGAGCTCGGGTCGAGGGTGGGCCACCTGCTATCCGACATGGTTCCTCCGCGCGCTCAGGTGCACTTGCTGAATGCACAGCGCGAGCTGATCACAGCCCTCATGCTCATCTACGAGCACCGGGTCACCGCGACGCCTGGCAGACGTGGCCGCGCCACCCCGACCGCGGCTCGTGGCTCCCGCCGTGCACCCGCTCGCAAGCGGGCACCCAAACGCGTCGGCAAGATCCCGATCGAGTGAACAACTTTCTCGCCTTCATCCTGTCGGCGCTGCTCCTGGTGCCTGCCCTCCTCATCGCCATCCCCGTGCATGAGCTGGGTCATGCCGTGGCGGCGTACATCCTGGGCGACCGCTCGGTGCGCTATTTCGGCTACTTCCGGCTCGATCCACGACGCTTCCTCGACCCGCTTGGGGTGATCGCCGTGTTCGTCGCGCTTGTCGGGTGGGGCCGCCGCGTCCCGGTCCAGCCAAACCGCATCAACACGACCATGCAGCACGTCATTCACGAGCTTGGCGGCCCGGCGGCCAACCTGATGGTCGCCATCGTGGTCGGCCTTGTTTGGCGGTTCCTCACCGGGCTCGGCCTGCGGTCGACGTTCGACCTGTCGCCGGGTCTGCTGGGGGAGGCCCTCTACGTCATCGTGTTCCTGAACCTCTCGATCTTCGCCTTCCAGCTGCTGCCGATTCCGGGCCTTGACGGCTGGCGCGTGATCGAGGCGATCTTCCGCAACCGCAATCCACGCTTCTTCTACGAGGTCAACAGCCGCCGGCAGCAGATCTGGACGGGATGCATCGTGGTGGCGTTCCTCTTTCAGCTGTTCCAGGGCGTAAGCCTGCTGAACCTGGTGATGATCCCCTTCTACTGGCCCGCGAGCCTAATCTCATTGGGCGGATGCACCGGATACGGGATTCTGAACTTCATCGGACTGTACCCCTGCCCCCTGCGATAGGCGGGCTGGTCAACGAGCCTGCGTACGCGCAGCTCGTCAAAGAGTTCGGCCACGCGCGCGTGGTCGATGCGCTCCGCAAGCAGGTCGCCGCTGAGCGGACCGGAGGAGAGCCGGGGGAGGCCGAACGGGTGGAGGTCGTGGCCGCCGCCCTGAGGGCGGCGGTTGCGCCGAAGCTGCGGCGCGTGATCAATGCCAGCGGAGTCATCCTTCACACCAACCTGGGCCGGGCGCCCCTGTCGCGCGCGGCGGTGGATGCCCTGGCCGTCGCGGCGGGCTACAGCAACCTCGAGCTGGACCTCGAGACGGGACGCCGCGGCGAGCGAGCCACCCTCGTGTCCGGGCTCATGAGAGAGCTTTTCGAATGTGATGCAGCCTTCGTCGTCAACAACAACGCCGCGGCCATCCTCCTCGCCCTGACGGCGCTGTGCAAAGGCACGGAGGTCATTGTCTCGCGCGGCCAGCAGGTGGAGATCGGCGGTTCGTTTCGGATGCCGGACGTCATGCGTCTGTCGGGCGCGCGCATGGTCGAGGTCGGCACCACCAACCGCACGCGACTAGACGACTACGAGCAGGCGATCACCTCGCGCACCGCTGCGCTCCTGCGGGTGCACACCTCAAATTTCCGCGTCGAGGGGTTCACGGAGGCGACCTCGCTGGCACAGATGGCCCGCGTCGCCCACTCGCACGACTTGCTGCTCATCGACGATCTCGGCAGCGGCGCCGCCCAGCCAATCGGCGACGAGCCGACTGTGGCCGAGTCGCTCCATCACTCGGACGTCGTCACGTTCTCGGGCGACAAGCTCTTCGGCGGGCCGCAAGCGGGCATCGTGCTCGGTAGTGGCGAGGCAGGCGCGTCGGCCGTCAAGAAGATGGCCCGTCATCCGCTCGCGCGGGCCGTCCGCATCGACAAGCTGACGCTGGCCGCGCTCGAGGCAACCCTGAGACAGCGCCTGACTGGCCGGCTGGATGAGATACCGGTCGAGAGGATGATCAGGGCTACTGTCGAAGACGTGCGGCGCCGCGCCGCGATGTGGTCGGTCAAGCTCGCCGAAAGAGGCGTGGCCGCGACGCTGGTCAGCGGTGAATCCGCGGTCGGCGGCGGTTCGCTGCCCCAGCACGGTCTCCCCACGATGCTCCTCGCGCTGACCGGACCGGCGTCACGACTCGCGCTGGCGCTGCGTCATGGCGAGCCACCTGTGATCGCGCGCATCGAAAAGGACGCGTGTTGCCTGGACGCGCGCTCAGTCTTGAAGGGGGAGGACGAGACACTCCTCGACGCGGTGGAGGCTGCCTACCGGAGCGTAACGCGGTGAACTTCGTCATCGGCACTGCCGGGCACATCGACCACGGCAAGTCGACACTGATCACCGCGCTCACGGGGATCGACCCCGACCGCCTCGCCGAAGAAAAGCGGCGTGGCATGACCATCGACCTTGGCTTCGCGCACTTGCGTCTCCCCAGTGGACTCGAGGTCGGCATCGTCGACGTCCCCGGTCACGCGCGTTTCATCCGCAACATGCTGGCTGGGACACACGGCCTCGACGCGGTGATGCTCGTGATCGCGGCCGACGAGGGTGTGATGCCGCAAACGCGGGAGCACCTCGAGATCATCGATCTGCTCGACGTCCGGCGTGGCGTCGTCGTCCTGACGAAGGTCGACCTGGTCGACGCGGACTGGACTGCACTTGTGCGGTCCGAGGTCGCTCAAGCGCTCGAGGGCACGTCGTTGGAGACAGCGCCAGTGCTCCCGTTCTCGGCCGTCAGCGGCGAAGGAAAGAGCGAGCTGCTCGCGGCGCTGGATGTGCTCTTGGCAGAAGCACCTTCGAGGCCCGATGTCGGACGGCCCAGGCTGCCCATCGACCGCGCCTTCACGATGAGCGGGTTCGGCACCGTCGTGACCGGCACGCTGGTGGACGGCTCGTTGAACGTCGGCGAGGAGCTCCAGGTAGTGCCGGGCGATAGGACGGTGCGTGTGCGCGGTCTTCAGCAGCACAACCGCAAGGTCGAGACCGCGGCGCCGGGCAGCCGCGTCGCGGCGAACCTGATCGGCGTGGAAAAGGTCGAGCTCTCTCGTGGGGATGTCCTGGCTCGCCCGAAGACGCTTGACTCCACACGTCGCATCGACGCCACGGTGCGCGTGCTGGCGTCAGCCTCCCAATCACTCCGACATGGCACCGAGCTTCTTCTTCACACCGGCACGGCTGAGGTTGGCTGCAGGGTGATCATGCTCGACGCCGACGAGATCAGTCCCGGTGGCGAGGGTTGGGTGCAGCTCTACCTGGATCGGCCGATCGCCGCTGCTGAGCACGATCGCTTCATCCTCCGCATCCCCAGCCCGTCGGCGACGATTGCGGGAGGAACGTTCGTGGACGTCACTCCTCGCCGGCACGCCCGCCACGACAGCGCGGTGAGGGAATCTCTCGAACGTCGCGCTGCCGGCGATGTCCTGCAGGAAGAGCTGCGCAAATACCCGCGGGGGGTGACGGTGGCGGCGCTGTTGAAGGCCACCATGGCGCCCGAAGCGGACGTGGCCCGCCTCCACGCGAGACGCATCGGCGATTGGCTTTACGACGCCGGAGCCTGGAGGTCGATCACTGAGCGCGCGGTTCGCGAGCTCGCTGCGTATCACGCCGCGCACCCGCTGCGACCAGGCATGGCGCGCGAGGAGCTGCGCAGCCGGCTTGCGGTGCCGCCCGCCTCCTTCGCCTCGGTCGTTCAGGGTCTGCTCCAGGACGGTCTTGTGGTCGAGAGTGATGGTGCGATCGCTGTCCCTGGCCACCACGTCGAGGTGCACGCGGGCGATGGCGCCGCCTCGGCCCTGGTGCAGCTGCTCAGCAAGCAGCCCTTCGCTCCACCGTCGCTCAGCGAAGCAGTTCAGCAGACGGGAGCGACTTCCGAGGTCATCCGGGCGCTGGCGCAGCGTGGTGAGATCGTGCGACTCAGCGACGACATAGCGTTCACGAAGGACGCTTTCGAAGCCGCGGTCGCGATGGTCAGGGAAATCATCTCGAGCACCGGCTCGATCACTGTCGCGCAGCTGCGCGATCGCATGGGGGCAAGCCGCCGTCCCGTGCTGGCGTTGCTCGAGCATCTCGACGCGCAGCACGTGACCCGGCGCGTCGGAGACGCCCGCGTCCTGAGGTAAAGATATGAGCGGACGCGTTTGGCTTCGCCAAAGTGCCTGCTCACCATGCGAGGCTGATTGGTAGAGTTCCGGCCAAATGCGAATCGCGGACATGCTCGCGGGCAGCCGGCCCAGCGTCTCTTTCGAGTTCATGGCGCCTCGGGACGAGTCGGAGGTCGACGTGCTCGAGCGGACGGTCGCCAAACTGGCCGGTCACGCACCGGACTGGGTTTCGGTCACTTACCGGCTCCGCACCGGCGAGAAGACGCTCGAGCTGGTGACTCGGATCAAGCGTCACTACCACATCGAGGCGATGGCCCATCTCACGTGCGCCAACTCGCCCGACCGCACCCGCCGGATTCTCAACTGGATGGAGCGAGAGGGGGTCGCCAACGTCCTCGCGTTGCGCGGCGACTCTCCGAACGCCGGCGAGCCATTCGTGCCTGCAGACCCACAACTCGCTCATGGAAGCGACCTGGTCGGCTTCGTGCGCGGCAACGGTTACCGGTTCGGCATCGGTGCCGCGTGCAGCACTGAGAAGCACCCCGAGAGTCCCGACCTCGAGCATGAGTTTCGCTACATGAAGCTCAAGGTGGACTCAGGGGCTGACTTCCTCATCACGCAGCTCTTCTTCGACAACCGCTTCTATTTCGACCTGGTGAAGCGGGCCCGAGCCGCCGGCATCACGGTGCCCATCGTGCCCGGGCTGATGCCGGTTCCCAGCCGCCGTTCGCTGGCAGTCATGACCACCATGTCAGGGGCAACAGTGCCGGCCGCCTTGCAAGCGGCGATCGACGAGGCGCGGGACGACGAGGCTGTGCGCGCCCTCGGTGTGCAGCACTGCATCGCGCAATGCGTCGAGCTGCTGGAGGCCGGTGTGCCCGGACTCCACTTTTACACGTTCAACCGCGCGCGCGGGCCGATCGAGATCCTGACGGCGCTGCGAGGCCAGCAGCTAATAGCCTCTTAGCGGTCGGCTAGAGCCGGACGGCAAGAATGACCGAGGCATCGGGAGCCACCATCAGCTCCTGAGCTCGGTAGAGCGGGCTTTCCAGCCAGATTCGGCGTGCTGGATCCTCTTCGTCCGCGCGGCCTGGCGTGTAGTCGTCCAGCACCACGAGACCGCCGGCGCGGACGAGAGGAGCGAGCTTTTCCGGGTCGCCAGGCGCCCGTTTGGGACCGCCGTCGCTGAATAGCAGGTCGAACGGCGCCCGATCCCGTACGAGGCTCCAGTCGCCGCTCAACACCTCGACCGAGTCAGAGCCGGCGAACAACGCGCTGGCGTCAGTTGCCCGCCCCGCATCCAGCTCGACGGTCACAAGAGTGGCGCCTCGTTGCAGCCCTGACTCGATCCATGCAGCGCCGACGCCGTGCGCGGTTCCTAGCTCGCACGCCTTCTCGATTCCGCGAAGGCGTGCGAAGAGCTGAAGCAGCCTTCCGACCTCCGGAATACATGCCTTTCCGTAGCCGCTGCTGCGCGTGAGCTCGACTGCTTTCCAGACGCGCGGCGGAAATCTTCGCGCGTTGTCGTAAGCAGGAAGGCCTGACTGATAAGTCACAGGATTACCCTAGTCCCGCCATGCTGGCAGGAATCGACCTTGGCGGGACGCAGGTGAGGGTCGCTCTCGCGCGCTCGGACGGAAACGTGATTGCCAGCGTCAAGACCAAGACGCCATCACTGGGGACTCCGCAAGCGATGGTGGCTTGGGCGGCGGCCGAGATCGACAGGCATCGGGGCCGCGAGAAGGTGCGGAGCATCACCATCGCCGCGCCAGGGCCTATCGATATCAAGCGTGGAGTGCTGGTCAACCCGCCGAACCTGCCGGGCTGGCGCAACGTGCCCCTGGCCGCGATGCTGGCCCAGGCGACGGGCGCCAAGGTCCAGCTTGCCAACGATGCCGACATGGCCGGGCTTGGGGAGTTCCACCACGGCGCCGGGCGCGGTACCCGCAACATGATTTACATCACCTGGTCGACAGGTGTCGGCGGTGGGCTGATCATCGACGGCAAGCTGCACCGCGGCGCGCACGGCACCGCTGGAGAGGTCGGTCACATGATCATCGACCCCAATGGTCCGCTCGACGCGTGCGGGCAGCGCGGTTGCCTCGAGGCTTTCATCGGCGGCGCCAACCTGGCGCGCGAAACGGGCCACACGGCGGCGGAGCTGTTCGCTGCCGCTGCGAAGGGCGACAGACACGCGCGGATGGTGGTGGAGAGGGCAGCGCGCTACATGGGGATGGCGCTGATCAGCCTGACCAACATCATCGACCCGGAGATGTTCGTGATCGGCGGCGGCGTGTCCCGATCGTGGGCGATGGTCGAGCCGACGATAGTCGAGACGCTGCACTCCTCGCCATTTATCAAGCCAGCTCGCCGGCCCCGCGTGCGCCGCGCCCGATTGGGCGATCGCGCCGGTCAGATTGGAGCCGTCGAGTGGGCGCGCATCAACCAATAGAGTCAGTGCATGACGAGGAGGTCCTCAGCCTCCTCAAGCAAGCGTCGGCCGACCTGGGGATGCGGGCCTGGATCGTCGGGGGCTACGTTCGCGACAAGCTCCTCGGGCGACCGCACCCGAATCCCGACGTGGTGGTCGAGGGTGGCGACGCTCTAAAGCTGGCCGAACGCTTCGCCGAGCTGGCCGGTGCGGAGCCACCCGTGACGTTCGAGCGTTACGGCACAGCTCAGGTTTCGCTACCCGGCCACCTTGTCGAGTTTGTGACCGCCCGCGCCGAGTCCTACGCGCCGGACTCGAGAAAGCCAGATGTCCGGCCGGCGAGCCTCGAAGAGGACCTGCGCCGGCGCGATTTCACCATCAACACGCTGCTCATGGACCTGGAGGGCAAGGTCCATGACCCGCTCGGCGGCCGACAGGACCTCGAGGCCCGCATCCTGCGCACCCCAACCGACCCACTGCGGACCTTTGCGGACGATCCGCTGCGGATGCTCCGCGCGGTTCGCTTTGCCGCCGAGCTCGGCTTCGAGCTCGCTCCCGACCTGCTGCCCGCCATGCGCCAGATGAAGAGCCGGCTTGCCCCGCCGGTCATCTCGGTCGAGCGCACAGCCGAGGAGCTCAGGCGGATGCTGACGTCCGACCGTCCCCGCCTCGCCCTCGAGCTTCTCGACGCTGGGGGGCTCCTCGAAGTCATTCTCCCTGAGGTCGCCGCGTGCAAGGGAGTTCCGCAGACCGGCTACCACACACATGACGTGTATGGACACACTCTTCTCACCGTCGAACGGGTCCCGCCAGACCTGGTGGTGCGGCTCGCGGCGCTGTTCCACGATGTCGGGAAGCCATCCACCGCCACCCCGGACGGCGCCTTCACCGGCCACGATGTCGTGGGCGCGGAGATGGCCAGATCTGCCCTCGAGCGGCTTCGCTTCCCTCAGCGAGAGATCGACGCAGTCGTCGAGCTCGTCCGGCTCCACCTGAGGCCCGTGTACTACCGCTCGGAGTGGACGGATGGGGCGGTCAGGCGCCTGGCGCGCGATGCCGGCGACCTGATCGGACCCCTCATGGCCCTTGCCCGAGCCGACGTCGCCGCGTCGGCCTATCCCGAACCCGAGAAGCTCGACGAGCTGCAAGCCCGAATCGACGCAGTGCTGCGGGAGCGGCCGTCCCGCCTGGCGCCGCTGGTGGCTGGTGGTGACGTGATGCGCGTCCTGGGGATCGGCCCAGGCCCGGAAGTGGGGCGCATCAAGCAGCGCTTGCAGGAGCTCGTCATCGATGGCGAGCTCCCACCGACCCGCGAAGCGATCCTCGAATACCTGGCCGCCCACCCGGATCTGTAGACGGCAACAGTTGAGAGCCGGGTATGCTGCGCTTGGTGGTGGAGTCCCCAGCTGATGCTGGGGTAGGAGGGATACGACGTGACAGATGCCTTGGCGGAGACAGTTGGGGTTTCCAGTTCGAACGGCGGCCACGAGCCATACGCGGTCGAGTCGAAGGCGACGGTACTTGGTCGGGACGATGTCCTTTCCGGGCGTCTACAGCTCAAGGGCGGAGGCCAGGTTCTGGGCAATTTCAGCGGCCAGATCGAGTGTGACGGCGACCTGCTGATCGGTCCGGAGGCCCACGTCGAGGCGGACATCCGAAGCGAGAAGGTGACTATCGCAGGTTTCGTCCGCGGCAAAGTCGTCGCAGTGAGCCGGCTGAAGATCACGAGCTCGGGCCGTCTCGAAGGGGATGCCAAAGTCGGGGCCCTGGTGGTCCAGGAAGGCGGCGTTCATCTCGGCGTGATCCGAGTCCACCCTGAGGGAGTTCCCGAGTCGGAGGTGGCAATCGTTGAGGCCACGCCGCGCTCCGGGGTCATAGCCTTGAAGACCGTGTCTAACCCAGTCGGCAGGGTCAGGAAGTTCTGGGGTGAGTTCTTCTAGGCGACCGCCGAAAAGGCCGTCCCGGGCCAAGCCATCGGTCAAGGGCGCGCCCGCCAAGCGCGCCACGGCCAAGCGGACGTCCGCCATTGCGAAACGGCCGGCGCGGCGAGCTCAGGGAGCCGGCAGTCGGCAAGAAAAGGCTCAGGCCCGCAAAATTCCAGCGAAGTCGGACGTGACCAGGTCGCGGCCCGCTGTCCAGAAACCACAGCGGGCCGCGGCCAATGCGCCACCGCCTCCGCCACCCAGGCCTTCAGCCGCTCCTCCGCGACCCGCGATCCGGCTTGCCGGGTCGGCCGGCTCGCGCCTCACCATCAAGCCCGGTGCCCCGGTGCCACCTCGGCTCGAGCTCTCGACCAAGCGGCGGCCCAGCGGCCCTTGCCGCCTCAGCGACGTGGAGCTCGACGAGGATGAGGTGCTCATCGACGCTTTCGACGCCATGCTGGAGGGCGCCAAGGTGCGGATCACCGCAGTGCTCGAACGTACCTGCGTCTATGTCGACCGGGATGGCGACCGCCGCCTGGCGCGCAAGATCGACCTCTGGGTCGAAGCGGACAAGCTGCCGATCCGCCGGCGCTGGATCGGCTGAGCTCGCAGCGGCTTCGTATACGCTGGGCCCGATGATCGAAGAGCCGAAGATCAATCGCAACCTGGCCCTCGAGCTCCTGCGCGTAACCGAGGCTGGAGCTCTCGCCGCCGCACCGCTTCAGGGTCGCGGCAACAAGGAAGCCGCCGACGCGCGAGCCGTCGAGGCGATTCGCGGAGCGCTGGGTGCTGTTGACATGAAAGGGACTGTCGTCATCGGCGAAGGCGAGAAGGACGAGGCCCCAATGCTCTATTTCGGTGAGCAGATCGGAAACGGCCTCGAGCCGGAGGTCGACGTCGCAGTCGACCCGATAGAAGGCACGAGCCTTACCGCCTCTGGCCTGCCAGGCGCCATCTCGGTCGTTGCGCTGGCTGAGCGAGGGACGATGTTCACAACGCACGTCGCGTACATGCAGAAGCTGGTCGTCGGCCGGCGCGCGCGCGGAGTGATCGATCTCGAGATGCCTGTCGAGTGGAACCTGCGGCGAATCGCGAAGTCGGAAGGACTTCCGGTCCAGGAGCTTACAGTCGTCGTCCTCGACCGCGACCGCAACAAGGAAGTGATCGCGCAGATACGAGAAGTCGGCGCCAGGATCAAGCTCATCACTGCGGGTGACGTCGGTGCCGCCCTCGAGGCGGCGCTAGAAACCAGGTCCGGGATTCACTGCATGATGGGATCTGGCGGCGCCACCGAAGGCGTGCTGGCCGCGTGCGCGATCAAGACGATGGGCGGCGACATGCAGGCGAAGCTTCACTTCCGCGACGACAAGGAACGCGAGATGGCGATCAAGGAAGGACACAAGCCGAACAAAGTGCTGTGCCTGGACGACCTGTGCTCAGGCTCCGACATCTTTTTCGCCGCCACCGGCATCACATCCGGAGAGCTGTTGAAAGGCGTTCGCTACGAAGACGTCTACGCGTACACGCAGTCGATGGTCCTCCGTTCGGCTTCGGGCACCATGCGCATAGTCGACGCGTACCACCCGATCGACAAGTTGCGGGCGAAGGGCCTGCTGCCAGAACAGGTTGCTCTCCGCTGAGCGCTTCGGACGCCGGACAGTTTCTGGCCGCGGCCAGCAAGTCGCTGGGCCCCGCGCAATGGGAGTGGATCGCGACCGCCCGGATTCTCTCTCGAGCGCGCGCGTCGACCGCCGCGCTCGAGCAGGCGCTAGAGGGGTTGCTGGCGGGCGCCGATCAATCGATGGTCAACGCTTTCACCGAAGGTTTCAGAGTGGCCCAGGCGCGACTCGCCATCAACAAAGCGCTGCCTGACCCGACAGCCACGGCGGCGGCTCTCGAGTCGGCTCAGATCGTGGCCCTGGCGATCCTGGTGCGGGAGCAGATGGACCCGGCCCAGTTCGAGTCGGTGTACAGGCCGTTCGCGACGGTCCTCCCTGGACCGGGCTTCACGCCGGCGGCGCCGATCGACCAGCAGATCGCTGCTTTCCTGCGTTTGCTGCCAACCCTTGCCGGCCCGCCCGAAGCCGAGATCGCGGCGGTGGCCAAGGCGCTGAGTGAGCGGCCGAAGACAGCCGCCACCACCGGCCCGGTCATCACAGCGCAGATCGGTCTCGACCCGGCGGCGAACTATGCGGCGGCCTGGAAAGAGGTGATCGCGACGGCCAACCAGTCAGGCCGGACCTATGCGTTTCGAGCGATGCAGGACAGCGCCGAGCAGGCCGCTCCCCACGACGGTTTGGGGATTGTGGGATTCGCCGGCGTGGCCGCCGGGGGCATCTTCATGCGGGATGTGCTCCCGATCGAGAAGGTCCTGCTGCTCTATGAGCCGTTCGCCGCAGTGGCTTCCTACGAGAGCTTGCGCTAACGCGGCGCTGAATCCGGCCCCATTGCCAAGAATCCCCTAAGCGGTCTTGACCCCAGCGGCTTTCTCGAGGCCGAGCTCATCGACCGCGACCTCCCGCATCTTGTACTTCTGGATCTTGCCCGTGACCGTCATCGGAAACGCGTCGACGAACTTCCAGTGCCGGGGGATCTTGTAGCTCGCGACCTTGCCCTTGCACCAGAGCGCAAGCTCGTCGCCGGTGAGTGTGGCTCCCTCCCGCGGTTTCACCCAGGCCATGACCTCTTCGCCGTACTTTTCAGACGGCACTCCGATCACCTGCACGTCGGACACATCAGGGTGTCCGTAGAGGAACTCCTCGACCTCCCGCGGATAGATGTTCTCGCCGCCGCGAATGATCATGTCTTTGATCCGGCCGACGATGTTCACGTAGCCCTCTTCGTCCATCGTGGCCAGGTCCCCGGTGTGCATCCAGCGCGCGGAGTCGATGGCCTGGCGTGTGTCTTCCTCGTTGTCCCAGTAACCGAGCATGACCATGTAACCGCGGCTGCACAGCTCGCCCTTGGTGCCTCGCGGCACCACCGCTCCCGTGGCAGCGTCAACGATCTTGATCTCCACGTGGGGGTGGACGCGACCGACAGTCGACACGCGGCGCTCGAGTGGGTCGTCTGTCGTGCTCTGGGTGGAAACCGGCGACGTCTCGGTCATGCCGTACGCGATTGTCATCTCCGGGATGTGCATCGCGGTCTGGACCTTCTTCATGACCTCGACCGGGCACGGCGAGCCGGCCATGATGCCGGTTCGCAGCGAGCTGAAGTCGAACTCTTTGAATTGCGGGTGGTCGAGCTCGGCGATGAACATCGTTGGCACTCCGTAGAGCGAGGTGCACCTTTCCTTCTGAACGGTTTCCATGGTGACGACGGGATCGAAACCCTCGGCGGGTATGACTATCGTCGCGCCGTGCGTCGTGCACGCAAGGTTGCCGAGCACCATGCCGAAGCAGTGATAGAACGGCACGGGGATGCAAACACGATCGTGTTCGCTGTACCTCAGCGTTTCCCCGATGAAGAAGCCGTTGTTGAGGATGTTGTGATGGGTCAGGGTTGCGCCTTTGGGAAACCCCGTGGTCCCTGACGTGTATTGGATGTTGATCGGATCATCGAACTGCAAAGAAGCTTCGACATCCCGCAGCGCCGCCTCGCTCGTCTTCGCTGCGTCGCGCTTCAATGCCTCCCAGCCGTCTTCCAGGACAAGCGCCTCACGCAGGGCGGGACACTTTCCCTTCACTTCGGCCAGCATCGATTTGTAATCGGCCTGCCGGAAGGCGGCCGCAAGGATCAGGAAGCTGATACCCGACTGGTTGAGCGCGAATTCGAGCTCTGAGGTGCGGTAGGCGGGGTTGATGTTCACGAGGATCGCGCCCATCGCCGCAGTCGCGTACTGAACGATGACCCACTCGTATCGGTTTGGCGACCAGATCCCCACTCGATCGCCGGGTTTCACACCGCGTGCCATCAGTCCTCGTGCCACAACCTCGCACTGAGCGACGAGCTCGCTGTAGGTGGAGCGGTGGTTCTGGTGCGCGGCCACAAGCGCCTCGCGGTCGCCGAACCGCGCGGCGGTGCGGCGCAGGTTTTGAAAGATCGGTTCACCCAGAAGGGGGACGTCGCTGGCGCCGTGCACATAACTGAGTGTTTCCCCACGAGCTCCGAGGCTTCGCCGTGAGTTCGCGGGCGCCCCTTCTATCTCATGCATTCGATCCTCCTTGCAGGTGATTGTGCGCCAGGGTAGTTCCCAATGAGCGTCGTGCTGGGAAAACAAACCCCTTGACAATGCTCCTGGAGCGTCGCAATTTGGAATGGTTCGTTCGTCCGGGTCCACCGCAGGTCACGCAAAGGTTGGCCTCCACAAGTAGGCAACGGCCGTAAAGCGGCGCAGAAACCAGAGGCGTGTCACCCGGTGGCATTCCGGTCGAGGCGGTGTCCGCTGCAGGCGCCGCCTCGTTTCGTATTCACTTCCACCACAATCGCGGGCGTGACAAGGCGCTCGCCGCTCGACGACCGCCGCTTCCGAGGCGTCCTGCTGGCCATTGCAGGCGTCCCGATCGCGTCCCTCTACCTCTGGCGCGCCATGATCCAGCCGGCGGTCACCGAAGCTCTGCCGGAGAATTTCAGCGCCAACTACATGGCCGCCGCGGCCAAGATCCGTGCGGGTTGGGACCCATACGGCCCTTGGACCGCGCTGTCGCCGGCCGGCCCTCAGTACGTCTTGCCCCCGCCACTTGCCTGGATCCTGCAGCCGATGCTCGCCCTGGATCCAGGCGTGCAGCTCTTGGTGATGATCGCGGTCTTGCAGCTGAGCGTGCTGGTCTTCCTGGTGACGGCGCTCCGCGCCGCGATGGTGAAGGACTGGCAGCTGGCGGTGCTGTTGGTGCTCGTCACGATCAGCTTCGAGCCTGTCGAAGCCAATTTCGACCACGGCCGGATCGACCTCGTCCTGCTCGCGTTGAGCGGCGTCTGGCTCCTGGCTTGGGTGGCCGGCGACCGATGGTGGGGCGGGGCGGCGATAGGCGTAGACGTGGCGATCAACTTGCTCCAGGGTCCGCTCGGCCTCCTGATGCTGTGGGGACGCCGGTGGCGGATGGTGGCAGGAGCAGCGCTTGCCGGCCTGGCCCTCTGGGCGGTGGCTGTTCCGCAGTATCTGCCTGGGTACTTCTCCAGGGTCGTCCCGGGGCTTGCTGCGGGAACAGGGTCGTTCGAAAACCTTTCGCCAGGCGGCACTGTGGCGCGCCTGCTTGAACCGGGCACCTTCGTGGGTGCCGTGCGGGATACGCCTGGGGCCGCGCGAGTGATCGCCGCCGCCATCGCGGTTGTTTCTCTTGCCGTGACTTTCTGGGTCCTGCGCAGGCCTCGTGGGGACCGACCTGGGCGGGCGCTAGAGGCGGCAGCCATAGTGGCGGTCATTCCTCTGCTGGCCCCCTTCTTTTGGGGGACACACCTCGTCCTTCTTTTGCTGCCGATGCTCGTGCTCACTGCATGGGCGGTGCGCCGCCGCGACTGGATGGTCATTGGGCTCGCAGCCGCGGGCTGGCTCCTTGCCGGCCCAGGCCACAACGCGTTCCAGACTCTTCTGGCCGCGGGCTACACGAACCTGGTCGTCCTGCGCGTGATGGCCGAGCTCGGTGTGGCCGGCATCACCTGTTTGTGGATTGCGAGCTTGCTTGCGTTGCGCCGATCAGCGCACGGACTTGATGCGGCTCGTGAATACGGTGCCGATCAGTAAGAGCACTATCGCGCTGGCGAACACCACGCGGTAGCCGGAGTTTGGCGACACGCCGTTGAAGTAGTCGAGCGTGGGCCCCGCGACGAAGGGCACCACAGTTTGCGGCAACGTCAACGCGATGTGAAAGAGTCCCATGTCCTTGGCGCTGGTGGCCCGATCAGGCAGGGTGTCGCACGCGAGCGCCCAGTCGACCGCGTAATAGAGTCCATAGCCGATGCCATAGGCGATGCCAAGGGCGAAGACCAGCGGAATCGCCTTCGGGAAGAACACGATGAATATGAGGGCGACGAAGGCCTGGAATCCGCCACTGGCGAAGACGAAGATCTTGCGCCGGTGCATCCGGTCGGAAAGGTAGCCGCCCGCCAAACCGAAAGGAATCGCAGCGGCGAGCACCACGAGGAACCACAGCGATGTGAACTCAGCGGGGTTGGACACGCCGACCACGTCGCGGAAGAAGTTGAGGAGGTAGTAGGCGACCGCGGTGATGCCGGCAGAGACGAAGAAGCGGGTGAAGATCACCCACGCGAAGTCGCCGTGCAGCATGGGTTGGAAGAATTCACGGACCGCTGCCCCGGGGGGTCGCGATTGGCGAGGGGGAAGGGGCTGCGATCCTTCTCCGCGAGCAGCGAGGGAGGTCGGGATCAGCGTCAGCACCATGACGACCGCGAACGCGAGGTAGATCCAGCGGTCCTTGTGGGCGCCGAGAAGGATCGTGTTGGCCGCAAGCCCGGCCCCGCTCCCGAGTTGGACCATCGTGGCGAGGAATCCACTCGCGCGCCCGAAGTCCTGCGCCGGGACAACGTCGGGGATGATGCCCGCGAATGCCGCGCCCGCGGCGTTGAAGAAGAACTGGACTATCGCGTAGCCGATCATGATCTGCACGTAGCTGTGAGCCGTCGCCAGCACCAGCAGGCCGGGGAGAGCGAGCAGCGTCCCGACGATCATGATCGGCCGGCGGCGGCCGAAGGGCGTGGATATCCGATCTGAGATCGCACCGATGATCGGTGGCACGGTCATCGCGAACAGGCCGCCGAGGGCTACGGCGAAGCCAATCGCGGTGCCCTGGTTTGCCCTGGGGACCACTTCATCGATCTGGCTCTGAACGACAACCGTGGTCAGCGGCTGCCACAGGAAGAAGTTGCCGAACCAGAAGGCGCTGAGGGCGGTGTGCCTGAGATTTCCAAAGCGTGGGGGAGCCGGCGCCATGGCCACCGCGGAGCTCATGCGTCCAAGGCTAAGTTAAGTAGCTTTCCTGCGGGACGGAAAAGCTGTAGGCTGTGGCGGCCCCCATGCCATCGGTCTTTTCGCGCGCCAAAGAGCTCTTGATTGAAGTGCCGGGACACGGCAAGCTTGCCTATTGCCTGTTGCGGGACGACCGCGTGCCCGTCGCGCCCAAAGCACTGCTGGTTGGCGCGCTCGGGGTCATCGTCAGCCCGCTCGACTTCCCGGCCTGGATCCCGGTGCTCGGGGAGTTCGACATGCTGGCGCTGAGCATCCTTGCGGTGAAGACGTTTATCGAGGCGTGCCCGGAGGAGATTCGGCGCGAGCATGAGGTGGCGATCAAGGCAAAGCAGAGCGTTTTCGATCGAGATGTGCGTGACACGGCCGGCGCCGCGCGCTACGGCGCTGGGCGGATGTTGAACCGTATCCGCTCACGCGTGCGGCGCAGAGATGAATATCAATCCGTGTCGGAGGGTCTAGGAAATTGAAAGTGATGCTGACCAAGGATGTCGAGAACGTCGGCCGTGCCGGCGATGTGAAAGAGGTGGCTGACGGCTACGGCCGCAACTTCCTGCTTCGACGCAAGCTCGCCGTGCCGGCGGGGAAGGGCGTCGAAGAGGAGGCGAAGAGGCTGAAGGAGGCGGCGGTCAAGCGCGAGACGAAAGATCGGGTCGAGGCGCAGGCGCTGGCCGACGAGATCAGCAACAAGACAGTGGTCGTCCGACTGAAGATCGGGGCCGAGGACAAGGCATTCGGCTCGATCACCAACCAGGATGTCGCGACCGCGCTGAAGGCTCAGCACCGTGTTGAGATCGACCGCCACAAGATCGACATGAAGGAGCCGATCAAGACGCTGGGCGAGCACCAGGTCTCGCTCAAGCTGCACCGCGACGTGGCCGCGCACGTCAACGTGATCGTTACGCAGGACAGGTAGGCAGTCGAGCGTGGCGACCACGATCCCTCTCACACCTGGGAGGGTGCCACCCCATGACCTAGACGCCGAGATGTCGGTGATCGGGTCGGTTCTGCTCGACCCGCTTTCGGTCGCCAAGGTCCTGCAGTTCCTGCATCCGGAGGACTTCTACCGGGAGAACAACGGGCAGATTTACCGCGCGGCCCTCGACCTCTTTGCCGCGGGCGAGCCGATCGACAACGTCACCCTTGCCGCGCAGCTGCAGACGATGG
>Ga0209011_1000191_pt1 | contig 28159 bp, 30 predicted proteins | sample BlaSpr_A8_OM1_M3_FD_187986 | JGI IMG/M metagenome (GOLD analysis project Ga0209011, IMG submission 187986) | Forest soil microbial communities from Thunder Bay, Ontario, Canada - Black Spruce, Ontario site 2_A8_OM1_M3 (SPAdes) (version 2) | ecosystem: Environmental > Terrestrial > Soil > Boreal... | reverse complement strand
CTTTCTATCTATCAAAAAAACGAAAAACCATAAACCCCAGCCGTAAATTCCATCCGGAATAGCTTTTCTTCGTCTGCCCTTCCTGCTCAAAACCTGCGCCTGGACCGTCCGCTTGTCCTGTCAAGGGTCTCCCGCTTCGCTCCGATAAACGCAAACTGCGCGCCCTTGACAGCACGGACGGCCAGGCGCCTCGCCCCGCCAGGAAGGGCATTTGCTTTTAATGCACCGCTCTCTGCGGTGCCTCTAAGAAGCAAAAAACGAAACCAACGAAAGGAGTTTTTCCCATGCAACAACTCAGCAAACAACCTGCTTTTGAACTTGGCCAGATCGTCGCAACACCGGGCGCTTTGGCCGTGCTTAAGAAGGCGGGACAACAGCCGGGCGAGTTCCTCACGCGCCATGTCAACCGCGAGTGGGGCGATTTGTCCGACGAGGACCGCAAAGAAAACGACTACAGCCTAGAGCACGGGTTCCGGCTCTTGAGCGCCTACCGCACACACGCTGGCGACAAGTTGTGGATTATCACGGAATCGGACCGTTCTGTGACCACGCTTTTGCTACCCGAAGAATATTAGGCCCAAACAAATTTCTTAGAAAAAGGAGACTAGAAGAAATGAACGCAACGATGGTAGCAAGTGGAACGAACTCAGTACCCTCTGTGGTTCCATCCATTCAGGATATACCGCTCGTAAAAATCCGCGAATCCAAAACCAATCCGCGACGCTTTTTTGATGAAGCGAAGCTCGCGGAACTCGCGGACAACATCAGACAACACGGCGTACTCCAACCGATTCTCTTGCGTCCGCTGCCCGCAGGGGAAGCGGGTACGTATGAGCTCGTGGCCGGGACGCGCCGCTACCGTGCCTCAAAGCTCACAAAACGTGAGACCATCCCGGCAACTGTGCGCGAACAGACCGACGCGCAGGCCCTTGAGCTACAGGTCATTGAGAACGTTCAGCGCGTGGACGTGCATCCGATCGATGAGGCGCAAGGATACGCCGCCCTCATCGAACTTCAACCCGACACTTACACAGTTGAAAGCATTGCTGCCCGAGTTGGCAGATCGCCAGCATACGTGAACGGGCGACTACGCTTGATTCAGCTCATTCCCGAAGCGAAGCAAGCGTTCTACGAGGACAAGCTGACGGTTGCCCATGCGTTTGAAATCGCACGGCTGCAACCGAATGACCAGCGCCGCGCCCTACAGGAATGCTTCCCGCAATACCGGAACGCCGCCGCCATCCTGAAAGACAAGAAGGCCGAGGCGACCACGGTGCGGGCGCTTCGCGCATGGATTGAGCGGGAAATCCATCTTGACCTCACGAACGCGCCGTTTGACCCGCAGGACGAAAAACTTCTGCCGAAGGCGGGAGCGTGTGCTCGTTGCCCGAAACGAACGGGCAGCAACCCACTTCTCTTTCCCGAAGTCCGGCAGAAGTCCATTTGCACGGACCGCGAATGCTACCGGGCCAAGGTCGAAGCACTCGTGCAAATTCACGTGAAGCCGCTTGAGGAGAAAGGCGAGAAGCCTCTGCGCGTTTCACAGGCTCCCGCATGGCAGGCAAACGGCCACGCCAAAGACGTGCTCTTTGAAGGGCAGTACCGGAAGGCCAAAGCAAAAGGGGAGTGCCCCAACACGAAAGCCGCTGTTCTCATTGATGGCAAGGGTGCTGGCAGCATCTTTTATCTCTGCCAAACCGAGAAATGCGACGTTCACAATCACGTGACTCGCTACCAGCCGACGCCGCACGAGCAAGCGCAACGCAAGAAGGAGGCACTTGCAGAGCGCGTCGAGAAACTGTCGCGGGTGCGCGTCCTCGAAGCCATCCGCAAGAAGCTGCCGGACGTTCTCTCCCGGGCCGACTTGGAGATGGTAGCCCTCGACTACTTCCGGCGTTTGGGCCACGACAACCAGCGCCGCCTCTCCAAGGTGTTCGCGTGGGAAGAAAAAAAGAGCAAAACCTCATGGGGCGCTGAAACCGTGGACTACGAGAAGATTGCGGCTGTTGCCGTGCACGCCATGAGCGCCGCAGACCTCCATCGCTTTCTCGTTGTCTGCGCTCTCGTCTCCGACATGTATTGCCCCGGCTACAACCCGACCCCATCGCTCGCGAAAGACTCTAACCTCGCGCTCACTGCTACGAGGTACAAAGTTGACGCGGCACAGGTCGTCGCAAACGTTCGAGCCGAACTTTGCAAGCCCAATGCCAAAGCGAAAGCCGTCGGTAAGCAATCCAAGGCAAGCTCCCAACACATGAAGGGCTCAACGCCAAAACGCAGGAACTGAGCGTCCAAGACACAAACGGGAGGTCGCGCCTTCGCACGGCCTCCCATTTCTACGCGCCCTGGACATGCGTTTCTAAGTCGTTTCACTCCAACTCGAACTGTCCTGACAACGTGAGAAGCCTTTGGTGAGTTTAGCCGGTGAAAAGATTCCTGTGTCTATTTGATCCTCAATGAGTTGAAAAAGGCCTCGGAAGCGGCCTCGGAAAGTTCCTGCTCGCTCGGTGCAGTCGTTTCGAGAATCCAGACATGTTGTCGATCCTTGGAGACAGCGATGCGCCAGCGGACAACGTATGGCAAGCCACTACCGCCAGGGACTTGGCCTCGAATCGTCTGCTGGTAACCGCGTAGGCCGCCGAGGGTTGCAGGGGCAATAGGGCTAGCGGAAGCCCCCGGCGCGAAGTGCGACTGAAGCCTAGATTTTGAAAACTTAACTTCAAAATGGTCTCCGTCTTCGACGCAACATTTATTGAACTCGTTGAGATAAATGTGTGCGTAGCCATGATGTGGAAGTTTAGCTGTGTAAACGTAGGTTGCAGAATCGCTGTCACGATCAACTGTAGGGGGACGCACCTCAGCACCAGAAGGAAACTGCACAGTAAAAAGTGGAGCGTCGTAGACTTGTCCTTGTGCGAAGGCGCGTGAAAGAATGAATCCAACAGCAAAAACAACGAAACTCAGTTTAAGAAAAAGCCGTATATTCATGGCTTTCTACTAGCCTCCGTCTCTCATTGTCTGGTGGGGTGGGGGGTGATCTGCCCCGATGTAGGCTAGGTGTGTCGGTGATGGCAATAGCGCATTAACTGCTCTGAGCATCAGCCAGGGAGGAAGGGAAACTGCGCGGGCATTGACGGTCGAAGCCGTTTACTCTCTAATCTCGACGAAGCCTAAGTCGGCAGATGGTTTCAAGAACAGGAAGGAAATCACATGGAACCTGAATGGATCGTGTTGAACCAGCCCGAATACGCCCCCGCTTTTGAAGTCGGTGACCAAGTTGTCTTAGCTACTCAACAGACCGGTAGGCTTCAAGCTACCGTCGCCGAGATTCAATCGCTGTTTGAGCCCGACCGCCATGGTCGGACGGTTTACACAGGAAAGACGCTTGACGCCAACGTCCTTCCTGAAGGCACAATCACAAAGTTCACGTCGGAGAACGCCGTCAAGCCTATCACTTGATGGTCCGACCCGGAGTTACTCGACAAGAGTCCGGGGTTCCCTACTGTACTCTCGCGCGAAATCTGTGCTGCTCATTGGTCATTGTCGTATGAACATAAATGCAGGTCATGCTGTTGTTGTCTCCTACGCTGCATGGCACATTGTAATCCCGGTAACCCGTACCATCCGCGAGGGGGCAAGGCATTGAGTAGGGTTCGCTCGGGTGTGCCCAGATACGAATGGCCAGCATTGATAGGAAAACTAGAGTGAGGGTGGCGAGAAGAGTCAAGCGTATCATTTTCTTTTCCATTCTCATTTCCTATTCTCAGCTTGATTCTCTGAAAAGAGCACTTCGGCTACTGAATGCAACTGACCACCGTGAACGTGTGTTCTTCTATTAGTGGGGGGTGCCCGTAGTAGACGTGCGTATATTTTGCTTCGATTGACCCTTTCGGACAACGGGGGTCGGCGGTCAGTACTTCGTCGATCTTTCGCGCCTGCTCGTTGTCTCGCGGACAGTTCGCGTACTCTGGTACCGCTGCCGCGTAGACTGCGATTGCAGCGAGACTAACAAGCAAAAGTAATATCGTTCCAGCGATTGCGGTTCGTGCTATACCCTTCTGCATTTTTGTTCTCCTGCTTTGTTCTTTCCGATGTCTCGACCTACTGCGCCAGCATCGGAGTACCACACAAGGTTGGAGACGGCTCTTTCCTCTCCAAGCATATGCTGTCAAATCCGCGTTAGTTGCGGCGATGGTACTGCTGGGTAGAATGTTCCTTGACGGCTAACTGGACGTTCGTACAGTCCCCATTCTTAGCCACACCGCAGGTACTATTTCGGCGTGCGCGTGTTTGTTTGAAAATCAGGCGTGCGAGGGAGAATCCTAGTTTCGTTGCTGTCGCTGGCCGTCATCTGCTTCGGAGTCCGGTACGCCGTTGGGCGTGAGAGGTTACGCAGCCCCGCTCATCTGCACTTTTTGTATCAGGAAACGAACAGGGAGTTCTTTGGTGGTCAGTTGCCAGATGTCGTCTTGAAAGTGGAGGACTTGTCAGACAAAAATGCGGAAGGCGTGACTTACAAAGAGACCGAGGATAGGTTCGTGATTGTTCTCGACCCCAAGTGGAACACTTCGGAGGACGAAGCACTGGATACGATGAGGCATGAGGCTTGTCACGTTGCCACTTGGGAAGACGAACCCGATGTCCACGGCCCGCGATTTCAAGAGTGCATGAAACGATTTGAGGCAGAGAAATAGCCTCTAGTACCCACGGATTGCATTCAATCTCAACGCCAACTTGGACGGGTCGCAGGGTTCGGAAAGGTTATCGGTGTGTCGGATGAATTACGCCCTCTTAGGGCAAATACTATCGCAGGACAGTGGGTTGTCCTGCGATCCTTGAAGGAAGGAATTCTGGTCGTCCTTGAATTCCACTGTCGAAGTCAGACGTGATCATAAGCGAGGCAACGCAGATGGCCCGACGCACAGCGATGAGACTTCTTTGCCTGATCCTTCTTGCGGCGAACATAGTCGTTGCACAGTCACCGCAACCGACCCGAAAGGACATCCCGACGATTGCGAAGTCTGCGAAGGAAGCAATCGTAACTATCGTCACGGCGAATAACGACGAGCCTATTGCGCTTGGCAGCGGGTTTCTAGTGAGCTCCGATGGCGCAATCGCAACGAACTACCACGTAATCGCGTCCGGCAACGTTGCTGTCGTTAAGTTCGCAGACGGCACGGTCTTGCCTGTCGATGGAGTACTTGCGACCGATAAGGTTCGTGACGTCGCCATCATCAAGGTACACGGCAAGACCTTCCAAACACTTGCGCTCGGCAACTCAGACCAAATGCAAGTCGGCGAAGAGGTCGTCGCGATTGGCAATCCACTGGGTTTGGAATTGACAGTTTCAAACGGCATATTGAGTGGAATCCGAGTAACCAAAGAAGAAGGCAAATTTCTCCAAACTACTGCTCCGATTTCTCATGGCAGCAGCGGCGGACCTTTATTCAACATGTTCGGCGAGGTCGTTGGGATTAACACGCTGTATCTCGAAGGGGGCGCGAGCCTAAACTTTGCAATTCCCGTCAACGACGTAAAGAACTTGCTGCACAACCAATTTGCTCGGCTCCAAGAACTCCCTAACGAACCCAATACAGACACGCTGCAACCAAGCTCACCAAAACCCGATGCGCCTCCGCCTGACAATGCGTCGCCAAGAGATAAGGAGTCCGGTGTCGCCTCTCCACCGCACAAAACAGCGGATTCCGACATTGGAGATCCGCACGAGTCGGCACTGTCTTGGAACGACGCGCAGAAACCGAAGCCGACGTTGAAAGCAACGCTGGTCTGGATTCAAGACAGTCTCAAGGAGTTCGGCCAGGTCGAGAAACATACCGAGAAAGGCGCTGAGATACACGCGACCAGGTTGGCCGATTTTTCCGGTTGCCAAGTTCACTTCATCTTCACCGAGACAGTCGGTGGAACTCAAACGGTTCACGCCGAATCCACTTTTGATCTCGGAGTCATAGACCCAGAAAAGGTATGGTTCCCAACCGACCCCGGACTGTTCGCGGCGGCAACACGGAACGGAACAAAGAGAATTGCCATTAAAACTACCGAGAAAACTACAAATGGCATCAACTCGATTCCAGAGCAAGAAATGGAGGCATTCTTCGCAGAGTTTGACAGTCCGTACGGCAATGACTTCGCGAAAGCGTTCACCCACGCAGTTAAGATGTGCGAGGGTAAGCCATCGACAGTGAAGGATAAGCAACCGCCCACTTATTATGTTCGGTCCGCCCAGCACGGCAGCGTCGTGATTGAATACGGTGGCCGCCAAATGCTCGCAACCTGCCGCGAGACCCTGACGTGGTTGCAAGGCATAGATCAGGCGGGAGAATCGATGGGTGACGGCTGCACTTATATACAAAGCCTGGTGGGGAAGCGGATTCCCGCTGAGCTAATGTGGCAGCAGAACAAGGAATTGAGGTATCAACCGTGGTTGGGTCAAGACACGGTGCAGACGGCGGATGTTCTGGACATTATGGCGGAGGGTCCTGTTGGTTCTCCCGTCCGGAGACCTTCCCCTAGAACCAGTCCTGAGATTTTGAAGACTCTGCGTTGGATTCAGAACACACTCGAAGACCGCGAAGGTAACATCGTGTTCGCAAAAAAGGATGGCACGATTGGTACGCGTGCAAATCTCTTGCCCGATGTGAATGGCTGTGAGGTGACTTTCGCTCACATGACCTTGGTGGGTGCCGAATCAAAGCAATCGTTTCACGCTCGGCAGAGGGTTAATTTAGGCGGTCTCGATCCTACATCCCTAAAAGTAAATACCTTTGTCGAAGGCGATGTCATCGGACCCGCCAATCCCGGTCCCGACAGTGATGCGGTCCCTGGGGACGATGCGTCACGAACCGTGAGCATCGTAACGGTGCATACCACGGATAAAGTACCTGCTGTCAGTGAGACACTAAACGATAGAAATTGGCGGAGCGCGACGACCCTGCCATCCACAGATCTCTCGTGGGAACTGCCTGCTCCATACGGGGCTCGGTTCACCAAGGCCCTTCGCCGGGCCATTACACTTTGCGGAGGGAAAAGTTCATCTTTCTGACCGAGAGGCCAACTGAAGCGGACGGGAAACGAGGGCTATACACGAACCGACGAGAATCATGGTCTCGTGAGCCGCGATGAGGGAGTTGATATGAAAAAGCTTTTATTGGTGCTTGCTATTCTAATGGTCCCTGTACCCACATTGGCGACGCCGCCAGAAGCGAAGCCGACCTCATCAAGCTGCAAAATGAACTTGAAGGAATGGTCGCAACAGAAAACTGAAACGCTCACCATCACGGAACTCAGAGAGCGCATGAACACGATGGTAGCCTGCGCCGATCTTTCGAAGAAACATGCAAAACACGTGCGAGCATATTTAGAAGAGTTTTATAGAACGCACAGTGAACTTGCGAATCGGGCCTTTGATTTCATCACGAGACATGGCCTGGCCGAGCAGTTTGGGGAGGAGGAAAACACGGTTTCGACCACTCAGGCGCAGTCCACTGCTGGGGCCAGAGAACAATGAGATTTAACCCAGTCATGAAATTTGATCGCTTAATGGTTTGCGGAATCTGGGGTTTCGGTGCCATATGTCTCATAGAACTTCAAGGACAGTGGCATGTTCTTGGGGTCTGCCGGAATCGGAATGAACCTGGGGTCCTGGTCTAGTAGAAGCCAGATGAGCCGATACAGAGCATAGGGAATTCGCAGTTGGTCGTTTTCCTCTGCGGGCCGGAAACCGGCCTCCGCACCATCTGCCTTCAATCTTAGAAGGGCAACCGCCAGAGAATTCATCGCGGCGGACCGTGTTGGGTGAGAAAGCTCGCTTAGTGACCCATAGTCCCGTCCCAGCGGTGGCTCATGCTGCCCGCGGCCACGGATGAATTCGTTCAAAACCGGAAGGGACGCTAAATAAACGTCGTTCGCCTGCGCCAACCATTTCGTGGCTTTAGTTTGTTGCGCCTTCAACCGAAGATCGTGCGCCATATTCCAATTCTCTTCAAAGGCTCTCAATACTGGATGGAACGCGTCAAGATTCCTGGATTGAAAAAGGAGCAGCAAGGACTGTAGCAACGACGCACTACGTATAAGCAGGAGAAGGACAGCCGTCAGTTGACTCTCTTCGTGAAAGCGCTTGCAATCGTCGTGGTTCGCAACCCTAAATAACTCGCGCTCGATCTCGTCGCGGCACTGACAGATTTGCTCGTAATCTAGAGGCATCTGCAATTACTACCGGACCATATGTCACGAGTCAAGCTTACCGACGGGGAACAGATCGAGACGCATTCACGCTGCTCGGTGCGATCTTCGGCTCCTAGAGTTAACTTTTCCCCATCAATATCTCCCCTGCTGCCACAACACTCGTGATTCCCACGCTCGCGCGGTTCGATTCTGCTTGTTCTTCTGTTTGACCGCTCCGAGCTGCCCGCGTCCCGGCGTGTAGTGTTTCACGCCTCCGCTCTCCACTAGCATCTTTCGCGCCACGAAAGTCTGTGTCACTCAAGCGTGCGACCCGCTCCGACCTGAACGCGTCAATCTCTTCGCTCCTGTCCCCTGTTTCGCGTCCTTGCTCCCTCGCTGTGTGGTGAAGGGAGCAAGAACTCCCCGAAACAGGAGGACAACCGTGAAAGTCGAGCAAGCAAAACAAATCGCGAGCAAAGCCATTGAACAGCTCAGCGAGGCTCTGGAAAGGGGCCACAGCGAAACGCTGAGAGGGTACCTTGCAGCGATGGCGATGTTTCATCGCTATTCGTTGCACAACATTATGCTCATCGTGTCGCAAAGACCGGACGCGACTCGTGTAGCTGGCTTCCATACTTGGAAGCAGCTTGGCAGAAACGTCAGGAAAGGTGCGAAGGGCATAATGATCCTCGCGCCAGTTGCGCTTCGCAAGAATAGGGAAGAAGCCACTTCCGAAGAAGATCAGAGCAAGGCCGCTGTGTACCTTCGTGCGGTCTATGTCTTCGATCAGATTGACACTGACGGGGAACCGCTTTGTGAGCTTGGCTCCGCTCAGGGTGATCCTTCCGGGTACACGGAAAAGCTGAAGCAATTTGTCGCGCAGCGCGGCATTCAACTCGAATACTCAGACACCATCTATCCGGCGCAAGGGCAGTGCTCGCCGGGAAAGATCGTGCTCCTGCCCGGCCAGTCCGCAGCAGAGGAGTACGCCACTTTAGCCCATGAAACGGCTCACAGCCTTCTTCACATGCAGGAGCGCCGCGCCGAGACAACGAAGCGCGTCCGCGAGACAGAGGCGGAAGCTGTTGCATTCGTCGTCTGTGAAGCCATCGGCCTGAAAGCAGCGAGCTCTGCTGATTATATTCAGCTGTATTCTGGCGACAAAGAGACATTGGCTGAATCATTGGAGCATGTACAGCGCGCCAGCTCCGAGATTCTCACGGCGATCATGCTAACCGATTAAATATTTTCGCGGGAGGCCCGACAGGACGGGCCTCCCGCTGGCTCATTCGACGCCCATTATTGGGCTCTGGTCATCTACCCTTTGCAGGTTGCAACTTCTTTAATTCCTCTGTGTTGAGAAACTCCGTATACCCAAGCCGTCTTGCCGGCTCCCACCACGGATGCAAATTGTAGTTAATCTGTCCCTGACGACATGAGTCGCAAAGGATGAGTCGGAGTCGCAAGACACGGAGTCGGGCTTTCTTGCCAGGAAACTGAAAGCCACCGGCACCAAAAAGCGGTATGGTAACTGCTGAAACCGCAACAGACCACGCAGTTTCGCCCCATGCTCGTTTGGTGGAAATCTTCTTGCCCAAGCCGAAGTCCCAAGCGTAGAGATTGTCTGCTCTTCCGCATGCATGACATTCCTGAGGCTTTTGGTCTATGGGCAGAAGTTCGTCAATCAACTGACGTTGCTCTTCGGGGGACGGCGTCCCGACCTGACGAAGGTTTTCATTCTTCGTTGTTCCCCCCATCAGTCTCGCTTCTTCCTTGTAAAGGGAAGCGCCGCACTTGTGGCAGAAGCCTGCATCTTCCGGATTTCTGGCTCCGCATTTGCAGCAGAACATGGAAAGATCCTTCTTCAGAGGGACAAGCGAAATCGAATTCCACCTTCAGGAGTCAGGGACATCTTTGGAGGTTTTCCCTTCAGCCAAGGTACAAGCCCATTCCGTCGCATCCAGTCGCCAATGGCCGAGCTCCGCAATTCTGGGCAGGTGGTCCAAAACCTTCTCGTGAGCTTCACTTGGACAGTCGTCTCACCTAATTTGATTAGGATGGCCCCCCATTTCTTATCGAAGAATTGTTGGACGTTCACACGACCAACACTCACTCCAAGAGACACTGACCTTCCCGCGCTGAACTTTCCGTTTTTCCACCCGGACACTTCCACCATTAACCTCCGGCGGATGCACAGTTCCGCCCACGTATTCGGTCGCAGTCTATCGCACGACGACAATTGAATCTACGCTGCGCATCATTGCAATTTGCCTATGCCCAACTTTCTCTGGGTCTCACCAGCCTCGACGAAAGTGCCATTCCGCATCCTCTCTGAGGCTTACTTCGATCGGTTGCCATCCTTGAGTGATTCTTCGCGGCACCTTGCCCGCCAGCTATGGGGAAGTTAGCGCGCGCTTTCTCCCTTTTCCCCCTGTGGCCCGGGCCTCGTCATCACCATTGGAACCCGTTTTGGTACATTGCTTCCGTTCCTACCCTCTCCATTGGGCACTGCTTCGGGATAGTTCCTGCGCCCGGCAGCTTCGCGTCTTCTGCTTTTCCGGCTCCTCCCAAGAAATCTTCTGAAACAGCACCGAAGATTTCTTGTGTCCCTCCCAAAAAGCAGCCACTCGCTTTGGGAGCAGTATCCACTCGCTTCCGGGTGCCCCAATTACAAGGGCAGAAACAGGAGAACAATCATGCACGTAAACGTAGTTCATCTAATCGGTTATCTTGGCAAAAACCCGGAGCACAAGTCCGTCAAGGCGTCAGACCGCAAGTACGCGGTTCTTTCGCTGGCGACTCAGCGGTCCTGGAAGGGTGCCGACGAAGAATGGCACTCCAAGACGGAGTGGCATCGCGTCGTAGCCTGGAACGGTCTCGGCGAGTACGCAGCGACGAAGCTGCGGAAAGGCGACCACATCTACGTCGAAGGCACGCTAGTGAGCAGCACCTTCGAGAAGGAGTTCGGCAAAGGCAAGAGCAAGATCACGGTGCCGTTCAAGGCTTGGCAAGTGAAGGCGGATTCCATCCGCAAGCTCAACCGCGCCAAGAAAGAGCAAGTGTCGGACAAAGCGCCGGTTGCTGCTCAGCCGGAGGAGGTGCCGTTCTAGCTATTCGTCTTTGAAAAGGGCCTTAATTCGAGGCCCTTTTCGCATTTGCGGAGAACCTAGATCGGCACTGGGATTGCCGCCACTTCAACGTCTTTTGCAAGCCAGTACTATGGCCTTTGTTACGTATTCGGTGATAAAACCTCTGCACAATATTGTGCATCGACATCGACACAGCCCAGCGGCGATGAGCACAGAGGTATATGTCCGTGCGGATGCGGGTCTCAAAACGCTGGCTGGCTGCTTGTCTCTCCCTCTCTTTTGCACTAACCGTTGTTGTCGCTTCGCGTAAATACATTTGGCTCTACATAACGCGGACGCGCGATCCCAGGCCGCAAGTCGCAGACTTACTGCGCGATCCCGCCGCGTCGAGCAATCCTGAGATTTTGCTTAAAGAAGCAAATCGCCTTGCGTGGCTTTTCAATTGGCCAAAGGCTGAGCCTCTCTATATCCGCGCAGAACAACTCTTCAAGGAGAAAGGCGACTTGCGAAACGAAGTCTATTCACGAGTGGGCAGAATTCGGGCGCAATCGGAAACCATGTCTTGGGTTGATGTCTCTGAGATTCTTGGAAAAGAGTTAGGCCTTTTGATTGCGAAGAGTGACCAAAAACTCAGACTGTGGTGTCTAGCGGCAAAGGGATACACGGACCTGGAGATCAATCCGGTATCGGCAAAGCGTGTGTGGACGGAAGCTCAAGGAATCGCCCATGCCTTGGGAGAACCGCAGTGGGAATCGCGAGCAGAAGGGGAGCTTGGGTTCGTCGCATTTCTGGAAGGCGATAGCCGACGCGCCGCGATAATGGTTGGGGACGCATTCCTATCCGCCAAAGCAAGCGGGGACACGGGTAACCAGGTTCGGCTCCTTGAAATGATGGGAAATGGATTCAATGAAGCGAAGCGTTATGGTGAGGCACTAGCGTTCTTTGAGAGGGCTATTAAGACAAGCAGCTCCAACGCTGACGCGGGGTTTCCGTTCATGGCGTATGAAGGGGAGTCTCAGGCCCTGGCCGCGCAAGGCAAAATTTCGGAAGCCGTGGACAAGCTAGATCGGGCTTTGACTATCGCGAGAGCCAATCAGAAGCGCGGCCATGAAGCCATGATCCTTCTAAGCCTGGGAGAACTCGCGCTTCAATCGGGAGATCGTCAAAGTGCAATGAATTCTCTTGAGCAGGCAGGTCAGATCGCGCAGAGGTACAACTTCTATCGGACTGAAGGGCAGGCCATGATTGATTTGGCGGGCATGTATCGAGACGCTGGGGACCTCAAATCTGCGGAAGAACGCGCGACTTTAGGCGTCGCGGCGAGCAAGCAAGTCGGCGACAGATACTATCTGCCGAGAGACCTTACGATTCTAGCCGACTTTAAGGCCCAGCGTCGATCTACGGCAGAAGCTGAGGCACTCTATCAGAACGCCGAGGACATCATTGACGGAATGCTCGTCAACCTGCACGAGGCGTATTGGTCCAGTTCCCTCGCCGGCGCGATGAGCGCGACGTATCTTCATCACTTTGAGCTAGAGGCAAGAGCGGGCGATGTGGAACGGGCACTCAACGTGTTAGAGCGAGTTAGAGGACGAACGGCAGCAGCGGTGCTTGAAAACAAGGTTACGTTCAGCAAGAACGAGTCAGACGAGGTGCGAGCCCTCGAAGATGCTGTCTCCGATCTGCAACTTCGATTGATGCGCTCGGAAAGCCCTGAGGAACGGGCTGGGCTCCTCGACCAGTTGGTCGAGTACGAGCGGCGGCTGGAATGGACTCGGACCGAACGTAGAGATTCAAAGCCCGGATGGTTTGAGAAGCCATCGTCCTTGAAACAAATCCAAGGCAGCCTGCGGTCCGATGAGGTTGTGCTTGAATATGTGCTCAGCGAACCAAACTCGTATTGCGTTTGGCTCTCCAAGAATCGCGCGGGTCTGGAGGTCTTGCCTGCTGGCCGACAGCGAATCGAAGAGTTGACGCGGCAATATCTGGGCGAGGTGCGAGCAAAGCGCGATGACAGTGCTTTGGCAAAGCAGCTGCACGGTGTTCTCTTAGGTGTTCTGCCTGCGGAAACTAACCGCGAACGCCTTATCGTGGTGCCCGACGGAATACTGAATCAGCTCCCTTTTGACACTCTTCGCGACCCAACGGGTGCCTTCGTACTCGAAAGCCGAACAGTAAGCTACGCACCGGCCTCAACAGTCCTGACCGTTCTGCGAACCGCCAAACTCGCACAGGTGCCGCGACACACGTTCTTGGGAGTCGGCGATATCCCCTATCAGAATCAGGGCCGTGTTTCGTCGAAGCTCGAACAACCGAGTGCCGTTCGACAGCGGATTGAGAGAGGCTTCTCAGATGCTTTCGGCACCACTTTGTATGATTTGCCGCAAACGCGCGAGGAAGTTCTCTCCATCAGCAAGATCGTTGGCAACGACGGCGTTCTTTTGCTTGGTCCGTCCGCAACCGAGACCGCTTTCAAATCTGAGCCTTTGTCGGATTTCAAGATCGTTCACATTGCTGCGCATGGATTTTCGGACACTCAATTTCCAGAGCGTTCCGGTTTGGTGCTAGGGGTTGACCCGAACTCACGTGACGATGGCCTTTTGCAGGTCCGCGAAATCATCCGACTTCATTTCGGTGCTGACCTCGTGACTCTCTCCGCCTGCAACACAGGTGTCGGAAAGCTCCAAGGGGAGGAAGGCATCACGAACTTGGTGGAAGCATTCCTCGTAAGCGGCGCTAAGGCAGTCGTCGCGAGCTTGTGGAGTGCGGACGACATCTATACGAGTGCTCTAATGGAGCGGTTTTATACCCACATTGCCGAAGGCCAAGACAAGGCTGCTGCGTTGCGCCACGCAAAGATTGATTTGCTGGCAAAATACGGTCGTCAAGTCCCACCTTACTATTGGGGGGCTTTTATCTTGGTCGGAGATGGCGGGTCTCCGATCCCTCTGGGGGGCAAATGAGTCTCGACGCGCAAACGAAAGAGAAGATTTATTCCCGCGTCTGTGAGCTTGTGACGCGGAAGCACTTCGATCCCGGCATGAACGGGGCAAATTGGGAACAATTGTCCAAAACCAGGAAGGATCAAATCCTGCGAAGTAGCAGTGACGAAGATTTCGAAAAGCAGATACAGGATTTGTTGAGCGAACTGAAGACCAGTCATACCGGGTTTCGCCACTCCAAGAGTCCGAATATTCCTGGCCGCCATGCCATCGCCGCCACATTTATGAGGTGCAACTTCGATGGTGAGCAGCGGTGGATGTTCCAAGATGTTCACGAAGGTGGTCCAGCGCATGCGGCAGGGTTGCGCCCAGGCGACATCTTGCTTCAAGTTCGAAGTCGAGAGTTGAAGCCGCCCGAGCCGCCGATTTTCCCGGTTGGAGATGACTCACAGTATGCAGTCCAAAAACCAGATGGCCAACGCATTGTGGGAACGCTGAACGTTCCATCCCCGAGATCGAAAAGCCATCCCGTGATTGTCCCGAAAGCGGTGCTGTGTTCACAACTGCCCGATGGGGTCGGCTGGCTCAAGGTCACGATGTTTCCTGGGGCCGTTGGGATTGACCTTGCGAAAATGTTCGACACGGCCGTCACACACTTGAAAGATTCAACCAGGCTCATCGTGGATTTGCGCGGCAACACTGGCGGAGGCATTGGTGGATTGCGCCTTATGAGCTATTTGACTCCTGGCAAGAAAGAGGTTGGATACAGCCTCACGCGAGCAAGAAAAGAGAAGGGGTATGCCAGAGAAAAGTTGCCACGATTTGGCCGTATACCATCACATAAGGCGACCCTCTTCTGGCTCGCATTGCGCTACGGATTCGTCGACAAGTCGATTCTTGTCGTCACGGAGGGCCTGGGGCCGCAGAAATTCCACGGGCGAGTGGTCATTCTCGTGAACGAGCACACAGCCAGCGCCGGGGAAATGGTCGCGGCGTTCGCAGAAGAGAATGGGCTTGCAACTATCGTCGGCAAGAAAACACCGGGCCGACTGTTGAGCGGGACGACCTTCCGTGTGAAGCCGGGTTATATCCTCGGCTTACCTGTGGCCGCATATCTCACATGGCAGGGGAATCTCATCGAAGGGAAAGGGATTACGCCGAGCGTTCCGGTTGAGCTGACCGCTGATCAGCTCACAGCCGGCGAAGACACCCAGATGCAAAAGGCCTTGGAGTTAGTGAAGAATATGTGACTCGAATCCGCCGTACGTTCATCGCAGTAGTAGGGGATAAGAACTCCACTCTGAACCAGTTTTTCGGATTTGCAAGACATAGCTGCCGGACCGTGACGATGAGAGACTCGCTGGAATTTGAAGCGAAGTAATTTGGTCAGCCAGTTTAGCTGTGCCACCTGCTGCAAATAGTATTTCTCCCGAAGGCGTCACAATTCGTATGTCGTACTGCCCCTCGCTGCTCCCCAAAGGGAGGTAAATGTTCCAGTGCGTGGCGACGTGATTTATCTCTAATGGTGGTTCCGCTGGATTCGGCTCCGTGCCGCGGGGGATCGAACGGTTCCTTAAATCCAACACAGCGGTCTGCGCAACCAGGGATTCGCTATGCTTTTGGAGCAAGACCCAACCGGCGATTCCAATAGCAATCAAGATGCTCGCGGCAATGGCTAGGAGCGTTCGCGTGCGTCGGCGGTGCTGGGCAGCCTGAAAATGAGAAAAATCACTGTAGCAGGGGCTACATGAAGTCAGGTGATCGAGCCACTTCTCCGCTTCGGGGAGTGGCATTTCATGAGAGGCGATTTTCTTGAGAACATCGGCGCCAGGGCACCCGGCACGGTCAGGATTTGGGAACTCCTTGAGCAGGCCACGGCCCAGCGCATCCAGGATGCGCTTTTCGTCTCTCTCCGAGTATTCCTTCGCGTTCAGGCTTGTCTCCCTTTGCAAACTCTATCTCCTTTCAGCGAGAACATACACTCGCTTAACCTCACCCAGATCCCTTCGGCTTACCCGCCTTCAGCAGCCGAACGATACTCTGCCGAGTCTTCTCCACTCCGTAGTCGAACTTCTTTCGCGCCTGATCTTCCGTGGTGCCCAACCACAATGAAATTTCTTTCCACGAATAGCCCAATTGACGCGCCTGCCAGATCTTTTTTGTCCGGGGATCCATTCGGTCTGTAATTTCTCTGATCGCGATCGTTCGTTCCAGCTCTTCGACCCATCCCGCGTCTTGAGCGCTTTCGATACGGTCAAGATCGACGCTGGACGAAACAAGCTCAATCCTCTCCGCATGTTTCTGTTCTTGCTGTACCGCTCTGTTGAACCGGTGAACGAAGGCGAGGAAAAGGTAGGATTGCAGGTCTGCTATAGGTTGGCGTTGATCTGTATTTCGTTGACGCGTTCTCGAAACGGAGCGGAGCATCCGCTCCCAAACCTGGGCGGCCATTGAAGCGCTGTCAGTGCCAAGACCGCTTGCGCTCAGTTCCTTTTTGGCCTGCGTTAGAGCCCGTGGCCACACTTCTCGAGCAGCAAGGAGTAACTCATTATCGCTTGCAAGTGGGTTCTGGCTCTCTCCTTCAAGGGCGGGAAATAGAACCCAGTCGCTGTACGGGTCCGGTTTGCTCATCGACCTGGGGCACCTTGACCGCCACGCCAGACTGGGGGATTTGAGCGTGCCACTTCAGTAGTATGCGCGTCAATAGTACTGCGATATACTCCTGCAAGAGCTGGCGCCTGCGTACACGGGTCCCTTGTGATCGCGCATGTCGAACTACTTAGACTCTCTCAAGAAGAACTGGGATGTAGCAGCAGCCGTTTTCGGCTTCGCATCGAGCTCGTTGCTGACGTTCCGTAGTCTGGTCGACATGCCCCTCGACGCGCGGTTGATTTTCATCGGCGTGTTCGGCGTCATCATGGTCGCGTTCGTGGTCGTGGCGGTCACGCGCGCTCCTGCCCGCGGCATGGGTTTTGCGAGCCAGCCCATCAAGGCCCGCCCCTCCAGGCTCGCCATAGCCGGTAAGATCGTACTGATTTTGCTGATATGCGCTGTCGCCGTGTTTCTTTTGCAGCTCACGGTGACCTATCACAATATCTGTTTCAGTCAAACCACCGACAGCAGGGACGTTACTGTCGGTACGATCGAAGTGCAGCCGTCTCACTTTCCGGCAGACCTGACACTTATTCTGTCCACTCCTCAGCCTGACGTCCGGATTCTGGATCTGCACCCTCAGGGCTGTGGCGACGATCCCATAAACACGCCAAACATGCAGGATCCCAACGATTTTTCTGCAATTATTCACCTTTATAGGTTCAAGACCTCACAAAAGTTCTGCCTTTCGTACCATCTGTCGGACAGAGCCGACCGGCTCAACATCGCTGTGACGACGACGGTTTCCAACATTGAAGTTCTGCGCGACGACCGCGTCCGCTTGTACCGCAAACGAGTCTGCTCTTTTGGAGGTGCGCTATGTCTGATCGCCTTGGTCTTCTTCTCCTATCGCTGCTACTGGTTCCGCAAACAACGCAACTGAAGCCAGACAGGAAAGCCAGCAAGACACACCCGGGCACAGTGGTTGATGCCTACGCCAAGACGGGTATTCTGGCGAAAGCGCACGCTTACGGGTCACAACATGTACTGAGTCAGGAAGAATGCCCTGTGTACGACGACTCGCTCGATAATCAACAGTCCGACCCCGCCGATGGAACCTTTACGTTTTACATCCCGAGGGACAAGAGCAGCTACCTAGCTGTTTACTGCCAGCCGGGTTACGTTTCTCGAACCGAAACGACAAATGACAATTCAGCGGACCGCACGCGCGTTCGGCCTGATCCTGTGAAGCTTTTTCCTTTAAAAGCCAAGCTGCCTCTGGATGTATCTCCGAGCACTGTCGCTTTTGTCGCCATTGCTTCCGATCTCGATGGACTTCGGTCCAATTTCCGCTACTACGGCAAGGCAGCGCCGGCCGCTTTTTCCGATGCATTGAAGTTCCGGTTTTCGCCAGCCGATCGCGATATGGTCGAATCGATCAGGAACCGGCCCGACCCTTTCCTGCCTGCGGCGTCTCTCGAATGGCGCCCGCGCGTCGGAGAACTCCGAAATCCTGATGTCGCTTTTGTTGCCATTGCCACCGATCTGGACAACGCCCGCTCTAACTTCGTGTATTACGAGCAAGCCAATAAAGACGCCTATGTCACCGCGCGGTCCAAATTTCCATCTCAGGATCAGTCCATTATTGACCGCATAAGAGAGCGGCCCCAGCCTGTCCTGCCGCCGAACGCCAAGCTACCTGTGTCCGGGCTCTCCCAGCAGTCCCCGACTCGCCATTAGAGAAACGTGCTTCGGCCTTTCACATCGTACCCTCTTGTCGGAAACTGCGGCCACCCAAAGATTTTTTCTCCGTTTTTCCCTTCTGGATGTTCCTTATATATATGAGGGGAGTTCTCGCCGAATGTTCCCCTGGGAGCTTGGTGGACCTGATTCAGCCGGGTGACCCGCCAAGCATCGTGGACGGCCGAGGGACGACGCGCCGGACGCGAAGGTAGAAACCCACTGCATGGAGCTAATGCTCCAAGTGTGTCTTGGCTCTGGCCAAGCAGGTTAAAGCAGGGACTCGGTTCTGCCTGTTGCGTCGAGGTGTCTTCTGGCGGCAACAATTCCGGCGAGAACTCTCCAAGAGTGATCGATCTGCGAAGAAACGTGCATAAGGAGATACCAAAAATGAGACCACTGTGGAGCAAGGCTCTCCGATTCAGAAAGGTATTTCGGCAATTGACCGCCGCCGGTCTGGGACTGCTCTTGGCGGCACCTGCTTTCGCCCAGGGTACCTCCCCTTGGGAGAACGCGGTCGGCGTCCTGCAGCAGGCGTTCACCAGCACCATCGCCCGCGGCCTCTCCCTCGTCGCAATTGTGGTATCCGGCCTGACCTTCGCCTTCGGAGAAGGAGGCTCGAAGCGAGTGCTCGCAGGTGTTCTCTTTGGGGTTGGCATGGCCATCGCCGCCGTCAACTTCATGGCCTGGCTTTTTCCGTGAGGCGAGTGGCCGGCAAAACCATTTGATAGGAGCGCGGCATGGCAAGCAGCAGGCGAGTGAACCCAGTTTATAGGTCGATTTCGCGGCCTCTGACGATTCTCGGAGCGGAGAGGAAGCTCTTCTTCTTCGCGATGTGCGTTGGCGCTGGCACCTTCAATCTGCTGGGCAGCTTGCTTGGGGGAATTCTGATGTTTCTGTTGCTCTACTTTGCAGCGCGATGGGCAACCGAGACTGACCCGCAGATTCTCCGCTTCCTGCTTACCTCGCCCAAATTGCGCACTCAATACGACCCCTCAAAATTCAGCCCAATTTCTATCCGCAGGATCACCAATGCTTAAGCTTCGACGAATCTTTAAGAACTACGAAGAGACCGGCTCTTTCAATGAACAGGTAAACCTCTACGGGTTTGTTGATTCGCATGTGTTCCTGACCAAGACGGGCGACCTCGGCGTCATCCTTGAAGTCCGGGGTGTTGATTACGAGTGCCTGGACGAGAACACGCTCGACGGCCTAACAAAACGCCTCGAATCTGCACTCAAGTTGTTCGACGACAACTACCGCATCTACCAGTACCTCTTCAAGCGAAACAACGAAACGGTCCCGTACAAGCTCTATGGTAATCCTGTCGTAGATACCGCCATCAAAAATCGCATCGGATTCTTTGCGGCCAACTCGGACATGCTTTTTTCGCTTTCGATCTACTACGTAATTTTGTTCGAGGGCTTCCGGTACGCTCGCACACTCGGAAGTACGCTGCTCGAAATTCCGAAACGGCCCGCCGAAGCGCTCGGTGAACTCCGGGCGCATTTCTCAGGCAGAAAACAGGTTTTTCTCCTCGACCGCGAGATCACGAAAGGGAAAGCTGGCCTGCTCCAGAAGGTCGAAAGCTTCATTCTCCAGGTCAGCGATTTTCTGCCTGTCCGCTTGCTCGATAAACAAGAAGCCTTCCGCATTCTCAAGAAGACTCTCAACTTTGCCCCGGAGAAGATCGAATCTGCCCGGCTCAAGCACGACACCTTTCTCGATTACTACCTCTGCGAATCCCATCTCGAATGCCACAGAGGGCACCTCCGCCTCGACGACTATTACGTGAGGGTTTTGACGCTCAAAGAACCGTCCGCGCAGAGCTTTCCTCTCATCTTCAAGCGCCTGCTCGAAGTCCAGACTAACTACCATGTTGTGACGGAATGGAAGAAAGAAGATTCGGGCAAAACCAGAAGGGTGATTCAGGCCAAGCGCCGACACTTTCACAATACCAAGCATTCTTTCATCAGTCAGGTGAATCTCAACGATGCGCCTTCACATGACGTTCTGACCGACGATTCGAAGGAGTCCCAGGTTCGGGAACTCGGGGAGAGCATCAAGGAGATCGAGCTCAAGGGAAACTATTTCGGCCAGTTTTCCCTCACCGTCGTCATTTATGACCTGGACCCGACGAAGGTGGACCGAGCATGCGCCGAATTCTATAAGGTCTTCAGTGTTCACGACGCCCAGCTTTACGAAGAGAAATACAACCTCCTGAACGCATTTCTCGCGACCGTCCCAGGCAACTACGCGTTTAACCTCCGGTCGCTATATCTTCTCAATTCAAACTACGCAGATTATTCGTTTCTCTTCACCCTTCACTGTGGCGAGCCTCAGAATCGCCATCTCCGTCAGGAGTACCTTGCGGTTCTCGAAACGAACCACCACACCCCGTACTTCTTGAACCTCCATCACCACGACGTCGCCCATACCATGATTCTTGGGCGCACTGGTGCTGGCAAGTCGTTCCTTCTGAACTTTCTAATCACGAATCTTCAAAAATACGACCCGTGGACGTTCATTTTCGACCTGGGCGGGAGCTTCGAGAGCCTTACGCAGCTCTTCGGCGGCTCTTATGTGAGGGTTGGAATCAATTCGCCGGACTTCAGAATCAACCCTTTCTCGCTCCCGCAAACGAAGCAGAACCTCGATTTCCTTGCTTTGTTTGTAAAGGTCTTGCTTCAAGGCGCAGCGCCAATCGAACTGGACCCCACCGAGGAGCGAGACCTCTACCAACAGATTGAGAATCTTTACTCCGTTGACCCGGCCCTGCGAACTCTCGGAGTCCTCGCCAACACGCTCGGGCATCGGCTCGCCGACCGGCTCGCGAAGTGGACGCAAGGAGGCCAGTTCGGGTTCCTCTTTGACAACCCAGAAGACACGATTTCGTTCGCCCGGTTCCAGTGTTTCGACTTCCAACAAATGAGTCAGTATCCCGAGCTTCTCGAACCCTTGCTCTTTTACATCTTGCATAGAGCGAACTCAGTCATCGCCGACCGGCAGATCAGCACAACCTTCAAAGCTTTCTTCATCGATGAGGCGTGGGTCTTCCTCAAGAACCCAAGCATTCAGAGATACGTCGTGGAGGCGCTGAAGACCTGGAGGAAAGCAAATGCCGCCATGATTCTGTCCACGCAATCGCTCGATGAGCTGCGCCGCTCGGACGTGCTCGACGTAATTATCGAAAGCTGCCCAACGAAGCTCTTCCTTGCCAACCCGGACATGGACCGAGAGTTATACGGCCGTCAATTTCATCTCAATGAAAACGAAGTGGAACTGATCTCCACGCTGATCCCAAAACAGCAATTCCTAATCAAGACGCCCGAGCTCGCGAAAGTCGCCAATCTCACCGTGGACTCCAAGAGCTACTGGCTTTATACCAACGACCCATTCGACAACCGCAAGCGCAAGGAAGCATTCGAGGCCCACGGGTTCGAGAAGGGGCTTGAATTGCTGGCGGAGACGCCACGGTGAAAACACTCATTGTTTCTTTCGCGATCTGGATTTTTATCGTGCCTGCCGCGGTTGCTGTGTTCCTCATCTCTACGACTGTCGCGATGGGCACCGCAGACCTGTATTTCACCGTTACCGCGCTCGCCCTGGCCCTTTCCATCCTGGCGATGGTATGCGGGCCTTCTTGGCTTGAACCGTTCTTCACTGCCAACGTTCGGTTATTTCCAAAAACTCAGCAACACACAAATTCAATCCAGGAGATAAAGAATGAAAAATCTCTCGAAGCTCGAATTCGTTCTTAGATTCAGTCTGGTTCTTGTGGCCCTCTGTTGGATTCCATTAGAGGCGACGCCAGTGTTCGCGGACACAGGGGGCGCAAGGACGGTGAAGTATTCCCAGCAAGACATCATTTCTGTCCGCGCGAAACTGCGTTTTTCTACCCTAATCGTTTTGCCACAGAACGAAGACATTCTGGATTTTGCCACCGGCGACAAAGAATTCTGGATCATCAACGGGGTGCACAATCTGTGCTACGTCCATCCCGCGCAGGCGGGGATTCGCAGCGACCTTCATCTGATCACCTCCACCGGACGCGTCTACTCCTTTCTGCTCACGGAGATCAGCAACGAGCCGTCCGCTGAGCCGGACCTCAAGCTGTTCGTTGAGCCCAAGGATGAGTCAAGCATCGGCGGCACGACCGCTTTGCAGGGCTATGTTCGAGCAAGTGAGGCTGAAGCTTACAAGAAGGAATTGGAGGCTCTTCACGCTCAAACGGACGGCCAGATTCATGCCGCCGAGGCGCGCGCCGCCGAACAGGTAAACAAGTACAAAGCCGACTATCAGAAGAAACTTCTGTTCGACTACGAATTGGATAAGAAGGCCGCTCGCGAGCCGTTCCTTGTCTCGATGATCTATCACGACGAGGCGTTTACATACATCAAGTGTTCCGCCCCAGAAAAACCAGCCCTCTACGAGATCAAAGACGGAAAGCCCAACCTCATCAACTTCCAGGTTGAGAACGGCGTTTACATCGCTCCCAAGGTGATTGATGACGGCTATCTCGTCATCGGCAACAAGAAAGTGACCTTCAAGCGGCACGACTGAGAATCAGCAACGAAACCAATCGGGTGAGAGGAAAAAGATGAACGAGCCTATTCAAGAAAAATCTCCAAAACCGCCGGGCCTTCTTCCCAAACACGTTCAGTCGTGGCTAATCCTGGGGCTCGCGGTACTGATGATCGTGATTATGTGGCTGACCGGTGGCAAAAAGCAGCAGACTGCTGCCAAGGCGAATGCTCCTTTACAGCAAACGCCGCTGCCAGTCGAAGTCAACGAAACAAAGATTGCCGACCTCCAAAATCGAATCCAGGAACTCCAGCGCGAGCAGCTCGCCGCGCAGGGCGCTCTCGCTCAACAGAATCGCCTGCTTGCCGGAGCGATTCCCAACGAGCAGCAGGCGCAATCGAACTACGCGCCCAACAATCCGCCGGGCGAACACACCGAAGATCCGATCAAGGCTGAACGCAGGAAGCGCGAGTACCTCTCACTATTTGCTTCAAACATCGCTTTAAGCTATCGCAAAGCCTCAGCTGTGAACCAGCCCGGACCGTCCGAACCGCAGTCTCCGACAGCGGAACCGCCTGGGAGCAGCACCACAGAGGCTGGGCTACTGTCACAAATGCTGAAGGACGCACAGCTCGGCATTGCTGCGCAACCGATCTCGGCCACTCAACCCAACCTCGTAACCTCGACCCAAACTCATAACTCTTCGGCGAACGTTGCCGAAGTCAACCAGCAACCAAAGGAGGTAAACAACCCTGTCGCCGCGAAGATCAACACGTCCCCCGCGGCGACAGGGAAGAACTACATCCTCTTCGAAGGAACTGTTCTCGAATCCGTTCTCATAAATCGGCTCGACGGGCAATTTTCCGGCCCTATCGAATGCCTCTTGACGAACGACATCTACTCACACGATCGTCAACACCTTCTCATTCCGGCAGGGTCGAAGGTTCTAGGCGAGACAAAGAAAGTGGACGCCTTCGGCCAGACGCGTCTCGCCGTTCTCTTCCACCGCCTCATCATGCCGGACGGCTATTCCCTGAGCCTCGACCAATTCAAAGGACTTAACCAGACCGGCGATGCTGGCCTTCGCGATCAGGTGAACAATCACTATCTCCGTATTTTCGGAGTCTCCCTGGCCATCGGCGCACTAGGAGCCGTTGCGCAGGGCGGAACGTCTGGCCCCCTGACCGCGTCGGGTACCGACGTTATGCGCCAAGGATTCGCTCAGAGCACTGCGCAGTCTTCGGCTCAGATTCTCGACAAGTTCCTCAACATCATGCCTACGGTGACCATCCGGGAAGGACACCGAGTCAAAGTCTATCTCTCGGGCGACCTACCGTTGCCCGACTACAACAACCACAAATTGCCCTCAGACCTCTGAGGCATTAGGGGGAGAAAAATGAAAAGAAAGGTCCTCGTCTTTACGCTCGTAATGGGCCTCGCGGTTGGCACCGCATCGGCCCAGCTTGGAAGTGGGATTGTCTATGACCCAACCAACTACCACAACGCGTTGCTTCGCTACTACCAGCTCCAGCAACACCTTCTTCAGCTGCAGAAGAGTTACGCGAAGATCACATCTCAGCTCAACCTCGCCATGCAAATGGCCACATTCGTCCGAAACATGCCCGCTCGTTACCGCGCAGTGTTTTCGCAATGGAGAAACGTGACCTCGTTGAATACGTTTGGGAATACTGGTTCTTGGATCAACGGCATCAATTCCGGTCTGCTTCCCAACATCAACACCGGTTACCTGAAGTCCACAACCCAACTGCTCCCCTACAGCACGGATCATCTCTCAGGTATGGATGCTTCGGAGCTGGAGCGCGTGCAGTCCCGATACGCGTCAATCGAACTCGCGGACGGCGCGAACATAAACGCGATGGCCACCATCGGCTCAATCCGTCGCAACGCCGAGAGTGTCCAGGCGCAGATCGCAAACCTCGAACAGGATTCGTTCTCTGCCGATCCGAATCTGAATTCGGAGGTGTCAGTACTCAACAAGATCAACGCCGCCAATGTTCTGACGCTTCGAACAGTTCAGGATTCCAACAAGCTCCTTGCCTCCCTCTTAGAACAACAGACCATCATTGCCAAGCAGCAGCGTGAGGCGACCACCAACGCGATCAACGCCGACATTTCTAGGCGAGCAAATCTCTCTGGAAACATGTCGCAAGTTACAAGCACCCTAACCGATTCACTTCAACACTTCCGGATGCCGTAGCAGGCACGCCGCAAATCACCCGTCGCGTCGAAGGAGCCATCACAATGGACTACCTGCAGTTCATCTTTCAGGCCATCAACAACCTGCTCACTCAGAATCTCGGCTTCTTCGACGCAATGGGACAAAACCTTTTTCGTTCCTTCGCCACAATCCTTGTGGTTTGGTACGGAGTCAAATCGGCTCTCGCCTCAGCTAGCGGCAGACACTTTCTCCACTTCGACAATTTCGCAAGCCTGCTCCTGACTATCAGCTTTGGCTTTGGAATGGTGAATTACTACAGCGCACCCATTCCGGGCGTGGGCACCAGTTTTCACAACCTCATTACCGATGAGTCCCAATTCCTTGCCAACAAGATCAATCAGACTGAACTGCAAACAGTGGAAGAGCGGATCGCCGACTTCGAGATTCGGATGGATTCGCCAGGTATTGCGGATGTCCTTGGAACTGTCATCTATGTGGTCATCATCATTCTGCTCGCGGCGGCGCAAGCCATCGCCATCGTGGTAATCGCCTTCGGATTTATCGCCACTGCTGTTTGTGTCCTAGTTGGACCTGTTTTCATACCCTTTTTTATCGTTCCTAAATTGGAGTGGTTGTTCTGGGGTTGGCTGCGCTGCTTCATTCAATATGCGTTCTACCAGGTCATCGCGGCTGCTGTTGTATATGTCATCGCAAATCTAATTCTCGGAATCATGGACCTTCAGCCGAAGGGCACTATTTCGACCGTCCAACTCTTGGAAGCTTTTCCCGTCCTCTTCATTACCTTCCTTGCCTCAATCTATTCGCTTCTGAAGATACCCGCCCTCACTAACCACATCTTCAGTGGCACCGCTGGTGGGTCCTCCGCCGGCATCGTCGGCAGCATCGGTGGAGGTCTTCTGCCATGAATGCTGACCGTAGCTTCCAAGATGCCAAGCGGCTCTATCTCGAACAATACGGTGACCCTATGGTGACAAACACATATCTCAAAATTGCTCTGACGCTTGTCTCCCTCATCGCTGTGGGCCTCTTGGTTCTTGATTTGAAGACGATCAAAACCTTTGAGAACTTCCGCCCGCTTGTAATTCGCATTGACGATCTCGGCCGCGCCGAAGCCATCAACTACCACAACCTTGAGTACAAACCACAAGACGCGGAGGCGAAATACTTTCTGAGCCAGTTTTGCGCACTCTACTATCGACGCAACCGCTACACGATTCAGAACGATTTCTCAAAGGCTCTCTATTTCCTTGATGGAAAGCTGGCCGACGGCATCCTCGACGCCTATCGCAAGGACGACATCATCAAGAAATTTCTCATGAACACGTCAGCAGCTGAGATCGATGTGGAAGTGAAGAAAGCCGCTCTCGAAGACATGCAGACTCCGCCTTTCAAGGCCCGAGTGGATTTCTACATGGTTTATTACTCCCCCGCGGATCATAGCGAGATCAAACGCGACCTATACACTGCGAATTTCGTGTTCGTTTTTAAGAGCAAAGTTCCAAACGAGCTTATCCCCATCAACCCCTTGGGTCTTGCGATTACCTATTTCCGGGAGGACCAGGCGTTCAAATGAATTCCCCGATCCAACTTCTAAGCGAAGAGGTCGCGTTCCGGCACCGGGCAACATCGGCCCAACCTCCGCGCGCCACGTCTCCCTTCCACCTGTGGTCCACCTGCCAACCTGCGCCACATCCCTTCCCATCGAGTTCAGCCCTCGATACCCCAGGCGCGCTTCTGGAGGGCCTCCGTAGCCTTCCGGCTGCCTGCCCGCTCCCAGGGACGTTTGAGCGACACGGGGAAAAAATCATGAGCTTTCTCGGAGATTGAGAATGATTGCGAACATCCTGCTCATCACCATCGCCATCCTGCTCGCACTCAGCTTCTGGCTCATGGGCGAGCTGAGATTCTTTGTCCCGTACAAGCTCGTTCTTTGGCGAGCGTACGCGACACCCATCTTGACGTACGTCGGAATCTTGGCTGTGAATGTGTTTGCTGGCGCTTTCGTTCTGATCCGCAAGTTTTTTCTCAAAGACACGGGGCGAAAACTATCCCATCTCGACAAACAGCTTCATGCGGGTCAGACCGACGTGCCCGCGCCCTGGTTTGAAGAGGAGTCCGATTGAAATGTCCCGAGGCTACCAACCCGAAGAGCATCTCGATTTACGGGGACCTTCTGAGGGGCGGGAGCCTACCGTCAGTGAGCAGCCCAACACCAATGAGGCTCGTGAGCAGGTCCGGAACGATGCGTCGCCTTCGCCGGGCCGCGAGCCGAATCGCGTCGCAACTCACCCGGCTGAACGCCGCACTGTCTACGAACTTCGCGGCCGAACCTATCGCCTCCGGAACTCCGAAATCGCAACGATGGTTGAACTTGGAAAATTCCGCGCTGTAGCCACGGAGGATCTCGCGGAATTTGTTTACGGCGGAAAGAACGATCGCATGAGACCCGATGTAGAAAACCTCGTTCGTCAGGGCCTTGCCGAAATGAAGTCCATTCCGCATGAGGAAATGGGTTCCCGCCAATTACTCACTCTCACTAAGAACGGGCATCGCTTTCTCACGCAAACCCAGAGCGCTGGCAAAGGTCAGGCCCTCTACCACGGATTCACCAAACCCCGCGAGGCCCATCACGATGCCAACCTCTACCGGCTCTATCAAAAGGCAGCTGCAAAGGTCGAACGCAAGGGAGGCCGAAACCTGCGTGTCGTTCTCGACTACGAATTAAAGAAGCACCTATATCGCGATCTCGCCAAAGACCGCAATTCCGCCAATCGAGAACACGCTATCGCCGAAAAGCTCGGACTTCGAGTCGTCCGAGGAAAGATTCCTGTGCCTGATGTTCGGATCGAATACGAAACTCGCGATGGAGAGCGGGCTCGCGTGGACCTCGA
>Ga0209011_1000190_pt1 | contig 28213 bp, 33 predicted proteins | sample BlaSpr_A8_OM1_M3_FD_187986 | JGI IMG/M metagenome (GOLD analysis project Ga0209011, IMG submission 187986) | Forest soil microbial communities from Thunder Bay, Ontario, Canada - Black Spruce, Ontario site 2_A8_OM1_M3 (SPAdes) (version 2) | ecosystem: Environmental > Terrestrial > Soil > Boreal... | reverse complement strand
GTAGGTAGAATTGTTGGCCCATGGGGCGGCTAGCTCAGTGGGAGAGCGCTCGCCTCACACGCGAGAGGTCGTTGGTTCGACCCCAACGCCGCCCACCAGTAACGTGGCCCCGTCGTCTAGTGGTCTAGGACGCAGCCCTCTCAAGGCTGAGATCGCGGGTTCGAACCCCGCCGGGGCTACCACAACCACCTGCCGCCTACCACCTTCGCCACCATTTCGCTCCACGTGCCCTTGAACCCCAATTGTTCCGCGATGTGCTACATTGTGCTACATGGAAAAGGTAGGGGTACGAGAGCTTCGTCAGAACGCCAGCGCGGTTTTGCGTCGCGTCGCGGCAGGCGAGGTGGTTGAGGTGACCGACAGGGGGCGAGCCGTTGCGCGGATCGTGCCCGTGCATGAGGCGAGCAGGCTCGGACAACTTCTGGCCGAGGGGCGAGCGAGCGGTGCAACAGGAGATCTGCTCGACGTCAAGCCCATTCCGCGGATCGCCGGGAAGCGACTTCTATCAGAGATCTTGGCTGACATGAGGGCAGATGAGCGCTGAGGTCGCCTACCTCGATACCTCGGCCGCGGTGAAGCTTCTGATGACCGAGCCAGAGTCGCATGCCTTGCGGCGGTGGCTGCGTCGGCGACCCGAGCGCGCGTCAGCCGCACTGCTAAGGGTGGAGCTGGTGCGAGTTGTGCGTCGCGCCGGTTCCCCACGCCTGATTCCGGAAGCCCGCAAGCTTTTGGCCGGAGTCCATCTCATCCGACTCGACGACGCCCTTCTCGATCGTGCTGGCGACCTTGATCCGATCGAGCTCCGATCGTTGGACTCGATCCATCTGGCAGCCGCTGTGAGCCTCGGTGACGATCTGGCAGCGGTTGTTTCATACGACGATCGATTGCTCGCCGCAGCCACCTCTCTCGGTTTGCCGACAGCAACGCCATCCTGACCGTGTTCGCCATAGGCAGCCTTTACGAAGGTGACTGACTGGGAGGGTTGGTTCAAACGCTGGGAGGCGCAGCAAGGCCTCTACCTACCCGAGCGGGAAGCCCGCTTCGGCGTAATGATCGACATCCTCCATGCGATCGTGGGGGACAGTCCAACAGTGATCGACCTGGGCTCCGGACCAGGGTCGCTGGCGCAACGAGTCGTCAACCGACTTCCCAAAGCGCGAGTTGTTGCAGTGGATGCTGACCCCCTGCTTCTCGAGCTGGGGCGTCAGGCGGTTGGCGACCTCGGTGGCCGCATCCGCTGGGTCGATGCCGACTTGCGCGATTCGGAACTCGCTCTTCACCTCGGCCTCAACGGGCTGGCGGATGCCGCCCTGTCGACAACGGCGCTGCACTGGCTTTCGCCGGAGGAACTGATTCGCCTGTTCGAGGGGTTGACGCAGGTACTCCGTCCGGGCGGAATCTTTATCAACGGCGATCATCTGACCTTCGACCACGACCAGTCCCGAATTCAGAGCGCGGTGAATCGCGTTCGTGAGAAAGCGGCGAATGAGCCGAGAGGACCGGGGGTGGAGACATGGACCGAGTGGTGGGCGTCTATCGAGGCCGATCCGACGCTTGCGAAACTGGTCGCCGAGCGCAACTCGCGGTGGGGAGGTCATGCCGACTACCACTCACCCGCCGAGGCCACATTTATGAGCGCCGCACTGTTGCGAGCGGGATTCAGCGAGGTTGGCACTGTTTGGCAGTGGCTCGACAACCGCGTGCTGGTTGCGATCCTCGGCGCCGGGTCGAAGCCCCTTTAACTGAGCCTTATCCCCGGTATTACAACCGTTGTATCGATCCCCGCCGGGGCTACTTCTGCTCTACCGAAGGTTGCTTTCCGGTTTGGTGCATGCTCGGCTCGTCCATTACGCTCAACTAGGCGTGACCGAGACATTCATTGTCCTAACCGCCCTGTCGCTATTTCTCATTGCTGGCGCATTGCTCCCGGAGTCTCCCCTTTTCGCATGGTCTTACCAACTCGGCTACATATACATGCGCCACGGGCCAACTCTCATGCGTCCGAAGTGGTCATGGAATGAGTACCGAACTTGGCACCGAATTTGGAGTGGCTTTGTAGGTGCCTTCGGCATGATCCTCACAGTGGGCGTTTGGTTAATGGCGGCCCAGCGGGGTCTGGCGCCTGGGTAGCGAGATGCCCAAGCCCGACTGGGTTGAGTGGGTCGAAACCTTCGGGCAGGGTCCTGACGTGCCCCCACCAGAACGTAACGAGCAGGGCGAACCCCTTTAGCCGAACCTGGTCGCCGGTATCGTCGGTGTCGGCCCGAACCCCGCCGGGGCTACCAGTTCACTCCCCTTAGAATTCGCGCCGGCGAATGCCCGGCAAGGCTGAGATGGCCACGCACATAACGAATACCGTTTTCCGGCGTTAGAACGCCACATAGAGGTGCGATAGCGGAACTGCGGATGAATCGCGTCACGTGGGCCATTTTCGTCGGGGCGATTCTTTGGCTCTCAGTCGGATGCGGGCGTGTCCAATCCTCTGACCACGGCGTGGCTTCCGCCGCACGCTCAACCCCGCCAACAGCACCTGCCGCGACAACCCCGTCCCAGCTTCCGGGATGCTCGCAAGGCGCTCGTCCCGAAGCGCGCGCCAGTATGGCGTTTGTCTACATGCCGGCGTTACAAGAGGCTGTCTTGTTTGGCGGCCGTGGCGCCAACGCAGACTTGGGCGACACTTGGACGTGGCGGTCTGGTTGTTGGACTCCTGTTACGCCGCAGACGAGCCCGCCCACCCGAGTCGCTTCCGCGGCAGTCTATGACGCAGCGACCGGCGTGGCTCTCATGTATGACGGTGCCGGACAGATGGGAGGCGCTGGACCTATCGTCCTCACTACCGACACCTGGGCGTGGGACGGAGTCAACTGGAAGCAGGTCGCTACAAGCGGGCCCAATGTGGCTGGAGTCGCGGGAACGGACCCTGTTACCGGACATGTCTTGCTGTTTGGGTTAGCCCGCAATGGCGGGGCTCCCGAAACCTGGAGGTGGGATGGCGCGAAATGGCAACAGTTATCGCCGGCGCATACACCGCCTGGTTTGAGTGCTCCTACCCTCGCCGTCGATCCGGTCAATAACCGGCTGCTTCTATTCGGAGGCCAGGTATATGGTCAGGGCGGCAAGAACGACACGTGGACTTGGAGCGGCACTGACTGGGTCCTCCTTGCTCCTGCCACTCGTCCCCCGGCCCGCTTCCGCGCCACGATGGGTTCCTGGGCGCAAGGTCGCGGCACGATCCTTATTGGTGGCGTAGGAAGGGGGCCGCTGCTGGATGACGCCTGGAAATGGGATGGCACCAATTGGTCGCAACTGGCCTCACTGTCTGCGCCGCGGTCGGATGCCGCAGCCATCGATGCCGGAGGTCAGCTCCTCTTTTTCGGTGGAGGTGGACCAAGCGGGAGGTATGGCGACTTCGAGACGTGGGATGGAGCCCAATGGACAAGATCCACACTTGCGACACCTGCGACATCGCCGCCGGACCCTATTCGCCTGACCGGACAAAGCTGCTCGGCTAGACCATCAACTGCCAAGGCTCGCGCGCTTGGCGGCTACTACACACTGCGCCCAGCGCCACGCTGGACTGACACAGGTGATTACGTCCACACGGAGAGCTTGCTTCTCCAATTGACCGCTCCAACGACTAATGGGTACGGACCGACGCGTATCAACTTCTACGCCTTTCCACTCGACGTGCAGGCGGATTTCGGATCGCAGGCGACTGCCCATTCGATCGCGGTCGAGGATGCCACGACGCACAATCGGTTCACTTCCCGAGGCACAATCACAACTTCGGTGTCCGACTGCTCAGTAGCAGCCGCAGCCGCAGCCGCGTTCGGCTATGCCGTGGCTAGCGAGAACGGCTACTGGATCTTCGTCGTGCATAGGAATCGCCTGCTCGGAATTAAGATCGTGGGGACAGGTGGGATTAGCGATCAAGCCTTGCAAGATGCTCTTGGCATGATCGGCTCGATCACCTGGACCTTCTAATTAGGCGAACCTGATCGCCGGTATTGCGACTGTCGCCTCCAACCCCGCCGGGGCTACCACCTTCCCGCCTGAAACGCACGTCTGGCACCATGCGTGCGGAACACCGGCACCTGAAACGCCCGTCTGACGCCAAACGTGCGAAATCTCGGTTGCCTCGAGGCGGTAGGCGACCTTCCGTCTCTACGTGAGCCTAACCGCCGGCATTGCAACTGACGCTTCGATTCCCGCGGGGGCTACTCTCGCCTTCAACCGCGCTCCCGCTCTCGATGTGGCTATAATCGCATCATGAATGTAGCCATAGATACCGTCGGGGTTCGAGAGTTGAAGGACAACCTGAGCCGCTACCTCGCCAGGGTTAGGGATGGCGGGGAGCTGGTTGTCACCGAGCACGGGCGTCCGGTCGCACGCGTGATTGGCGTTCACGGCAGGACCAGCTCCGAACGTCTCGCCGAACTTGTCGTGGAAGGCAACATCACGCCAGCGGCTCATAAGCGGCGAAGCGCCCCGAAACCGGCGGTGCTACCTGGCCGCGCCACCGTCAGCGATCTCGTCAAGGATCAGCGCCGCTGATCGCGTACTTCGAAACGTCGGCGTTCATCAAGCTGTTGATCGCTGAGCCCGGATCGGCTATCGCGGCGGTGGCTTGGAATGGTGCGGACAGCGTCGCTTCCAATCGGATCCTTTATCCCGAAGCCCGCGCCATTCTCGCCGCCGCTCATAGGGCGAAACGAATTCCAACGCGGAGTTACGTTGGGCGCAAGACGACTCTGGAGGAACTCTGGCACCAGATGGACATCATCGAGGTGACCGCGTCCCTGGCCCACGCGGCGGGCCACCTGTCCGAAATCCACGCTTTGAGGGAATACGACGCCGTACACCTTGCAGCCGCCCTCCTCATCGGTGCCGACGCGCTCGTAAGCGCGGACAACGACCTCCTCACCGCCGCTGCCGCGGTCGGTCTTCCGACGGTCGACGTCCGCACTTAGCCGCTTCCATCTCGCTCAAGCGGTCGAATAGCGGCCCCGCCGGGGCTTCCAAACCGGGCCGGGATGGCCCTCGACCTTCCTTTCGCACATCGACTCTCCCGATTTGGCTACTTCTACAACATTGGAATCCGATGTTGTAGTAGACTTGTTCCCGTGGCCAAGCAGGACTCCACTCCCCTCGACGTGATCGCGGCGGCAGCAGTTGCCGGCCGCTCGGCCGAAACTGTTCGGCGCTGGGTGTGGTCGGGTCGCCTCAAAGCCCATAAGCGTGGCAACAAGCTGCTTATCGAGCGGTCAGACCTCGATCGCCTTCTCAAGTCCAGCACCCGGCAGAATCCCTTGACCCTCGCCCAGTGGCTTGATTCGGTCAAGCGCTCCGGACTGAAGTCCCGGGCCAGGGCGGAATCTGCGGCAGACCTCGTCCTTGCTGATCGTCGCGCGCGTTCCAGGGACCTTTAGCCAGGTGCCGGTTCTCGATGCCAGCGTCCTGGTGGATTGCGTCGCGCCCGACGTGCCGCTCACGGCCCGCGCGCCTCGCACGTTGGCTCGTCTCGCTGCCGCAGGTGAGATGATCCTGGGTCCGCGGTTACTGCTGGCCGAGTGCTCCAACGCGCTGTTGATGGGCATCCGCAAAGGCCGATGGTCGGGCGCCGAGGCCGATAAGGCCTATGGACTCCTGGTTGGAATGCCCGTCAAGCTGGCCGACGACGCACAACATCTCGACCGGGCCTGGGACCTGTCGCGCCGCTACGACAACCACCCTGTCTACGACATGCTCTATGTCGCCGTGGCCGAGGCCGCCGGTGTCGACCTCATCACCGCAGACGAATCCTTGCGTTCACGACTGGGGCACATCGGCTGGATCAAAGCACCCGACGCATGACGTTCGGAATCTGATCGAGGCGGTTAGAAATAGCGTCTCGCTTGGGCTACTTCATCTGATGCGCATCGCGGTAGCATCCCGCAACATGCGCACTACGATCGATCTCGACCCCACTGTCGTCAAGGAGCTCAAGCGCCGCAGTAAAGGCGCGGGCAAGAGCATGGGCCAGCTCGCATCCGAGCTGCTGGCCACGTCTCTCAGGGAGCAGGACGGACGTCGTCGGAATCCATACGGCCTGACCTGGATCGCCAAGGATTTGGGCCGGCCTTTGGTTGACCTCGAAGACAAGGAGGCGGTGAGGGCCCTACTCGACGTGCGCGAATGAGCGCCACCGTCGACGCCAACATCCTCGGGCTACCTGCGAATCGTTACGCCCCCCGCGATCCTTCGGAAGCCGCTTAGCGCACGCGACGCGACCGCCAACGCCGAGGCCCTTCTCCAGCGGCCGCACGTGCGTACACCAGGCGAGACGGAAACGACGTGCCCGACGCCCACCTCATTGCGCTGATGAGGCAGCACGGCGTTCGGCGGATCTACAGCCGCGACATCGGGCTCCGCCGCTACGCCGATGTGGATGTGGTCGACCCTTTCGACGCCGATGCCGACGCGCCGCGAGCTGATCGAACTAGTTTCAATGCCCTCTTTCGCACAATCGACGCGTGAACGTCCCCGCGTCAGGGGGTCGAAGAGCCCACCAACCCCTGGAGGCCTCGGATCGACTCGATCATCCCGAGATGTCGGCTCAGATGCTCGAGGTAGATGAGGAGATTGTCGAGTCTGCTATCGCCCTCCGGATCAACCTTCGGAACCGCCAGCAATTGCTCCTCAGACATCAGCTCGATCGCCTCCTCGGCGTACGCGAAAACCAGTCTGGCGTAGCTGACAACGTCCTTCTGGTCCGGGAACCGAATCTCTTCCGCCATCTCGTCGGACATCTCGGTCCCTGTGTCACGCCGTCCCATCGATCCCTCAGCCAGGCCCCACTTACCAGTTAGCGACTCCCTTTCCCACACCTGTTGACGCGGATCCTGAGCCATGACCTTGTGAAAGTAGGAACCGAACACGTCGTCCCAGCGGGCGGCGTGCCACAGCTGCCAGGCGACTGAATGAAGACTCGGACCTGCGCTCCATGCAAATTGCTCGGGAGACAGCTCTTCTCCCGCCTTGAGCAACCGCTCGTGGGTGAGCTTGTAGGCGCGTAAGAGCGATTCCTTGAGAGAGCGCGGTTGCGCGACCATCAGGACTGCAGGAACTCCAGCGCCATCGCGACGTACGCCGCGGTGCCCAGCGGGAGCGCCTCTTCATCGATGTCGAACTGCGCGGTGTGCGCCGGCTTCGGTTGCGTCCACCCGGAGTTCTTGACGCCGAGCATCAACATCGCGCCGGGAACTCGTTGTAGGACAAAGGAGAAATCCTCGGCACCCATGATCGGCGAACCTTGCACCACATCGAGACCGAGGCGGCGCACAGCGCCACCGGCCAGCTCCACCATCGCCTCGTTGTTGATGGTTGGCGGGTAATGCATCTGGATCTCGACCTTCGCCTCGGCTCGTAGGGCCGAAGCCACCCCTTTGGCGACGGCCTCGATCCGGGCCTCGAGGTGCTCCATCACTCCGGCGTCGTAGGTCCGGATCGTGCCCAGGATCTGCGCCCGGTCCGGGATGATGTTGAACGCGGTTCCGGCCAGAAACGCGCCGAGGGTGATGACCGCCGGCACCCCTGGCTCAACCTCCCGGCTCACAAGCGTTTGCAGAGCCACCACGATCTGTGAGGCGACGACTACAGGGTCGACTGTGGTGTGCGGGCGGGATGCATGTCCGCCGCGTCCCGTCACCGTGATCGTGAAGGCGTTCGCGCCCGCGAGCAGCGGCCCGCCTCTGGCGACCATCGTGCCGGTCTGAAAGTCGTGGCCCGTGTGGATGGCGAATGCCGCGTCGACCGGCGGGTCGTCGAGCAAGCCCTCGTTGATCATCTTGACTGCGCCGGCGCCGCCTTCTTCCGCGGGCTGGAACATCAACTTCACCGCGCCATCGAACTCAGCCCTGCGCTCCTGGAGGATGCGCGCGGCACCGAGCAACATCGCGGTGTGAGCGTCGTGTCCACATGCGTGCATGACGCCAACGTTTTGGGAGACGTAGGGCGCATCCGATTCCTCTGTGATCGGGAGCGCGTCCATGTCTCCCCGAAGCAGGACCGTCCGCCCGGGGCGAGCGCCTCGTATCAGTCCGATCACGCCGGTTCCGCCGACGCCGCCTCGGTGCTCGATACCAAGGTCGCGGAGCCGGGCCTCCACCAACGCGGCAGTGTCCCTTTCTTGATAGGCGAGCTCGGGACGGGCGTGGATGGCGCGCCGATCGGCGACGGTTTCCTGCGCAATCGCCTTCGCCGCGTCGAGGATTTCGCTCATGGAGAGGCCATCTTCGCAGAGCGCCGTCTTGAACCCGTTCCGGGAGACGAAATCCATCTTGACAGAGGACGAATTGAGCCCATACTCCAGGGTGCTTCGGCCAGTTGCTCCGGTCGTCGTTTGTTCCAGGGGAGGAGAAGCTGATGAGACTCCTGCGCGAGTCCACCATGACCAGAGGCACGTTCATTCGCGGCATGGCTGGGGGCCTGGCACTGACTGCAGTCGGCGGACCGTTGGCAGGACTCCAGGCGGCAGCGGGCAACGTGGAGGCGGAGGAAGGAAAGACACTCCCGGTCCCCCGGCCCATCCCAGGCGGCCTCACGATTCCGCCGCTCATCCACGCCTACGAACCAGGAACCGAGGGCATAACGCTCCCCTTTACGCAAGCCCCACTCGGAGGACTGGACGTGGAGCCCAATACGATCACCGATTTCAAAGGAGTCATCGCCCAGGCCTATCACGTGGGCACCGCCACCGGCAGCGACGGCAAGACTTACAACCTGGAGACTGACATCCGCGCCTACAAAGGCGAGTACATCGCGGAGGATGGGTCGCACCACACCGGGACATTTGCCCTCCTTTGAGTTGACCTCTTTGCGCCCAGTTCGGGCGCCCAGCTGCACGACAACAACGGGGGCATCTTTCCATCAGGGCTCTTTTGGACCGTGCACCTCCCCAACGGGGCGTTTCGCATTAGTGCTGACGGGTCGACCGCCCACCTGGAGGCGGAGGACGTGCCGCTCATCGACAACTTCTTCTTCCTGGGCCCGGACGAGATCCCCTCAACTGTGAGCCTGGAAGTTACCTGGCACGCCACAGGGCCGCGGGTCAGGCGGGGCAAGGGGAAGAGCGTTCCGCCCACCGATGCCGCGGCATTCTTAGGTGAGTTCGCCTTCGCCAAGTCGACGTTCTCATGTTCGGGAACAGAGTTCGGGTTCCGCTTCAAGACAAATCCCGGAGCGAGCTCTGACCCGAGGGGATTTGCCGAGATGGGCACCGAGCGAAACGGCAAGTTCATGTAATCCGGCTATGTGCGGGCCTGCGGGTTGCGCGCCTTGAACACGCGAAACAGAAGCCACAGGGACGGGATCAGGATCAGCCCGCCGATGGTGATGACGACGAGCAGGGCGTTCAACGTGGCCGCCGGCGCGGCAGTCTCGGCGATCAAGAGGTCGGGCGGGACCAGATATGGCCCCTGGCCGACAGCCCAGGCCCACAGCACCAGGACCACCTGTGCGATGACCGCGACCCGCGCGATTCGCGGATGCCAACGCCAGACCGCCCACAGCGCGAGCGGGCCGTTGAGCAGGGCCAGCCCGAAAAGCAGCTGTCCACGGCCGGTCAGCGAGCTGAGCAGCAGCTGGCCGTCGAAATAGGAGATCGCAAGCGCAAGCAGGGCAAGGACGCCCGACACGAACGCCGCAGCGATCGCTCGCCTCCGGAAGTCGGCGAGCAAAGCGGGACGGTCCTCGTTCTCGACCATGAGGTAGGTCGCTGCGAGATATGCGCAAATTGCGAGGGAGAAGAGACCGATCACGACCGCCAGCGGCGTGGTCCAGCCGGCGAAAAAGCCGCTGGCAAGCTGCCCGTTGGGAGCGTGAATCGAGCCTGAGGCGACTGCAGCCGCCGCGGTGCCGAGAAAGAAGGGGGTGATGATGCTCGCCACCCCGAACACCACGCCCCACGGCGACAGCGGCCCGACAGCCTCCGCCCCATGGGCCCGAAAGGCGAAGGATGCGCCGCGAAGCACGATGCCCACCAGCGCGATGGTCAGTGGGATGTTCAGGGCTAGGGCCAGGACCCCGAACGCGACCGGGAAGGCGGTGAACAGGCCGGTGATCATGAAGATCAGCCACACGTGATTCGCCTCCCAGACCGGGCCCATCGCCTCGGCGACCGCGCTGCGTTGTTCGTGGGCGCGGGGCCCGCTGGCGAAGAGGTCCCAGACCCCTCCGCCGAAGTCAGCTCCGGCGAGGACTGCGTACGCGGTCAGCGCGAGCCAGAGAATGCCCGCAATCAGCTCGGAGCTGGTCATCCGGTCGCGGCATTGCGGGTGCGGGCGGCCAGGTACAGCAACAGGCGTGCTGTGGTGATCGCGAGACCCACGTAGATGGCGATGAAGATCGCGAACGTCAAGCCCAGGGCGGGCGCTGTCGTCGCGGCCTCCGAAGTGCGCATGATGCCGTAGACGATCCAGGGCTGACGCCCGAATTCAGTGACGAACCAACCTGCTTCCATCGCGACCACGCTCGCGGGACCTGCAGCCACCAAGCCGAGGAGGATCAGCCGCCGAGTTGGCAACGTCCGGCGCCGGATGGCCAGAAGCCAGAACAGGAGGGCGAGCAGGCCGAGGTAAGTTCCGAAGCCAACCATGCTGTCGAAAGACAGGTGGACGAGCACCGGATTGGGGCGGTCTGCCGCGGGAAAGGTGTCGAGGCCACGCACCTCCGCGTTCGGATCGAAGGTGGCTAAGAAGCTCAGCGCTTTCGGAATCTCGATCCCATAAAGGACACGGTGCTGAGAATCGCTAGGAATCCCCCCGAGAGTGATCGGAGCTCCGCGTTGCGTTTTGTACACGCCCTCCATCGCGGCGAACTTGACCGGTTGAGCCTCGTAGATGAAGCGCGCGCTGGTGTCGCCGGTGATCCCCGCCAGGACGATAGCGACCGCTCCCATCGCCATGCCTGACGCGAGTCCGCGCCGGTGGTAGATGTCGTTCCGCCCGCGCAGCATGCCCGCCGCATAAACGGCAGCGACCAGGAAGCCGGTGACGACGTAGGCCGAGACCAACATGTGAGGGTCCTCGGTGGCGGTCGACGGGTTGAGGGCTGCCGCGAGCGGGTCGACCTGCGCCAGCTTGCCGTCAGGGCCGAGTGTGAAGCCGGCCGGCGAGTTCATCCAGGCGTTGGTCATGACGACGAACACAGAGCTGGCGGCCCCGCTGATCGCGATAGGTATCGACGTCAGCCAGTGCTGGATGGGACTGAGGCGGTTCCAACCGTAGAGGTAGAGCCCGAGGAAGATTGCCTCGATGAAAAAGGCAAACCCTTCTGCGGAGAACGGAAGGCCGAAGATGCCACCCGAAAATGCCATAAAGCGCGGCCACAGGAGTCCAAGCTCGAAGGAAAGGACGGTGCCCGAGACGGCGCCGACCGCAAAGAGAATCCCAAACGCCTTCGACCATCTGCGTGCCAGCACCATCCATGCTTCATCGTGTCGCCACAGGGCAAGGCCTTCCGCCACGCACATGAGCAAAGGCAATCCGACGCCGAGCACCGCAAAAACGATGTGGAACCCAAGCGAGGTCCCCATCGTTGCCCGCGCAAGGATCGTGTTGTCCAACCTATCGACGCACCTGGCGCATGGACAGCCCTCCGCCGCTCATTGTGAGCCGCGCAAGAATCTAGCGAGATGAAGAGGTCAGACGGGACATGCCCGTGGGCGGACAGCTCACCGGCCATGCGCAAGTATCACGACGACGAGTGGGGGGTCCCGTCACGCGACGATCGCCACCTCTTCGAGATGCTCATCCTCGAGGGTGCGCAAGCAGGCCTGTCGTGGGCCACCATCCTCAACCGCCGCGACGGGTATAGGCGCGCCTTTGCGTCATTCGACCCTGCCGAGGTGGCGGCGTTCGATGACCGCCGGCTCGAGCGGCTTCGCGAGGACGAAGGCATCATTCGGAACCGGCTCAAGATCTACGGCGCGCGCACCAATGCGCGGGCCTTCCTGCGCGTCCAGTCCGAATTCGGGTCCTTCGCCACCTACTTATGGAACTGGGTCGATGACACCAGGATTGTCAATCACCCACGAACGCTCGCCGACCTCCGTCCCACGACGGAGTTGTCCGACCGCGTCAGCAAGGACCTCAAGCGGCGCGGCTTTACGTTCGTGGGCTCGACCATCGTCTACTCGCTCCTCGAGGCGGTCGGCGTCGTCGACGACCACCTGACCAGCTGCCCGTCCAAACGCGATCAGACGTGAGCGAGCACCTGGTCGAGCGGACGTGGAACCCGTGTGAGATCGAGCGCGCCGACGAGCAGCGCCGCTGATTCGATCTTCCGACCCGCGTGCGTGCCGAAGAAGCGGCGGAGCTGTGCCTCGCGAGTGCGTCCGCGCCACGCGGGCTGCTTCTGAAAGCCACGGAACAATTCAAGCTCGCCCTTGGACTCGAGGACCCGTTCCACTCCCTCAGCACCGAGCGATCGGATCAGCTCGTCCTCCAGGTCGGCGACGCAAACGAAAAAGCCAAGTCGTTCCATGTCGGCGCGAGTGAGGTCGGAACCAAAGCCGGCAAGCGTTAGGGCGCGCTGAAAATCGCCCTCCTCAGCAGCGTCACAGAGGCCTGCCAGTCTCACGCCCAATCCCTGAGGGCCGTAACGGCCGAGGAAGGTTCTGATGTTTTTCGATCCACCCATCGGCAAAATCGAAATGCCCTCAGCCTCGAGATTCCGGCCCAGGCGCTCAGCGAGGGCAATGAGCGCGAGCTGGTCGCTGACCCCTTCAACGAGTACGACCGCAGGTGCCGAGACCGCAGACATACCCAACAAAATATCGAGTCCGACATTTCTGCATTGATTTCGCCGCATTCCAAAAGGGGAATGACGTAGGGTCATGGTCGCGATGTCGAATCGAGTCCTGATCGTGGATGACCAGCCCGCCAACGTCGAGCTTCTGCAGGCATTTTTGGAAAATATCGCCGACGAGACCCTTGGCTTGACCGACTCGAAGGGGGTCGAGCAGGCGTTCATCAAGTTCAAACCCGACCTGGTGCTTCTCGACCTGCACATGCCAGAGCCCGACGGTCTGGAAGTCCTGCGCCTGTTGCGGAGTGCTCGTGCCAGCCTGGGATTTCTGCCCGTGATCATGCTGACCGCGGACAGCGGACACGTGGCGCGCAACAGCGCCTTCATCCTTGGCGCCGACGATTTCATAACGAAGCCGCTGGACCGGCATGAGGTCGTCCTTCGAGTGCGCAGCATGCTGCGCATACGCCAGATGTTTCTGCAGGCGAAGCCGGACCTAGAGGAAGGCGCCTCTTAGTCGTAGCGGCCCGTTTGATCAAAAGGGACGGAATCGGCGCCGGCAAACGCCCCGTTTGATCAAAAGGGACGGAATTCGGGGAGTCCTATGACTCGAGTAGCTTGGCCAGCTTGCCCAGCTCGCTCTCCCAACCCATGACCGCCATGTTCGTCCAGTGCTCGTCGTGCATCGCGGTGAAGGTCAAGACCATCCTCACGCCTTGCGGGGTCGTCTCCAGCTCGACTGTCGTGGGCACCTCGTAGGGCTCGACGCCGGGAATGAAGTCCGCCGTCTGGCTGTACGCGAGCCGCTGCGGCGGAACGACATCGGTGTAGGTCAGCCGGCTCACCGTCGTCACCGGCATCCCTGCCTTTTTCAGAAACTCGATCTGGTCGAGCGAGTGGGCGGTCATCGCATAGAGCAGCTCCCCGCCGGGACGGAGATCGATCTTCTGGACCTTGACGGCGAACCCGTCCGGGCCCCACCACGACTCGATCCCCTCCTTGGTCGTCCAGAGATCCCACACCTCTTCGATCGGCGCGTTGAAAGTGCGCTCGAGCGTTACCTTGCGGCGGGCGTTCTGCGTCTTCGGCGCCAAGCTACGAACCGCTCCGATATGCCTGCCTGAGGGCGGCGATGTCGAGCTTCTTCATCTGAAGCATCGCCTTCATGGCTTTTGCGGTGTTTCCGTGTTCGGAGTCGCCCAACATCTCGCCCAAAGCGGCGGGGACGATCTGCCACGACAGGCCGAAGCGGTCCTTCAGCCACCCGCACGGGCCCTCCTCACCGCCGCCGTCGGTCAGCGCCGCCCACAACCTGTCGATCTCTTCCTGGGTCTCGCAGGTCACCTGGATCGAGAACCCCTGGGAGAACGAGAAGGTGGGCCCACCGTCGAAAGCGGTGTACTCACGTCCATTGAGCTCGAACGAGGCGTGCATCAGATGGCCCTGAGGCATCTTCTCGTGCCCTGGGCTGCGCACCGCGCTTACGACCCTGGAGTTGTCGAAGAGAGACACATAGAGATTGATCGCCTCTTCGGCCCGGTCGACGAACACCAAACAAGGTGTGATGCTCTGCACCTTCGTCTTCTGGTTGCTTGCTGCCGCTGTGTGCGTACCTGTTCGTGTCATTTGCGTCGCTCCTTGTTGTCTTTGTCCTTATTCCGTGTTCTACGCCGCCGCTCAAGCTCTGCCCCCAACCTGTCCAGCCTGGATTCCCAAACCGCGCGATAACCGCTCATCCACTCGTTCAGCTCCCAGAAAGGCTCCGGGCGGAGCGCGTACAGCCGCCGCCGGCCAACGGGCCTGACGACCACGAAGTTCGCGTCCTCCAGGATGCCCAGCTGTCGTGAGACACCGGGCTGTCCGATGTCCACGAGCTCGACGAGCTCGTTCACCGAATGCTCGCCCGAACGCAGCGCCTCGACAATGCGGCGCCTCGTGGGGTCGGCCAGGATCTGGAACGTGTCGGTCATTGGCGACATATTACTCCAACAACATATGTCGTGTCAACAATATTATTTGCCGCCGGCACTTGAGCGACGATGGTGGGGCTCATGCGGTCGCGCTGGTGGCTGCGGCTGAATCCCGATCCTGTCGCGTTGCGCCGGGGTGCCCGGGCGGCGCTGGTCATTCCGCTGGCCCTACTGCTCGCGCGGTTCGTCCTCGGCGATCCGCAGGCCTTGATCTTCATAGTCTTCGGTTGCTTCGCGCTCCTCGTCATGGCCGACTTCGGCGGCCCGCGCCGGGCGCGGCTGAGCGCATATCTCATCGCCGTACTGGCAGGAGCTGCCTTGGTGGCTCTTGGGACGCTTTTCTCCGCCACCGCGGCTGGCGCCGCTACCGCGATGCTGGTCATCGGCTTTGCCCTCGCTTTCGCCGGCATGTTCGGCGGCTACGTGACCGGCGCGCAGACTGGGTTGCTGCTGGCTTTCGTGATCTCGATCTCGCTGCCCGCCCCGGTCTCCGCGATCCCTGATCGGGTTGGGGGCTGGCTGGTGGCCGGGCTCATCTCGACTATCGCCGCGATGTTCATCTGGCCGAGGCCCGAGCACGGCCACCTGCCAGACCGGGCGGCGTCCGCGATTCTCGCCGTCGCCGACCTGGTCGAGCACCCCGCGCCAAAGCGCCTCGGCGCTGTGCGCGACTCAGTCGACGCCGCGCGAGGTGAATACGCCGTCACGTCGCGGCGACCAGCCGGCCTCAACAGGAGTGATCGCGCCTACTTCGAGATGTTCTCGGAGCTGGACCAGATCATCGACCTTGTCGAGAGTCCGTTTCAGTCGGCGCAGGCAACGGTTCGCCCGTGCATAGAAGAAGGAAGGAGGCTCGCCGCCGGCGTGCTCGATGGACTGCGTGCCAGCGCCCAGGTTCTGAAGGGAGGTGCAGCCCCCGACCTTCCCGCGATGGACGAGGCCCGGAAAGTCCACCGATCAGCTCTGGATCGCTGGGTGGTCGATCAGCTTCGCGCGGGTCGCCCGGCCGCGGAGGTTCTTGATGGCGTCGACGTCGACCACACCCTGCGCGTCGTCTCCTACCTTGCGATAGGGCTTGCCGGCAACGCTGTGATCGCCGCCGGCAGAGAGCCGGAGCGCGCCATCTCGCTGCCTGCCGCGATCCCGCAACGCGGTGGCGCCGGTGGTGTCGCGGTGCGGGTCCTCCGGTCTGTCAGGGCACATCTTCAGCCGCAATCGCCCGTCCTCCATAACAGTCTCCGTCTCGCTGCCGGTCTTGCCGCATCAGTCCTGCTGGCGCGCACGCTCGGTTTCAGCCATGCGTTTTGGGTAGTGCTCGGGACGCTTCAGGTGCTGCGGACTAGCGTGCTCGGCACAGGCCGCACCACCGTGCAGGCGCTTGCGGGCACGGCCATTGGCGTCGCGGTCGGCGGCTTGTTTGCCGCCCTGGCCGGCAGCGATCCGCTGCTGATGTGGTTGGCCTTGCCGTTCACGGTCTTCCTTGCGGCTTACGCGGCGACCACGGTGGGATTCATGCTCGGCCAGGCCGCGTTCAGCGTGAACTTGATCATCGTCTTCAATTTGATCTCGCCGGCTGGCTGGCAGGTGGGACTCGTCCGGATCGAGGATGTCGCGGTGGGTGCCACAGTCAGCATCGTGGCCGGCATTTTGCTGTGGCCGCGGGGCGCTCGCCAGGAGCTGGCCCGGTCGGTCGCGAGCTACTACCGCGCTCTAGCGGCTTACCTCGGCACGGGATTCGATCGAGTGCTCGGATTTGGGATGGCCGGCGAATTCGACGAGCTGCGCCGGCAAGCGGTCAGGGCCCGTGACCGGGCGGGCGAGGGCCTGCAGGTGCTCCTGGCCGAGCGAGGCGTGAAGCACCTGGAGCAGCACACCGCGGCAGCCCTTGTCATCGCCGGAAACCAGGGGATGCTTGGCGCGGACGCCCTGACTGTGGTCGCCACCGACCTCGGCTATCGCGCCGAAGCGTGCGCAGAAGGAGCGGCGGCAATCCGGACCGAGGTGAATGCGCTGCAGGCACAGCTCACAAACCTGGCCGACCGTCTCGTCGCCGGCCGAGATGCCAGGGCAAGTACCAAGCCTGTTTCGACTCCGGCGATGCGAGCTGCCGTGCTGGGCTGCATGAATCGCATGGCCAAGGATCCGTCGACGGAGCGTTCGGCCCTGGCCCTGGTCATGGCGGGGGAATGGGCGGAGAACCTGGCCCGGCTGGCCACCGGCCTGGAGCAGCCGGTCAGCGTGGCAGTTGCCGCCGCGCGGATCCCGTGGTGGCGATAAACGTCAGCCGGCGCGGACGTATCGTTTTCGTATGCGGAAGGTCTACCGCGGGCGGGACATAGAGGTCAGCTTTGACCTGGAGCTCTGCATTCACGTCGGCGAGTGCCTGCGCGGGCAGCCGAAGGTGTTCGACCTCAACCGCCGGCCGTGGATATTGCCGGACATGGGGGAGGCCGACGAGGTGGCGGACGTCGTGCGCCGATGCCCGAGTGGGGCGCTGCTGTATCGCCGGCTCGACGGGGGCCCGCAAGAGGAACCACCGGAGACGACCAAAGTCACGCCGTTGCGCAACGGGCCCCTGCTGGTGACTGGAAAGATCGAAGTGAAACGCGAAGACGGGACTGTCGAGACTCTGCCTCGCGCCACGCTATGTCGCTGCGGCGAATCGCAGCACAAGCCGTTTTGCGACAACCAGCACATCGCCGCCGGCTTTCGCGCACCTGGCGTCCCTTTTCGAATCCACCTCGGCCCTGTGCGAGCTCAGCTGGACAAGCCGATGACCAAGGCGGAGGATCCGCGCGGCCGCTAACCAGTCGACGGCGGGGCACTAGAATCCGAGCAGATGCCGGCCTCCACCAAGATCACGCTCGCCGAACAGGTCAAGAAGATTCCCCCGGCGACGCGTCCCACTGTCAAGGCTGCGATAAGGACAGTGAAGGCGGCAGCTCCGAAGGCGGATGAGATCGCCTATCGCAGCTCGCCACCGCGCTCGAAAACAATGATGTGGAAGATCGTCCGCTACGCGGTGAACGGCTCGAACGTGGTGGGTATCGGCACCTTCTCGAATCATTCGGCTTTGTTCTTCTACCGCGGCCGCGAGCTCGACGACGGGAGCGGCCTGCTTCAGGGCAGCGGCAAGGATTCGCGATTCATCAAGCTGCGCGCACCGGCTGACGCCGAGCAGCCGGCCGTCAAGCGGCTGGTGCGGAAGGCGTTCAAGCTGGCCGGCGGCTAACGCCCCAATTGCTCTGGTGGCGTTAGCTGCTAGGCGAAACATGACCAGGCTTAAAGCTAGGTTGGCCGGCGCGGGCAACGAGCCCGCGCCGGTCGTAAGAAATTTCAGCCTTTCCCGGGGCACAACGCGGAACGGTACCCGCTGATGTCCAGGGTGCTGCTGCCTGATCCAACGAGCGCGTTGTTTGGTGCTGTGAAAGACCCGTCGAGCATCGAGATGGTCCCTGCCGCGCTGGCCGCCGCGGTGAGGGCCGTGTACGAGCCATCCGTCGAGTAATCCAGGCACTCGAATGAGTTCTTGCCCTTCATGGTGCTGGTCACGCCATTCCCTGTCCAGGTCACCTTGACCGTGATCGACGGCGGGAGGCCTGCGGATGGCGCCGTTGCGGCGTTGCCGACGAGAGCCGGTACCGTGGCTTGGCTGACTCCCGGTGCCCCAAAGCCCTTGCACATGTTGGCTGTTGTCAGCGTCGTGTCCAGAGAGGCGGACTGGAGGTTGCTGCTGACGACGAAGTCGGTTTCTGGAATCACGTAGCACCCGAAGCCGTAGCCCGTTGCGGTGTACACCGACAGCTGAACTATGGTGCTCCGGCTGACCGTTGCAACGCCCCCTGACTCAGGCTCGAATGTGTTCAAGCCGCGATTCACGAAAACGGAGAAGCCCTCCGGAGGACCTCCTTTGCCATACCCGAAGAAGGCGTTGGCGCTCGTGTCCGCGAACGAATACTGGCCAGGTGCGAGCCCGCCCCCGCCGGCGGCGAGTGCCGCAGCGGCTAGCGCGAGAGAACCACACACGACGATGGAGAAGACAAGTACTAGACGTCGAATGAACATGAGTGATGCTCCTTTCCGAAATCGAAATAAACCCCCTGTTAGCGCCCGAGCTGGCCGAGCTGCCCTGTGCCGTCAACACCTCCTGCAGACATGTCGTTACTGCCTTAAAACGACGCGGCGAGCAGTCGGTTACTTTGCGTCAGCTCATGGTGGTGACGGTCTCGTCTCAATTCTGGAAGACGGACAAAAGTTGCTGTCTTTGTTATCGTCGATCGGGGATCGTCACAGTGTGACCAACTGGGGGAAACTCTTCCTGCTCGGGACAGCCGTCAGCATCGTTGCTGTCGGGTGCACCGGCACCGATGCAGCAAGAAATGCCGGCTCACCCCAAAACGTTGGGGCGCAGGCGCCCGAGAAGGCCGCTCCGAGTGCAGCAACCGATCGAGCTCCAGACGTCTCGGTCGTGGTGCGCATCGTCGCCGCGGCAAAGTCCGCCGAGTCGCAACCGCATGGCGGGATCGGTGAGCCGGCGACAGCCAAATCGCCCTAAGTCGTCGTGACGATCTCGTCCCAGACCTGGACTTCGGCGCCGTCCGAGTGGTTGTTCACGTAGTCGAACGGGCGGACTAGCGACCTCAACGCAAGCTCGTAATGAAAGGTGCCCGCATCCTTCGCCGTCCCGATGATCACGAAGGACGCGCTCTCTCCCGCACCGAGGTCTCCGCAATCGAAGGCCGACGCGTCCGCGGCGATAGTGCACCCACCGAGGTCGGACAACGTATGTCGGTCGTACCACTTGTCCGCCGTCCTGAAGACCAGGCCGAGATGGGGGATGGGGGGGCCGGTGTTGGTCAGCTTGACCACGAGTTGCGCGCGCTCTCCCATCACCACGTTCTGGCTTGCGGACGTGGAAAAGATCGCAGTGAAAGGCACGGGGTTGGCGCACAAAGACGTAAGGAGCACCAGTGCAACCAGGACTCCCTCCTTCATTACGCCTTCCTTAACTCTTTGCTTGACGCCCTCGGCAGGTGGTGACCTAACGGGAAGGGCGCCAAATCGGTTAGCGATATTCTGGGCTTCGTGCACCATCAGAAGTCGCGTAACGCTGCACGGCGAAAGCTCGTTCAAACTCCCGTGAGGAGGGGGTTGGCTCTCGCATGCTTGCTGCTGGCCCTCGCGGGCTGCACGGCGAACGGACCGGTGGTGGCTCGCTCGAGCCCCTCGCCCAGTCCTTCGCCGAGCCCCACCCCGACCCCATCACCCAGCCCATCGCCCAGCCCTTCGCCTAGCCCATCGCCGACTCCGCTGCCAAGCCCTGTCGCGGTGCCCGCCTGGGCAGCCAGGACCGCCACATGCTCGGGTAAGCCGGCGACTCAAGAGGCGCTGCTCGTCATGCAAGGCGCCACCACGCCGGTGCTCGCCGATGTGAGCGACGCCCGCAATCCGCGCGCGATCTGCACTATCACCGGTCCGCCGACCCTCCAGATCGTGACCCAGACGATGATTTCGTGGTCGGCCACGCAGGGCATGCCGGGTACGTCCGGACCCAGCCTGGTCGCGGCTCTCGACCTGTTCACCGGCACGGCGACGGTGGTCGCGAGCTGGACTGGCGGCGGGTTCATGGACGGGCTCCACGCGTGGAGTCCCGACCGCAGCCTGCTCGCCTACGTCACCTCTGACTCAAATGGACTCAACCTGCATCTCCTCAGCGGCGGGGGCGACCGCGTCGTCGCGGCGATGAACGCGGTACCCGGGCGTGGAGTGAACCCAAGTGAAGACGACACTTTCCTCGGTTTCTCACCGGACGGCGCGTACTTCGCATTCGTCCAGACCTTCACGCCCAATGGGGACCACCTTCAGATCCGAAAGACTATTGACGGCAGCGTCGTCTATTCACAGTCCGCAGGCACGATGGCGACATGGGGAAGCAGCGGTGCGCGGCTGTACTTCCGCAAGCCGGCCGAAAACGTCATCACCCTATGGGACGCAAGCGGTGGGGTCTCGCAGGCCTTCGGTCAGCGCTTGGCGTGGATCCGGCCGAAAGCTGACGCGGGAGACGACAACCTCGCCTTCACGGTGCGGGATTCGACAGGGACTCCCCACGTGTGGGTGTATCGCGCCCTCCGGACCGGCGCGCAGCTTCCCAACGTCCGCTCTTCGCCAGTGTGGATCAACCCAGTCACAGTCTTTGACGTCGAGGAGGCTTCCTGCGGGACGGCCTGCGGCCCCGGCCCGGCGACCCAACCGAATGGAAAGACCTTCACGTATGACGTGACCAGGCAGGCGGAGGATCCCTCTCGAATCAACCAGGTCCTTGGCGCGTGGCCTCGGCCAGGTCAGATATAACCCGGCAATGACGACTAATCCGTCAAGGGATGCCATCATGGCCTCCACCGAAATGGAGACGACGTCGCCCACGACCGAAGAGGTCATCGCCCAGCCAGTCGAGGCCTTCGTCCAGGCACCTGCTCCCAGCCGCAGCGCAACTTCGTCGTGGCCGCCGATGGGAATCCCGCGCGAGCGGCGCCTGTGGACGGCCGCCGTCGCCGCTGCACTGCTCGTAAGCGCTGCTGGAATTGGCTTGCTTTACCTCGACGACAGCAATAACCAGGCCGCGATTCGTGCGTTGAACACCAAGAACCAATCTCTGACGGGCCGGACTCAGAATCTCGAGGACCAGCTAACTGTCGTGCAGGGCAAGCTGACCGCGTCCCAAGCGCAGGTCGACAGCTTGAGCACCGAGCTGAAACACCCGACGCTGGGGGTCTGGACCGTGCCGCAGACAATTCACGATTCCACCGAATTCCTTTCCGCGACGGTGCCCGACACCTTCACCTATCACCTCAAGCTCAAATCGAGTGGTCCGATGTCGGTGAGCATCCTGTCCACCAAAAATTTCAAGGACGCGATCATCTGCGTCTATTCAGGGCGTGGGAACACCAACTGGTGCATGCATCACTCGGGGGCGGCCATGGGGCGGCTTGGCGTCACGAGCGTCAACGAGGACTTCAACCTCGCCACCGGATGCGGCTCATACATAGCTGTGATCACGGCGGCCGGCCAGGTCACCATCACGCCAGATGTGAGCGTTACGTATAACCCCGCGTCGGGTGCGACGGGCTCCTGCGCCTGACCGCCTAGAAATTGCTTCCGCGCGAAAGTAGGCGCTCTTGACCAGAAGTTAGGCTATCCTATCTTTTGTGATAGGCATACCTGTGCATTCTGTTAGGGGTGCCTAGACCGGTTGGTCGATCACCTCGAGCGCCGAAGCAGCCTCACCCGAGCGCAGGAGGACTACCTCAAAGCGCTCTACCAGCTGCACGGCGACCACCAGCCGGTGCCGACCCGTGATCTGGCTCAGCGACTTGGCATCTCGTCCCCGAGTGTCAGCGAGATGGTCACCCGCCTCAGCGCGCAGGGCCTCGTCGAGCACGACCGCTACCGCGGCCAGCAGCTGACCCGCGAGGGTCGCAAGGTCGCCCTCGAGCTGGTCCGGCATCACCGCCTGCTGGAGATGTTCCTCGTCCAGGTCCTCGGCTACAGCCTCGACGAGGTACACGACGAGGCCGAGCGCCTCGAGCACGTCATCTCGGAACGGATGGAGGAGCGGATCTTCGAGCTCCTCGGCCGGCCGGAGCTCGATCCCCACGGTCACGCGATACCGACTCTTGCAGGCAAGGTCCGGCCGCTGAGCGATCGTCCACTGAGTGATTGTCGAGTGGGCGAGAAGGTGGTCGTGCAGGGCGTCTCGGATGACGATCCAGGCCGGCTCCGCGAGCTGAAACGCCGCGGCCTGCTGCCCGGGACGCGTGCCGAGATAGTCGTGGCCAGCACTTACGAGAGTCCCATCGAGGTTCGAATCAAAGGAAAGCGCGTGTCGATTCCACTTGGCCTGGCTCGGGCGATGTTCGTCGAAGCAGCACGAACCGCTTGATCAAAGAACCGCCACCAAAGTCGACAGTTTCGCCTGCTGTCGCCGCGCTGCCGGGTGAGGCCCGAGTCCTCCGCGCGGCGGAAAAGGCCCTCAACGGCCAGACCCGAGGCCTTCGCGCGCTGGTGCCGTTCCTGGGTCCGGCCTTCGTCGCCGCGGTCGCTTATGTCGACCCGGGCAACTTCGCAACCAATATCGCGGGCGGTGCGCAGTACGGCTACATGCTGCTGTGGGTCGTGCTCGCGGCAAACCTCATGGCGATGCTCGTCCAGTCGATGAGCGCCAAGCTCGGCATCGCGACCGGGCTCAACCTCGCTGAGGTCTGTCGCGAGAAGTTTCCGAGGGGGGCGACTATCGCTCTGTGGATCCAGGCCGAGGTGATCGCGATGGCGACCGACCTCGCTGAGTTTGTGGGCGCCTCGATAGGGATTCACCTACTGTTCCCAGGGATCCCTCTTTTCGTTGCCGGCCTGATGACCGCGGTCGCGGCCTTCGCGATCCTTTCGTTGCAGTCCCAGGGCTTCCGTGGCTTCGAGGCGGTGATCACCGCGCTCGTCGGCGTGATCGTCGCAGCGTTCGCCTTTGAGGTGATCCTGGCCAGACCGTCGGTGACCGGGGTGGTAACCGGCTTGATCACGCCTCGCTTCGCGGGCACCGAGAGCGTCCTCCTGGGTGCCGGCATTCTCGGCGCCACAGTCATGCCCCACGTCATCTACCTGCACTCCGCTCTGACGCAGCGGCGCGTCGTCGGGGTAACAGAGCTGGAGAAGCAGAAGATCTTCAGGTTCGAGAGATGGGACGTGATCATCGCGATGGGTGTGGCCGGGATCATCAACATCGCGATGCTCACCATCGCCGCGGCCGCCCTGCATGGGCGCAACCTGGGGGACATCTCCAGTCTGGAGCAGGCCTTCCATGCGCTGGGTCTCACTCTCGGCCATGGCGCGGACATCTTCTTCGGGCTTGGTCTACTCGCCTCCGGACTGTCGTCCTCGTCGGTGGGGACGCTCGCCGGTCAGGTGGTGATGCAGGGCTTCATCCGCCGCAGCATTCCTCTGTTTCTACGCCGGACTATCACCATGGCGCCGGCGCTCCTGGTGATCGCGATCGGTTTCGATCCGTCGCGCGCGCTGGTGCTCAGCCAGGTCGTTCTGTCGTTCGGCATCCCGTTTGCGCTCATCCCGCTCCTGGTGTTCTGCCGCGACCGAGAGCTCATGGGCACTCTGGTCAACCGCAAGGTCACCACCGTTGTCGCCACCGCGGTCGTGGCCGTGATCCTGAGCCTCAACGTCTTCCTGATCTACCTATTGATTGCTGGCAGGTAGAGAGCAACCGGCTCAGAAACTCAGGTCTTTCCGCCGCCTCCCAGAAGATCCCTCGCGCGTTCGTACTCTTCGGCGGTGATCTCGCCTGAGGCGAACCTCCTGGCGAGGATTTCCTCCGGGGTTTCGCGAGAGGCCGCTTGCATCGGCAAGGCGCCGACCGGATGGGCCGCCCTGGCAGAGCTCCGCACTCCCCAGACGATCAGTGTCGCCACGATTATCGCGCCGGCGATCGCAGCGAGAACCAAGAACGAGAAGAAGATACTGAACATTGCCATCTCCAAAACCTCCCGGGGCAGTCTCGGGGTCCACGACGACAATACACTCGTTTCGATGAAGCTAGGCGTAAGCGTCGGCTACTGGGGTTTTGGGCTGACCGCGGCGGACCAGCTCGACGTCGCGCGCACCGCCGAGGAGCTTGGTTACGACTCCATCTGGACGGCCGAGGCTTACGGCTCGGACGCGGCGACGGTCCTGGCCTGGCTCGCCGCCGGCACCAGCCGGATCAAACTGGGGGCCGGCATCTTCCAGATCCCCGCCCGCAGCCCGGCGATGACCGCGATGACTGCCGCGACTATCGACCAACTTTCCGGCGGCAGGTTCCTGCTCGGCCTGGGCACGTCAGGTCCGCAGGTCTCGGAAGGCTGGCACGGCGTGCGCTTCGCGAAGCAGCTCCAGCGCACACGTGAGTACGTGGCCGTCGTGCGCATGGCGCTCGCCCACCAGAAGGTCGAATTCCACGGCGAGACGCTGGACCTCCCACTGCCCGACGGCCCAGGCAAGGTGCTCAAGCTCACGATCCGGCCGGTCCAGGACCACATGCCGATCTTCCTGGCGGTGCTTGGCCCGAAGAACGTCGCCCTGGCCGGCGAGATTGCGGACGGCTGGCTGCCGGTCTTCTTCTCGCCTGAGCACACTGCGGCGCTGCGTGTTCCGCTCGAAGAGGGCGCGGCGAAGGCGGGACGGTCCCTCGATGACTTTAGGATCTGCCCCAGCGTCAACGTGATGATCAGTGACGATGTCGAGTCGGCGCGCAACGCGATGCGGCCGGTGCTTGGGCTCTACGTGGGCGGGATGGGATCGCGCGAGCAGAACTTCTACAACCGCCTGGTTTCTTCGTACGGCTTCGAGCGCGAGGCGGAACAGGTCCAGGAGCTCTACCTCGCCGGCCGCAAGAGCGAGGCGATGCTGGCGTTGCCGGACGACTTGATCGACGCGGTCTGCATCGCCGGCTCGCCGAAGCGCGCTAAGGAACGGATCCGGGCATTCCGCGACGCCGGCGTCGAGACGCTGATCGTCTCGCCGATGGCGTTCGACAACGAGGAGCGCAAAAAGCAGCTTCACCTGGTCGCCGAGCTGGCAGAGGAATGAGGGGAGTTCACTCGCTGATTACGTGCGTTTGGCGCCAGAAGTGCGGAACGGGTCCGTAGAGGTGTACAACCAGCCGCCGCCTCTCGTCGACTACAACCTCTTCGAGGCCGACGCGCCACTGCGCGAGGCGCTCGAGCGAGAGGGCGCGGCCTGGGCCCAGCACCTTGTTCAAGAGCTCGGACGCCTCGCAGGCACGGAGGAGGCGATCGACTGGGGCTTCCAGGCCAACTCCAACCCGCCGAAGCTGCGCACTCACGATCGCTTCGGCAACCGGATCGACGAGGTCGAGTTCCACCCCGCATGGCACCGCCTGATGGAGGTCGCAATAGGTCACGGCCTCCACGCGCTGCCATGGCGCGAGCCGCGTCCGGGTGCACACGCCGCGCGCGCCGCTGCCTTCTACATCTGGTCTCAAGTGGAGGGCGGGCACGGCTGCCCCGTGTCGATGACCTACGCGGCGGTGCCGGCGCTGCGCCAGCAGAAAGACCTTGCCGAGAAGTGGGAGCCGCTGATGACGACGCTCGCTTACGACCCCGGCTTGCGGCCCGCATCGACCAAGCGCGGGGTGCTGTTCGGCATGGCGATGACCGAGAGGCAGGGCGGCTCGGACGTGCGCACGAACACCACTCGCGCGGTACCGACCGGCGCTGATGGCGAGCACCTGCTCACTGGACAGAAGTGGTTTTGCTCGGCGCCGATGTGCGACGCGTTCCTGGTTCTCGCGCAAGCACCTGGCGGCCTGACATGTTTCTTGCTGCCACGCGTACTGCCGGACGGCACGCGCAACAACTTCCACATCCAGCGGCTCAAGGACAAGCTCGGCAATCGATCCAACGCTTCCTCGGAGATCGAGTTGAACGACGCATGGGCGTTGATGGTCGGGGAAGAGGGGAGAGGAGTGCGGACGATCATCGAGATGGTCAACCACACGCGCCTCGACTGCATCATCGGCTCCGCCTCGCTGATGCGGCAGGCAGTCGCGCAGGCCACGCATCACACCGCGCATCGAAGCGCGTTTGGCAAGCTGCTGAGCGAGCAGCCGCTCATGGTCAACGTGCTCGCGGACATCGCGGTGGAGTCGGAGGCGACCACCGTTTTGATGATGCGCCTGGCCGGTTCTCTGGACCGCGCGTCCGATCCCGCGGAATCCCAATTCCGCCGCGTAGCGCTCGCGGTCGCCAAATACTGGACGTGCAAGCGTGCGATCGCGGTGGTGGCCGAAGCGCTCGAGTGCCACGGTGGCAACGGCTACATCGAGGAGTCGATCCTGCCGCGGCTTTATCGCGAGGCGCCGCTCAACTCGATCTGGGAGGGCGCGGGCAACGTCAACGCGCTCGACGTGCTGCGCGCCATGCGGCGCGAGCCCGAATCGGTCGCAGCATTTCTTGCCGAGGTGGAGCTCGCCGGCCCGGATCCCCGCCTCGACCGAGCCGTCGCCGATCTCAAGCGCGACCTGTTGAACAGCGCTGACGCTGAGTCTCGAGCCCGCCGCGTGGTCGAGAGAATGGCCGTGATCTTGCAGGGTTCACTCTTGCTGCGCTTTGGCGACCCGGCTGTGGCGGAGGCCTTTTGCGCCTCACGTCTTGGCGGTGACTGGGGCCATTCGTTCGGCACTCTCGCCTGGACTCCTGAGCTCGCGTCAGTCGTGGAGCGTCACCGCCCGCGTAACTTATAGGCGATGCTCCAGATCGAAGAGATCGCGACTGCCTGGCGAGATTCGCCGGTGTCGGCGGTTCCGCCAAGCGAGTTGGTGCTCATCACCGACTTCGACGGCACGCTGGCCGAGATCGTTCCGGATCCTGAGCACTCGGCCGCGCTGCCCGGAGCGCTCGAGGCGTTGAGCCGCCTAGTCCGGCTGCTCGCCGACGTCATCGTGCTGAGCAGCCGGACTCCCGAACAGCTCGAGAAGCTGGTCCCGATCTCTGGGGTCAGGCTCATCGGTGACAGCGGCCGGGCGACCCCGCGACACGCGCAGCGGGAAACGCTGGAGCGATTCAACAAGGATGTCGCGGTGGTGCTCGAGCGTATCCCGGGTGCCTGGCTCGAGGTCAAGCCGTCCAGCAGCGCGATCCACTTTCGCAAGACCGACCTGAGCGGGGAGGAGATGCTCGCGCTGATCCAGCCGCTGCTCGAAGGAAGGCGCCTGGTCGCGGATCTCGGACGCAAGGTGATCGAAATCCACGCTCCCAACGCTGGGAAGGGCACAGCGCTTGCGGCGTTGATCCCGGCCGAAGATCCCGCGGGCGTCGTCTGCTTCGGCGACGACGAAAACGATCGCTCGATGTTCGAATACGTGAGCTCGCTCGACATCCCGCACATGTGTGTCGGGGTGAGCTCGCCCGAAGCGCCACGCGGCCTGTTCGATCGCTGCGACCTTGTCGTGTCCGGACCCGAGGAGGCGGTCGCGCTTCTCCGAGAGATAGCCGAATGGGCCGAGTCGGACGTATGAGCCAAGAGCCCAAAAAAGAGCCAAAGTCGGCACCGCCCGCGTTCCTGCGGTGGTGGGAGTCCCTTGAAACGTGGAAGCAGCTCGCCATCTCGTTTCCTGTGTTTGCGATCTTCACGTTCCTGATCAACCTCGGACCGTTCAATCAGCCAGCTCCACGCTCGATTCTCTACGGGTTGTTCGAGGGCGCCGTCCTGAGCGGACTCATGGCCGTCGTCACGAGGAACGAACGCCTCAAACGCTGAGACGTTGCATTGGCGCCAACGGCACCTTTGATTACCGCGGTGGTCTCATGCGGTGGGCGCAACACCGGCTACCGTCAGCGCCCATCCTCGCGTGCTTTCGTCCTTGCAAAGGCACCGTTGGTGCCAGAAGTGTCGAA
>Ga0209011_1000189_pt1 | contig 28349 bp, 21 predicted proteins | sample BlaSpr_A8_OM1_M3_FD_187986 | JGI IMG/M metagenome (GOLD analysis project Ga0209011, IMG submission 187986) | Forest soil microbial communities from Thunder Bay, Ontario, Canada - Black Spruce, Ontario site 2_A8_OM1_M3 (SPAdes) (version 2) | ecosystem: Environmental > Terrestrial > Soil > Boreal... | reverse complement strand
GGTGCGCTACGACCGCTCGCTCACGATCTATCGCGCGTTCTTTCATATCGCCTGCTTCATGATCGTCTTACGGAGGGTTGTGCAATAGCTTCTAGCCAATAACGAATACTGGTGACCTCTCCGGGCTTTGTACCACGTTCATTGAGAGCGTATTATGGGATACGTCCGAAGAATGCCAATCTGGAGCTGGTTACCTCGCGACCCAACTACTTGAAGCCTCTGCCGTTCGCCCGGATTTCGGCTTTTTTGGGAATGAGCAAGTCTCACTTCACGCGCTTCCCCAAGAAGTTCAGACCCTCGTTTGGCATATATCTGAACCACTTCCAAATTGCCAAAGCCAAGGCTCATCTTAGCTTAACCGCTAAGCTCATGTCTGAGATCGGCCGGACGTTGGCTACTCCGTTCAAAGTTATTCTAGGCTTATCTTCCGGAGGCTCGTTCGAATGACCCCTCGACAATATCGGAGGAGTTCCGGCCTAGCCCGTTAAGTTAGAGCGGCTGTGTGGAGAGAACAGTAATCATCATGAAAAGCCCGCACCTTACCCGCCGACAGTTTATGAGCTCTTCCGCCATGAGTGGATTGGCATTGCTGGCTCACTTGCGTGCGACACCCGACGCGGTCCGCTCTATGCCGAAGTCGACTATCGCCTTTGAAAACATCCTGGCAAGTTCCGGCATCGCGTTCGTTTTGGACAATAGCAGCACTCCACAGAAGTATCAGATTGAGACCATGGCGGGTGCCGTAGCGGCGTTTGACTACAACAACGATGGCCTCCTCGACCTTTACTTTACTAACGGTGCCCGGTTGCCGGATATGGACAAATCTGATCCGAAATTCTTTAACCGCCTATACCGTAATAACGGCGACAGGACGTTTACGGACGTCACCGAGCACGCGGGAGTTCAGGGTTCATATTATTCTATGGGTGTCGCGGTGGCCGATTATGACAACGATGGGTATGCGGATCTGTACGTCGTGGGTGTAAACGGTAATCAACTTTTTCACAACAACGGTGATGGTACGTTCACTGACGTTACGCAGAAGGCGGGTGTGTCAGGAGTTCGGCCCGATATTGGCAAACCTTTTTCGGTCGCTGCGGGCTGGTTCGATTACGACAATGATGGCCATCTCGATCTCATGGTCATCAATTACCTCAAATGGTCGCTCGAGACCGATCCGAGCTGCACTGTAAAGGGCATCCGCACGTACTGCTCGCCCGACAGTTTCGCCGGATTACCTAACCTGCTCTATCACAACAACGGAGACGGTACGTTCACAGATGTCTCAGTCTCTTCGGGGATCTTCCAACATGTTGGCAAGGGCATGAGTGTGGCCTTCGCTGACTATGATGATGATGGCTTTACGGATGTTTTTGTCTCTAACGACAGCTATCGAAATTTTCTTTTTCACAACAATGGCAACGGTACTTTTTCCGAAGTCGGGATTTTGACCGGTGTTGCCTTCAACGAAAATGGAAAGACTGTTGCAGGTATGGGCGTGGATTTCCGAGATATGGACAATGATGGACGGCCGGACATTTTTGAGACGGCCATGTACGGCGACACTTTCCCCTTGTTTCGCAATCTGGGTAAAGGTCAGTTTGAGGATGTGACAACCCGGTCCCGCGTGGGAAGCGCCACCCATCGATTGACGGCGTGGGGAAATGGCATCTTCGATTTCGATAACGATGGCTGGAAGGACCTATTCACGGCGAATGGCGCCATTCTTGACAATTCCGAAATTGTCGATGGATTGCCCTACAAGCTGGCCAACAGTTTGCTTAAGAACAACCGGGACGGCACGTTCGTTGACGTAGGTTCGGCGGCGGGCAAGAGCTTCAACCTGCCGGATGCGCACCGTGGCACGGCCTTCGGCGATCTGAATAACGACGGACGCATAGATATCGTAACTACCAGTTTAAACTCCAAACCTGAAATCCTGAGCAACCGCTCCGAAAATTCCAATCACTGGCTGCTGATTGCCTTATTGGGAAAACGCAGCAATCGCGATGGTTTGGGCGCGCGTCTGAAGATCACCACGGCCAGCGGCACACAGTACAATCACGCCACCACAAGCGTGGGTTATGGATCCTCGAGCGATAAGCGTGTGCATTTCGGCCTCGGCACCTGTGCGAAGGTTGATAGGATCGAAATAGCCTGGCCGAGCGGAATCAAACAGGTCCTAAAGGACGTTGCTGCAAATCAGATTCTTACTGTAACCGAGCCGGAAGTGAGATAAGTTTTCCATCGCTCCGGCGCATGAGCGGGCCTTTGTTGTCATTCACGGGACTGATCCTTCGGGAAGGCCTACAACGAATCACTGTTGCGCTTTGATCCAATCCTCATGTTGTTGCGCTTCTTCCAGTCGGTGCATGGCAAAGTACGCCTTGGCCAACAAGGAATGCGAAGCGCGGAGCAGTTCTCGATTGTCTCCCGCATACTTCAACGCTAGTTCGCCGTCGCGCACCGCCTCCTTATGTTTTCCTTCCTTCAGCAGATTCTTGGCCCGCTCAATGTAGCCCGGACCGAATGAGGGCGCCCATCCCAGTAACTCGTCATTCAGTCGGTCCGCCTCCTCGTGACGTCCGTGACGTTCGAGAAATTCAACGTATTGAATCGTTGATCCGGGATCCGGCGGTTTCAGCTTTCGGTTTGAACTCAGCGCGGCCTGGAACGCGCTTTCGGCTTCCGATAGGTGATTGAGATCACCTTCCGCGACGCCGATCATGGTCTCGATTTGCACGTTGGCCCGTTCATTGAGAGGGTCCAGCCGTTGCGCCTGCCTGAGTTCTGCCACGCTCAAGGCGAGATTATTATTGAGCCACAGCAGTTTACCATAAAGATAATGAGCCTCCGCGTCGTTCGGAAACTCCCTCACGGCTTTGCTTAACAGCTCTTCGGCCCTGTTACTCGTATTGTCATGTATTAGCGCTTCACCCAGGGCTTTCATGTACGCAGCTGAGCTGGGCTGTTGTTCAATCTTCGGTTCGAGCTTCGCTTTGATCTGCTTCGCGTTCAGCTCCGTTCGCAACAACGCAACATACTGTGCTTGGAGATCAGTGGTCTGAGGGTAGCCTGCCAAACCTTGTTCGCAAACCGCCAGCGCGTCGGCTGCTTTTCCAAGGTTGCGGAGAGCAGTAACGCCCAACGTGTAAAACTCGGCTTCAAGGAGCTGGCCAGAGCCCATAACCGTCTCAAGCTGCTTGTTTACGCCAAGCCAATCTCCTCGGCTGGCGTAAATCTTGGCCAGAGCTTTGCGGGGTTCCAGGAGGGTGGGATCAAGTTGCACGGAACGCTCGAGCTCGGGCCGCGCCTCCGCAAAACGTTTCTGTTGAAAGAGTAGGACGCCCAATGCAGCATGTCCGTCGGCCGAGAGGGTTTCGAAGGACAGATATTTTCGCAGCGAGGACTCAGCCCTTTCAGGCTGGCCCAGTTGGCTCTGGCACATCCCCAGCGCAAAATACGCCTCATAGAACGTCGGTAACATCTTAACGATTGATTCGTAATGGCTTTGGGCCTCGTCGAACTTGCCCTCCCTGAGCAGCGGTTCCGCCAATCGAAGTTCCGAGCGCAAGCTTATGCCTAAAGCCTGCTGCGCATCCTCCTGACGGATAATCTCCTGAACAGCCCGGTCTTCCGCCTCAGCTTTTGCCTTTTGGCCATCTCGCGTGTAAATACGCAGCAACAAGAGATGAGCAGCTCTATCGCGGGGATTTTGCCCCATCGCACTAACCGCATCAGCCTCAGCACGAGTGAATTCCTTGAGAACCTCGTAGGCAGTAGCCCTGCCGTAGTACGCCTCCGTGAGTCGCGGGTCAACGGTCAGCGCCTTGGTATATGCTTGCACGCTCTCACGCCATCGTCCTTGATGCCGCAAATACTGACCGTATAAGTAATCAACGTTGGCGTTGCGCTTGGGGAGTTTAGCGTTCAGTTCCAGGGCCGAGGAAAAGTTTGCGTCAGCTTCTGTGGTGTTGCCAGCCAAACCCTGGGCATTGCCAAGATACGCCAACAGTTCTCCGTCAGCCGGAGATAGCCGGACAGCTTGCTTAAAGGAGCTAATCGCGTCGGCAATCTTAGACCCGCCAAGATAGTTTGCACCAAGCGCCTTCCAAGCCTCCAGGTTATCCGGCGCTAAGGCGGTGGCTTTCACCAGCGCTTCCTCCGCCCCGTTGTTGTCCTTCATCATCAAATTTAAGAGCGCGGCGTAGTAAACCAGCGCGGGGACATCATTGGGGTCCGTGGTAAGCAGTTCTTGTAGCTCGAGAACAGCATCAAAAGGTTGCTTGAGATGAACGAGCGACTGAGCATGCAGCACTGTTGCTTCCGCGGAATCTCGCCGTTCCTGGCGGCACATTCTGAAAAATTCTTCAGCTTGGGTCCATTTGCCACGGGCGGCATAATTCTTCGCAAGCTGTAAACGACCTGTGAAACTGTCGCCGCGGGCTGCTGTTACACCAGTCCCAAAGCAAAGCGCCAACCCGGCGGCTACAACAATTGTCCGGCGGGCGATATCGTATCTTTTGAGCACAAGTTAATAATAAGGCAAAAAAAGAGGGCGTGCACCGTAGTGCAAGCCCCTTAAATATGAGTTATTGACCCTTCGAGTGCCTAGAAAATAAGCCTCATAGAGACCTGAATATTACGTTCGTGGTTCCCAGCGGCCGTGATCAACCCGAAGCGCGAGTCGCCCACCTTCGTGTTATATTGTCCAAAACCTCGAATGTTGAATATGTTCAAACCTTCCATCCGGAGCTGCAGAAAGCGGCTTCCTTCGTGGCTGAGGGGAAAATCCTTCATCAAGGAAAGATCGTGATTGACGTTGCTGGGATTTCGGATGTTGCTGAAAGACGAGGGAATGTTGCCATAAGTAAAGGCTGAAGAGTCCAAAAACGCATTGGGATTTAGGCGTCGCACCGCACTCGACGTGAGCGACGGCACTGGTTGGTTGGGGCCGTAAAGCACCTGACCGTTGCCACCGAAGGTGGCATCGCCTGCGTTTCCGGGGCCGTAACCGGACGCCCATGAACCGAAGGTCTGCTCAACACGGATTGGATTGCCAATATTGGCATGGGAATAATCCAAGAGGACCGGCCGACCGGACCGCCACAGAGTGGTTCCGGCGAAACTCCAGCCGCCCACTACCTTGTCGAGTACCTTGGCCCCGGTACTCGTCGGGTTGCCGAGGAATTTCCGGCCACGGCCTATCGGAACGCCGAGTACGTACGACACGACCAAGCGGTGTCTTTCATCGAGGACACTGTATCCGTAAACGTCGCGAACTGTGTCCACGCTCTGGTAACGTACGAAGCCGAGGCCTCCATTGTTGGAGATACCTCCACTGTCGGCGTTGGGCCCCCCCACGTTGTCCTTCATCCACCCAAGTGTATAGTTGGCGATCAGAGCCATGTTACGCGACAAGCGACGCTCTGCTCTAAAGTTGAAACTTTCATAGTGAGATTTGCCGATATTTGACCCGAGCACTTGGAAGGCGTGAAAGTAGGGGTAAGGATATTCGAGGAAGCCGAGATAGTCCTTCGCTGGCTCCTGGGTTTGCCCGAACGTGGGCACAGCAACCAGAGTCTGATATAGCTTGGCGTTAGACCCGTCCGGGCCACCCGTATACAACGGCTTAGGGAAACGGCCCACCAGGTCTGGACCTAACAACCCGACGCCGCGGTTGGCCGAGTAATCCACTTCAACCAGGAACGACTCGGTAAGCTGATGCTGGAAGCCTAAATTCCAAGTGAGCTCATACGGCATGTGGGAGTTCCGGTCGTAGCCTCCGGGCCCGTTGCTAGTGAGAGTCGACTGGAAATTAGCTACCTGAGCGTCGCGAGTGTAATGCGATATGTACTTCGGATCGCCGTAAGGGTTCTCGTAACTGTTGATGTAGTAGCGAAACGGTCCCGCCGCAGTGGTAGCGTGCCAGCCGTCAAAGGCGGAATCCGCCATCGCGATTCCGGACCCCCCGGCTACGGAATTCGCAAGACCAGTCGTGCTGAGGTACGTCTGTCCAAAAGATCCGCGTACCACCGTCTTGGACGTCATGCGGTAAGCTGCCCCGATCCGGGGCGCGAACTGCCAGGGGTGAAAATACTGCCCGGCACGTCCTGGGAAATCCGGAGTGCCTGCCACGCGAATGGCGCCCTTGGGGAAACCATTCTGCACCCAGGCCGGGGTCTGAACTTGCGACGGATCGATCTTTGCATCGGTCAAAGCCTTAGTGAAACTGTAGCCCGGGTTGATCGTGTACGGCGCCGGAGCGTTAGGATCCCAAAAGTAAAGCTTGTCGTGGCGCTCCGTCGTGGGCGTCTCCATATCCCAGCGCAAGCCAAGATTCAAAGTGAGCCGGGGGGTTACTTTGAAATCATCCTGCACATATGCAGCATGATAGTTGGTATTGGTGGCTCGGCTCGTCCGGCCGCTGGTGGGAGCATAGCTCAATATTCCGAGCAGAATGTTGGCGGTGGAGTTTACGAATGCCTGTTGGCTCCAGCCCTCGTCTCGAGCATATTGGTTTACGGGGGCGCCGACTAATTTCCAGTCCGAGCTGGCTCCACTGGAATAATTATCGTAATAACGCCGATGTTCATAACCGAATTTCACCGTGTGGCGGCTGAGGATTTTCGTCATCGACACCCCAGCGTCGTAGGTAGTTAAATTGGAACTGTTGGCCGTGGCCCCGTCAATCAACGCGGCCTGGCCGTTCATCCACGCGACATTAAGCGTTGTTAGCCCTTGGGGGCCGATTAGGGAAAGAATCTCGGCATTGTAGGGCAGCACATTATTGTTAAAGCTAGAGCCTGCCGCCGTGCTATTGCCACCCACAAAAGGATTGTGATGCCCGCCCAGTCGAGCATTGAAGAGCAAAGTCGGCGACACGTTCCATGAGTAATTGAGGGTTAACCCAAACCCGCCATCCACGCGTTGGGAATAAGCCGTGGAAAGGGGGCCTCTCCAAGGCGTCTGGGAAGAGCTGTTTGAAACTCGGGTGAAGCGGCCAAAAAGGTGACTGTTCTGGGTAAAGTTTTGATCAATACGTAAGGACCATTCGTTCGAGGTCGCCCGTGTGTTTTGAGGGAATTGGTAGTTATTCTGATTGCTGGTGCCAGCTACCGGGTCGTGGTTAGGCAGGGGCATCAGTGACAACATGGCTGCGGCGAACGGGGAGATCCTATCGGCCGGCACGTGCATTCCGTCGCCGCCCAGCAACTGGGTGCGCCTCCAGGCGTTTGCCACGGGATCCCAAACCTGCGGGCCGTTGGGGTCGTACGCTTGAATCACGGAGCCGTTTAGGAACGTGCCCGTAAGATCCCCAGTCTTCTGCTTAGCGGTGAGAACCGACGTGGTCTGCAAAGTCCCTGCTTGGCGGAAGCGGTCACCCTCATAGTTGAAGAAGAAAAAAGTTTTATCTCGGCCATCGTAGAGCTTGGGAATGTAGACGGGGCCGCCGACGAGGCCTCCGAAATCATTGTTGTTGAATATGGCCTTTTTGCCGCCCAGAGCACCCTGCTGCCAGGAATTAGCATTGAGGTGGTCATTCTTAAAGTATTCGAAAAGCTGCCCATGAAGTTGGTTCCCGCCGGAGCGCGTAACCACTTCCACAAGGCCGCCGGAAACGCGGCCGTACTCCGCCGATAATCCGTTCGTGATGACCTTAAACTCTGCAACCGCGTCCATGTTTGGCGTTGTTCCGGAGACGCTGTGCTCCGCGCCGGTACCGGCGGTGATTCCGTCGACCAGATAGTCGATACCCTGCGTGCGACCTCCATTCAGGCGCGTATCGTCGCCGTTCATTGGATCATTACCAAAAGCGCCAGCCATGCCCATACCATCCGCCCTTTTGCCGCTACCCTGCACATTCCCAGAAACGATCAGCAACTGTAGAGGATCACGGTTAAGCTGGGGCAGAGCTTGAATTAGCGTGTGGCTGATCACTTCGCCGGTCTGCGCGTCGGTGTCACGCAGCAGTGGCGCACTCTCTGTTACCTCCACAGATTCGCTGGCTTGCCCAATTTCCAGCCCTAGGTCCAAAGTAATACGGTCGTCCACTTGTACGGTCACACCTTTTCTCACCAACTTTTTGAAGTTGGCGATTCCGGCCTCTACGGTGTAGGTACCTGGTGTCAAATTCAACAATTCGTAATAACCCGAAGAATTCGTCGTGGATTCCTGGCTAACGTTGGTTGCGTCGTTGATGGCCTCCACTTTAACTCCAGGGATGACTCCCCCTTGTGGGTCGGTCACTCGACCGCTGATACTCCCAAAGCCGGCCTGCCCGTGGGCGGACGCAGTGATCGCTAGACAAAGCAAGAGCATGTTGAAGGCAGCAAACATTCTGTTCATAAGCACCGCTTTTATCGGACTATTTGGCTCACTGCCTGCGGGGCACTCGAGATGTTGGAGACCGTGCCGAAAACGAAGGCGTTGACGACGGCAAAAGCGGAAGCACACAGAAGAACTGAGACCCGAATCAGAAGAAAACTTGTAAAACGGAAACAATGTGCATCGTGGCATAAAGTTTCACCCCTTCGAATTTTCCAGTAGGCGGATACCTATCCCTGAAACACCCCTGTTGACAAACCTATTCGAGTCACTACCCGCGGGGCGTACGCTTACCGCCCACACAGTCTCGAAAACACAAGAAACTGGCCGTTGAAAAAACTACCGAACGGTGACTCTAATTTCGGAGAGTCTTGTTCAAATCGTCCGATCCGTAAAGTCTGTTGAACGTTACGGCGTTGTGAGGTCAGCAAGTATCTTAAATGCAATTAGATAACGTTCTTGTTGCGGCAAGCGTCGTCTTCTTAACAGGGGCTACGTTCGCTCTCGGGGCGACATTTGGGTGATAAGGTGAGCGCAGAATGTGCCTTGAGTACTCCCAATTCTCGGGCCAAACAGGCTCAAGGGTGAGAAAAGAAGGAAGATAGTGCCGAAGACATGGGTGTCCTTGGTGCCAACCAACTTCTGGACCGGCTTTGCTTGGATATCTCAGAAGGCTACTGATTCTTGGCAGGGTGCACAGCCATAATCTGCGTGGAGATCGGAACCCCTTTTTTCAACTGGACTTGAAGCACGGCCTCGAACGGCGGCGAAGCATTTCCACTGTTGCCCGCTCGCTCGAGCAACTCCCGCAGACTGTCCGGATTGGACACGAACTCCGCCGCTGCTTGTGTCCCGTACGTGGTCGTGCCAGCCAAGGTCAGCACGTGACGTCTCTTTCGGTAAGCTAAAGCGACTAAAGCAAAATCGTACGCCGGGGGATTCGCCTTATCTGAGACAAACACCACCGGTTCTCCGGATCGTGGATGGACATTCCGGATGGTCCAATAGCTGTCGTGCATTGCAGGCTTCGGATTCGGTTGGAAAACAAATTCCTCATTCATAGGAAGGTCCTGAAGCGGGGGGTTCTCCACCGGGGAGCCGACAAAGATAATGTCATTTTCTTGTGCGTCGTCCAGCGGAAGCAAGCCGCCCCTCTTTACACGTAGTGGCATGCGCAACGCGGCAAAAATGCGGTCCAAAGCGTGCACCGCCACGACTTCTCCCACGCCTGTATAGCTACTGACAATATTTTCCCTTGTCTCACCCGCCACCAGAAGATGCATTCCGATGACAGGAGAACCGGTGAATTCACCATTGCTGTAAACAACTAGGGGTCCTTGCGGATTCTGAAGGAATGGAGCCCAAAACTGACGTAGTGTGGGCAGATCAGACGGCTGCAGTCCGAAGGTTTGTAGGGCGGTCATCGTAGTGGCATCAAGAAGCTGCCGATAACGCAGTGCCTGGAAGATCGTCACGAGGGCAAGTAATCCATTGATCGCAACTGCAAGTATCAAGAGCCGACGCCGCGAAGGCGCGTCTACTGACAGTTTTCGTTTTTGAAATGTCAGGCCCAAGCCGCGCTTCGGCATATCGATGATAATTTCATCTTCGGCACCGATCGTCGTGTAGTATTCCTCAAGTTTGGATCGCAGCCTGCTTATCTGGGCGCGCACGGAGGAGTCGATCTTGGGATTGAAATCTGAGCGCCGACCCAGCACCTCAGTGGCAATCCGGAATTCGCTCGTGGATACTCTCGGTTCCTGGACAGCCGTTTCAGCTAAATGGCGTAAGAGCTTGCACAAGCCCTCGGAACCCCGAAGCACGGGGCTGGCGGCGATTTTGTCTACATACCGCATCAACATTGGTGTTTCGTTGTGCATAGGAATACTCGCTCTTGGGTTGTGCGAGACGATATTCAGTCTCTGGGCCTCTGGACGGAATCAATTCTGACACCCGCCCCGCGGAATTCGGCAGTTTGGCGTGCCTTCGCGCGCCCCAACCTGAGGATCCCCACTAGATCTGGAGCATATTGTGAATCCAGACGAGCAGGTGACGCAAGCGGCAGTGAACAGAACGAGGCGACCGCGTACACTGTCACCATTCGACGGGTGGCGACGCCTCTAGTCTCCCCCAGATACAATGGCACCACGCCCGATGACAAGAGACTAGAAACATCCGTGGGTAGCACGCGTCAACTATGCCCCGTTCAAACTATAAGCATAGAATCATCGAACCACTACGACCTTGTCATCGCCTGCTATCGCTACCTCTGGGGAGAGCATTTGCTTCACGGCTACTGGATTCTTGGGGAAAAATGAAAGGAACGTTGGAGGAGTTTGCGAATGAAATTCGCTGAAGATTCCAAAATACCGCGATGCCTGAGTAACATCCTCGCTGTCCTCGTCATTTCTTGTCTTCTTGCGGCATTTCTGGAGCGCGCCTCTGCGCAAGTACCACCGTCGGCAAAATCCGCCGAGCCGCAGAGCGTAATCATTGATACCGACATAGGCGATGATGTGGACGATGTTTTTGCGCTGGGTCTTGCGCTCAACAGTCCAGAAATCAAGATCGTTGGAATTACTTCAGCATGGGGGAATACGAAACTTCGCGCCAAGATGATTCTGCGGCTTCTAAAAGAAGTTGGGCGCAGCGACATTCCCGTTGCGGTGGGAATCGAGAAACACCACGCAGGAGAGGGAGCATTTTCGCAAGAACGATGGGCAAAGGCCGGGCCGGACGCGGCGAGTCGAGGCGATGCTGTGGATTTCCTTTTACATCAAATCCAGGACAAGCAGGCGAAATGACGCTCGTTGCAATTGCTCCGCTCACAAACATTGGGGCGGCGATCGATCGAGACCTTGCGACGTTTCGCAAGCTGAAACGTGTGGTGATCATGGGAGGATCTGTCGATCACGGTTATGACGACCTGGGGCAGGTCGTTAATAAGGCCCCGGACCGAGAATACAACATCGCCATGGATGTGCAGGCCGCTCAAAAGCTATTTACATCCGGTGTGCCGCTCTATGTGATGCCTCTTGATTCCACGCAACTGCGGTTAGACGAGGTTAAGAGAACTTTGATTTTCACACAGAGCACCCCTCTGACCGATGCGCTTACGCTGCTCTATCACCAATGGTCAAGAACGACGCATCAACAAACCCCTACCATGTTCGATCCTATGGCTGTCGCATATGTCGTAAATCCAAGTATTTGCCCAACCCAGGCGTTACGCTTGCGCGTTGATGACCAGGGCTATACGCGGCGCGAGCCAGGTGAGCCAAACGTGAATGTTTGTCTGAAGTCAGACCCCACGCATTTTTTCGACTTTTTCATTCCGCGCCTGATCAGAAGTGCCGAAACCATTCCTGGGAGCAGCCGCCTGGCAGACTGAGTATCGCGACACTTAATGTTGTGGTGAGGTATACAGTGGAAAAGAAAATACCGGAAATTTCCGCATTGTTCACGATTTTGGTGGGCGTTCTAACGATAACCCAGTTAATTGCAAATGGACAGCAGGGTGAAGCACAAAGCCGCATGGCTCAACAGCGGCGCGACTGGCCGGCGTATGGAGGCTCTTCGGAAAACAATCATTATTCAAGCTTGGCACAAATCAACAGGGGCAATGTGAAGCAACTAGTGGTTGCGTGGAGCTTCGATACTGGCGAAGAAGGCGGTCTGCAGACCAGCCCGATCATTGTCGAAGGTGTTCTTTACGGGATCACTCCAACACAAAAGATATTTGCCTTGGACGCTACCACCGGGAAACTGCTCTGGAACTTCGACTCCAAAATCAAAGGGACACAGCCTGATCGAAGCCTCGCTTACTGGACTGACGGCAAGGACAATCGGATCTTGGCAGGTGTGATGAATTTCCTTTACGCACTGGACGCCGCCACTGGCAAATTAATACAAAGTTTTGGAAACCAGGGTCGAATCGACCTCCGCGAAAATTTGCGGCGAAACCCCCTCAGTGCACAATCAGTTTACCTAACCAGCCCAGGTATCATTTACAAGGATCTGCTAATTGTCGGCGGCCGGAACCCAGAAACTCTTCCGGCGCCGCCAGGGGATATTCGCGCCTACGACGTCCGCACCGGAAAACTTCGCTGGTCGTTCCACACGATTCCTCACCCAGGTGAATTCGGATATGACAGCTGGCCGAAGGACGCCTGGAAATCCAGTGGCGCAGCAAACAATTGGACGGGTATGGCGTTGGATATCAAGCGAGGAGTTGTATACGTACCCACAGGATCAGCTGCATTCGACTTTTACGGCGGTGATCGTATCGGCAACAATCTTTTCGCGGATTGCTTGATTGCTCTGAATGCCCAGACGGGAGAGAGAATCTGGCACTTTCAGGCAGTCCGGCATGACCTTTGGGACCGGGATTTTCCTTCGCCGCCCGCGCTCCTCACGGTAAAGCGCGACGGCGAGGAAATCGATGCGATAGCCCAAACTTCAAAACAGGGGTTTGTCTATCTTTTCGATCGCACCAATGGGAATCCTCTCTTCCCGATCGAATACCGCAAATACCCGCCCAGCACTGTGCCTGGTGAGGTTGCTGCTGTAGAGCAGCCACTTCCGGTTCGTCCGGCGCCCTTTGCTCGCCAGTTGCTCACCGCAGACCTTATTACAAATCGCACCCCAGAGATTCATCAGTGGGCGCTAGAAAAGTTTGCGAAATTTCGCAGCGAAGGCCAATTCGTTCCGTTCGATGTGGGGAAAGATACCGTCGTTTTTCCCGGCTTCGACGGCGGAGCGGAATGGGGAGGCCCGGCAGTAGACACAGAAACAGGCATAATTTATGTAAACGCAAATGATCTCGCCTGGACGGGGGCGCTCGCGGAAAATACTAGCGGCAACGGTCCAAGAGCCATTTATTTGAGCCAGTGTGGTGTCTGCCACGGAGAGAATATGACCGGTTCGCCTCCGGCCATTCCTTCCCTGGTAGGAGTTGCGGACCGCATGAACCCGATGCAGATTGCGACGGCTATCAAGAATGGAAAGGGGAGGATGCCAGGTTTTCCGAATCTAACCGAAGATCAAAGGGACACCTTGGTCGGCTATCTCATGAGTGGTGAAAGTAAGGAGCTCACAAGCTCGGCGCCGCCTCAAACAGCCATGAAATATCGGTTCACTGGGTATAAGAGGTTTCTCGACCCCGAAGGATACCCCGCTGTCGTCCCTCCGTGGGGGACTTTAAACGCCATCAATCTCAATACGGGGGAATATGTTTGGAAAATTCCACTGGGTGAGTATCCCGAACTTGCCGCCAAGGGGACGAAGAACACGGGAACCGAGAATTACGGAGGTCCGATCGTAACGGCGGGGGGACTCCTCTTTATAGGCGCGACCAACTTCGACAAAAAGTTCCGTGCTTTTGACAAATCGACTGGCGAGCTGCTCTGGGAGGCAACCCTCCCTTTCGCGGGAAATGCCACTCCCGCCACTTATGAGCGCAACGGCCGGCAGTTTGTCGTTATTGCCGCGGGAGGAGGCAAGGATCTCAAAACCAAGTCTGGCGGAATTTATGTTGCCTTCGCACTTCCGACGGCTTCTTCCCTTGCAGAATCCAAGCACTGATCGTAACAATCTGGAATGGCGGGCCCTTGGATGTTCACTCGCCGGCCCCGTGGATGTCGGCCCTCCGACGCATGCTTTGGGGAGCGCGCTTCATAGCCGCCACGGCATAATCGCACAACTTGTTGTATTCTTCCTGCGTCCTCGCCAGTAAGAGATATCTAGCTTTATTTCAGCGCACTTTCGTATGGTTTAGAAAACAGGCGACATTAAGGAAAACGATTATAGCTTGTATTTGGCGCGATTGCTGGATCGCGTTATACATGGCCGATCCGCTGAGCAAACAATTGCTAACATTCCTTTGCCCAACGGCTTGCCTGCCGGGCGTCTGTCAGTATTTCTAGCAATGATGTCGTATCACGATGGAGATTTTGCCATGAACACGAAGTCCAGGCGGCAGTTCCTGAAATCATCGGCGGTTTCGAGCGCCGGTCTATTCGCGACACGTTCCCTACCCTCATGGTTGCAGACGTCCGCGAAAGGTCCCATCGTTCCTGCACTTTCGGTCTTCGGGTACTCGAATGTGCAACTCGTCGACGGTCCTCTCCGCCTCCAGTTCGATCAGAACCATCAGCTGTTCCTGCATCTAGACGAAGATGCGTTGCTTAAGCCCTTTAGACAACGCCAGGGGATGGCAGCTCCCGGCCCTGATTTGGGCGGCTGGTATGACAATGCGGGCGACTTTAACTACGAGAATAATTTTCACGGGTTCGTTCCCGGACATTCATTTGGACAGTACGTTTCCGGCTTGGCTCGAGCATACGCTGTGACTGGATCAAAACCGACCCAGCAAAAGGTTCACCGCTTGGTGCGCGCCTTTGCAGAGACCGTCGAACCTACGGGGAAGTTCTATGCTGACTATCGGCTGCCGGGCTACACCTTTGACAAGACATGCTGTGGGCTCATTGATGCTCACGAATTTGCCGCCGATCCGATAGCTCTCGATGTGCTCAAGCGCAGTACAGAGGCGGTGTTGCCCTTTTTACCCGAGAAAGCCCTGAGTCGCGCCGAGCAGGAAGCTCGTCCACATAAGACTGTGGCCCACACATGGGATGAAACCTACACGCTGACGGAAAACTTCTTCCTCGCGTACCAGCGCAGCGGCGACAAACGCTATCGTGACTTGGCGGAGCGTTTTATCTACCACGAGTATTACGATGCGCTGGCGGACGATCGAAATTCCCTTCCCGGCAAGCATGCATACAGTCACGTGAACGCGTTAAGCTCAGCGATGCAGGCTTATCTAGTGTTGGGCGAGGAAAAATACCTGCGCGCTGCAGCAAATGGCTTCCGAATGGTACAGGAACAAAGTTATGCAACGGGAGGATGGGGGCCGAATGAAGCATTTGTAGAACCCGGCAAAGGCTTACTAGCCGCGAGTCTGGGAAAGACGCATTCCAGCTTCGAGACCCCGTGTGGTGCCTACGGGCAGTTTAAAATCACACGGTACTTGCTGAGGGTGACGCGCGACTCCCGTTATGGAGACAGCATGGAACAGGTGCTATACAACACGATCGCAGGCGCCAAGCCCATTCGTTCTGATGGCACGAGTTTCTATTATTCCGACTACAACAACGTGGACGCCAAGAAGGGATATCACAGAGACAAGTGGCCGTGCTGTTCCGGCACTTTCCCACAATTGGTCGCCGACTACGGCATCAGCTCATACTATTCGGGCAAAGACGGAATCTACGTTAACCTATTCCTTCCTTCTCGATTTACTTGGATGCAAAACAGAACGTGTTGTACCCTTACGCAGCAAACTAGTTATCCCGCATCCAACACCACACAAATTCAGCTGGAAATGGCGCGTCCTGAAAACTTCACCGTCTATGTGCGGATCCCAGCCTGGACAGATACCAAAACGCGAATTTCCATCAACGGCAAACGTCTGGAGGGTGACATTGTTCCGGGAAAATTCGCTGCGCTGCCACGAACCTGGAAGAATGGAGATCGGGTGGAGTTCGAGCTTGGAATGCCGCTTCGCCTGCAAGCGGTCGATGCGCAGAACACTAATACGGTGGCACTGGTTCGCGGGCCGCTTGCTCTCTTTGGTGTTGGCAATCTGCCCGAAAAGTTCACCCGCGCACGACTACTCGCCGCAGAAGCTGCCTCGCAATCTTCAGAAGATTGGCTGGTGCGGGGCAACAGCGGAAAAGTGACATTTCGTCCCTTTGCGGCAATCGGTGATGAGCGGTATCGTCTTTATCAAAACGTAGGAGCCTAGTCATTCACGTTAAATGAACTTCGCATATCGGTATTCGGCAGCCGAATTCCTTTAGGCAGCGCTCGCCACGGATCCCTCGCAACGGCGCTGACGTGCCCTAGTTTAGCTGAATGTTCAGAGCGGCCACGGAAGCCGGCGGAAACTCAACCACAAAAGTTCCTCCACTCAAGCTCAACGGTTTTGTCCGAGGCACAACCACGTTCCGTTGCTCAAACGTATTATGCGCATGAATGTCGGAATCACTTATCAAGCTGATGGTGGCTCCCTTAACAGATGCTCCTCGGAGAGCGATTTCCGCCAAACGAGATTCGTTTGTGCTGGGATTAACTGCGGTGATCGTCAAGTTTTTGTCACGCACGGAGGCTGATCCGTGCAATCCCCAGAATGACGCAGGTTTTCCGTCCCGATCATAGTGCAATGTGGGCGCTGAAAAAATCGAGCGCAACGCGTTCCCTCCTTGATGGCTCGCATAGAGTTCGAATACGTGGCCGACCGGCGTAATCACGAATTTGTCTTCATGCGCGAGGTACAGGTTGTTCAAGCAGTTGATCAGCTGCGCGCAATTAGCCATCGCAACCTTGTCGGAGTGCCCGTTGAAGATGTCGAGCGTCATGCCGCTGAACACCGCGTCCCGCAACGTGGGAATCTGCTCCAGCAAGTTGCCGGGCGTGGCCTCGCTCCCAGGGCGATACCAGGGTCCCCACTCGTCCACGATAAGTTTCACTCGGTGCTCATGGTCAAATTCGCCCAGGATCTGCCAGTGGCCAGTGATTAGGCCTTCCATGCGCTCTCCTTCGCGGAGCAATTCATACCAATCTACCGGGTCAAACTTTAACGCGTCTCCTTTGCCAGCCTCCCAGTCCTGCGTTTTTCCGCGACTTAAATTCCAGGCGTAATGATGGAGAGCCATCCCATAGATGCGATGTAATTCCCCTGGGCCTTTGCGCACGACTTCTCCCAGAAACTCCCGGGTCCAATTCCAATCGTCCGTGTTCGGGCCGGAGGCGATCAGTCTCAACTCGTCTCCATATCCTGGAAGCCAGGTTGCATACCGCCGGAATTCCACGGCATACTCCTGAGGTGTAAATTCGCCCCCACACCCCCACGACTCATTCCCGACTCCCCAATACTTCACTCGAAAAGGTTCCGCATAGCCAGCGGCTGCACGTGCATCCGCCAGCGTCGTGCTTCCCGCTGGGGAATTGCAGTATTCCACCCATTGGTAAAAGGCCGACGCAGGCAAGCTTCTTACGTTTGCGGCGAGATAGGGCTCGGCACCGATTAGCTTGCAGAAGTGCACGAATTCATTGGTTCCGACCGCATTCGGATCGTACCGGTGGCTTGACGGAGCTTTCTCTGATTCAGCGTTTGCCCAGAAGTTTGTGCGGCGGGGACGTTTTTCGGCAAGGCCGATACCGTCACGCCAGTCGTAGCTATCTGCAAAGCATCCGCCTGGATAGCGAATCACCGGCGCCTTGATCTTGCGCATGTGTTCGATCAGTTCTTTTCGAAGCCCATTGATATTAGGGATACGCGATTTTTTTCCGACCCAAATGCCATCGTACAACACGCCACTGAGATTTTCGGCAAAGTGGCCGTAAATATTTCGGGAAATTGTGCCAAGAGGCTCGTCGAAAAGAACCTCAATGCGAGAATCCGTTGTTTGTGAGACAGGCGCGGGACTCCATCCCGTGTTCGAAGAGAGAATGAATCCAGCCGTACCTAATGCCCCTTTGTGCAAAAAATCTCGACGCTTCATCGTCATATCCTCCTAGTTCATTACGGTTGGATCTGTGGCCAATCCTGGGGCCAGGTAAGAGAATTCACGAAAAGATACGGCGTTCCCGCTGGCAGACGCAGTGCATGAAAGGTGATGAGACTTTCTCTGCTCTCGGCAAGGTATGCGGTCTGTCCCCCAGGAGCGCTCCATGTTGTGCCATTCCCCTGCAGGAGGATCGTCCCGCCACCCTGCAGCATACTGATGTTGGACTGATCGAAAAACGGTCCATGAGGACTATTTCCGCGTCCCACCGCAATCTTGTAGTTGCTTTGATAGGGATTGGGGTCACAGCAGAAATCGAAGGAGACAAACAGGTAGTAAAAACCATTGTGGAGAACGATCGACGATCCTTCGATGGGATCGAATTGTACGCCGGGGCGCGCTGCCAAATCATAGACGCTTGGGTTAGAGGCGAGAAGCAAACCCGTGTTTCCGTCAATCTCTCGCTGTTTGATTCCCGTCCAATAGCTTCCGTACGTTAGCCAGGCGCGAGCATCGGCGTCCACAAAGAGGTTGGGGTCAATAGCATTAAAATCGTCCGTGGATCGCGAGGATAGGACCTCGCCGTGTTCCATCCATTGATAGTTCGCCCTGTCCGTCGCATCCAGCGTCTTATTGGTCACGAGTCCGATGACAGAAGTATTTGAGCCGAAAGTCGAGCCCGCGTAATAAACATGATAGAGACCATTGAAATAGGAGACATCTGGTGCCCATAGCCCGACGATTCCGGGAACCTTTGCCGTAACCCAGACGGGAATTGTGTTGAAGATGTGACCACACGGGATCCAGTTCACCTTGTCACCGGAGCAACGAATCTGAATGTAGCTGCCGACCACGCCAGCGTCTGTGGAGAATACGTAATAGGTGGATCCTTGCCGGATCATGCTCGGGTCACGCACCATGCTCGCTGCTCCTGTCAGTTTGTAGTTGTCCAAGACGACCCCACTGGGCGGGTTCGGATTCGAATTTAGGGGACTGTATCCTCCTCCACACCCTTCCAAAGCGATGACAAAGGAAAGTAGGAAAAAAGCACACTCGACGGCGCGAATCGAAGCCCGCTTCGCGCGAAAAGCGCCACGTGCATGTGGCTCTTCCAACTCAATATTCTTCTTGCGAAGCATCAAGGTCCAGCGCGGCGTCGGCCAGCCGTTCGTCCACGTTAAGGTGGAAATCACAATGAATTGCAATTTTGGATCGAACCAGAGGAAACCTTCTTACCATAAGCCCTGGTACCCTCCCACTTATCCAAATTACGCCCGTTCAGATTTTCGGTCCCTACTTTCTTGCAAGCCAGATTAGTCACCAGCTTCCTCACGACGCACGGGGATCGTTGGGATCTGCGGGGCTAAGAGGGAAATAGACTCCGAAAATTCAACCTTAGCAGGATCATTCAATTTAATTTCCATATACGCTTTTCCTTTAGGCATAAGCATATACAGCTTATTGGAACTGAAATCCACGGTCACGATTCCGTGTCAGACATTTGGTCAGTTCTCACTTTGGCAGCACCTTCGTAGACCTTCGTCTTGCTGGTCTCTCCATTCTTGTCCCTGTCTACGATATCAGCAGAAAACTGTTTCATCTGGGCCATGGCACTCGTAGAAGCACACGCCTTCTGCAACATTTGCCCGCCGCTCCCACCCATAAGGGCCCGTTTTTCGCCAGTTGGCGAGTAAACGATTGGAGTCTGCATCCTAAGCGTAGGTGGCGCTACGGCCGTTATCGACGGAGTCTGGGATGTTGGTGATCCGGCTGTTGTTGCTCCCGGCCGAGCCGTAGCCGTAGAACAACCAATCGCGGTGGAAATCAGCGAACACAGAACAGCTTCAGTTTTTCGGGCGTTACGAAATCGTCCATAGCACTGACCTTGCACGCTTTGCGAAACTGATTCAGAATAAGCACAAATTGAGTACAAACGGTAATCCGGTGCCAGCCGGAAAACCAGTAAAGGCTTCTAGTCAACGATGCGGGAGTGGCGGAACTGGCAGACGCGCAAGACTTAGGATCTTGTGGCCGAAAGGCCGTGGGGGTTCAAATCCCTCCTCCCGCACCAGTCCTAAAAACAACCAATGTTTATGATGTTTTCTGAATGACCAACGTTTATGTTGACAGTGCGTGTACCCAATGATAGGCTTCTCTCTCAGCATGGAAGCCAAGGTCGTACTCGCTGCGAGGGTTAAAGACGGCTCATCGAACAAGCCAGTGCTGGCGGTCGAGATCAAGAACCGCGCCATTGTGTTGCCGGTCGTCCGTAAAGATGGCCGAAAGTTCGTCCTACCCGTCGACGGTAAAGAACAGAATGTGATCGTATATTTTCTGGCGCGATACCCAGAGAACGGTAAACGCGTATCCAGATCGCTCGGCCTCGATCCTGGCGCGGCTTATACACAATATCTGCAGATCGAGCAGGACTTTGCTAGGAAACGCGCTGGCCTGCTATCACTGGTGCCGGAGAAGACCGTACCTAGGCCTCCAACGAGCTTGCAGGCGGCTGCCGTGAAGTTCAATCAAGACGTCACAGCGCAGGGTTTGAAGAAGGCTTCTATTCGTGGCTACATGGACGCGGTGCACGCCTTCGTGATGTCCTGCCGTAAGGATTCAATCGAAGATGTCGACCGCGACGACATGCTTGCGTACGTCAGATGGCTACGCGCCAACCTGCAGAAGCGGAAGTTCGGCGACCAGAACCACACAATACGGACACGCCTTCGGAACGTCGGCACCTTCTTGAATCATTTCGGTAAGGTCAACCCGCTGCCGACAAAGAGCTGGCCGAAGGGCACGAGGAGAAACCCTGACCGTTATTCGCTCGGGATCGTAAATCAGATGTTGAAAGTTGCCAACGAGAACGAGAAGGATCTCATCCAGTTCTTCCTGAATACGGGCTTTCGCGACGAGGAAGGTGCTTACGCATATTACAGCGACATCAATTTTAAAGCTGGCACGATCAATGTGCATGAGAAGCCCGAATACGGCTGGTCGACTAAGAACCATGCGCAGCGTGCGCAGGACATCGTGTTATCGAAAGCATTTCTAAAGCGGATGAAAGCGAGACGAGATAGGAACGGTTCGTCCAAGCTGATCTTCCCCAGTAGTGTGGGGAAGCCGGATATGCATCTGGTTCGAATTTTACAGACCGTTGCGGAGAAGGCGAAGATCGAAGGAAGGGTTACGCTGCACAAGATGCGGCGCACGTTTGGAAGTCTCGTCTCAAAACAGTTCGGCCTTGAACAGGCGCGCCTCTGGCTCGGGCATGCAGATATCGCGACCACGCAACGGTATATCGCCGCCGATGAGATGGTGAGTGAGTACTCGAAGAAGCAAGTCAATACGATGTTTGAGGCGCTTGGAGATTGACTATAACGCTGGCACCGTTCGTTTCTGTATGAAGCGTTCTACATCGGCTTGACGGAACCGCAGTTGGCCGGACTTCTTTACAGTGTCTAGCTTGCGGTCGTGGACATAACGCTGCAATGTGCGCTTGCTGATCCTCAAAATTGCCATGACTTCCGGAGGTTCCAACAATTCCTTTATAGGTAGGGCTCTTTTAGGAATTGCTGAACGTTCGTCAGACTTATGACGAAGGACGAACTCCATCGAATCGGCATCCCCGATGACTATTCCGTAGCTATCACCTTGGCTGCCGCTTTTGATGACTTCGATGACTCGTCCCTTCGGATCACCAACCGCGCGGGCCATAATTTTTAGATTTCGTATAGACACCTAGGCCTCTCGCTCCACGTTCCGACGAGCTACTATTCTGGTGCGCTTCGGCACCAGGCCGCGCCAGTTAAAGTCCCCGGCAAATCGCTTCAACCCCGTTCTCCGTCTGGATGTAGATGGGCAGGCCGTTGTTCATGTGCTCTAAGACCCTATCCCGCTCTCTTCGAGCGGCATCACGGTTGAACATTGGCAGGGCACTTATCTTTTCGCCAGCACCAGGCCATACCGTCGAACCACCGAAATGTTCGCGATAACTGCGAACTGCGCCTTCGGTGACGACCTCTTCTTTGCCGTTGCTATAAACGACCGTCAGCTTGACATCCCAGGAGTTGCGACCGCCGACCACGTTGACGCTGCACAGGCCGACGACGCTATCAACGAAATGTTTCTTTTTAGGCATTCACTCCCCATTGAGCCTCTGTAGATATCGGGAACACCTCATCGGGATTGCTCGACGCGGCCTGCCAGAGCGGCTTCTAATTTTTCAACGCGGTCTGCAAGATTTTCCGTCTGTCTCTTCAGCTCCTGCTGGAGCTCGCGGGCATAGAGCTCAAACTGTCGCTCAAGATTCACCAATGTTTTGACTGGAACCCAGCCAGTGAGATCACGGACATCCTTGTCGAGCCGACGCTCAAGTCGAGCTAATGGCTGGGGTACACGGCCGAGCTTCTCGGCGTCAGTGGCTGGAACCCATCCCGTAAGGTCAACATCCTTGTTGTCGGCAGCCGCCTGTGGCTTCTTCTCTAGATAATCTCTCACCGCTTCACGAACGAGAGAGCCGACGCTGCGATGCTCCGACCGGCTGATCTGCCGCAACTTCTTGAGATTGTCGCGGTTGAATTGAATTGAAGTTATCGTCATATCTTGTTAACCTCTTGCTAAGAAGTTGTTAACCAAAGTACGGAAAACTGGCGGATATGTCAACAGCCATCAGGAACCTGAATGATAGGCGGCGCCGGAAGGTTATGGCACTAAGACATCTGCGGGCGGCCGTTGGTGATGCTAGGTGAGAAGTTCGAGGTTGTTTGAACCGAAGAAGCCGAGTTAATAAGCCGTCATTTCCAACGGTTGGACTTCACATCGGTCATGTTTTCAGAGAGAGATAGCAGGCAGTTATCACACGATTGTTTACACAATGAGGTCATAATGTCAGAAAGAAAACAAGGAGTAATACGTAGTTGGAATGAGTCACGCTGCTTCGACGTCATCAGAGTAGGCCCGCCTTCATCCCTTGAACGATACTTCCTCCACGTATCCCAGATTAGATCCGGTACAGCCATTCCGTCGGTCGCTGCCGTTGTGCGTTTTGAAATAAACGATTCCAAACCCCCCGAAGAGTACAAGCTCCCACAAGCCATTCGAGCGGATATCGAGATGGAAGTTCTACCACCTCCTCCTGCCGTGACTGCGGGGCAACGATGACCTTCACCAATAAACGTGAAGACATAGCAGAGTTGCGTCGACAGTTTCCGCCGACGGCGACACAGATGGAGGCGGAAACAGCGATACCTCAACCAGGCCGTCTATTTCAACCAGTTGGCAAGATCTTTGTGGATGGAAGCGGCCATAAATTTAATGTCCTGAAGTACTCCGATGGCCGATCCGCAGACTTCTATGTGGCCGAGCCGCTGCACCGCCCTTACCAGTTATGCGGTAGCGATGCTAGTGGCAAACAGGTCTGGACGTTTAGCGGCACATCGGTGGACGACTTCCCGCGATTGATCGATATCAAACCGTTCAACGAGTGGATCAAGGCCGGGCTACCTGGGCCGACTTACACACCAGACGAGTTGGCGGCTGCAGCAGATGACTATGAGGACGAGTTAAACAGTCGGTTTGATACCGAACTGGAGCTGTATTGCCAACAACACATTAACGATCCTCATTTGCCAGAATCCGCAGAGCTAAAGTTCTTAAGAAAATATAAGCGTCTGCCACAACGGTACTTCAGCCTGCAGCCAGTTTCAAAAGAAGAGAGAAAGTCACTAATAGAGCGTGGCTACACCTTGGAAGCTACACCAGACGCCTTTACCCACATGACGTTGATAGGCGATGGCGCCGCTCAGTACGTTGAAGACTACAAAGCCAAACATGGAAAGCCCCCGATCAACATGTTCGTTTATGGCAAAGAGCTTTCAAATGCTGATCTGATCGCTGCCGCGTCTGCCGTCGTGCCAGTCGATCCGAACGCAGAGCCAGAGCTAGAACTAACCGAGCTTGTCGCCCGACCGATCTTCCCGACATGGATCATGGCTGGTACAAGTCTTTATAACGGCCTTATAAAACCCGCGATAGACAAGTCATCAAAGTATGCAGAGATGATCTTCGTGCCTGGGGTCCAATTACTACTCAACGTGATATCAGGAAGAGTTCGGCTGGAGTTTAGAAACTTAATCCTTAACATCTTTTTAGGGGTAGTCGCTCCACCAGGGAAGTTCTTCAAATCATCCTGCTGCGAACTGTGCCACCTGTACTTCAACCTGATGGGGTTATGCGCTGACTACACCCCTGAGACGAGTAATGCCGATGGTAAGGTACAGATCTTCTCCGCTGGCAGCCCTGAAGGTATCGGCCTCGGTATGACCAGAATCAACGGCAAGAACGCGATCCTGTACTACGACGAGTTAACAAAGTTCACCAGCAAGGCGGGTATAGAGAATTCCAGCTTCGCGAGTGAGCTCACAACGATCTATGAGTCGGGGCGGTTCGGGAATGAAATTAAAAGTAAGAAACAGTCGTTCGCCTTCGCGGCTGGTAGCTACTGCTTCGGCTGGTGCTGGTGTACCACTGACGGAAATTTTATCAAGAACTGGGCCAAACTATCTGGCATGACGAGCGGGCTGGACGACAGAATGTTCTTCTTAATCACTCCAGCCACCCCCCGACCTACGACTATGCTTCGAGATCCCGAACTACTGCCCGGCGCGATAGAGACTAAAAAGCTGATCGATAAGGCCATCACTCAGGGTGTTTATGCGTATGAGAATCGCGCAGCAGTCGAGAAGATGGCCGTGGGGTTAGACCCGCGCTCGATCGGTCTGCTCGAGAAGTTCGCCCTGTACTTCGCCGTCGACCTGGGACGGGATGTGATTGATGTGGACTGCGTCAAGCGGGCTAAAGCTCTCGTGGTCTACCGGAACCAGGCGACCAAGTTTCTTAACCCTATTGAGGCTGAAGGGCCTCTAGCGAGACTTCAGGTGGAGATGATCAGGATGCTTCAGAATAGCGAGGCGAAGATGCGTTGGCGTGAGTTTACTCATAAACTTCATTCCGAACGGTACGGTACCGAGCTGTGGGGCCGGGCGATTAAGGGTCTGATTGAAAACGGGACCATTGATGTGAAGCTCAAAGCCAGGCCGCGAATGGTCTACCTTCTAAAGCAAGAGGGCTTAGTGACCTAAGTGACCAACCGTGTGAACCGTGATGAAGTGGCTCCAAAGGTCTGGGGCCACTCTTGGGCCACTTGGCGTTATTTCGGGGTGGAACCACTCTTGGGGACACTCTTAGAACTAGTCTAAAAACAGAAGTGGCCCCATTGCTTGGGGACACTCTTGGGGACACTCCGAAACACGGCTAACTAATATTGTTTGCCATCACATAGACCTAGCAAACAGAAGTGGCCCCCCAATATAGGGCGTCTGAAGAAGCGATTAACCAAAGGCTTATTTTATTAAAAAAAATGGGACGCACATCCATAACTAAAAACAGCGAATCGGTGTTTCTTTCAGAGGTACCCCTGATTTGGGGCCACTCTGGATCCACTCTGTTTTTGGGCCGCCAGACAGCTTATAAGCTAAAGGTTCATTCTCCGCTGGGGCGAACGATATAAGGGACATAGACGGTCGAAGACATATAACAATAAGAGTGTTAAGCGATCTATTCTCGGCGGCGAAGCACACTTCGAGCAAAAGTCTCTGGTTTGCCGCCAGGCACGATGGCAGCAAGGACCCGGCGCGACAGTAACGTGCTGCGCGGGGATGCATAAGGATGATCGCATTTGACAGGCTTCCAGGCCGGGAATTGGGAGCAATATCTGCCTATATCAAGGCAACTAGTGTCTGGCAATCCTCTAGGAAAGCTGACTTAGAACTATATTCGCCATTTGGCCCTTTATGAGTGCTAACCCATTGATTTATAAGCACGTTACAATTTAGTTTTTACCGTAAGACCGCCGGTAACCTCCCTTTTCAGTTTCCGACATGATGGCGGTCGATCCGGACAAGGATTGATCGACCGCAACGGCAGCGGCACGCAGTTGGTGTCCAAGTGATAGTGGGCGTTACTAGATGGCTGCTATATCTAAATCGGGAACTCAAAGTCGTCAAAGCCTAATGTTACTCTGGTCTTAAATAAGTTGGAGGCTGGAATGTTCTTCCGAAAACACTATGGCAATCCCCCGATGCCGGAGGCTGTTCAAGACCGGCAAATGCGTATTGGGTACTGGACAGGCGGGGTCTGCTTCGGTCTGTTGCTTCTAATCTGGTTGTCGCTAGAGATCAGTAAGTTTCTTCATTAAACGCTCGAATAATACGCACCGTGGTGCAAAGAAAAGGCCTCACCAATCAAAGGACTTAGTGAGGCTTCTGAAACGACGATTATTACGCAGCCAAGCTGCAACGGAGCCGGATCGTTCCTTCCGATACTCCCAACCGCCGAGCGATAGCCCGAACCGACAAACCTTGCTGACGTAGAGCGGCAAGTGCAACCGGATCGATCTTGAGTTTCCGGCGACCGAGGATCTTACCTTTCGACCGAGCGATCTCTAACCCGGCCTTAGTGCGTTCGCTGATTCGTACGCGTTCCTGTTTCGCAACCGTCGCCATGATTGCGATGACAGCATCTTTGAACATTCCGCAAGAGTCGAAGTACTGCTCGGTGAAGGAACGATATCCGACACCATAGGACGTGAGCCGATTAAGGTGCTGCAACGTTTCTATGACGCCTTCACGGCTCAACCGATCCAGCGACCAGAAGAGCAACACATCAAACTTCCGCTTACTGGCATCTACAAACATCACCTGAAACTCTAGCCTGTCATCCGTCGAGCCGGTGCAATGATCGACATATTCTCGGTGGATCGTCCAACCTTGTTTCGTGGCGAAGTCACGCAGCTGGACAAGCTGATTCTCTGTGTCTTGACCTTTGTCACGGGTAGATACCCGGGCATAAATCGCAACGATCATGATTTTCCCCCCTTAGCCTTCGCGATGTATTCCCGGCAAGCTTCTCGCACCACATACCCAATACTGCGGTCGTCGCGTTTAGCTATCGCCTCAAGAGCATCATAAGTTTCCACATCTAGGCGAATCCCGAATGCCTTGTCCTTTACTGCAACCGGTGCAACCTTGCGCGGCTTCAATATAATTTCCTCCACGTTTTGCCGAGACTTCAAACGACTTTCCGCCAAACCTAATTTGGTGCTCCTTTGTTCGACGTGTGACAACGTGCACAGTGTGCATGTTGTGCACGATTATGTCAAGCAAGATTATTTTCCTAGCTTTTGGATTGAAGGAGGAGAAGAACTATCTGCCCGCAAAGGGCGTTGGGAGGTGTAGTCGTGAATATTACATCAGCAACTTCAACTTCGACTGCCACAATCGTGAAGAAAACGCTGGGATGGTCTGTCGGTCTTAGCGCCCTGATGATAGTGGCGGGCCTTCTCGCCATCGTAGTACCAACAGTGGCGGGAATGGCGGTGACTTTATTTGTCGCCTGGCTCCTTATTTTTAGTGGTGCGGCACATATCTTATTTGGTTGGCATACGCGAAGCAACGGAGGCTTCTTGTGGGAGCTCCTCGTGGGCATCCTGTATATCGTCGTCGGAAGCTACCTATTGGTGAACCCGGTGGCAGGTCTTGCCTCACTCACGCTAGCACTTGCGATATATCTATTCGCGGAAGGAGTGCTGGAATTGATTTTGTCATTCCAACTCGAGCCACTTCCAGGTTGGGGCTGGCTACTGTTCGATGGAATCGTGACTTTAGTCCTGGCCGCCATGATCTGGAGGACGTGGCCGTCGAGCACAACTTGGGTGATTGGTACGCTTGTGGGGGTCAGCATGTTCTTTAGCGGCATTGCTCGTTTGATGCTGTCTCTGGCAGCACGCCGCCTGGTAAGCGCGCTGGCTTAACCACCGCACCCTAGTTTCACCGTTGGGATGGCCAATTGCAGGTAAGATGAGCCGCTCAGCGCACAAGACTGACTACTCGTTATACAAGACAAATGCGTTCGCCAAAAGAATGAATGACAATGATTGGTTCGCGTAGTCATCCGGGAGTATTTATTTTGTAATTGGCATATGGCGGACGAGCTACAACCAAAGCAACCCCTTAGCGTAAGAGTTCTCGGGCGAAGCGGATCAGCCGAGGCGTACGCAATCCGTGATTTTCTCCACCGCAGTGATGTGCCATTCGAATGGATTGAACTAACAAATGACGAGGAAGCGCGTCAATTCGGTGTCAACGGTACAAACGATCCCAGACTGCCGGTTTGTGAATTTGCGGACAGTACGCGAATGGAGAGACCCACCATCCGGCAGATCACCGAGAAGCTGGGATGGTTTCACGATCCATCGCGCTCGGAATACGACCTGGCCATTTATGGGGCCGGCCCGGCTGGTCTGAGCGCTGCCGTTTATGGTGCATCAGAAGGCCTTAAGACTGTTGTGGTTGAACGGTGGGCTATCGGTGGGCAGGCTGGGAGTAGTCCTAA
>Ga0209011_1000188_pt1 | contig 28420 bp, 26 predicted proteins | sample BlaSpr_A8_OM1_M3_FD_187986 | JGI IMG/M metagenome (GOLD analysis project Ga0209011, IMG submission 187986) | Forest soil microbial communities from Thunder Bay, Ontario, Canada - Black Spruce, Ontario site 2_A8_OM1_M3 (SPAdes) (version 2) | ecosystem: Environmental > Terrestrial > Soil > Boreal... | reverse complement strand
GAGGCGTCCATTTCTGGGGCGCCAACATCCTGATCGTGATGGTCCTCATCCACATGTCTCGCGTCTACTGGACCGGTTCTTACCGCGCGCCCCGCGAGCTGAACTGGATCGTCGGTGTCCTCATGCTGCTGTGCATCCTTGGCCTCTCCCTGACGGGCTATCTGCTGCCCTGGGACACCAAGGCCTACTTCGCCACCGAGGTCACCATCAAGATCGCCGGTCTAACACCTCCGGAGCAGTACGTCGGCGTCTTCCTAAAGGACATCCTCCAGGGCGGCCCCGTGGTGGGCCCGCCGACACTCCAGCGCTTCTTCACGATCCATGTGTTCCTGCTGCCGGCGTTGATCACCCTGCTGATGTACATCCATTTCCGCTTCATTCGGGCGCACGGCATCGCGGAGCCGCTGTGAGCACGCAAGACATCGGAAAGGAAGGCCCGGGGGCGGCGCTACCCGCGCAGGAGATTCAGATCGTCGAGGTCGACAGCGGCCACGCCGGCCATACGCTCGAGCCGGAGTGGAAGCGGCTCCCGATCGGACCCGACCATATCCTGTACCCGGTCGTCGTCGGGCTTGCCCTCTTCCCGATTCTGATGGGCGACGCCGGGCATCACCTCGCGGACGACATGCCGGATGACGAAACCCACCCATTCTTCCCCGATCATTTCTGGCCCTATCCGATCATCGCCGTGGTGATGCTGATCGCCGTCGGCCTGCTCGCGTTCTTCGTGCAGAAGAACCTTCAGCTCGAGCAGCCGGCCGATCCGCGCGCGGTCACCGTCCCGCGGCCCGACTGGTACTTCCTCTTCCTCTTCCAGCTGCTCAAGCTGGGTCCTGAGACCATCCTGGCGCTGGGTACTCCCGCGGTAGTGGTCGGTGGCTTCGTGCTGTGGCCGTTCCTCGACGCGATCGTCGGCCCTCGCATAGCCAAGCGATTGGGGTGGAAGAAGTGGCCCGTGCCGGGCCGTAACATCTACACGGGTACCGGTTGGATCGTGTTCCTCTTGCTCATCGCTTTCCTCACCTTCTGGGCACTGGGAGGTCCACTTTTCTGCTTACCCTGGTTCACGGGGCTAGTCTGCGGGGCGTGACCCGCTAGCGCTCTACGTCCTGGAGTCGTAGAGCTGTTTAGTCAGCTCGATCTGCGCGAGGTGTTCTCGTGAGTGGCCGTAGTTCGACAGCAGCCACTCCAGGCCCGGTTTCGGAGGCCTGTTTGCTCGCGGCCGCATTTCGGTCAGGTCCGCCGCGGTCATCCCGCCAACAAGATCGCTCACCTCGCGGTCGGCCTGGTCCAGCAACGCGAGGAGGTCAGCCTCCTCCGCCTCGGCCTTGAATTCCGCCTCCCGGTCGCGTTCATTCGTCAGCTTCCGCACCGCGCTTAGCGCGTCCCGCTCGCCGGCCAGCGTATGGACGATGAGCACAGTGATCGAGTTCGCGAGCGGGAGCGGCTTCCAGTTGAGCGTGCCGTGGTCCAACCCCCGGACCTGCTCCCGAATCGATTCGTGCAGCGAGTGATACAGCGCGCCCACGGTCGTGGCGACAGTCTTAGCGCCGGCCTCGTCCATTAGTTCCGTCACACCTTCTCAGTCACGCGATATTCCAGGTATCGACCAAAGAGTAAGCGCGTGTGCGCCTCCAGTGCCGGCAGCACGCTCATCACGAGGCCAACCACCGGATAGGCGAAGTACTGGACGTACACGACGCCTTGCTTCCAGAGCGGCCAGTTCGCCGGTTTGGGCGGCAGCATCCGGATCTCGAAATACAGGAAGAAGATCACCGTCGACAGCGTGGTCCCCAAGAGGATGCCGGAGTAGGACCACAGGGTCTGCCCGATGTCGGTGAGCGACCAGTCGACGCTCACCCAAAGCGGGGCCGAGGCGCCGAACATCAAGAGCATCGGCAGGAAGATCCAGTTGAGGTGGTTGAAGGCAAGGTTCATGAAGCGCCGCAGGCGCAGCACCAGCGGGATCTCGGGGTGCTTGAACAGCCTGGCGAGCACGTACGGCACATCCGTGATGCCCCAGGCCCAGCGCTTGATCTGGTTGTACTGGCTCATGTGCGTCGAGGCATAGTCGCGTGAATTCGGCGAGTCGCCGTAGATGGGCAGGAAGACGGACTTGACCGAAAAACGCTTGCCGAACGTGAAGAAGGCTTTCCAGTAGAACCGCGAGTCCTCCGGGATGACGTCCTTGTCCCAGTAGCCGACCTTGCGCACGAATTCCAGGCTGCACGTGTAGCTGCTGAACGCGACCAGGCGATGTGGTCGGGAGTGCAGGAACATCTGCCACTGCGACGTGCTCGCGGACATGATGCGCACGGCCATCGGCACCTGCCAGATGTTGTTGTGAAACAGCGGCACGGGCTGCCAGATGACGTAATCGCGCAGCGCCTCGCGGGCATGGTTCAGGCTGATCCACCCGAAGTACTCCGGGTGGATTCGGTAGTCGGAATCCAGGTCTGTGATCAGGACGTGATCGAGGTTGTAACCCTCCTCGGTCAGCACCCGGACCATCCATCGACCACCCCAGTTCATCGCGGCCGACTTGCCGATCACGATGCCGGGCTCCAGGGGATCCTTGATGTGATAGAAGCCACCGAGCTGACCGCCGAACTTCTCTTTGAGCAGGGCGACGTTCTCCCAGCCGGGCTTGTCAGTTTCGCGGGTGATGATGCCGATCAACTTCAACTCGGGCGGGTAGTTCGCATCGACGATCGCCTGCACGGTGCGCTCCAGCACGTGGTACGGCTCGGTGTAGGTCGGGATGACGCAGAGGTGGTAGTACTGGAGTGGGTCGTGGGCGCCCTTCTTCTGCTCCTCCCGGCACAACGCCAGCCAGTCCTTGCGCATGTCTGCCTGCATCCGCCACATCGTGCTGTAGACCCCGGTGACCAGGGTGATCGCCCGCCCAACCCAGTAGATGTCGAACACCAGCACGGCCGCCGCGACGGCCAGCGCCCCAGGAGTGCTGAACACGATTGAGATCCAGGCCGGGGCAAGCAGCAGGACCCATGTGACAATCCCCGGAGCCGCCTCGAAAAGGCGCGCGCCGAACTGCTGAAAGGCCAGCCTCAGGACAGACGTCTGGGGCTCGGCGGGGACCACTGCCACTGGCCGATTATGGATGGCCCCGGCTTCGGGAATAGCGGAGGCGCCGGGAGCCTTCTACTTGTCATGGAGAACATGAAGCACTTCGACGGCCCGAATTTCGAGGCCGACGTGCTCAAAGCCAGCGAACCGGTCGTGGTGGACTTTTACGCCGACTGGTGCGGTCCGTGCCGGATGATGACGCCGGCGGTGGAGCAGCTGGCCGTGGAGTACGCCGGCAAGGTGACGATCGGCAAGCTCGACGTCGACGTCAATCAGGACCTCGCCATTCGCTATGGCGTGATGGGCATCCCGACCCTCGGCCTTTTCAGAGACGGCAAGCTGGTCGACCGCCTGGTCGGATACCCCGGCGGGGCGGCCCCGATCAAAGCCTGGATTGAAAAGAACGTCGGTGCAGCTGGATCAACTGGTGTTGCCGAAAAGGCCGCCACCAACTAACCGACTCGAGGATGCGAAAGCGGCCGGAGGAAAGCTCCGACCGCTTTTCTTATTGCATTGCTAGCGTGGTAGGGGCCGACCGGGCTTTGCCCGGTCGCGACTTTGTTTCCTAGTCTCTTGCGTTGTTGGGCTTCAGACTCTTAATCAAGTCCCATCGATAGACCGGAATGGGAGCAGCCCCGTCGGCGCAGCCGACCGGGCGATGAGGGAAAACCATCCGGGTTTTCCCTCATAAGTTTTAGTGACCCCACATCGCACGTTCGGCGTGCTGCACAGTTTCGGCTCCGTGCTCACCGGTGCGAATCCGGACGGCATCCTCGACCGGTAGGACGAAGATCTTTCCGTCCCCAACCTCGCCAGTGCGTGCCGCAACGGCCATCTTGTCGACCACGGTGGTCACTATCTCCGACTTCATCACAGCTTCGATTTTCAACCGCGGACGGAGCGAGATGTGCACCGCCGCCCCCCGGTACTTCTCCGTATAACCGCGCTGCGCGCCGCAGCCCTTGACCTCGGTGACGGTAACTCCCGAGACACCGCACTCGTCCAGCACGTCCTGAACTTCCTGCAGCCGTTCGTGGCGAATGATCGCGACGACCATCTTCATACCCGTGCCACCTCCGCGTGAGCCGCCGCCGGTTCATGCGCCCCATGAGGGTTGACCGTCGGAGTGTCCGCCGGCCGGTAAACCCCGCCCGGCACCGGCATGAACGACTCGGGGTAACCCCACATGCCGTGTTCGCTGATGTCAAGGCCCTCCATCTCCTCGCGCGCGGAGACGCGCAGGCCGACGGTCTTCTTGATGATCCAGAACAGCGAGTAGCTGAGCACGAAGACGGTGATGAAGGAAGCGCCCACGGCGACCGCCTGCGCTCCGAGCTGGCTGAAGCTGCCGGTGTAAAAGAGTCCGCCCTGCCCGACGCCGTTGAACTTCGCCAGAGCGGGCACTGTGAACAGGCCGCAGCTGAGGGTGCCCCAGATGCCGGCGAGTCCGTGAGCCGGCAGCGCGCCCACCGGGTCGTCGAGGTACTTGTCGAGCGCCAGGACACCGACCACCACGATCACGCCGGCGACCGCGCCGATGACGATCGCGGCCCAAGGCTCGACGTAGCCGGAAGGTGCGGTGATGGCGACCAGCGCCGCAATGGCTCCGTTGCCGATCATGCCAACGTCCATCGTCTTGGTGATGAAGTAGACCGTGGCCAGCGCAGCGACCGCGCCGCCCGCCGCGGCAAGGTTGGTCACCACCACGACATCCGCGAAGTGGAGGTTGGTGGCGTTCAGGGTGGAGCCGGGGTTGAAGCCGAACCAGCCAAACCAGAGGATCAGCACGCCCAGCTGGGCCAGCGGCATGTTGTGCCCGGGGATCGCGTTCGACCTTCCCTTCTCGTACTTACCGATGCGCGGGCCCAGGAGCAGAAGCCCGGCCAGACCGGCTGTCGCTCCTGTCAGGTGGACGACAGTCGAACCGGCGAAGTCCTGCGAGCCGAGCGTCGCCATCAGGTAACCGCCACCGAAGAGCTGGTGGCTGATGAGTGGATAGATGAAAGCAGCGAAGGGGATGCCGAAGAGGATGTAGACGATGAACTTCGTGCGCTCGAGCATCGTCCCCCAGACAATCGCCAGGGAGACGGCGCAGAACACGAACTCGAAGAACCACTTGGCGGCGGCCGGCGCCGTGCTGGCCGCAATCGCGGGCAGGTCCATCGTCGAGCCGGGGCTGAAGGTGGGAAAGAATCCGCTGCCGCCGATGACGGCGAAGATGCCGCCGGCCCCGAAGGCAAAGCCGAATCCCACCGCCCAATAAGCGATGGAGCTGACGCTGAGGTTGGTGACTACCTTCGCGACAACCGTGCCCACGTTCTTCATCCGGCTGAAGCCGACCTCGAGCATGGCGAAACCCGCCTGCATGAACATGACGAAGCAGGCGGCCACGATCACCCAGACCGCATCTGCGGCGACGCCCGCGGCAGAGGTGGCGGTGGTGTCGTCGGCCGCGAGGGCCGACATCGGGACGAGAGCAGCGAGAAGAGCGACCGATGAAGCAAGACCGAGTGCAGTTGAACGCCGGGAAAGCCACCTGGACAAGGACGTCACCTCCAAAAGTTGATCAAGATTGAATGACATCAGGCTATTCGCCCGTGGGAGGCGGCTCCCACGTGCGTGCTGCACGAGATCTGCCCATCCATCCTGTGTGCATCACACGATCCCAGGCGACCTGTGGATATCCTGTGTCGTATCAACCACACATAAAGTCCGGCGTTTGATTCGTGAGCCTCTCACCATGAACCCCGGATGGTTCGTCCCTACGATTGGTCGTGGACCCGTCAAAAATAAGGTCCAGGGTTCATGGAGGGTGATTTATGGCGATTCAGACGAAGTCAGGTACTAAGACCAGCCCGAAAGAGGTCATCGAACGCGCGAAGGCCGAAGGTGTCGAGGTCGTCGACGTTCGCTTCATCGATCTGCCGGGCACGTGGCAGCACTTCAGCGTGCCGATTGGCGAGCTCGAGGTGGACAGCTTCACCGATGGGCTCGGTTTCGACGGCTCCAGCATTCGCGGGTTCCAGGCGATCAACGAGAGCGACATGCTTCTCATGCCCGACCCGGACTCGGCGACGATCGACCCGGTTCTGACGCACAAGACGCTCTTTCTGATCTGCGACATCGTCGACCCGATCACACGTGAGCCTTACTCGCGAGACGCGCGGTTCATCGCCAAGAAGGCCGAGGAGTACCTGAAGAAGTCGGGCATCGCCGACATCAGCTACTGGGGCCCGGAGGCGGAGTTCTACATCTTCAACTCGCTCCGCTTCGACCAGAACGCCCACAGCGGCTACTACCACATCGATTCCGAAGAGGGCATCTGGAACTCGGGCAAGAACTCTGAGCCAAACCTCGCCTTCCGCCCGCGGCACAAAGAGGGCTACTTCCCTGTACCGCCCGTCGACAAGTTCCAGGACCTTCGCTCCGAGATCATGCTCAAGCTGATCGAGGCTGGGGTGCACGTCGAGGTGCAGCACCACGAGGTCGGCACGGCCGGCCAGGCCGAGATCGACATGCGCTACGACACGCTGACCACGATGGGCGACAAGATGATGGTCTTCAAGTACGTCATCAAGAACGTCGCCGCGCAGCACGGATACGTCGCAACGTTCATGCCGAAGCCGCTCTTCCAGGACAACGGGTCGGGTATGCATGTGCACCAGAGCCTCTGGAAGGACGGACAGAACCTGTTCGCCGACAAGGCCGGCTACGCCGGCTTGAGCGAGATGGCAGTGCACTACATCGGTGGTCTTTTGAAGCACGCGCCGGCGTTGCTGGCGATCTGCGCGCCGACCACCAACTCCTACCGCCGGCTCGTCCCCGGTTATGAGGCGCCGATCAATCTCGTTTACTCCAAACGCAACCGCTCGGCGTGCGTGCGAATCCCCATGTATTCCACAAACCCGAAGACGAAGCGAATCGAGTTCCGCTCGCCGGACCCGGCCGCCAACCCCTACCTCGCGTTCTCTGCCTGCCTCATGGCGGGGCTCGACGGAATCAAGAACAAGATTGCTCCGCCCGCTCCGCTCGACAAGGACATCTACGAGCTCGAGGGTGAGGAGATGGCCAAGATCAAGAAGGTTCCCGGCTCGCTCGGCGAGTCACTCGACGCCCTGGAGAAGGACCACGCGTTCTTGCTCGAAGGGGGCGTGTTCACCAAGGACGTCATCGACACCTGGATCGACTACAAGCGCAAGAAAGAGGTCGACCAGGTCGCCCTTCGGCCGCACCCATGGGAGTTCATGCTCTACAGCGACGTTTAGACCGAACGAGATTCACTCTCCATTGTGGAAGGCCTCGGGCGCGAGCCCGGGGCCTTCTGCATTTCCCATTGGGAAACCCGCATTGGCGACGCGAATGCGGAACTGAATCGCCAGCGATGCCCGCATCTGCGACGCAAATGCAGGTCCTTTCCCTCCCGTAAGACCTACATCCCCAGCATCGTGCGGGCGCGCAGGGCGATCGAGATCGCAACCCGCGTTTCGGGATCGTCCAGCTGCAAGCCTGTGAGCGACTGGATGCGCTCGACCCGATAGGTCATCGAGTTGATGTGAATCTTGAGAGCGCGGGCGGCGGCGCGACGGACCCATCGCGCCGCCGACAGCGCTTCGAGGGTTTCGAGCAACGGCGTGTCCCTCGACTGTGCGTACTGAAGCAGCGTGCCGAGCAGCTCGTTGACGAACCGGCGCAGCGCCTCCGGGCTCTGCACCTCCAGCAGAAGCCGGAAGGCGCCCAGCGATCGGTAGGACGCGACCCGTCCCTTGCCCCCCGCGCGACGCGTCAGGCGCAGCGCCTGCCGCGCTTCCACGTGCGAGCGGGCCAGCTCGGCGACCCCGTTGGCCATGTTGCCGATACCCACCGATGCGGTGCCCGGCTTCATCACCGGCGCCGCCGCGGCAAGCACCTGGCCCGCGAGCTTTTCGATAGTGGCCAGGTCCGCGGCGACCTCGTCCGGCACGAGGAACACGGCCGAGGCCGACCGCACCAGCGTCAGCGTGCCCGGGAGGCGCGACCGCACCAGGTCGCTGAGCGCGGCGTCCAGCTTGTCCTGCTGGCCGCGAGCGGCGAGCGCCGCCTCTGTTTCGTCGTCATCAGGTTCGAGGACGACCACCCATGCCTTTTGCGGCAGCCGGTGGCCAAGTCGTTCCGCCTGCCGGGCCACCCGCTCCGCCTCGTCGGCCTCGAGCCCTCCGGCCAAGACCTCCTCGACCAGGTCTCCGCGCAACCGGCGTTCCACTTCAGCGGCGGCTCGCTCCTTGGAGAGCTCCACGGCAAGCACCGTCGACCCGTGCTCGAGCGCCCTGCGGCGACCCGCCGAATCGACAGTCTTCTCATCGACGCTCACCGCCAGCATGCCCAGGACATCGGACCCTGCGCGGATCGGGACCACGTCCAGCGGGCGCGCCGGACGGCCCGAGGTGATCCGCACCTCACGCGCGCCGGCCTGACCAAGCGGGGTCGGGATGTGGATGCGCGCCGGCATGCCGTCTGACGACTCGCCCGCCCCTCGGACCCTGTAACCGTCCGCCGAGTAGAGCGCCGCGCGCCCGCCGGCAAGTGAGCCGACGACCTCGAGGATCGGAGGGATTCCGGCGCCCTCGAGGGAGAGCTTCGTGAAGCGTTCGTGGATGTCGTGTGAGAGCTGGATCTCCGCGAGCTGAACCTCGGTCCTCCGCTGCAGCTCGCTGCGCTCCAGGATCCCGGCGACCTGCCCGGCGATAGCGCGCAGGAAGTCGATGTCGCCAGAATTGAAATCCCGCTTCTCTGCGCTCTGTACGTTGAGCACCCCGACCAGTCGCGGGCCCGATTCGATTGGCACCGACAGCATCGAGTGGAAGCGATCCTCGTCAAGTCCGGGCACCCATTTCCAGTGTGGTTCCTTGCTCACGTCAGGCACGATCGCCGGCTTCCTGCTCTCCGCGACCCAACCGGTGATTCCCTCGCCGACTGGCATCACGACCTTGCCCACCATCCGCTCGTTGAGCCCGTTGGTGGCGGTCAGCTTGAGCTCGCGGCCGCGCGCGGTCACGAGATAGAGCGAGCAGACATCGGTTCCCATTGCCGAAGTCGCCTCGCGGATGATCAGGTCGAGCAGCTCGTCGGGACGCTGAGTGGCCGCGGCGGCCTGAGCGAGCCGGACGAGGAAGCTGAGCTCGCGGGCGGCGAGGCTCGAGTCGCCGCTCACAGTTGTTGTGACCACACGAACATCGTTGACTTTGCGGCGGGTCTTCAACCTCGTGTTAATGGTACGAGAGATACCCGCCTTGTTGGTGCGATCCGTACAGATTGAGGCGCGGCTCAATTCCCGTACGTTGGGAGTTAGGCTACGTGGAAAGAGTGCCTTCTCCCCACTTCGGTCACTGGCGCGAACACTTCGCCGGCGTCGACCTGCCGGTGCCGGTCTCCGGAGGCGGAACCGTGACCGGCATCAACTTCGACAACGCCGCCAGCACGCCGCCCCTCAAGCGTGTCCGCGACGCAGTGACCGGATTCTCCGAGGTCTATTCGAGCGTGCACCGCGGCACCGGGTACAAGTCGCGCCTCGCCACGGAAGCGTACGAGCACGCGCGTGACCTGGTCGCTCATTTCCTCGGCGTTGACGAGCGCTCGCAGGTCGTGATCTTCGTGAAGGGCACAACCGATGCGCTCAACCGAATCGCGGCGGAGCAGGCAAGACTCGACGGTCGGCGGGTGCTCGTCACCGAGATGGAGCATCACGCCGATCTTCTTCCGTGGCGACATCGCAGCGGGCACGTCATGGTCGGCCTTTCCGACGACGGTCACATCGACCTCGGCGCGATCGAGCGCGAGCTCAAGGCCGCCGGGGGAAAGATCGGCCTGGTCGCAGTGTGCGGGGCGTCCAACGTGACGGGGTTCGTCTCGCCGATCCACGAAGTGGCAGAGCTGGCTCACCGCCACGGCGCTCTCGTCTCGATCGACGCCGCGCAGCTCGCACCTCACCACCGCATCGACATCCGGCCGGCGAGCGATCCGGGCCATCTGGATTTCGTCTCCTTCTCCGGTCACAAGATGTACGCGCCATACGGCGCGGGCGTCCTGGTCGCGCCTCGCGATTTCTTTGCCGGCGCGCCGGAGGTGATGGGCGGCGGCGCGATCAGCATCGTGACCTGGGACGACACCGTCTGGGCAGACCTTCCCGACCGCGAGGAGGCCGGCTCGCCCAACGTGATCGGCGCGGTCGCCCTGGGCGTCGCGATCGATACTCTGCTGGAGCTCGGATTCGAGGAGATGCTGCGTCACGAGGTCGAGCTCGGCCGAGAGCTGCTGACCCGCTTGAGCCGCATCTCCGGCGTCGCCGTGCTCGGGGGCGTCGAGGCCGGCGCGACTCCGCGCCTCGGTCTCGCGAGCTTCGTCGTCGACGGCCTCCACCACGGCCTGGTCGCCGCGGCCTTGAGCCACGAGTGGGGCATCGCAGTGCGCAACGGCTGCTTCTGCGCCAACCCTTACGTCTTCCACCTGCTGCACATGGACAAGAAGGCGGTCGACGCTGTCGAGGGCGAGGTGACCGCCGGTCACCGCAAAGCGCTGCCCGGCGCGATCAGGGCCAGCCTCGCGCCTTACAACACGGCGACCGAGTTGGACAGGTTCGTCGAGGCGGTCACCCACATCGCGCGAGGCAAGCTGAAAGCCACGTATGAGCAGGCGGCGGACGGTACGTTTTCACCGGCGGGCGGCTGGCCGCGCATCCCCAGCCCGCTGAAATCGCTCGTCAACCCGGCACCCAGAGGGAGGGATTAGGTGATCAAGTTCATCGTCGAAGTGCTGCTGGCGATCTTCCTGCACCCGATCGCATTCATCCTCTGCATCGTCGACATCGTCAACCGCACCGACCTCAGCGGTCTGTGGAAAGTGTTGTGGATCATCATCACCTTCTTCTGGGGCATCGGCCCGATCCTGTACATCCTGTTGGCCCGAGGCAAATTCTGGTAACAGCTACGTAATCGAATGAGGGATCGTGCAGCCACGCGGGCACTGGTCCTTGGGCTGCTCGGCCTTCCGTTCGGAGTCTTCGCCCCTTTCGCGGTCTGGACCGGCACTCGTTCCCTGCGCCGCATCCGCTCCGCGCATGGCGAGCTCACCGGCGGGAGCTCGGCGCTGCTCGGCCTGGCGGCGGGCTTGCTGGGTCTAGTCGCACTCATCGCAGGCATCCTCTATTGGTTTCTTGCCTCTTGAGACTCGTGCCTCGTCTCGCCGCGGGACTGGTGGTCCTTCTTCTCGCCGCCATCACGTACCCCGGCGCCTTCGCAGTCTCGATGATCGCTCGGCTGACTCCTCCCCCGACTGCGTCGTCGCCTGCTCCGCCGGGCGAACTGCCATGGCTGCATGTCGAGCATCCGAAGAACGGACGGCCCTACATCGCGGACGACCAGAAGCGGATGGTGTTGTTTCATGGCGCGGTCCCAGCCGACCTGCTCGACTTCGGCAACAGCGCCAGGCCCGACGCTCCACCCCCATACCCGATCGACCCGGCGCCATATGAAGGTGGTCGCTGCCCGACGATCATCCCCAGCGCCTACCCGCCGCTGTGCCAGTCGGACCTGGCTCAGATGGCGGCGTTCGGCTTCAACTCGCTGCGCCTGCCGCTCTCCTGGAGCCTCCTCGAGCCGGAGCGCGGTCGCTTCGACCAGACCTATGTCGATCGCGCAGCGCAGGTCGTGGACTGGGCGCGAGCGCTCGGCATCTACGTGATCATCGACATGCACCAGAACGCTTACTCGCGTTACGTCGGCCCCGGCAACGGCGTGGACCTTTCAGCCAACAGCGGCGCGCCCGCGTGGGCGACGCTGACCGACGGGCTGCCCTCGGGCCTCTGGATACCGAACCAGCGCGAAGCCAACGGAGCAGTCTTTGAAGCCTTCAGCAACTTCTGGTACAACCGCAGCGGAATCCAGGACGAGTACATCGCGGCGGTCAGCTTCCTGGCCAAACGCTTCAAAGACGACAGCGCAGTCGCGGGGTACAGCGTCTTCAACGAACCGCAGAATGGCTGGAACCTGCCGCCCGGGTTCGACGACCTGCTGCTGTTCCCGTTCTATCGCCGGGTCATCGACGCGGTGACGGGTGCGCACGACGGCTTGCCATGTCCAACGGGAATTTTCCTGCCCGCGATCTGCGGCTACGCCGACGCCGGCGTTCACGACCGCCGCCATCTGTTCTTTCTGGAGCCCGGCTTGCTGCGGCAGATCACCGACTTTCCGACCCACCTCGGGCTGCCGGTGAGCTCTTATCCCAACCTGGTCTTCGACATCCACGCCTACACGCACGGGTTCACCGTGGAGGCGCTGATCCCGGGGAGCTCGCACGATCCATCCAGAGCTACCTATCCATGGGGTGGCTATGACCAGACCTACGACTTGGGCTGGCGCGAGGCGAAGGCGATGGGCGCGGCACTCTTCGTGTCCGAGTTTGGAAACGATCCGAAATACGACTCCCTCCTGCTCGCCCAGCAAGCCCTGCAGCAGGAGAAATACAACGTGGGCTTTGCCTTCTGGACCTGGAAGGAGAACAGCGGTGTCGGCTGGGGGATGTTCGACCCGACAAGAAAGGGCGTCTCGCCGCTGGAATCCAGCGGCTGCCTTCGAGTGTCGCGCGAGCGTTTGCTGGCAAGGGTCTACCCGCGGGCTTCGAGCGATCCCTCTCTCGCCTACCACTACGAACCGGCGACCGGCGGCTTCTCTCTGAGCGCGCACGGGCGGGCCGGCGATCCCGCCACCGTGATCTCAATTCCACCCGAGGTGACTGGCGCGGTGACCGCCTCGGGCACTGATGTGCCTGTGACCCAAACAAGCCCAGACGGCAGCCGGCTCGTGTCGGTCACGCCGGCCGGAGGGCCGTTCTCGATCACCGTCGCGGCGGCTCAACTTGCCCTGGCCGGGTGTGGCTAACTTTTAGTAAGTAACCCGCCGGATTCATAGCGAGTTATGAGGGAATCCTGAGCCTGGCTTGGGCTAATCTTGGACATTGGGTAAGGGTGGGTAGTCGCCCAGTCAAAGCTGCGCGCAGTGGCGTGTCGGCCGGCCGCGACGTGAATGGCGCCGACGCGAATGACGCCGCCCTCAACGGCGCAAACGGCCACGCCGCCAATGGGTCCGTCACTAACGGCTCCGCCACCAACGGCCACGCCACGAACGGCCACGCCGTGAACGGCGTAGCCGTGAAAGAGGCGTCCGCCAAAAGGGCCACAAACAGGACGAACGGGGCCACCAACGGCCACGCCGCCGTCCAGCCCGCGGTGAAGCTCACCGGTGTCGCCAAATCGTTCGGCCGCACGGCAGTACTGGGCGGGATCAACCTCACCGTCGCGCCTGGCGAACTGGTCGAGGTCATCGGGCCGAGCGGCGCAGGCAAGACCACTCTGCTCCGCCTCGTCCACGGGCAGCTGCGGCCGAGCCGCGGCCAGGTCGTTGTCCAGGGGCGAGGCTTGCATCGCTGGTGGCGCCGAGGCCTGGGCCGGATTCGCCGCGACGTTGCTTTCGTCTTCCAGGAGCATCACCTCCTCCCGCGCCTGACCGCGTTCGAAAACCTCACGCTGGCGCTTCAGGTCACGCAGCCGCAGCTGCCGTTCCGTGCGATCAAGGACCGGGCCATGGAGACGCTGCAATCCCTGGGCCTGGCGAACAAGCGGAACCGCTATCCGCACCAGCTGTCCGCCGGGGAGCGTCAGCGCATCGCTGTAGGGCGCGCCCTTGCGACGCGACCCCGCGTCATCCTCGCCGACGAGCCGCTGGCCTCGGTCGACGAAGACACGGCCAAGATCGTCATTCGCCTCCTCGAGGACGCGGCGGCCGGGGGGACCGCGGTGATCATCGCCAGTCACAAGCACACCTTTCCTTCGAGCCGGATCCTGCAGCTGCCCACCGGAAAGGTCCTGCTGAACGGGTCGCACAAGGCCAATGGCAACGGCACTCAGGCCGCACCGCCGTTGTGGCGCCTATTGCTGCCCATTCACGAGCGCCCGCGCAAGTACACTCCCAAGGCGAAGCAGCTTCCGTTGTGGCGCCGCCTCGTCGCGTCGACCGCCAACAGCTACCGCCTGGTGGTTTTGAGTGGATTGCGAAGCTGGAGCCGTGACGTGCGCCTGACCGCGCCGGCGCTCGGATCCATGGGCTTGCTCCTGTTGCTATGCGGAACGCTCGCGATGGTCGGGATCGCGGTCCAGCATGTGGCCGCGCAGCAGGCAGCGGACGCTTCGCTCGTCCGCGTCTACCTGGCTGCTGACTCGACGCCGAGCGACGTCACCGCGCTCAAGGAGCGCCTGAGCGCAGACCCGCGCATCGCTTCGGTCAAAGACGTCAGCCCGGAGCAGGCCCTCGCCGAGGCGCGCAACCGCCCGGGGCTCGACAACCTGGCTAGCCTGAGCGCGACCAATCCGTTTCCGTCAGGCCTTGACGTCCAGGTGCGAAATGTGACCGCGGTCGGCGCCGTCGCCGCATCGGTCAAAGGCGATCCCGCCGTGGACCAGGCCTATCCCACTTCGTATGACCCCGACACGTACAAGCGCCTGCGCCAGGTCGTGCTCGTGATCGGCGGCATCGGAGGCGGGCTGCTCCTGCTGTTCGGGCTGATCGCCTACGCGGTGAGCGCGAACTCGATGCGGGTCATCGCCGCCGCCCGCCGTCAGGAGGTCGCTGTGATCCGCCTGCTCGGAGCACGTGGCTGGATGCTGCGGGGGCCATTCGTGGTCGAGGGCCTCATGATCGGCGCACTCGCCGGCGCGGTGGCCGCGGCGGCGGTCGGAGGCGCCTATGTGCTCGCGACTCGTTTCGAATCCGCCACCTATTCGCAGCTGCTTCCAGGTGTAGGTCCGACTCAAGTCCAGTACGTCCTCGCGGCAGTCCTCGTCGCCGGCATGCTGCTCGGTTCGCTGACAGCGATGCTCGGCTTCCGCAAAGCGCACGCATGAGACGGGTACTCGGCACTCTGGCGCTCGCCGGGGCCCTGACCGCGCTCCTGGGCACCGCCGCCGGAGCAACCTCCCCCACTCCCTGCCCGTCGCCCTCGAGTGCATCGGCCGCACGAGTCACCTGCCAGTCGGCTCCGACAGCCTCACCCACACCGGATCCGCAGCAAGCCGCTTACGACCTGCTCCGCACTCGGCTGGGAGGTGACATCGCCCAAGCGCTGGCGACTCAGGAGACCCTCTCGGCCGCCCTCAACCAGACCTCGGCCGGCGTCCAGATCCTGACCGACCAGATCACCCAGCAGGAGACGGTGATCGCCGCGCTCGAAGATCAGATTGCGCAGCTCGACGTTCAGATCGCCGACACAGAAGCCCGTATCGAGGTCGAGAAACAGCAGATCGCCTCGATGGCCCGGGCGATCTACCGCCAGCCGTCTTCTATGTGGCTCGTGATCGCGCGCGCCGGAAGCCTCCACGAAGCGCTTCAGGCGACGACCGACACGGTTGTCGCCGGCCAGCGCGCCCATGCATTGCAGGCGCGACTCGAAGCGGACCTCCTGAAGCTGCAGACTGACCGCGCCGCTCGCGTCGCCGATCTCGATCGCGAGAACGCCACCAAGGACCAGCTTGTAACGAGCTTGAGCACGTTGACTGACTTGATGAGCACGCAGAACGACATCACGAATCAGCTGGCCGATCTCATCGCGCAGATACAGGCGGCTCAGAACGACGTGCAGAACCAGGCTCCGGACGTGACCGCTGCGCTTGCGGCGCTGCTCGAGTCACAGACGCAGGACCTGATTCAGCGCTCGAACCAGGCGGCGTGGAGTGCGGCGCACATCGGTGTCGGTCTGGCGATGCTCAACCACATGCTTCCCACCGGAAAGCCCATCGCAGGTTTGACCCTGTCGTGGCCGATGGCCGGGGCCCGGGTGACGCAGCTGTTCGGGCCGACCGATTTCTTGCTGGAACCGCCGCTCGGCAAGTACCCGCACTTCCACGCGGGGCTCGACATGGCGGCGCCGTTCGGGACGACGGTGATGGCGGCAGCGGACGGAGTCGTCGTCGCGGTTGGTCACACCCGCGTGGGCTACGGCAACTACGTGATCATCGCCCACGGCAGCGGCGTCATGACCCTGTACGGCCACCTGCTCGAGACCAACGTCGACGTCGGGAACAAGGTGTACCGGGGTCAGCGGATCGGACTCGAGGGATCGACGGGCTGGTCGACCGGCGCGCACGTCCACTTCGAGCTGAGGGTCAACGACTCGGTGGTCGACCCGCTGCCTTACCTGCCGGTGCTGAAATAGCTGGAAAAGTGCCCCCAGAGGGAATCGAACCCCCGACCTTGACGTTAGGACCGTCCTGCTCTATCCCCTGAGCTATGGGGGCGGCACGTTGGAAGTCTATTAGTGCGCTGCGCGCGGCGCCCCTGAGCTATGGGGGCGACACGCTAGGAAGTTTATTAGTGCGCTGCGCGCGGCGCCCCTGAGCTATGGGGGCGGCGCGCCAGGAAGTCTATTAGGAGCCTCATGACCCGCATCTGCTGCGTATGCGGTTTTCAATTCGGTTCAAATCGACTTCTTTCCACGCATCTCGTGGGGATGCGGGTATCGCCCGCCTTCGACCGAGACGCTGTTCCCTGCCCGCTCCGGCTCGCTGAGCATGCGAGGGAGGAACAGCGCTTGGACGGGTTCGGCGTTCAGAGGCATAGAGGCTGCCGCAGAATCTACCCCGGATAGGGTGGCACTACTCCGCGCCTAGCTTGAAAGCCTTCGGGCCCTGAATTTTGTTCTCGATCCACCAACTAAACAGTGCGTAGCGAACGATGTCGCCATCCTCATCACCGAAGTTGCCGGTCTTGCGCAGGTCCCGAACGAACCGATATTCATCCGGGGAAAGGATGATCTCGTAGGCTTGGGTGCGAATCGGATATACGCCCCATTCGGAAACGTACGCTTCGTCACGGACGAGTTCGCGCGTGGCTTTGATCTCTTTGACCTTGAAGTCCGCCGGAGTGCGCTGATTTCTAAACTGCCGGGCCTCGGGAAGGAGCCATTTCTCTGTCTCGTGGGGGGTGCCATCAAAGACCTGGACCATTAAGGGCTTCAGCTCGAAATTGGACGTGGCAAACACGTCCGCGCCACAGACGTTTGGAACCGCCAGAACGTCAATGTGGGCGATCAGCTCAACGAAATCTCCCTTCTTTGCCATAAGGCGCTTGATGAACAGCTTTCCGCTCTCATCCACGCCAGTGTGCATCCAGAAATTAAATGAGTCATGGACGTCGTCCGGCGTCAACCCATATTCGCGCTGAGCTTCAGCTTGAATATCATGGCAGTTGGTGTGAGTGTCGAAGCCAAACTGGTACTCATATAGAAAGGCGCTGCATCGTGGGTAGTTCACATCATTGGTTCCCACCTTGTCAGAGATGATCGTGAACATTGGACGATCCCGCGGCGGCGCCGACCAGAGCATGTCGCCTTCGCTCGGAAATAGCCCGTGCATGTGCCGGGTGCGACCGCAATGGTAGAACTCCTTGTAGTCATGGAGGTTAAACGCGTTGAAGTCGGCGCATTGGCCATCTCCAAGCTGCTCGATGCGCAAGATCTGACCGCGGCGGATGGGCAGGGCTTTCCCCGTCCCGGGCTCCATGACATGCTCGCTTACTAGCTTACGGTCAGTCATTTGTAACCCCGGTGGCAGCCGCATCGGATGCGGGACAGAACTCGGTGTGAACCTCGCAGAAGCGGATGAAAATGTCCCGGATGACCTCGACCGGTGTCGAGCCGTACTCACCCTCGAGAATCAGCCTTTGGATGAGCTGCTCCTGCTGCTGGTTCAGGCGTACGGCAACTGTGACGTTCTCGGGCATTGCTTCCTTTGTCATTGCGGCGTGAGCGTCGGCGTCCTGACATCGACCTTGGCCCTGAGCTCATCGAGGGTTAGTACCCAGCCCAGGCACCGAGCAATGATTTGAAGGCCGAATAAATGGAGGTCGTCCCCATGCATTGAATGAACGCCGTCCTTGAGTACTATCGTCCGTAGGTCGAGATTCAAACTTTCGAACGCCGCGCAGAGCACGCATGTGTTTGTGTTGATGCCCGCCAAGATAACTGTGTCGATCTTCAACTGCCTGAGCGTGATCTCGAGATCTGTGCCTGCAAACACGCTTAGGCGTCGCTTGTTCGTGATCATCAGGTCGCCTGGCTCTGGACCCAACTCTGGCATCAACTCAGTCTGGCGCGAGCCGACTAGATTGTGCCCACTGATGGTGCTGTGACGGGTTGGAGTCAAGCGTTGATTTGCCTCCTCGACGGCCTTCCAGAACGGATTGTGCATCGGCTCGACGATCCCGTCCGGGAGCAGACGGTTTTGCAAGATGACGTGAATCACCGGCATGCCAGTGGCTCGCGCGAGGGACAGCAACTGCGCCACGTTGGCCACTACGGTCCGTGCGTGCTCGGGGGCCACCGGCATTGTGGCGATGTCTGGGTCCAGGTGGCCCCGATGGCAGTCGATCGTTATCACCGCTGTCGAGCGCGGAGTAATTTCGATGGCATCGTTGAGAGCGCTTATGAATTCGGATCGGTCCCAGACCGGTATTACTTCCATCTGTTCACTGCGACCCTCCTAATCACTCTCGCTCGATGGGCGTACCCGGCGATGAGCAGACCGAAGGCTGAATTGGGAGCCTGAGGAGCGGCGTCGACCGCAAGCCGCGACATCATGCCAGCGGGACCGCCAGCGCCAGGCAACCTAGAAAGGCGCCGGTAAGCAGCGGGAACACAGCGCTCCATCCGCTTCCGTGTGCATGGCCGGAAGGCTATCTAGGAGCCGGGCTGCGCCGCTACGTGTAGTTTGCACAAAACGCCCAGACCCATTGGGTGTTGAAGTCACCTCGCGCGGAAGCTATCCAATGCGTACCTTTCGGCTCGTCGACGTCTCGCAGAAGGGGAGGAGTACGCATGGCTGCACCAGCGGAGGTTCACGTACCTGTCAGGGAGGGTGACTACGGAGCCCGGGTCGGCACGATCGAGCCGGGCGGGGTCGAGTACATTGCCGCCGGCGAGCGACACGGGAAGCCGATCGGGCTGCTGTGGACCTGGCTCTCGCCGAATCTCGAATTCGCCACTATCTTCGTCGGAACCATCGCGATCTCGCTCTTCGGATTGAGCTTTGCTGACGCTGCGCTCGCGATCATCGTTGGTACCGCCCTCGGTTCGGTCACGCACGGCATCCTCTCATCCTGGGGTCCCAAGTTTGGGGTCCCGCAGATGGTGCAGAGCCGGGCCGGATTCGGCTTTCTCGGCAACATCATCCCGGCCGGCGTCAGCGCCTTCACGGGCGCGGTCGGCTGGTTCATCGTCAACAGCGTCAGCGGGGCATTCGCGCTGATCGCGCTCACCAACGGCGCGCTGCCCTTCTGGCTTTCGTTCCTGATCATCGTGGCTGCCCAGGTCGGCGTTGCATTCTTCGGCCACAACCTGATTCACGCCTTCGAGCGCTACGCGCTGCCGTTGCTCGGCATCGTCTTCCTGCTCGCCTGCCTCCTCATATTCTCGAAGGGAAACTACGGTGCCGGCTTCAACCCCAAGGCCCCGCTCGCCTTCGGCAGTGAGATCGGTGGGTTCACTCTCGCCTTCGCGGCCAGCTTCGGCTACGCGGCGGGCTGGAATCCCACCGCCTCCGACTACACCCGCTACCTGCCGGCCAACACCGATCGCCGGATGGTCGGGGTCTATGCAGGGCTCGGGGTATTCCTCTCCTGCATCGTGCTGGAACTGGCCGGAGCCGCCCTCGTCACGGTTGCCGGCACCAAGTGGGGCCCGAACGACATCCCCACCAACAACCTGGCGCTGGCCATGCCGGACATCCTCTACCGGCTGACCCTGCTCTGCATCGCGATCGGCGCGGTCGCCGCCAACGTCATAAACATCTACAGCGGCGTGATGTCACTGCTCACGGTCGGAATCAGGGAGATGGGCCTCAGCCTTCGCCAGCGTCGCGCCATCCTGGCGTTGATCGCCGGCGTTCTGGGCTACATCATCGGCATCGCCGGCCAGGCTCAGGTCGGCCCTGGCAGCAAGTACGAGTTCTTCCTGCTCCTGATCGCTTACTGGATCGCACCCTGGCTGGCGGTGGTCTTGGTCGACTACTTCCTGCGCAAGGGCCAGTTCGGAGACGAATCGATCTTCTACAACACCAAGCACAACCCCTGGCAGGGCTTCGCGGCGATGCTGATCGGGGTGGTGGTTTCCGTCTACCTCTTCTCCAACAACGCCATCTTCCTCGGGGTGCTGCCCAAGGCAAACCCGGACTATGGCGACCTCACCTTCGTGGTTGGCTTCGTGCTGACCGCGGTTCTGTACTACGCCTTCAGCATGATCGGCCGCAAGACGGTCGACACCACACCCGTGGCGGCCACAGCCCTTCAGAAAGGCTCGCTTGCAGAAATCCCGGTACCTCTCACCCATCCCTGAGCGCCAATAGCGAGCGGCAAGGCGCACAAATCCGGGTAGGTGAGGGCATCACCGAGATCGGCGGGCCGGGTGTCAAGCCTTCCGTAGCCCTCCCGGGAAAAGGCGACCGCCGCACGGATGGGGGCGCCGGCGTGCGAGCGGCGCAGGAGGCTTTCGTCCAGGCCGACGCCAACGCCGTCCTGGTTTCGAGCGACGGTGTGCCCGCGCAGGCTGATGGCGTTCAACTCACAGATGCCTGCTACCGCCAGGTCGCCGATCGCATCGTGGCGGTGCTGCGCAAGCAATAACTTTCTCAGCCGATTCTCAGTTTCCTCTTAGGAAGGATTCATAGGGTGACGGCAGACTATCGAACCATGGACGGCATCACTCGATCGAGAATGCAGGCGCGCGACGTCGCATTGCGCCAGCTCAACCGTCTGACCACAGGCATCGCGCTAGCCGCCCTCGCCGCCCTTGGCGTGCTCAGCGCAATCAGCGCCTACACGATTCCCGGCACGGCGACGACCTCGTCAACCGCGGCGACCGCGAGTACGGGCGCTTCGAGCCTTACGCCTTCCGGCTTGCAGTCTTCATCCACTCCCGCCACCTCTTCGTCGGGCACGCCGGTCGCTGTCTCCGGCGGATCCCACTGATGATCGGTGGACATTCTTCTCTGGTACACGACCCGCGGCGCCGGCGCCGTCACGCTCGTCCTGCTGAGCGGCTCCGTCGTGCTCGGGATTCTTTCCGTGCTGCGCGTGCAGTCGGCCGCGTGGCCGCGCTTCCTCACGACAGGCCTGCACCGCAACCTCGCGCTGATGACTCTCGTGTTTCTCGCCCTGCACGTCGTCACGGCGGTGGTCGACCCGTTCACGCACCTGGGCTGGCTGACCGCGGTGGTCCCCTTCTCCTCTTACTACAGGACCTTGTGGCTCGGCCTGGGCACCATCGCGTTCGAGCTCTTGCTCGCCATCGTCGCGACTAGCCTCGTGCGCGGTTTCATCGGCCAGGCCGCGTGGCGCTGGGTGCACTGGCTCACGTACGCGGCGTGGCCGCTCGGCGTCGTCCACGGCCTCGGCACCGGCACCGACACATGGTCACCGTGGTTCTTCGCCCTGACCGTCATCTGCGTGGGCGCCGTGGCGACCGCGCTCGTCTACCGCCTGGTGGCCGGCTCGCCCGATCCTTTGACCGGGCCACGTGCCGAATTCGAAGCTGCTGTCCAGAGGAGAGAGTCTCCGTGAGCGATCTGCGGCTCGATTTTCGACTTTTGGCGGGGCGAGACCTTGCCACTGGACCCGAAGGACTCCACGAACACGTCCGCCGGCTGGGCCCGCTCCCGTATGCCGACCGCTCGCTCATCGACCTGGTCGCCGGCAGCGGGCTGACCGGGCGAGGCGGTGCGGATTTCCCGGTGGGCCTGAAATGGCGGTCGATCGCCGTGGCACCCAAAGGTTCGGCAGTGATCCTCGTCAACGGCGCCGAAGGCGAGCCGCGCAGCAAGAAAGATCGGCTGCTCATGACCACTCGGCCGCATCTGGTCCTCGACGGTGCGTTCCTGACCGCCCAGGCGCTGCACGCAAAATCGATAGTCCTCTACATCGGCGAAGACCACCACGCCTCCCGCCAGTCGATGAAGCGAGCGCTTGCCGAGCGGACCGACGAGGAGCGACGCCTCGTGCGCACGTTCGACGCGCCTGCTCGTTATGTTGCCGGCACGTCCAGCGCGGCGGTGCACCTGGTCAACGCAGGCGTAGCGACGCCAACCTCCAACCCACCCACGCCGCATGAGCGCGGCGTCGACGGAGCTCCGACTCTCGTGCAGAACGTCGAGACCCTGGCGCACGTCGCGCTGCTGGCCCGCAGCGGCAGGGCGACGGGCACGCGTTTGATCACTGTGGTCGGAGGCGTGTCGCGCCCTGGCGTGCTGGAAGTTGACGGCGGCACCACAATCGGTCAAGCCGTGGCGATGGCCGGCGGACAGACCGAACCTTCGCGGGCCGTTCTGATCGGTGGCTACTTCGGCAGCTGGGTTGAGGCGGGCAAGGCCATGGCGCTGTCCATCGACCCGCAAGCCCTCCGCGCCCACGGGCTTTCGCTTGGCTGCGGGGTGATCGGATTGCTGCCCGCCAGCCGCTGCGCGGTGTGCGAGGTGGCGGGCATCATGCGCTACCTCGCCGGCGAGAGCTCGGCTCAATGCGGTCCTTGCTTCTTCGGCCTGCGCGCACTGGCGGACGCATGCGGCCGCATCGCAGACCTCGGCACCAACTCCACAGACCTCTTCCAGATGCAGCGCTGGGCAGCAGAAGTGCGCGGTCGCGGTGGCTGTCACCACCCGGACGGCGCGGTGATGTTCCTTCAGTCCGCACTGCAGACGTTTGGCGACGAGTGGATTCAACACCCGCCCCACCTGCGAAGGTCTGCATGAAGAGGCAGCTCGCGATCGACCGCATCAAGTGCGACGGACATGGGTTGTGCGCGGAGCTCCTTCCCGAGCTGATCCGGCTCGACGACTGGGGTTATCCGATCCTCGCGCCAGGCCCGATTCCGGAACACCTGCTGCCGCTGGCGAAGCGCGCTACGGAGGAGTGCCCCGTCCTCGCGCTTGCGCTCCGGCGGACCCGCGCGGCATGAGCTACACCTTGCTGGGGATCGCGGACCATCGCGCGCTTGGCGGGTCAATGCGCGTGGTCGTGACTAAACCCGAGTCCCTGCGCGCCGCCACGACAGCGGTGGAACAGGTAGTCGATGCCATCGACCAGGCCGCGAGCCGATTTCGCAACGACAGTGAGCTGAGCCGGATCAACGCTTCCCCCGAACGCGTGTCCAAGCTCAGTCCGCTCCTCGCCCAGGCAATCGGCACCGCCCTCCGCGGGGCCGAGCTCAGCGGTGGCGCGGTGGACCCGACCATCGGATACGCGATCAAGCTCGCCGGCTATGACACCGACTTCGCGGAGGTGCCGGCCGACGGCGTCACGCTTCATCTGGTCGAACAGCGCGTTCCCGGGTGGCGCGTGCTCGAATTCGATCCTTACTCGCGGACCCTGCTCCTGCCCAAGGGAGTCCAGCTGGACCTCGGCGCGACGGCCAAAGCGCTGGCCGCCGACCTCGCCGCGGCCGAGGCGAGCAAGGCCATCGGAGGCGCGGGCGTCCTGGTCAGCCTCGGCGGCGATATCGCGGTGGCTGGTCAAGCGCCGGCCGAAGGTTGGTCCATCCAGCTGAGCGACGACAGCTCCGCACCAATCGACGACTCCGAGGAAACCGTCGCCATCACGTCAGGAGGAATCGCCACCTCCAGCACCACCGTCCGGCGCTGGACGAGAGGCGGCGTCGTGCTGCATCACATCATCGATCCGGAGACCGGTCTTCCAGCGGACAGCTGTTGGCGTGCCGCGAGTGTCGTGGCGGCCACATGCGTGGACGCCAACATCGCCTCGACCGCAGCCATCGTCATGGGCAAAGGCGCGGTTTCGTGGCTCGAGAGCCATGGGCTGGCGGCCCGGCTGGTCGACCAAGAAGGCAAGATCCAGTGTGTCGCCGGCTGGCCCCACCCAGAGGCCCATGGAGCAAATTCGAATCTGGCTCCAACCGTTTTCTGAGCAAACTCACAGGAAACTGCCTCAGCATTGGAGGCCATGAACACAGACGGACCCCGAGTCCTCGTCGTCGACGACGAGCCCAACATCACCGAGCTGGTCGCCATGGCGCTGCGTTACGAGGGCTTCACTGTCAAGACCGCAGCCACCGGACGAGGTGCGATCACCGCCGTGGCGCAGTTTTCTCCGGCACTGATGATCCTCGACGTGATGCTGCCTGACATCGACGGCATCGAAGTGCTCCGACGGCTCAACGGCGCCGGCAACAAGGTCCCGATCATCTTCCTCACAGCCAAGGACGCGACCGAGGACAAGGTCCACGGCCTGACCGTCGGCGGCGACGACTACGTAACCAAGCCGTTCAGCATCGAGGAGCTCATGGCGCGCGTCCGCGTGGTGCTGAGGCGGCACGGGAGCGACACGGACAGCAGCAAGCTCTCGCTGGCCGATCTCGAGCTGGACGACGAGGCGCACGAGGTCCGCCGTCACGGCCACGTGGTCGAGCTCACCAATACCGAGTACCGCCTGCTCCGCTACCTGCTCATCAACGCCGGTCGCGTGCTGACGCGCAGCCAGATCCTGGACCACGTGTGGCACTACGACTTCGGCGGAGACGCCAGCGTCCTGGAGACTTACGTCAGCTACCTTCGGCGAAAGGTCGACCGCTACGACCCTCCGCTCATCCAGACGGTACGCGGCGTGGGTTACGTCCTCCGAACGCCTAGAAAATGACGCTGTCGCTCCGGGGGCGTTTGCTGATCGGAGTCATCTCGCTTGTCGCGGTCGGACTGCTCGTCTCAGACGTCGCGACCTACACGACACTGCAGTCATCGCTCGTGCAGAGGATCGACGATCAACTCACGAAGGTTTCCTCGGTGTCGACGGCTCGCGCGATCCTCGCCGCCCCTCTTTGTCATCCGCGCGGCCCAACGTCTGCAGGCGACTTTCCCGGCGGGACGATCTGGGAGCTGATCGCATCTGACGGGACCGTCGTCAACGCATGCGGTGCCGGCGTGGGGTCGACGGGCGCCGCTGCGCTGCCGGTCCTCCCGAAGACGCTGAAGAGCTCCAGCGAAGGCAAGCCGGTAGAGCCTTACACGGTCGAGGGAACCGGCGGAGTTTCTCAGTTCCGCATGACCAACTGGCCCGAGAGCTTCTTCGGCGCCGGTCAGGTCGTGGTCTTTGCCATTCCCCTGACATCGGTGCAGTCGACGCTGAGCGACCTGATGCTGCTCGAGGCAAAGATCGGCCTAGGCGTGCTCCTGGCCACGGCCATCCTCGCCCTGCTCATCATCCGCATTGGGCTGCGGCCTCTGCAGAGGATGGGTTCTGTCGCCAAAGACATCGCCGCGGGCGACCTCAGCCGGCGCGTCGAGCCGTCCACGCCAAAGACGGAGATCGGCAGGTTGGGTCTCGCCCTGAACGGAATGCTGAGCCAGATCGAAGCCGCCTTCGCTGAACGCACCGAGTCGAACACGCGGCTGCGCCGCTTCATCGCCGACGCCTCGCATGAGCTGCGCACGCCGCTAACGTCGATTCGCGGTTACTCCGAAATGCTTCGACGCGGAGCGGCGAAGTCCCCGACGGACGCAGAGGTCGCGCGGAGGCGCATCGAGGAGGAATCGGTGCGGATGTCGGTGCTGGTCGACGACATGCTGCTGATCGCCCGCCTCGACCAGGGCCGGCCTCTCGAAACAAAACCCGTCGACCTCCAGGCGATCGCGCAGGACGCCGCGGCCGACGCACGCGCGGTCGCGCCGCAGCGCGAGATCACGCTGAGCGCGCCGTCGCAGGTCGTCGTCGAGGGTGACGACACGCGCCTTCGCCAGGTGCTCGGCAATCTCGTGCGCAACGCCATCGTCCACACGCCACAGCAGACGGCGATCGAGATCGCCGTCTCGACCGAGGATGGCGTCGGCCGGATGTCGGTGGCCGACCACGGTGCGGGACTCCAGATCGACCAGCACGATCGGATTTTCGAGCCCTTCTACCGCGTCGATCCCAGCCGCAGCCGCGACAGCGGGGGCGCCGGGCTAGGGCTCTCGATCGTCAGCGCGGTGGTCACCGCGCATGGGGGCCACGTGACGGTGAAGGAGACCAGCGGCGGCGGTGCGACCTTCGAGGTCGAGCTGCCGCTACACCGAGCTCCCTGATTCCAAGCTGATTCTCAGGTTTCTTACAGGATGGATTCAGGAACCGGAGGCATCCTGATCACCACAACAAGTTGACATCCCCGGCTTCCCCAAGCAGTAGGGGGCGTCCCTAGCGCCCCTTACTCGCGGGAGGCCTCTAGCGTCTAACCCCGAGCATGAAGACGAGTCATCGGCAGCGCTTCGCCGGCGCCGATGCGGCGGTAGAGCGACGCGAGTTGTCGCGGCGCCCACCAGTTGGTCCTGCCGAGAAGCCGCATGACCGACGGCACAATCAAGATGCGCACGATCGTCGCGTCGATGGCAACGGCGATGGCCAGAGCGATACCGATCGCCTTGATGAGCACGACGTCGGCGAGTCCGAAGGCAAGAAAGACCGCCACCATGATCGCCGCCGCTCCCGTGATCAAGCGGCCGCTCTTCTCCAACCCCATCGCGACTGCCGCCTGGTTGTCGCCGGTGCGCCGGTACTCCTCCTGGATGCGGCTGATCAGCAGCACCTCATAGTCCATCGACATCCCGAACACGAGGCTGAACAGGATCACGGGCAAGCTTGGATCGATCGACTGGGCGCTGAACCCGAGCTGCTGGCTCAAGTGGCCTTCCTGGAAGATCCAGACCATCGCTCCGAATGAAGCTGAGATGGAGAACAGGTTTGTCAGCACCGCCTTGAGGGGCAGCACGACCGAGCCTGTGAGCAGGAAAAGGACGAGGTAGGTGATCAAGATCACGGTGCCGACGGCAATCGGCGTCCTTCCCAGGATGAAGTTGACGACGTCCAGGTCGAATGCCGTCTGCCCGGTCGCGAGGACCTGGCCGCCGGCCACCTGCTCGGCACGTGCGGCCTTGACTATAGTGCGAGCCTCGTCGCTGGTCGGCGGTTTGTTCGTGACTACATAAAGGCGCGCGATGTGACTGCCAGTGTCGATCGACAGTAGTTGCTGCAGCTCCGCGGGAAGTGATCCACTGGGCGCGGAATAGAGTCGCTGGTAGCCGGCCTTGTCGAGGGTCGCGTCGACATTGAACATGCCGTCGACCCTGATCACGTTGGGAAGCGAGGCGAGGCGCCGGCTCAGGTCGTAGATGTCGCCGACATGTTCGGCTGTAAGCGGACTCGAGTCTGGGTAGTAGACGACAGCTTCGATAGTGGTCTGGTCCTGGCTGGGGAAGTCTCGGACGAGAGTGTCGTATCCCTGGCGCGGCTGGTTGGACGGCGGGAGCTGGTCCACGCCGCCTTGCGCCAGCCGCAGCTGCAGGAACGGCGTTCCCGCGAGAAAGAGAATCACGAGCGACGGGATCAGCACCCACAACGGCCGCCGCATGACCCACACCGCCATCGAGTGCCACGCGCCTTCGCCGGCCGGCTTGCGCGCGCCGAGGAAAGGCAGGCGCAGCCTGTCCACGCGGCCGCCGAGCACGGACAGCAATGCGGGCAGGAAGGTGAGGCCGTAGAAGACGGCCATCGCGACGACGATCGCACCGCCCGCGCCCATCGAGGCGAGAAACGTGCCCTGGTAGAAGAGCATCGCCGAGAGCCCGATCGCGACCGTGAGACCCGAGAAGGTGATCGCGCGTCCAGCTGTCGACATCGACGTCGCGATCGCGTCTTCGCGACTCGCGCCTGCCGCGAGCTCGTCGCGGAACCGGTTGACGACGAACAGCGAGTAATCGATCGCGACCGCGAGACCGATCAGAGTCACCACGTTCATCGCGTACTGCGAGACGTTGGTGAAGTGCGCGAGGAACAGCGTGCCTCCGACACCGCCGGCGATCGCGAGCAAGCCCACGCCGACCGGCAGCAGCGCGGCGACGATCGAGGCGAAGATCAAAACCAGCAGCAAGAGGGTCACGGGAAGCGCGACCAGCTCCGCTCGCTGCAGGTCGTTCTCGAGCGCTCCCTTGAACGCGAGATTGATCGGGACCTGGCCGGTCGCGACGACGCTGAGGGGACCGGGATGGACCTCGCTGACCACCTGGTTGATGTAACCCTGCGCCGTCTGCGAGTCGTCCTTGAGCGAGACCTGCACCAGCGCCTTGTGCGAGTCCTTGGAGATCAAGGCGGGCTTCGCGGCGGCCGGCGCGCTGTAGGGAGTGGTCACCGCCGTGACGCGGGGATCGCCGCTCAGAGGGGCGACCGCGTCCTCCACCGCTTTTTGAAATGCGGCGTCGTCGGCGGTCAGGGTGGGGCTGCTGAAGATCAGT
>Ga0209011_1000187_pt1 | contig 28633 bp, 28 predicted proteins | sample BlaSpr_A8_OM1_M3_FD_187986 | JGI IMG/M metagenome (GOLD analysis project Ga0209011, IMG submission 187986) | Forest soil microbial communities from Thunder Bay, Ontario, Canada - Black Spruce, Ontario site 2_A8_OM1_M3 (SPAdes) (version 2) | ecosystem: Environmental > Terrestrial > Soil > Boreal... | reverse complement strand
CGTGAGGCACTCGATCTGGACCCGAACTTCCTTCCCGCGCATCAGTGGCTTGTACAGGTCTATGAACGGACAGGCGACCTCGGCAAGGCTATCGAAGAGCAGCAGCGCGCCGCGGCTCTCGCTGGGGAAGACCGGCGGGTCGCCCGAGAGGTCAATTTGCTGCGAAAAGCCTATGCGGAAAAGGGTGCGCGGGGTTATTGGATCCAGAGGATGGAATTGTTCAGAACGGATGACCCGAGGTACCGGATCAAAGTCGCCAAAGTCTACGAACGACTGGGAAACAAGGGTGAAGCTTTTCGTTGGCTGGATAGGGCGTTTAAGGATCACGTCCCTTATTTGATCTGGGACGTGCCCGCGAACCCAGACTTGGACGGCCTTCGCTCGGACCCACGATATACGGACCTGATGCGGCGCCTAGGACCGAGTTCGGATAGCCCACGCGTACATGCTAAATAGGAACCCCCAATGATTCCGTCGACGAATGAGGGTCAATTGAGTATCTGTACCTAATCCTGTTGCATGACCCAAATGAAATGCCCACAAACGGCGTTGTGGGAAAAAACTAGGTTGTGGGCGGATTGTCGGCAACCCGGAAGTAATGCGTTTCATCCGTCACGCGACCCGCTGGCGGCGATTCTTCCGCTGTTCCCTCGCTGCCTCCAATTTCCGATCCCGCTCGGCTTGAATCTCGTGCTGTTTCCAGCTGAGGCAGGACAGAGAAGAGTTGGGGGCGAAAGTTGAAGGGCGTGCTACCTAGAAGTTTTCGGTTATGGCGGCTACGAGGCGCTGAGCGAAATCGCGGGCCAGGCGGTCGAGGGCGGGATCTTGTTCTTCGAAGAAGCTTTTTACGTCGGTGGAGATTTCGTATTCGTTGCGGAAGACGAATTTGTCGGTGTGGTAGAGAACTTTCTGAGGTTCGGTTTGCGTCAGGGTGACTTCGCAGCGCACGGTGACGAGCATGGTGGTGGCGCGGCCGGTTTGCGTGTCGAAGAGGAGCGGGATGGCTTCGAGCGTTAAAACTTTGCCGCGCAGGACGGCGTCGCCGACGTTCGGGTCAGAGCTAATTTTGTACGGCGTGGCGGCGAGAAATTCATGCACCGTGGCGGAAGTAAGCTTTTGCTCGATGCGGTAGCTGTTGGTGGCATTTTCGAGCGCGGGTACGGCGATGACATGGATATTTTTCGGAAGCGCATTGCTGCGGCCGGCAACGTGGTACCCGCAGGCCGCAAGGTAGCCGCAGCTTGCTAGCAACAACAGATAAGCCGCAGCTCTTGGCTTTGCAGCGCGAGCGAGAACGCGATTCAGGCATGCGAGCGAGGCATTCATTCGACGAGCTTCTCCGCGAGCTTGATAGCTGTGGCGGCCGGCAGACGAATATTATCGGCGGCGCCCCAAAACCACCAAGTGCCAGGCTGGGCGGAATCGTCTTCGGGAAGGGCGAAATGGATGGCGGAATCGCCCGAGGCGTTTAGATTGCCGAGTGGAGAGGACGCATCGGAATCGATCGTGAATCCGGCCTTGCGGCAGATTTCGATGAGCGCGTCCTGCGATTGTTTGGAATTCAGTTCCGCGCTGGCGACGAAGGTGTAACCGTAAAAGACAGGAGCGTGCAGAACCTGGATGGAGGGGTCGACGACATTATGTCTTGCAGCGGCGACGGAGACTTCGCGGCGAATGCGGGTGCGGATGGCTCGCAGATTCTCGCGGCTCGCGGCGCCGTAGTGATCGAGCAGGTTGAAGGCGACTTGCGTGTCGAAGACAGGCTGGCCGGTATTTTGAAAGGAGAGGAGCTGCGACGTCTGCGTTTCGAGCTCCTCGATTCCAGCGCGGCCGGCTTCTGAGACAGGGCGGAAGAAGATTATGGCCATGCGGGAAAGACCGACGGGGCTGAGGGCGTCGAGGAGTTTCGCGGCGGCGAGGCCGGGAGCAGAGGGAATCGCGTAAAGAGTTTTGCTGTTGTCGGCGTTCGCGCCAACACCATCAGTGCCGAGCCACACGGTTGCGCCCTGGACGCTGAGCGCCGCGCCGGACAAGTCGATCACCGTGGCGCCGGATTCGCGAGCGGCGAGCAGGTTGCGTTGGGTGAAGGCTTCCGAGCCGGTGAAGAAAACGACCTTGGCGCGCGAGAAGCTGCCTTCCTCGACGGGCTGGATGATGGCGGCTTCGCCCGCAGCTTCGGTGAGGGTGCCGACGGCGGTCTCTTCATCGAGGAGAGACAGGTCCCATCCAGCGAAGCGGCTTTCTTCGAGCAAGGATTTGAGTTCGGCGCCGAGGAGGGAAGATGCGCCGGGGATGACTATACGTTGGGAGTCCCGATGTACGGACATGAATCACGCAGTTCGTGAAGCGAGGCGGTGGCGGAGGACGCGAACGATTTGCAGAACAAGGCCGCCGGCGGTGTAGATGGACGCGAAGAGGGGCAAAACGATTTCGGAATATTTCCAGACGACGGCGACGAAGAGGCACAAGAGAACGATGGCGAGGGATGGCTGGCGACGGGTCCAGGGGACGTCCTTGAAGCTGTAGTAGCGGATGGTGCTGGTCATGAGGGCGCCGAGGGCGGCGGTGAGGAAGAGCCAGGCCATAGCCCAACGCTCGTCGTGCAGCGGCGTTTTGAATCCGTGCACGAAGGCGGCGATGACACCGGCGGCGGCGGGCGTGGGAAGGCCGACGAAAGATTTCGAGCCGCCGGGCGCCATGCCTTGTACGTTAAAGCGCGCAAGGCGCCAAGCGCAGCAGATCAAGAAGGCGAGGCAGCAAATCCAGCCGAGCTGGCTGAGCTGCTCAACGGCGAGCGTGTCTTGTCCGGGCAAGCTGCGCACGCCCCAAGCATAGGCCATGAGCGCAGGGGCAACTCCGAAGCTGACTACATCGGCGAGGGAGTCGAATTGTACGCCGAACTCGGAGGTGGTGCCGGTCATGCGGGCGACGCGGCCGTCGAGGGAATCGAACAGGATGGCGAAGCCGATGGCTTTGGCGGCGCGATCGAATTGATCGGGGCCCCCCATGAAGCAGGCGACCACGGCGTAGTAGCCGCAGAGCAGATTCGCCACGGTGAACATGCTGGGGAGAAGAAAAATGCCGCGGCGCAATTTTGTGCTGCGCAGCCGGCGTTCCTTGAAGGGAATTTCTTGCTGCTCGAATTCAGTCATCTTATGTCCGCTTCTCAGCCGGTGAGAGATTTTCTTCCGAGGAGACTTGCTTTTGCGCGCGAGGTTGCGTCGATTTTGGACGCGGCGGCCAGTACGCGACAACGCTGGAGCCGCCTTTGACGTGATCGCCGACCTTGATTAGCAGTTCGGAATCGCGCGGTAGCCAGAGGTCAGCGCGAGAGCCGAAGCGAACGAGGCCGATGCGTTCGCCGCGGGCGACGCGATCGCCGGTTTTTTTCCAGCAGACTACACGACGGGCAATGAGCCCGGCGATTTGCTTGAAGATGAATTCGCCAGAGTCGGTGGCGAGTGTAATCACGTTTTGCTCGTTGTCGGTGGAGGCGCACTCGCGCATGGCGGCGGAGAATTTGCCGGGGCAATACTTCATGTCGGTGATGACGCCGGCGGCGGGGGAGCGATTGACGTGCACGTTCCAGATGGCCAGGAAAATACTGATGCGCTTGCCGGGGCGGCCCGCGTTTTCTTCATCGGTCACGATGACGACGCGGCCGTCGGCGGGGGAAACGATGGCGCCGGAATCAGCAGGAATGACGCGGTCGGGATCGCGGAAGAAATAAAAGATGAAGGCCGCAAGGAGGACGAGGACCGTGCCGGCAATGGTCCAGCGGAAAAGAAGCGCGGCTGCGCCAAGGGCGAGAGGGGGCAGCCCGAAGTAGTAGCCTTCTTTGACCATCGCAGATTGACGATACCACAGCCACGGCGCTCGCGGCGCTTACCTAAGTCGCGGCACGTACTTGGACTAAACCTCCCGGTTTGATTTTCTTGAGTGCCTCTGCGCAAGCAGGGAAATGCGGAGTGAGATGGGCGAGGCGATTCGATGTCGCCAGGAGATCAGAACGGCGATCTTGCGTCCGGTTAAGTTTTGTAGCGGAGGTTTGTATCCAGCGTGACTAGAACATCGAATTCACCTTCGGCCAGATCCAAGAGCTCGCCGTTCCTTTTGCCGGACCACCCCGTTTCTTGGACAGTCCGGCATCTGTGGCCATGCGCGGCGAGAACGTGCTTTAAGGCGCTCGGCGCGCACTCGTCGATCAAAACTCTCATTTAAGCCGGGAGACGAGACTGGAACGGGCTTCTTCGATGGCCGCAATGGCGAGGTCTCTGCTGACGCTTGGATATTGTTCGAGGAATTGATCGAGGGTGTCGCCGCCTTCCAAATAGTCCGTCAAAATCTTGAATGGAACGCGAGTTCCTCGAAAAACCGGTTCGCCGCCGAGGATGTCCGGGTCTTTGACGATGACGCTCTGCATCTTGGACACCATAGATATCAGACCTTCTCGCCTGACACCGAAATGCTAATTTGACGATACCACAGCCGGTGCGCTCGCGGTGGGGCGCACAACTCCGTGTAGGGGCTGACCCGGCAAAATGCCGGCGCTGCGCAAGATGCAGCTTGCACGGGAGAAGGCGCTCTACTGCGTATGCGACCGCGCGCGGTGGATGCGGGCGGCAATGCGCTCCATTTCATCCTTGCAGTAGAGCTTCATTTTCTTGAGCTTGATTTCTTCTAACAGGTCTTCCGAATTCAGGTAGGGAGTTGCGGAGAGTTTTTGGAGTTCTGCTTCGTACTTGGAGTGTTGCTCGGCCAGACGCTGATACTCGGCGTCTGTTTCCAGGAGTATGTCCCGAGGGTACCGTTGCGCACTTGCCATTGGCCCTCCTTGCGATTTGTGTGTGGCTACTTCATGAACGCACGTTAACACAAAGCACGGCGAGGTCAAGGGGGAACGTCTGGTAATTTCGTCCTAGCCCGAAGCATCCGGGAGGTTCTTCCGCATGCAGACGGCGTCTTCGGCCGGGTGTTGGTAGTAAGACTTGCGGCAGCCGGAGGGGACGAAGCCGTGGTGGTCGTAAAGGGCGCGGGCTGGCAGGTTGGATTCGCGGAGTTCGAGGAAGACGCGGGTGATTGCGGAGCGGCGAAATTCGTCGAGGGCAGCCGCGAGTAGGGCGGAGGCGACGCCTTTGCGGCGGTGCTCGGGATGGACGGCGATATTGAGGATTTCCGCTTCGTCGGCGATTTGGCGCGCAGCCACGAACCCGATGAGTTCGGTATTTGCTTGGCAAACGAGGAAAACGCCGCCGGGCGGGTTGGCTAACTTGGCGTAGCTTTCGGGTGGCCACTGGGCGGCTTCGGTGGAGTCGCGCAGAATTTCCGAGATGGCCGGGGCGTCGGCTGCACGGAATGCGCGTATTTTCCACGCGACTGCGGCAGCAGGCTTGTGTTCAGGCGCCATGGCGGGATGGGGCCTTCCAGAAGATTTCAGCGTCGCTGCGGCGGATGTAATTGGCGGCGAGGGATAAGGCGTCGGTAAGGCGGTTTTGGCACGCGAGGCGATACCCGATCTGGCCGATGCGTGGGGCGAGAAACGGGGAAATCTCTTGTATGGTTTCGCTCAGAGTCATCCGGGAAGACCAGTTCGGCATTTGTGTCAAGCAGTTGGGATCCGTGGAGAGCCAGTCGATTTTTTCTGATCCGGCCTTCGCGGCGCCCCACTCCACGAACTTGTCAGGGGCGATGACCATTTCTTCGTCAACGCGCTCGAGCGATGCGGCTTGACGGCGGTACAACGCAGCGAAAATCTGGTTGCGACGAGCGTCAATGAAGGCAGCGACATAGGGAGAGGAGCCTGTGCTCTCGCCTGCGACGCCTTCAAGGCGTGAGACAGCGGCGATGGGGCGGCCGTAGACCTCGCTCCAAGCCTTCACAGTGGTAAGGCCTACGCGTACGCCAGTAAAGGAACCAGGGCCCGCGGCGACGGCGTAGAGCTCAATATCGCGTAGACCGAGCCCCGCCGTCGTTAGTATGCGGGTGATAGCGGGGAGGAGCCAAGAAGAGTAGTCCTCCGTCGCGGTGTGAGGCTCGGCGTGAAGAAGCGACTCATCGCGGAGAAGCGCAACACCGCCCCGAGCGTCGCAAGTGTCGAGGGCTAGAATGAGCACGAAGCGCATTCTACCGCAGATTTTCGCGGCGTGTCCCGTATCCTATTCTGCTGGTTGGATTTGCGGCGGTTGGGGGAGTCCGGAGGTTCGAGCGCGATGCTTCGGAAAATTGGACGGGGCGAAGAGCAATTCTGGTGCCAAAATGGTATGTGCAAATCTCTAAGCTTATGATTCCAGGGGATATATCTTGACGCATGGAACACAAACGCTTACAGTGATTGGTGTATGCCTAGGGGGGCAACCGAAGCTATGGATTACAAAATCGGCGACAAGGTTGTATATCCGAATCACGGCGTAGGTTTGGTGGAGCAGATCAGCTACGGCGTTTTGAACGGACGTACCGAGCGGTACTACATGATTCGCATCGTTTCGAGCGGGTTGCGAGTGATGGTACCGCAGTCAAACGCAGAAGCGGTTGGGCTGCGAGCCGTAATTCGTTCTAACGATGCGGTTAAGGTGCTGGGTTTTCTGGAGAAGGGCAAGTTGAATTCGCATCACGATTGGAAACACCGCTTCAAAGAAAATTCCGAGCGTATGCGCACCGGTTCCCTCCTGGAAGTCGCCGTAGTCCTCAAGAGTTTGGTTTCCCTCAGTAGGAGCAAGCCGCTTTCCTTCCGCGAAAAGAAAATGCTCGAGCGAGCCAAGTATTTGCTGGTGAGCGAGATGGCCACCGCGCGGAATACTACTTCGGAGAGCGCGGAGACGTTGGTTGTGAAGTCGCTGGCGAAAGCGAAGCTGCAGTTTCCGTTGATGACTGAAAAATTTGAGTAGATTTTGAGTTTGGGACTTTTGCGGCGGGTGCCTCCGGGCGGCCCGCCGTTTTTGTTTTTGCGAGAGGAAAAAGAAAGAATTAACACAGAGTTCACAGAGGAAGAGCACAGAGTTCACGGAGAAGACGGAATTTAGAGGGGGAGCGGCGTGAGGGTCACGCCGGCCTGACGCAGAGTCTTGGCGACGATCGCGGCAATTTCCGGGGCGCCTGGAGTGTCGCCGTGGATGCAGACGGTCTGCGCACTCACTGGGACTTTGCTCCCGTCGCACGCAACGACGGAGCCCTGCTCGACGATGCGCAGAGCCTGGCGGCCGGCTTCCGCAGGGTCGCGAATCAAAGCGTCGGGATGTTTTCGCGAGCGCAATGTTCCGTCCGGCTCGTAGCGGCGGTCAGCGAACGCTTCGGCAGCGACGGGGAAGCCGGCTTCGCGAAAGACGTCCAGCATCGGCGAACCTGCCAAGCCCACGAGCACGACGGCGCGTCCCCAGCGCGCGACTCCTTTCGCAATGGCCTCCGCGAGCTGACGATTGTGCACCGCTTGATTGTAAAGGGCTCCGTGCGGCTTGACGTGCGTCAGCCGGACGCCGCCGCGGGCGGCAACCTCCGCAAGAGCTCGGACTTGTTCGTAGATGGAATCGGCTACCGCTTCCGGCGAGAGGTTTAGCTCCAGGCGGCCGAAATTTGCGCGATCGGGATAGCCGGGATGCGCGCCGATGGCCAGCTTCCAGCGAAGCGCCTGCTCAATCGTTGTCGTCATGGTTTGCTCGTCGCCGGCATGGCCGCCGCAGGCGACGTTGACCGAAGTAAACGAGGGCATCAGCGCTTCCTGGGTGCCATCAGCAATGGCCTCCGGCAGCTCGCCCATGTCGCAATTGAGGTCGATGCGGATCATCCCAGAATCAGATCCTCCGATGTCAGTAATTTCTCCTGCTCCACGAACAGGGAGCGCGCTGTTTCCCACTCGACCTGTTCAAATCGAATTTCATCGCGCGGGCGAAGCTGTCCAAGGCTGTGCAGGTCAGCGGAAATCACGTTGGCAATTTTCGCATAGCCGCCGGTGGTCTGCTGCTCAACAAAGAGGATGATGGGCAGGCCTGCGGCGGTGATCTGAACCGCGCCAATCGAAACGCCTTCGGTGATCATCTCGCCGGCGGATCCTTGCGCCATGGGTGGACCTTCAAGGCGAAGGCCCATGCGGTTGGAGTCTTCCGCAATGCGATAGGTGCTTTCGTAGAACAGTTGCTGCGAGGGCGCTGGAAAGCAATCGCTCTGAGGGCCGGGAGTGACACGCAACACCCTGCGAGGAGACAGGCGCTGCAATGCCTGACTCGCGAGTACCCTTTTGCGAAACGAGGAGGTTGCCGGGCCGATGCGCAACACATCTCCTTTGCGCAACGCCCTGCCTTCATGGCCGCCGAGGCCGCTCAGGAGGTGCGTCGAGGCGCCGCCGAGGAAGGGCTTTACGACGATTCCGCCGTTAACGCACAAATAACAGCGCGCACCGGAGCGCGTCGCTCCCACGCGAAGTGTTTGACCCGGCCTCGCTTCCACGGACGTCCAGAGGTCAATTGGTGCGGCGTCGAGCGTTGCGCCGAAGTCGGAGCCGGTTAGAGCGATGATGGTGCCTTGCGGAAGCAGAAATGTGCCGCCGAGCAGCGTCATTTCCAGCGCCGCTTCGCCTTCTGCGTTGCCCAGCAACCGATTCCCCAGGCGAATCGAAACCGGATCGGCTGCCCCGGAAGGTGACACACCCATGGGGCCGAATCCTTCTCGCCCGAGATCCTGAACGGTGGTTAGGAGGCCCGGCGCTTGCACCTGAATGACGCTCATGCATGCTCCAGCGCCGCGAATTGCTCGGCTGAAATCGGGGTAAATCGCACGCGATCTCCAATCGACAAGAGGCTCAAGGCGTCGCGGTCGGAGCGGAACATCGCGATGGGAGTGCGTCCCAGCAATCTCCAACCGCCCGGCGTCGCGACGGGGTACACCCCAGTTTGACTCCCAGCGATGCCGACGCTGCCGGGCGGCACCCTGCGCCGCGGCGTGGCCAAGCGCGGAGTCACCAACGCTTCCGGCAATTCCCCGAGATACGCGAATCCAGGGACGAACCCTAGAAAATACACAAGGTACGTAGTCGAGGAATGCAGCTCGATCACTTGAGCGGGTGTCACTCCGTGCATTGCGCTTACATCATTCAGGTCGGGACCGTGTTCTCCGCCGTAGCACACGGGGATTTCCACCTGGCGCGGCTCCGGGAGAGTCACCTCCTCCAGCCTCCCGAGATACCGCTTCAGAATCTCTTCGAGTTTTTCGTGCCGCCACTTAAGTGCGTCGAACTTGACCAAAATGGAGCAATATGCGGGATTAAGGTTGCGGACGCCTGCAATCGGCTCCAACTCAAGCAGCCGTAGCAGTCTTCTGACGTGTTCGTGAGCTTCCAGCGTGATTTGTTGGCCGAAGTAGATTAGTAGCGATTGATCGCTCGCGCGTTGGAATCGCGCACGGTCGGCTGCGGACATGAGCATGCGGGGAGAGTATACCGCCACCCAGGCTGGGCGAACGTCGCCCCATTTATGCTAAATCTTGTCCCAGGAAGTTGACACAGAACCCCCGCCTTCTTGGGGGAAGAGAGGCGGGGCGTCGGTCGCGTCAGTGTTCGTTTATTTTTGCTGTTTGAAGGAAAGCGGAAACTCGAGAGTCTGATTTTCGATAGGGATGCGGAGCATTAATTGTTGGGGGCTCTTGCCGCGGTCGAACCAGACGGCACCGGCGACTTTGTCGTTGGGCTCGATGGTACCGGGTTTGAGTGCCAAGGCCAGGATTTGCTGAGCTGTGTTGTTAAGAGTCTGTTTGCCTTCTTTGCGCACGGCATTTTCTTCCGCGTATTGATGCTGAATGATGTAGTTAGGAGCGGAAACGGACGGCGCGAAAGAGGATTTGTAGCCAACGTTGGTGGCGCTGACCGATTGGGCTGGCGAGATCGTACGCGCCGACGCGCTCGCAGGCTCCGCGATAGCCTCCGTCCACAGAACCTGATGGGTCACGTTCTTAGCTAACTGCGCGGGATCTTGATAGAAGAGCGGCTTTCCATGGACACTCACGTCGTCAAGGATGAACTGTGACGGCTCGATGTGGAGCGGTTGCGAGCTACTGTTGGCGATGGCCACGTTGGCGCGCAGCTTCCATCCGGTGTCGTGCAGAGAGACTTGCACCGTGACGCCGCTGACCGTGAGCGATTCGACGAGGATTCCGTTGCTCATAAAATGGTCGCAGCCGGCGGCGCCCTGCTGCCAGCGAGCTACGCCATTTTCAATCTTTGCAGGTTCCACGCTGGGAGGGCGTTTGGGCGCGGGAATTTTTTTGAGGTAGATTGCAGCGACGTACCCTACTTTGCCGTCGGCGGTCTTTATTTTGACCGTATAGCCTTCGTCATTGGCGAGCACGGTGACTTCCTCGCCGCACTTGAGCGTGGCGATGATCTGCAAGGGCAGCGACTGCTCGGCGTCGGAGGTCATGGGCACGCCGCGTATGCCGGGGCAGTTGATCTTCCAGTTGGAAGCAGCCGGAACAGCAGTCGCCGCGGGCGACGTGTCGGTCTGCGCCCGCGATGCGGGAACCAAGGATGAAGCGATGATGCTCAGCAAAGCAAAATTTGTTGTGATTGATTTGCGCACTGAAGCCCCCCTCCGGGTTCAGCTGGAAAACCCTGCTGCGGCTTTACCGGCATCGTCCGCCCCGTGCGTTTATGTGTCCATAGAGCGCGCGTACAGGTCTTTGTGGTTTGTCGGACAGCCGTCCGCAAGTAGGCGCGCCGGGATCCTTGCTTGAGGGGTGTGATTGTTTCTTGTAGGCTCAAGCGGCGAGGCGATTCCATGAATGAGTTCAGCAGAATAGTGAAAGCCACAATTCTGGCGATGTCACTTGCGGCGGCAGCGGCCAATGCGCAGGCGCCGGGGAATGCTCCGGGCAGCGCTAGCGCGGATTGCGCCGATCTGCCGTCGCTAGCCGCGAAGCTGGAAAGAACGGACAAGATTTTGCACGATTGGCCGAACCTCGCGCGCTACGCAGAAGCCAACGCGGCTGTCCCGGCACCCACGAAGTTCGACCTGCGCGTCGTGTTTATGGGCGACTCGATTACGGATGCCTGGGTCAGCCCCGAGTACGGCGGCTTTTTCCCGCGGAAGCCGTATATCGACCGCGGAATCAGCGGCCAGACCACGCCTCAGATGCTGATTCGGTTTCGTCCGGATGTGATTGACCTGCATCCGAAGGTTGTGGTGATTTTGGCGGGCACGAACGATATCGCGGGGAACACCGGACCGATGACGCTGGGCCAAATCGAGGGAAACCTGGCATCCATGGCCCAACTCGCGAAGGCGAGCAAGATTCGTGTGGTTCTCGCGTCCGTGCTGCCGGTGAGCAACTACGGGCACGACCGCCAAGGCAGTCCCCTCGATATGCGCATCAACCGGCCGCCAGAGAAAATTCTGGAGCTGAATGCGTGGATCAAGAAATACGCCGCGGAGAACAGGCACACGTACCTTGACTATTTTTCAGCGCTGGTCGACCCGCAAGGGATGTTGCAAAAGGATTTGAGCCAGGACGGACTTCATCCTAATGGAAAGGGTTATGCGGTAATGTCGCCACTCGCGGAACAAGCGATTCGCACCGCGCTGAAGAAATGGCGCTGAGCTGTGTGGGCCGGGTAAGTTGCTACGTCAACCGTATCGCCAACAGATATCGCGTTAGCGAGACACTTCCAGGCGTTTCTCCAGGCTCTCGAGCGTACTTCTAGTTTTTCCGTACTCCACGAAGTCCTTCACCAAACTGGAGAGCTGTCTCGCCGCCTCCGCGTTCGACTTTAAATACTGTTGGTACTCTGGATCCTGCAGATGCTTGGGATTGCGGTTGAGGTGTTCAATCGCGGCAGTGGTGTTCGAAGCAAGCTTTTGCGCAACGGGAATAATGCGGTCAATGGCCTCCTGCTGCCAGGGAGAAGCGCTGCTGCGCATGTTTTGCAGCTTCTGGATAGTCTCGCCAATCTTGTTGATGCGTTCTTTGATGGCTTCCAATTCTGCCGCGTGACTCTCCCAAGACACGTTGGACCGAGAGAACGACTCGAGTTCGTCGGAATCACGCTGCAGGTCGGCGGCCTGCATCTTGATATCCTCTAGGAGTTTGGACACCTCGCGGTTGTCTTCGGGAGACCCCGCGGCTTTGGTTTGCAGGCAAGCTGAAAACAGTGCAGCTAACAGAAAGGCCAAGGAGAACGAGCAACTAGCAAGAACTTGAACTCTGTATTTCATTCCTGACTCCCTTCGATTTTTCTGGTCACCGGTGAAACGGCGCCCGAACATATCCGGCAGGACACAGATCAAGTTGCATACAGGACGCCCTGGGCCGCTGGCTGTGCACGCGATTCTCCAAAGGCGTAAAACATGGCGCGTCGCGCCAGGCGCACGAAAGTAAGTCAGTTAACGACCGAATGCATCTGCGGAGGCTATCGACCTGCGACAGCGACGCCCATTGCTGTCGGCCGGTTGACACATGTTCGACACATTTAACGCCTTGCAGTCAGTTCGTTAACATCAAGATCGCCGTCTACCTTGACCCTGAAACACGGGTGCGTTAGGGTGTAAGAAGTTTCTCCGTGAGTTGGCTGCGCTAGCTGAGTGCAGGAAAGCGGTCAACGGACAGCAGGAGGAATCCGCCATCGGCCACCCGGTTTCTGTAGAAGCAAAGCCCGCCACTTGGATGCGACGTACCGTTCACATTTCCGGACAAATCGAACCTTTATTCGGCACTCTCGATGAGAACGTGCGCCTGCTGGAGGATGCGCTGCAGGTGCGCACGCATTTGAACGACACGCGGCTGACGATTGAAGGCAAGCAGGACAATGTCGACCAAGCCGTGAAAATCATCGAGGAATACAACCACCTGACGCGGCACGGGCGCGTGCTCTCGAGCGCGGAAGTGAAGTCGCTGATGCGCGTAGCCACCGAGGAGCCGCACGAATCGCCGCGGGGAATGTTTGAGCATCCGCGCGCGCGTTCATTCGGCAAAAAAGTGGTTACACCGAAAAACGCCAGCCAGCGGCGCTACATGGAGGAAATTGAAAAGCACGACATGATGTTCGCCGTCGGGCCGGGCGGCACCGGTAAGACGTACATCGCCGTGGCCATGGCGGTGAGCGCGCTGCTGACCAAGCAGGTCAACCGCATCATTTTGGCGCGGCCGGCGGTGGAGGCGGGAGAACGGCTGGGCTTTTTGCCGGGCACTTTGCAACAAAAGATTGATCCGTACATGCGGCCGCTGTATGACGCGCTCTACGACATGCTGGATGCGGACAAACTGGATCGTTTTCTGGAAAAGGGCATCATCGAGGTGGCCCCGCTGGCGTTCATGCGCGGACGCACGTTGAACGATTCATTCGTGATTCTGGACGAAGCGCAAAACACTACGAGTGAACAAATGAAAATGTTTTTGACGCGGCTGGGCTTCAACTCCAAGGCGGTGGTGACCGGCGACGTCACGCAGATTGATTTGCCCGCCGGGAAGAAGTCGGGGCTGGTGGAGGCGCTGGAAGTCTGCGGGAAGATCGACGGCATCGGCGTGGCGCAGTTCACGGAAAAAGACGTGGTGCGGCACAACTTGGTGCAGCAGATTATCCGCGCGTATGAAGAGTATGATGGCTCGCAGCCGCAACGCACCGGCGGGAACGGAAAGCCGGAGCCGCGCGCCGAACCCGGAAAAGAGCAGGCCAAAGAATCTCTGCGAGGATGATCCTGAACCGCCAGCGGGCCGTGCGCGTGGCACGGCGGCCACTTGAGCTATTCCTGGCTCGTGTGCGGCGGGAACTGGGAATCGGAGAAGCGGACATCACCATTTGCCTCGTCAGCGACGAGGAGATCGCGCGGATGAATCAGGCCTTTCGCAGAAAGAAAGGGACAACTGACGTGCTGTCGTTTCCCGCGATTCATCGCCGCGTGCCCGTTTCGTTATCGCAGCGCCGCAAGCCCGCCAGCGGCCACCGCTCGAAAGCGGAAGTATTTCTCGGGGACATAGCCATCTCGCCTTCCACGGCCCGCCGCTATGCCAAGAAATTTGGCCGCACGTTGCCGAGTGAGCTGCAGGTCCTGATTCTGCACGGCGTGCTTCATCTACTCGGTTACGATCACGAAGCCGACCGCGGGGAAATGGATCGCGTCGAAGGGCGATTGCGGCGGAGGCTGGGACTCACGTGAAGCTCTTTTTCTGGGCCTACACGATTGCCACGCTGCTGTTGGCGCTGGGCCTCCCGATATTTTCATACCTGACGCTGATCTATCGCGAACTCGGGCGCATGACCACTGGGCGCATTCACGAACATCTGGAAATCTTCGAAGCGGAAATCGAGCCGAAGCTCAAGATCAACCGGCGCAGCGGGGGGCGCACGTTTCGCATCCTCGGGCACTTCTGGCTGGCGTTTCTCGTATTGGAGACGACGCGCGGGGTGGTGTATTTCGTTCCTGGCACTTGGGAATCGTTTCTGGAGTTCATTGTTTTCCTGACGCTGGAAGTCGTGATCTTGATGCATTTTATCCCGGACATGCTGTTGTACCGCACGACCGGACGATGGCTGCTGCCTTTATTGCCGCTGATTCGCGCGGCGATGTGGCTGGTCTGGCCGGTGCGGGTTTTCCTGGAAGGCGCGGAGTCGCTGGCGAGAATTGCCGAGCACGAGCCGGAACGCACCGAGGAGCAACGCACGGAAGAAGGCATCGAGGCGCTGGTCGAAGCTGCGGAAGAGGAAGGAATCATCGAACGGGAGCAGGGCGATTTGATCGAGCAAGTCGTGGAATTCAGCGACAAGCGCGTGCGCGAAGTAATGACGCCACGCCCGGACATCGTGGCCATAGCGGCGGACGCCACGCTGGAAGAATTGCACGCGAAAGTAGTAGAGACGCGATTCGCGCGGTTGCCGGTTTATGAGAAGTCGCTGGACGATATTTTCGGCGTGGCCTACGCGCAGGATTTATTGCACATCGCCGACCACGACTTGCCCAAGCGAAAAGTGCGCGAGCTGGCGCGCCCGGTGATGTTTATTCCGGAGACGAAGGCTGGCTCGGAGCTCCTCCGCGAGATGCGGCAGAAGAATCATGCCATGGCCATCGTGATCGACGAGCACGGGCTGGTGGCAGGGCTCGCCACCGTGGAGGATCTCGTCGAGGAAATTGTCGGCGAGAGCGGACGCGACGACAGACAGCCCGCGCCGGACGTGGTGCGCGAGCCCGACGGCGGGTTGGTCATGCGCGGAAGCATGTCCATCGACGACGTGGAAGATCTGCTTGGCGTGCATTTTGGAGACAAGACGGATGAAGCGGTGACCACCGTTGCGGGTTTGCTGAGTCATGTGTCGGGAAAAGTTCCCGCGCCAGGCGACAAGGTGGACATTGCGGGCTATCGGTTTGAAATACTGGAAGCGAACCAACGAAAGGTTCTGCGGCTGCGCATCCGAAAACGCCCCGCCGCTACGGTCTCAGCGAAGTAGATTCGCGATTCACTCCACGCTTTCCCCCGTTTTTTCTTCGTCTTGATCGCCTTGCGCTGTGCTCAGACCCTCGAGCTGAAAGTGCCAATCCAGTTCGCGGACGCGCTGGGGATTATCGCGCCAATCCGGCGCGACCTTGACGAACAAGCCCAGAAAGACCTTCGCGTCCAGAAGGGATTCCAGCTCCTTACGAGCTTCCGTGCCGATTTTTTTTAGCATCGCGCCCTTGTGCCCAATGAGGATTTTCTTCTGCGTGTCGCGCTCGACGTTCAGTGTCGCTTCGATACGCAATAGCCTTGGAGTCTCCTCGAACTTGTCCACGAAGACGGCCAGCGCGTAGGGCAGTTCGTGGTGCAAGGCTCGGATGGCCTTCTCGCGAATGATTTCGGCAGCGAGAAATCGCTCGGGCTGATCAGTGACCTGGTCTTCCGGAAAATACGGCTGGCTCTCGGGCAGATGGCGGAAGACTTCGTCCAGCAGGTCGTCGCAGCCGGTTCCCTTGATCGCGGAGAGCGGAACGATGGCGGCAAATTCGAATTCCTTGCTGAAACGGTCGATCAGAGGCAAGAGCTGTGGTTTCGGAACGGCGTCGACTTTATTCAAAACAAGGATCGTTTTTCCGCGGAAGCGCTGGGCTTTCTCGATCAGCATCGAGTCGGTTTGCGGCGAGACGCGGCTGGCATCCACGATAAGGAGAAGGACGTCGATGCCCTCGACGGCGGCGGCGATCTCATGCATCATCTGCCTGCCGAGCGCGGAATCGGCGTCGTGCAGTCCGGGCGTATCGATAAACACAATCTGGCCGCGCTTTTGCGTGACGATGCCTTGAATGCGATTTCGCGTGGTTTGCGGCTTCGACGTAACAATCGCGATTTTTTGACCGACAAGCCGGTTGAGCAGCGTGGATTTTCCCGCGTTGGGGCGGCCGACAATAGCGACAAAGCCAGCGCGAAAGCTGCCTTTCGTCGGTTCGATTTTTTCGTTTTCCGGAGTCACGGTTGGAGGAGTCACACTAATCTGGCGCAGCGATGCCGAGGGATTTCATTTTGCGGTAGAGGTGGCTGCGTTCGAGGCCCAGAGCCGTAGCGGTCTGCGTCATGTTCCAGCGGTTTTCCTGTAGTTTGCGCAAAATAAATTCCCGCTCATAGGCGCTGCGCGCTTCGTGCAGTGTGGAATACGGGTGCTGGGGACTTTCCGCCACCCCACGAAAGATCTCAGGGGGTAGATGGTGCGGCTCGATGCGCGCTTGCGGGCAAACGATGACTAGGCGCTCGACGAGGTTGCGAAGCTCGCGGATGTTTCCCGGCCACGGGTGCCGCAGCAAAATCTCCATAGCGGTATCGCTAAGCTCGCGCGTTCTCTTCCCATACGCCGCGCTGAACTCGTTCAGGAAATACTTCGCCAGGATGGGGATGTCCTCTTTGCGGTCGCGCAGCGGCGGTACGAAGAAGGGAATTACGTTGAGCCGGTAGAAGAGATCCTGGCGGAAGGCGCCGCGCGCAATCTCTTGTTCGAGGTTCTTGTTTGTGGCCGCGAGAACGCGAACATCCACGCTCAGAGTCTGGCTGGAGCCGACCGGTTCGAAGCGCTGCTCTTCCAACACGCGCAGCACTTTCGATTGCGTGCGCAAGCTCATGTCGCCGACCTCGTCAAGGAAGAGAGTGCCGCCGTCGGCTTTCTTGAATTTGCCAATCTTGTCTTCAGCGGCACCCGTAAAGCTGCCTTTCACGTGCCCGAAAAGCTCGGATTCGATCAACTCCTCAGGGATAGCCGCGCAGTTCACTTCGACAAACAGGCCTTTGCTGCGCAGGCTGGCGGCGTGCAAGGCGCGCGCGACCAGCTCCTTGCCCGTGCCGCTCTCGCCATAGATCAGCACGCGACCGTTGGTCGGCGCCGTGACCGCAATTTGCTGCCGCAAGGCCTTCATCGGCACGCTTTCGCCGATGACCTGATAGCGATGGCCCAACTCGGTGCGCAGAAGCTGATTCTCTTCCTGCAAGCGCCGCTGCTGAATGGCGTTGCGGACGAGCACAATAATCTTTTCAAGCGAGAGTGGCTTCTCGATGAAGTCAAAAGCACCAAGTTTTGTGGCGCGCACCGCGGTTTCGATGGTGCCGTGACCGGAGATCATGATGACGGCGGGAGGGCGCTGCGAGGCTTGCAAGCGGCTGAGTGCCTCCAGGCCGTCCATGCCGGGCAGCCACACATCGAGCAGAATCACTTCAACATCGCCGGTGGAGGCGCGTTCCAGCGCTTCCTCTGCGGAGGCCACGGATTCGACGTGATAGCCCTCGTCTTGCAGAATCGACGACAGTGATTCACGGATGCCAGGTTCGTCATCGACGACCAGAAGATGGGGTCGCGTGGTCATGTGGAGGTTTCCACTCCGGCACGTTCGGCCGCAGCCGGCGCCGGTTCAGCGATGGGCAACTCGATCACAAAGCGCGAGCCGGCAGGGAAGTTATCTTCGACGTGAATGCTGCCGCCATGCTCGGCAACGATGCGCGCGGCGATGGCCAGGCCTAAGCCCGTTCCGCGACCTTTAGTCGAAAACTGAGGCAGGAAAAGCTTGTCTTTGTCCTCAGGGGAGATGCCGTGCCCCGTGTCCTGCACGCAGATCTCGACGGTTTCGGAGTCGTCATGCGCGCGAGTGATGACGGTTATCTCGCGCAGCGAACAGGTTTCCAGGGCCTCCGCGGCATTGTCGATCAGATTAACGACGACGCTGCGCAGCAGCCCGCCGTCGGCGCGCACCGTAGGCAGATTTTCCGCCAGCGACGTTTTTAAGGTGATGCCGTCGAGGCGGCCGGAAAAAACTTCAACCGCTTCGTTCACGATGGTGTTGGCGCCGGTGAGAGTCAGCTTCGCGGCAGGGAAACGCACAAATTGTGAGAACTCATTAACCAATGCGGCCAGCGTGGAGACTTCGCGCTCGATCAACCGGGAGCATTCCTGTACGAGGTGGGTGAGCTCGGGATCGCGCGCCGGCGAAGCCGGCTCCGAAGTGTTGCGGCGATCCAGAAAGCGCGCGAGGCGTTGGGAAGAAAGCTGAATCGGCGTGAGCGGATTCTTGATTTCGTGAGCGATGCGCCGAGCCACTTCCTGCCACGCGGCGGATTTTTGCGCGTGCAGCATTTCGGTCAGGTCATCGAGCACGAGCACGAATCCCGTATTGGCGCGGCGCGGGCCGAGCGAACTGACTGTAACGGCGGCGTGCAGGACGCGCCCGCCAACAACCGTTTCAATTTCACGCGAAACCACGCCCATGCGCAGCGACCGGCGCATGAGATATTGCACCGTCCGCGCAGCTTCCGTTCCAAGAAGTTCCTCCAGCGAATGCGTATCTCGAGCAGCGGTAGTGAACATGCGCCCTACAGCGGTATTCCCGCGCAAAATGGCGCCGTCGGCATCGAGAGAAATCACGCCAGTGGGAATATTTTCCAGCACGGTTTCCATCAACTGCCGCCGCCGCTCCAATTCCTGCACCGCCTGTTGGAGGTTGCGCGTAAACTGGTCAATCTGTGAGCGGTTGTCGCGCAACTGCGTCGTCATGGCGTTGAACGAGCGCACCAGCACGCCAAGTTCGTCTTGCGCCTGCTCGGGAACTTGATAGTCAAAATTGCCCGCGGAAACTTCGCGCGTTCCTTCGGCAAGTGCCTGAATCGGCACGGTCACCTGCTTGGCAAGGAAAAGCGCCAACCACATCACGGAAAAGAGCAAGAGGACGGTGAAGAAAGCGAGAATCAGCAACATCTGGCGTTTCAGCGCGCGCAAATTCTGCTTCTCGGTTTCGTACTCTCGTGTTTGTGTCTGGATCAGAGTGAATCGCTTCAAAAAATCGGGGCTCGTGCGATAACCAGCGGCAACGTACCCCGAGGTCTTTCCGGTCTCAACAGTAGAAATGCGGGCGACCAAATAGGTTTTGCCTTGTGCTTGCCATACCTCGACGCCGCTGGGAAGCGTGCGCAGAGGACTGCCGAGCACACCCAGGTGCTGGCAGATGGCGCCGCCGCGGTCTTCGGGTTGATCGTCGCAGACGACGCCGCCGCGCACCGGGTTGCCGTCTTTATCGAGGAGCCAAATAGCGTCGAGCCCGGAGGCAAAGGCATGTTGCAGCAGTTCGCCGGTAGGCAGTGATAAGTTTTTCTGCGCCTGCCGCGCCAGGGTGCGAAGGCGCGGCAGGGTGGTAGTGCGCCCAAAATCATTCAGCAGGCTTTGCGTCTGCTCGGAGGCGATTTCAAGAGGGCGGGGGAACCAGCGGCCCAGCGTCCGGTTGAGCAGCGAATAGCTGACCAAAAACATGAACAGCACCGGCAGCAGGGACAAGGCCATGGCGCCCACGACCATCTTGGTTTTGAAGCGTGCGCCAAGTTGCTCCTTGCTGCTCTCTGCCCAAAGGCGCAGCACCGTGCGCATGAGAATCATGAAAAACACGAGAAATGCTGCGGTGATAAAGCTGGAAACCGCGTATAGAGGCAATAGTTGGCGCCAATTTCCCGGTTCGAAGGGTACGTCCAACGAGCCAAACGTAAACACCGCCGCGAGCAGCAGCGTGAGAAGCGCGGCGCCGATACCCAAGGTCCAGCGCTGTTTTGGCTCAAGGGAACTCATAAAGAAGCCTGAATCGCCTGCGGCAGAAAAGAATGCAGCGGACACTCATTGCAACGAGGATTGCGTGTGCGGCAATACTCCTTGCCGGTGCGAACAATCAGGGCGTGGAATTCATTATACAGCGGCACGTCGCCAGCAAGGCTGCGTTCAAAGAGCTGGCGGATTTCTTCGTACGTCTGCGTCGGCGTGGCGAGCTGATGGCGCTCCAGCAGACGCCGGGTATAGGCATCGACCACGAATACAGGGTGCTTGCCTGCATACAGCAGGATGGAGTCCGCTGTTTCCGGGCCAATGCCATGGACGGAGAGAAGCTTTTCGCGCAGCGCCGCCGTTGGAGTGCGGAACATCTTTGTCAGCGAACCGCCGTACTCAGATCGTAGAAAGCGGACGAAGCATTTCAGTTTTTTGGCTTTCTGGCGGAAGTAGCCCGACGAGCGAACAAGCCGGGCGAGCCGCGCCAAGGAAACCGTTTCAATGGCACGAGGCGTCAGGAGTTTTTCCTGGCGGAGATTCCGGATGGCAATTTCGACGTTGGTCCAGGAAGTGTTTTGCGTAAGGATGGCGCCGACGATGACCTCGAAAGCGGTGCGGCCTGGCCACCAATGTTGCCGCCCGTGAGCAGCGAAGAGAGCATCGTAATATGTGCGAATGGTGTTCGGCGATGCGAGCGGTGCCATGCGCGCCGAAGGATTTCCCGCACGCTCGATTTGCGAGGGAATAGACATCTTCTTGGCAAGATAGCGGCGGCTGCTAAGCAAGTCAACCAATCAGCGCGCGCTGCCAGATTTATGCCGAACGTGCGCCCGTACTTGGCTATTCGGAAACCTGACCCGGAGGACAGGTATTAGCCATTTCAGAACGGACTAACAATTTCTGTCAGCCTGCGACGCCTGCTTTTGCTAAGGTGGGCGATGGTTGCTGTTCAGTTGGGAGCGCGCGGATGTCCGTCCGGCTCGGCGAAATTTTGCTCAAAGAAAGCCTGATTACTCAGGAGCAGCTCCAGAAGGCGCTGGAATTCCAACGCACCAATGGAGGCAAGCTGGGAAGCTGCCTGACCAAAATGGGCTTCATTACGGACGACGACATTACGGGAGTCTTATCCCGCCAGTACGGCGTTCCTTCCATCAATCTCAAGTTTTACGAAATCGACCCCAACGTCATCAAGCTGATCCCGCAGGATACAGCCCTGCGCTACCAGGTGATACCGCTTTCGCGCGTCGGCTCGGTCCTGACCATCGCGATGACGGACCCCACCAACGTCTTCGCCATGGACGACATCAAGTTCATGACCGGCTTCAACGTGGAGCCGGTCGTCGCGTCCGAATCCGCGATCGGTGAAGCAATCACACGTTTTTACGGCGGGTCCGACGCCGATTCCGAAGAGCTCAGCAAGATGATGAAGGACCTCGTCGACGACGAGGAGCTGGAGTTGGCCGCGGAAGAAGCGGAGCTGGACGCGGCGTCGCTGGAGAAAGCGGCCGAAGAAGCGCCGATCATCAAGCTCGTGAACCTGATATTGACCGATTCCGTAAAGCGAGGCGCAAGCGACATTCACCTTGAGCCCTACGAAAATGAAATGCGCGTGCGCTTCCGCGTGGATGGTGTCCTGCAAACGGTGATGAGCCCGCCGCTGCGCTTGAAAGACGCGATGACCAGCCGCATAAAGATCATGGCCAAACTGGACATCGCCGAAAAGCGCTTGCCGCAGGACGGCCGCATCATGATCAAGTACCGTGCGGACGGCAAGAAGAAGGAGCTCGACTTCCGCGTTTCCTCGGTGCCGACACTGTACGGCGAAAAGATTGTGATGCGGTTGCTCGACAAAGAGAACCTCCGGCTCGACATGACCAAACTGGGTTTCGAGCCGGAATCGCTCAAGAAATTCGAACGCAATATTTTGAAGCCCTACGGCATGGTGCTCGTCACGGGTCCGACCGGTTCGGGAAAAACGAACACCTTGTATTCCTCGGTCTCGCGGCTGAACACCGTGGACACCAACATCATGACCGCTGAAGACCCCGTCGAATTCCAGTTGAGTGGAATCAACCAGGTGCAGATGAAAGAGCAGATCGGCTTGAACTTCGCGGCCGCCCTGCGCGCGTTCTTGCGGCAAGACCCCAACATTATTCTGGTTGGCGAAATCCGCGACTTTGAGACGGCGGAAATCGCGGTCAAGGCCGCGCTCACTGGGCATTTGGTGCTCTCCACACTGCACACCAACGACGCGCCTTCCACCATCAGCCGCTTGATGAACATGGGTATCGAGCCATTCCTCGTCGCCACCTCGGTAAATCTGATTTGCGCGCAGCGCCTGGTGCGCCGTATCTGCTCCAATTGCAAGGAAGAGCTGGACGTGCCGGAGCAGGCCCTGGTGGACGCCGGCTATTCACCGGAAGAAGCCAAGAAGACCAAGATCTATCACGGCAAAGGCTGTTCCACCTGCGGTAAGGGCGGATACAAGGGCCGCACCGGCTTGTACGAGGTGATGGAAATTAATGACGAACTGCGCGAATTGATCCTGGTCGGCGCGTCGGCGCTGGAATTGAAAAAGAAAGCCATCGAGCAGGGAATGATCACGTTGCGGCGCAGCGGCTTGATCAAGGTCGCCTTGGGGCAGACCACCATGGAAGAGGTACTGCGCGAAACGGTTCTGTAGAAAAGGTGCGAGATGCCTGGAATTACACTGAGTGAATTGCTGAAGAAAATGATCGAGATGGGCGGCAGCGATCTGCATATCACGACCAATAGCGCCCCACGCGTACGCGTGCACGGCAAGCTGCGCCCGCTAGACATGCCCCCGCTTACCGCCTCGGACACCAAGTCGCTGGCGTACAGCGTACTGACCGACGCGCAAAAGCACCGCTTTGAGGAGAACCTCGAGCTGGACTTTTCCTTCGGCTTGAAAAATCTAGCGCGCTTCCGCGGTAACGTTTTTAATCAGCGCGGCGCGGTCGGAGCTGTTTTCCGCACCATTCCGTGGGAAATCAAAGGCTTCGATGCTCTTGGCTTGCCCACCGTGATAAAGGGGCTCTGCGACAAGCCGCGCGGATTGGTGCTCGTTACTGGGCCCACGGGTTCCGGTAAGTCGACAACTCTCGCCGCCATGCTGGACAAGATCAACAGCGAACGCGAAGAGCACATGATCACTGTCGAAGATCCCATTGAGTTTCTTCACAATCACAAGAAGTGCCTGGTGAATCAGCGCGAAGTGCACGCGGATACCCATTCCTTCGCAAACTCGCTGCGCGCGGCGTTGCGCGAAGACCCCGACGTGGTGCTCATCGGTGAGATGCGCGACCTGGAGACCATCGAGTCGGCGCTGCGCATCGCTGAAACCGGCCACTTGACCTTCGCAACCTTGCACACGAATTCCGCCTCCTCGACCATCAACCGCATCATCGACGTCTTTCCGTCGCACCAGCAGCCCCAGATTCGCGCGCAGCTCTCCATGGTAGTCGAGGGAATTCTTTGCCAGGCGCTGCTGCCGCGTTCTGACGGGCGCGGCCGCGCCATGGTGATGGAAGTGCTCATCCCCACACCGGCGATCCGCAACCTGATCCGTGAAGACAAGATTCACCAGATCTATTCGGCAATGCAAACGGGCACCGGGCAAACCGGCATGCAGACGTTCAACCAGGGTTTAGCGAATGCCTATTTTACGAAGCTGATTACCATGGACATGGCATTGTCGCGCTCGTCAAATCCCGATGAGTTGCAAGACATGATTAACCGCGGCGTGTCATCTCCTTCGGGAGGAATGAAGACGCCGGTGGCATCGAAACGCTAAGAACCTGGGCATAGCGACATGACGGCAAGTTGTTGGGCCGAGTAGCTGAGGAGGATTGAAATGCCGGTCTATACATATCGGGGTACGAATAGAGCGGGTGGTGCCGTCAGCGGCGAAGCGACGGCGACCAGCAAGGCGGAGCTGCAGAATATTCTGCGTCGGCAGCAGATTACCGCCACCAAGATGTCGGAGAAGGGCAAGGAATTTAACCTGCCCACGTTCGGCGGCTCGGTGAAGGCGAAGGAGCTGGCCGTCTTCACGCGCCAGTTCTCAGTGATGATCGATGCCGGACTGCCGCTGGTGCAATGCCTGGAAATCCTGGCCGGCCAGCAGGAAAATAAGCTGTTTCAGAAGGTGCTGACCGGGACCAGGTCGGCGGTCGAGGGTGGTGCCACGCTTTCCGCGGCTATGCGACAGTTTCCGAAGGTCTTTGATCCGCTATATGTCAACATGGTGGAAGCCGGCGAAACGGGCGGTATTCTCGATACCATTCTGCAGCGCCTTTCGCAATACATCGAAAAAAACGTCAAGCTGCAGCGCGCCGTAAAATCCGCGCTGGTTTACCCAGTGGGTGTTTTGACCGTCGCCGCGGGCGTCATCATCTTGTTGCTCTGGAAAGTCGTGCCCGTCTTTGCAACGTTGTTCGCAGGCTTGGGCGTGACGCTGCCTCTGCCGACCAGAATAGTCATCGGCATGAGCAACTTCGTCGGGAGTTATTTCGGCCTTGCCCTCCTGGTCGCATTCGTGGCTGCGATTTTTGGGATCAAAGTTTGGTACGGAACGCCCCAGGGACGCTACGTAATCGACGCCACCCTTTTGAAGGCGCCGCTGATTGGTATGTTGCTCCGAAAAATTGCCGTGGCGCGCTTCACACGTACCCTCGGTACGCTCATCTCCAGCGGCGTACCCATCCTCGAAGGCCTGGACATCACCGCGAAAACCGCGGGGAATGCTGTCGTAGAGAAGGCTCTGATGAAAGTTCGCAGGGCGCTCGAAGAAGGCAAGTCGCTGACCGAGCCGCTGCGTGAAACTGAGGTTTTTCCCGGCATGGTCACCCAGATGATCGGCGTCGGCGAACAGACCGGCGCGATGGACGCCATGCTGCAGAAGATCGCGGACTTTTATGAAGATGAAGTCGACGCCGCGGTAAAAGACTTGTTGACGGCCCTTGAGCCGGTCATGATCGTGTTTTTGGGCGTGGTGGTCGGCGGCGTGGTTATTTCCATGTACTTGCCGCTGTTCTCGCTCATCGGCCAGTTGAGTCAGGCGCACTAATTTGCCGGGATCGGCAAACAGCATCTAATCTATTTGTGAAGGCCGGAGGGGGCTTGCCGGCCTTCATGCATTCAGCAGCAAATCCGGCCATTGGCCGGCAGACCGCAACCATATAGCGCCGTAATCACCATGGAACAGGGCTACACGACGCGGGAATGGCTGGATTGGCTGACGCGTGTGCGTCTGCTGATGATTGCCTTAATCCTCAGCATAGGCGTAGCTTGGCCCTCGTATTTGCCTTTGGCCGGGGACAGCCCCTATTTCCTGCCCTTGGTGATTTTCTGGATCACGCTGGGAACTCTGCACATCATCTTGGTGCGTTGGCTGCCGAAAGCGCGGTGGCACGGCCCAGCTCAGGTAGCCAGCGATGTAATCATGGTCTCTGCGCTCGTGTACGCGACGGGCTTGCAGGAAAGCTATTTCATTTCGCTCTACCTGCTGGTAATCATCGTCGCCAGCATCTTGTTTTCCCGGAACATCGCGTTTGTCACCGCCACAGTGTGTGTTGTTCTGCTCGGCGGACTGACGCTGCTTGCCTATGAAGGCAAAATTCCTCACTTCTACGCGGGAAGTCCCACCGCGGCAGTCCTCCGGTTATGGTTCTTGAGTAACCTGCTCGGTTTTTTAGCCGTCGCTTACCTGGCAGGCCTCCTGGCGCAATCGCTTCGCAGCAAGGGGCGCGAACTCGAAGAAAAGCGCGAGGAACTGCTCGACCTTCAAGATTTCACCGAAGACATTATTCACTCCATGCGCGGTGGCTTGATCACCACGGACACCGACGGCCGCGTGGTGCTGCTGAACCGTACCGGCGAGGAGATCTTGGGCCATCGTTTCGCGGACATTCGCGGGCGCAGGCTTGCTGAGATCAGCGAGGAGTTCTGGACCGCCGGGCTCCCGGGCATGAATGAACGCCTTTCCCTGCGCCGCGAGATTGAGTTCCGTACCCCGGACGGCCAGCAAAGGTATCTCGGGATCAGCGTTTCGCCACTCCGCTCGCGCGACACCCAGCGCAGCGGATATGTTTTCAACTTTCAAGACCTCACTGATTTCCGCAGGCTCGAACAGGAAGTCGCCACAAAGGACCGCATGGCGGCCCTTGGACGCCTTTCCGCTGCGATTGCGCACGAAATCAGGCAGCCGCTCACCGCCATGGCCGGAGCGGTGGGAGAACTCGCGCGCATGGCTCCCCTGGAAGAGGACGAAAAACAGCTTGTGAGCATCGTGAATCGGGAGTCGGAGCGCTTGAATCGCATCATCACGGAATTCCTGAACTACTCGCGAGAGAAGACTTACGAATTTGAGGACGCCGACGTGCGCGAACTTCTGGATGAAACGCTCATGCTGGTCGAGAAAAAACCGGAGGTCGGCTCCAAATATCAAATCATGCGTTCGTTTAATGGTCACGAACTGCGCGCGCGTGTGGATTCCAATAAGATCAAGCAGGTGTTCTGGAATCTGTGCGACAACGCGATGCGCGCGATGCCGGAAGGCGGCACTCTCACCGTGGGGCTGGAGGCGCGCCCGTTTTGGCTGCGTATCGCGTTTCGAGATACTGGCGTCGGCTTGAACCCAAAGCAGCGCGCCAAGATCTTTGAGCCGCTCCAATCGAATTTCGAGGGCGGGACAGGTTTGGGACTTTCCATCGTGTATCAGATTGTGCAGGCCCACAGTGGGCGCATCAGCGTGATTTCCGAGAAGGACTGCGGTGCCGAGTTTATTATCGAGCTGCCGAGAATGGCCTGAAAATTATGCAAGCGACAAAAACAGCCGCCAAAGGACCTAGCAAGCACCCGGTGCACATCCTGGTGGTGGACGACGAGCGCTCGATTTGCGAACTGCTGGAAATCACTTTTCGCAAGGAGGGTCATCGCGTGGAGGTGGCGCACGACGTCCCCGCGGCCAAGCGTAAACTGGAATCACAAATTTTCGACATTGTCGTATCCGACGTACGCATGCCCGGAGAGAGCGGGGTGGACCTTCTAAAGCTTACCAAGGAGATCGCCCCGCAATGCTTCTTCTTGTTGATTACCGGCGTTCCTACCGTGGAAACGGCCATCGCTGCTATCAATTCCGGCGCGGATCGCTATGTAATTAAGGATCACGAATTGGTCGACCAACTTCGCCGCGCCGTCCGCGAAGTGTCGGAGAGCTTAAAGTGGAAGAAGGAAGCCGGCTATCTCCGGCGCGAGCTTCGACGCCTGACTGGGCTGGACAATATCATCGGCCAAAGCCCGAAGATGCGCGAAATCTTCGACATGATCCAGACTGTCGCGCCGCAAACCAGCCGCGTACTCATCACCGGCGAAAGCGGCACGGGTAAAGAACTGGTCGCGCGAGCCATTCATGAAAACAGCCAGCGTGCGCAGGCTCCTTTCATCACCATCAATTGCGGCGCGTTTCCTGAAACGCTGCTGGAATCGGAGTTATTTGGTTATATGAAGGGCGCTTTCACCGGCGCCGCCGAGAATCGGCAGGGTCTTTTCCAGGCTGCTCACGGCGGGACGCTGTTCATGGATGAAATCGGTAACATGAGCCTGACCATGCAGGTCAAGCTGTACCGCGTGCTGCAGGAAGGCAAGGTCCGGCCCGTCGGCAGTAATGAAGAAAGCGACGTGGACGTCAGAATCATCGCCGCTACCAATAAGGATTTCGAGAAGGAGATTGCCGAAGGTCGCTTCCGCGAGGATCTCTATTACCGGCTTAGCGTGATACCAATCCAGTTGCCGTCTCTGCGCGAACGCCGCGAGGACATTCCCTTGCTCGCGAGGCATTTTCTAGAGACTTTTCGCAAGACAATGGAAAAGCCCATCAACGGAATCTCACCGGAGGCCATGCGCCAGCTTGAGTCCTACGATTGGCCCGGCAACGTCCGCGAACTGGAAAACACCATGGAACGCGCTGTAGCCCTGGAAAGCGGCTCCGAAATCTCCCTTCCGGTGTTGCCAGACCGTATTGCTGGATACTCCGGCGTGGGTGCGGCCGCGATCACGGGTGGGCGGCTGACTATACCCGCCGAGGGTGTGGATTTCGAGAAAGAAATGGCCGATGCCGAGAGGCGTTATTTACAAGCGGCCTTGGAGAAGGCGGATGGGGTCCGCACCCACGCCGCAGACGTGCTTAAAATCACCTATCGCTCGTTCCGGCACTATGCCAAAAAGCACAACATTTAGGCCAGCTTGCCTGTGACCTTAAATGCCGTGGGGGATGGACAAAAACTGTCGACTAGAACTGTCCAGTCCGCCTACTTCTCGCCCGAAACGTGTGCACTGCTAATTCCAGTACCGTCTATGTCCTTTTTTATCAGCGATTTGGTAGAATATAGGATGCCCATTCTAAGTGGCTTCTGACTTGGTATTAGGCCTGCAAGTGTATGAGCCGTGCTCTGGCAATACATATTCTCAAGGAGAGATGCAATACAAATGCGTAACAAACAAAAGGGTTTCTCACTCATCGAGTTGCTGATCGTCGTGGCGATCATTTTGATCATCGCGGCCATCGCAATTCCCAACCTGATCCGCTCCAAAATGGCGGCTAACGAAGCTTCT
>Ga0209011_1000186_pt1 | contig 28653 bp, 31 predicted proteins | sample BlaSpr_A8_OM1_M3_FD_187986 | JGI IMG/M metagenome (GOLD analysis project Ga0209011, IMG submission 187986) | Forest soil microbial communities from Thunder Bay, Ontario, Canada - Black Spruce, Ontario site 2_A8_OM1_M3 (SPAdes) (version 2) | ecosystem: Environmental > Terrestrial > Soil > Boreal... | reverse complement strand
GCATGCCGACAGCACGGCGCCCCGGAGGAGATAGATTCAGTGGAAGTGCGACAGATCAACCGAAGTAGCTCCGCGACACGTCACCCGAAGGTCGACATCGGCTCCAACTGTGAACTCCTCAGCGGGGGACGGCGGGGGGCCTAGTCCTCAGGGTTGAGAGCAGGATCCCGATGACCGGCCCAACGGCCACGGCTATTACGGCGGCCGTCAAGGCCGCGGCCACGAGTGTGTCGGTCAGTTTGAGAAAGGTCATCTGAAACAGTGTCCAGATCGTGGCGACAATGAGCATGAGCGCCAACAGGCTGTCTCCGACCAGGACGGTCATGATCGCCCACGACTTACGAGTCAGGATCAAGATCCCGAAGGCCAAAGATGGAATAGAGATCGCAAAGGCCGCCAGGCCGATCCCGAGGAGGAAGACTCCAACGAGGAATACACCTCCGGCGAGAATGCCGCCGTGCAGATTCGCGAACACGTACGCGCCGGCTACCAGGCACATGACCCCGAATGCGATCGCCAAGCCAGCTCGAATGAACAGGATGATCGCGGCGGCGCGCAAACGCAGTTTCATGCCCGGCGCGGTCGCCACACGAGCGACCCTAACAGCAGAGCCTCCGCGATCAGGATCGGCACGGCCAGGACGAGAAGGGCAAGCTCGAGCAGCGCATATCCGACCACCAGCAGCCCCACCTGCCAGTGGGTGGCTCCGCTTCGCAAGACCAGCCAGCCGGCGACCACGAGCATGAGGAAGTCCTGGAAGCCCAGGTAAGGAGTGAAGAGGAGAGAGCCGACGATCCCGGCGGCCATCGGAATCTCGGGTCCCTCTCCCCGGTGCCGCCAGGCCGCGAACAACGTGACGCCGGCGACCACGACCTGGGTCAAGGTCAAGACCGGCCCGAGCCCGAGCGGACCTGAGATCGAGTAGCGCCGCGTGATGTCCCAGGCCGGCGTCTGCGTTTGCGCTAGCACCTCTCTGTAGCGCGCGACTCCGTCCGGACCGAGCAGAGCCACCGCGACAAGCCCGATCAGAAGAGATGCCACAAGCCACGCGCCGAAGGTGCGCACGTGACCCGAAACCAATAAGCAAGCCGGGACCAGGAGCGCCATCTGCGGCTTCAGGGCGATGAGGCTTAGGACCAACCCGGCCCAGATGGGCCTGTCGTTGCGAATCAACCACCACGCGGTGGCCACCGCGGCGGCAACCCACGGCCCGGGCTGGCCGACCATCAGGCCAAACGCGACTGGAAAGACTCCTAACAGCAACACCAGGTGGGCGGGTTTGACCCACTTGTCTTTTTGAAGGGCACCCTGCGAGCGCCCGGCGGGCGCGAGCAGATACCAGGTCCAGCACAAGAGGGCGAGCAGGAGAAGCGTCCAGATGACGAGCGCCGCAACAAAGGGGAGGAGCAAGAGGGGCGTGACGAGCCACGCGAGCGGTGGCGGAGAGATGAACGGCTGAGGGTTGAAGCCCGAGCCCAGGCCCTCGATCGCCGCCTTCTGCGCGGCGAGATCGTAGAGGTGGCTGTAGCCCGAGGTGATGCCCACCGTGGCGGCGGCGTACGCGAGCCGGAAATCATTGCGAACCGGGTACTCGGAGACATACGTGCTCGCCGGCACGAGCAGGTCGAAGCCGATCAACATCACGCCGACGAGCAGCCCGACCGCGGGCCAGACCCGGCGCCGCGAGCGAATGTAGCCGATCACCGCCACAAAGTAACCGTCCGGTGCCGAAGCGCAGCCCCGACAGGGCCCGTTGGTGCCAAACGGGACGGAATCGGCGCTGGCCAACGCCCCGCTGGCGCCAAAGGGACGGAATTCACCCGAGACGGAATTCACCCAAAAGGGAAGAGGCTCGGGCTGTTGCCCGAGCCTCTTGGCGTTTCTCGCTAGTTAAGTTAGTTGACTTCGCGGTACTCGGCGTCGACTACCTCGTCTCCGGTCTTCTTGCCACCTGCCGGCTTGGCCCCTTGGGCCCCATCGTGCGGAGCGGCCGCTGCCGCCTCGCCACCCTGCTGGTAGATGTGCGTCCCGATCTTCTGGAGCGCTTCGTTGAACTCGTCGATCTGGCGCCGCAGCAACGCAGTGTCCGAGCCCTTGGCCGCTGACTTCAGGGCCTCGAGCTTGCCTTCGACCTCGGTCTTGACATCGGCGGGAATCTTGTCCGCGTTGTCCTTCATGACCTTTTCGGCCTGGTGGATCATGTGGTCGGCCTGGTTGCGGAGCTCTACCTCCTCCCGCTTCGCGCGGTCCTCGGCACCATGCGCCTCCGCCTCCTTGACCATCCGCTCGACCTCTTCCTTACCCAGCGTCGAGGACGCGGTGATGGTGACCGACTGCTCGCGGCCCGTGCCCTTGTCCTGCGCCTTGACCTGAAGGATGCCGTTGGCGTCGAGGTCGTACGTGACCTCGATTTGAGGCATGCCTCGCGGCGCGGGCGGAATGCCGTCCAGGTGGAACCTACCCAGCGTGCGGTTGTCGCGCGCCATCTCGCGTTCGCCCTGCAGGACGTGGACCTCAACCGAGGTCTGATTGTCAGCCGCGGTCGAGAAGACCTGCGAGCGAGACGTCGGGATGGTCGTGTTGCGCTCGATGAGCTTCGTCATGACGCCGCCCAGGGTTTCGACCCCGAGCGACAGTGGGGTGACGTCGAGGAGAAGGATGTCCTTGACCTCGCCTTTGAGCACCCCGGCCTGGATCGCCGCCCCGATGGCGACCACCTCGTCCGGATTGACGCCTTTGTGAGGCTCCTTGCCACCGAGCAGGTCCTTGACCAGCTGCTGGATCACCGGCATGCGGGTGGAGCCACCGACGAGAACCACCTCGTCGATCTGCTGCGGGGTCAGGTTGGCGTCCTTCAGCGCCGCGAGGAATGGCCCGCGGCACCGCTCCGTCAGGTCGTGCGTCAGCGACTCGAACTTGGCGCGTGTGAGCGTCATCTCGAGGTGCTTGGGACCTGTCTGATCGGCTGTGATGAAGGGCAGGTTGATGCTCGTTTCCAGCCGGCTCGAAAGCTCAATCTTGGCCCGCTCAGCCGCCTCGGTGAGGCGCTGCAATGCCTGGCGGTCCTGCTTCAAGTCGATGCCGTTCTGCTTCTTGAACTCCTCCGCCAGCCAGTCCACGATCCGCCGGTCGTAGTCGTCGCCACCGAGGTGCGTATCCCCGTTGGTGGACTTGACCTCGAAGACTCCGTCGCCGACGTCCAGGACTGACACGTCGAAGGTGCCGCCGCCCAGGTCGAAGACCAGGATGGTCTCGTTGGCCTTCTTGTCGAGGCCGTACGCGAGGGACGCAGCGGTTGGTTCGTTGATGATGCGGACGACGTTCAAGCCCGCGATCTGGCCGGCGTTCTTGGTCGCCTGCCGCTGAGAGTCGTTGAAGTACGCGGGCACGGTGATGACCGCGTCGGTCACCTTTTCGCCAAGGTACGCCTCGGCGTCGGCCTTGAGCTTCTGCAGGATCATCGCCGAGATCTCTTCCGGCGTGAACTCCTTGTTGGCGTTGGGGACCCAGACCACAACCCGGTCGTCCTTACCCGCCTTGACCTCGTAGGGCACGATCCTTCTCTCCTCGACGACCTCGGAGAATTTGCGGCCCATGAAGCGCTTGATCGAGTAAACGGTGTTTTCGGGGTTGACTGCCGCCTGCCTGCGAGCGAGGTTGCCGACCAGCCGCTCGCCGGACTTGGTGAAGGCGACAACGGAGGGCGTGGTCCGAGATCCTTCGGCGTTTGGGATGACGACCGGCTCGCCGCCTTCCATGACGGCGATGACGGAGTTCGTCGTCCCCAAATCGATTCCTACGGTCTTCGGCATATGTGTTTTTTCCTCCCGGTGCGCAGTTCGGCGCGAATTTGAATTTCTATAGCAGTGTCTTTCCCCCGGGCGGCAGCATCAAAACAGTAGGCCGAGCCTCATCTAGGCTAGTCCCCGTGCCCATCTTCGAGCTCGACCCCGTCGACAGGATTGCCGTGGCTGCTGTCGGCAACCCGGGGGAGCGCCAGTTCTTCCTCCTGGCCACCGGTTCCGGCCGGCAGCTGACGCTGGCCTGCGAGAAGTCCCAGGTCCAGGCACTGCTCGTCCGGCTCAACCAGATGATGGAGGCGCAGGGCATCCCTCCCGCCGAGAAATGGAGCGAAGTAGGGGCGCTCGTGCCAGGTGAACCTGAGTGGCAGATAGGAGAGATGGGCCTCGGCTACCACGAGGCGCGCCACATGTTCGTCCTCGTCGCCAGCCAGGGCTCCGCTGGTGACGAAGGACAGTCCGGCGACGCGCCCAGCGTGCGCTTCTGGCTCAGCCACGAGCAGGTGGGCGCTTTCGCCAAACAGGCCGAGACGGTGCTGACCGCGGGGCGGGCGCTGTGCCCGCGGTGCGGTCTGCCTATGGACCCAGCAGGTCACCCATGCCCGGTTTCAAATGGCGCGCGACCGATCTTCTGACCCGACCAAGCATCTGCTCGCCGACCTCCCGGACATGGAGGTGCTCGGACTCCTGCGCGGCGCCTCGAACTACACGTTCCTCGCCCGCCTGAACCCCCACCCGCCCGGAGGGCTCCTGGCCGTGTACAAGCCTGCTCGCGGCGAGTCGCCGCTGTGGGACTTCGAGGCCGGGACGCTGTACCGGCGCGAGGTCGCGGCCTACGAGCTGAGCCGAGTGCTGGGCTGGCCGAGCATCCCGCCAACGGTGGTGCGCGAGGAGGCGCCGCACGGCGTCGGAGCCCTGCAGCTGTTCATCGAGGCTGACAACCGCCACTTCCTCGAGGAGCAGACCTCGCGATCGGACACCTGGGCGAGAGTCGCGCTTTTCGACATCATCGCGAACAACGCCGACCGCAAGTCCGGCCACTGCCTTTTCGACGGCGACGACCACGTCTGGGTCATCGACCACGGCCTGACGTTTCACGTCGACCCGAAGCTCCGAACGGTGATCTGGGACTTCTCCGGCGAGCCGTTGCCGCCAGAGCTGTGCGGCGATGTCGAGCGGGCGCTGATCGACATCGAGAAAGGAGGGCTGGCCGCAAAACTGGGCGACCTGCTGCGCCCAGGCGAGGTCCGCGTGCTGAAGCGCCGGCTCCGCGGCGTGCTCGATCCTTCGTGGCGATTTCCGGAGCCGACCTCAGGCTGGTCGGTGCCTTGGCCGCCGATCTGATGGAGAAACCATTTGGAGCCTGGTAACGTTCCGGGCTTCGGATGAAGCGGCTCCGGGTCCTGGCGACCCTACCCCTCTGGTTGCTCCTCAGTGCACCAACGCCTGCACCTCCGTCGCCGCTGCCACTAGCGACAACTCCTCCTGCGATTACGCCGCCGGCAACAAGTCCGCCGGCGACCCCGTCACCTCTCCCTTCGCCATCGCCTTCGCCATCGCCTTCGCCATCGCCAATTGCCTCCCCATCCCCTTCGCCCTCTCCTTCGCCCTCGCCCTCCCCCTCACCAAGTCCGAACCCCAACGCGTTCCTGACCCTCGACGTGACCGCCGGCCCGCCCGACACCCTGATCACCGTCAGCGGGTCACTCTTCCTCCCCAATACCAGCGTCTCGCTCTACTGGGACCAGACGAACAGGGTCTCGGGCGCGGTGGACACGGACGCCAAAGGCAACTTTTCGTGGAAGGTCAGGCCGTTTCCAGGCGATCCTCCAGGTCTCCACAAGCTTTGTGCCACCAGCCAGACGCCGAACCCCTGCGCGGGCTTCACCCTGCAAGCAGCGGTAGTCTCGCCTTCGCCGGAAATATCACCTTCGCCGGAACCATCACCTTCCAGCAGTCCGCTGGGGGTGCCAAACCCGACTCGGACCAATGCCAAATTGAACCCGTTGGACGTCATCCTCAAGCCGCCCTTCGTGATCCTTCCGATCATCGGCGGGGTGGGCCTGGTGATCGCGCTCATGTACTGGCTCCTCAGCATCCTCATGCGACCCCGCGAGCGGGTCTTGAAATCGGTCACAGTCGGACACCTTGCTTCGCGGCCTGACTACACGGCGTCTTTCGGCGCGCCGCCGGCAGCGCCCGCCTCCGCTGAGCCGATGCCGTCGGCCTGGACTGACGTCCCGCACACCAGTGTGGCCCCGACTTCTGACGCGACAGCGGAAGAAGCACCCCCGGACCTCCCTCGAGCCGAGGCTCCAATGACGCAGGGATTTGTTGCGTCATCGGCGGAGGCGCCTCCGGCTGACGCATACACGGAAGCGGCACCCGCGGCCGGCTGGACGGGCGAGGTAAGCGGCGAGCCCGACCCGCTGCTCGCAGCGTGGTCCGACGTGCTCCCGCCAAGATCCGGAAGCGTCGAGGCGCCGCCGCCCGAGGACGGCGAAGGCACTCCGAAACCGGAAACGAAACCGCGGCCCTCGCACGACTACCCTCTGGACTTCCCCGAGCCGGGAGACTAGCCCCGGGCACTCAATCTCAACTCGCGCACCGGCCGATCTCCTTATAGACTTGCCCGCTGATGCCATTGCTCGAAGTGCGCGACGTCAGCGTCCGCTTCGGTGGGATCGTGGCACTCGATTCAGTCTCTTTCGACGTGCCGGAAGGCGCCATCGTCGGCCTCATCGGACCCAACGGCGCGGGCAAGACGACGCTCTTCAACATCGTCAGCGGCCTCTACCGCATGGACAGCGGCGATCTTGTCTTCAAGGGCCAGAGCCTCGCCGGCCAGGCCCCCCACAATGTCGTCCGCAAAGGCATCGCGCGGACATTCCAGAACGTCGAGCTCTGGCCGCACATGACAGTGCTCGAAAACGTCTTGACCGGCTACCACAGCCGGTTCAAGACCGATTCACTCCATTTCCTGCGGGCGGGCCTCCAGCTGCCCGGCACCCGAAGGATGGAGCGCGAGGCGAAGGAGAAGGCGCTCGAGGTCCTCCGCTATCTCGAGCTCGAGCGGCTGGCCGGCTACCCCGCTCAAGGGCATCCCTTCGGCATCCTCAAGAAGATCGAGCTCGCGCGTGCGCTTGTCTCGGCGCCCAGCCTCCTGTTGCTGGACGAGCCGGCCGGAGGATTGACACACGAAGAGGTCGAGCGCCTGGCGCAGCAGCTGCGCCGCCTGCACGCCGACTTCAACGTCACATTGCTGATCGTCGAGCACCACATGAACCTGGTCATGAAGGTCAGCGATCGCGTGGCGGTCCTCAACTTCGGCCGCCTGATCGCCGAGGGCACGCCCCGCGAGGTGCAGACCAACACGCAAGTCATCGAGGCGTATCTGGGGACGCAGCAGAATGGCGCTGCTTGAGCTCGCCGAGGTGGTCGCCGCCTACGGGCCGATCACCGCGCTGCACGGTGTCTCGCTCAAGGTCGAGGAGGGTGGCGTCGTCGCGTTGCTCGGAGCCAATGGCGCCGGCAAGACCACGACGCTCCGCGCCATCTCCGGCACCGTGCCGAAGACGGGCAAGGTCATGTTCGACGGTCACGACATCTCCAAGCGCGCGCCGGAGCAGGTCGCGCGACTCGGCATCGGCCACGTTCCCGAGGGACGCGGCACGCTGGGTCAGCTCACTGTTTGGGAAAACCTGCAGATGGGCGCCTACACGCGACGCGACAAAGCGGGCATCAAGGCGGACTACGACCGTGTCTGCGGCTACTTCACCTGGATTCCTTCCCGGCGCGCTCAGGTCGCAGCGACTCTCTCCGGTGGCGAGCAGCAGATGCTGGCGATCGCCCGCGCGCTGATGATGCGTCCACGGCTGCTGCTGCTCGACGAACCTTCACTTGGCCTTGCGCCCATCGTCGTGCAGGAGATTTTCCGGATCATTCGCGCCATCAACGAGCAGGACAAGGTGACCATCCTTGTCGTCGAGCAGAATGCGAATATCGCCCTCCAGACCGCGGAACACGCTTACGTCCTCGAGGTCGGGCGGGTCGCAATCTCAGGGAGTAGCACCAACCTGCAGAAGGACGAATCAGTCCGCCGCTCCTATCTGGGTTATTGAGTGTTCAGCCCCCGACCTTCCTCGCAGTCAAGACACCAATGACAGCCTTTCTGCAGCAGGTCGTCTCCGGAATCGCCACCGGGTGCATTTACGCCAGCCTGGCGCTGGCGCTCGTCCTCATCTACCGGGCGATGGACCTGGCCAACTTCGCGCAGGGCGAGATGGCCACCTTCTCGACGTTCATGAGCTACTCGCTGATCGAATATGCGCACCTCGACTTCTGGACCGCGTTTGCGATCACGATAGCGCTCTCCTTCGTACTCGGAGTCGCAATCGAGCGCGTCGTCGTCAGGCCGTTCGAAGGGAAGCCGGTGCTGACGTTGTTGATAGTGACACTCGGTCTCTTCACAATGTTCAACGGCATCACAGGGCAAATTTGGGGCTACGTCTTCAAAACCTATCGCGGCGGCTTCCCCAGCGAGCCGGTGGTGTTCGGTGGCCTCTACATCAACAAACAAGACATCGGCGTGCTTGGAGTCGTGCTCGTGATGCTGCTGCTCCTCTACCTGTTCTTTTCGCGCACCAAGGCCGGGCTTGCCATGCGCGCCGCGTCGTTGTATCCGGACAGCAGCAAGCTGCTTGGCGTGCGCGTGGGCTGGATGCTGGCGCTCGGCTGGGGCCTCGCTGCTTCGGTTGGCGCAGTGTCCGGAATGCTCGTCGCGCCGATCATCTTCCTCGACCCCAACATGATGCAGTCGATCCTCCTGTTCGCCTTCGCCGCCGCGGTCCTGGGTGGGATCGAGAGTCCGTTGGGGGCGGTCGTGGGCGGCATCACCATCGGTGTTCTCATGGCGCTCGTAGGCACCTACATCCCTGGCGGCCAGGACCTGCGTCTGGCCTTCGGCCTGATCGTGATCGTGGTCGTGCTGCTGGTCAGGCCCTCTGGACTCTTCGGACGCGCGTCGGTGAGGCGGGTGTGAAGCTGCCCAGGATCCGTCCCGAGCTCCTCGTGTTCGCGGTGGTGGGGATTGTCGTCGTGATTGGCGTGCCCACCGTGACCAACCAGTTCTATACATTCATGTTCGCCAAGGTCGCCATCTTCGTTTGCGCTTTGCTCGGCCTCAACCTGCTTACAGGTTTCAGCGGCCAGATCTCGCTTGGCAATGGGGCTTTCATGGCGGTCGGGGGCTACACGACGGCGATCCTGGTCCACACGATGGGCGTCCCGTACTGGGTGACCATCCCATTGGCCGCCATCGTGGCGGGAGTGGCAGGACTCTTGATAGGCATTCCCGCCCTGCGCCTCTCAGGTGTCTATCTCGCGCTCGCCACGTTCGCCCTCGCCCTGGCGCTCCCCCCGATCTTGAACCACTTCGACACCTTCACTGGTGGTCACCAGGGCATCGTGATGCCGCCAGTCTCGGCGCCCTTTGGTCTAGACCTCAGCCAGGAGCAGTGGCTGTACTACATGTGCACGGGGATCGCCGGGTTGCTCTTCGCCTTCGCCTGGGGCGTGGTGCGCAGCCGCACCGGTCGCGCCTTCATGGCCATCCGCGACAGCGAGACCGCAGCCACCGCAAGCGGCGTCAGCCTCGCCTTCTACAAGACCCTTGCCTTCGGACTCTCCGCCTCTTACGCCGGGGTCGCCGGCTCGCTTCTCGCCATCGCGACCAGCTTCATCAACCCCGACAGCTTCGGCCTCGGCCTTTCCCTCTCGCTGCTGGTCGGGGTGGTAATTGGCGGGCTGGGCATCAACTTCGGCGCCGTGCTGGGGGCTCTGCTTGTGGTCTGGCTCCCGCATTTCGCCGAGAAAGCTTCGGGCGTGCAGATCGGGAGTTTGTCCTTCGCCGGCAAGCCCGACATTCTCTTTGGGGCGGCGCTGATCCTGATCATGCTGTTCGCGCCCAACGGTGCCGCCGGCCTCATGCTGCGCGGGTGGCGCTGGTATCTCGCCAAGCGCACCGTGACTCGCCTGCCGCTCTCGGGTGCTTCGGCTGCCAAATGAATCGGCCGCAGGAGGCCGCGGATCGGGAAAGTGGACATATCGCGCCGATGGGCAGACCGTCTGGTGCAGCCAAATTGGATCGTTTGATCCATCCAAAAGGGTGCTTAAATACAAACTCATAAAACGGGGAGGAAGTTCTATGCCACGAATGGGGTCTCGGTTAGCTGCCATTGCAGCCTTTCTTGTCTTAGTCGCCGCCTGCGGACAGCAGGAGACCGCCGCCGCCACGGAACCAGGTATCACGAAGGACGAGATCAAGATCGGTGCCACGTACCCGCAGAGCGGCACGGCATCCTTCTATTACTCGGTCGCCAAGGGAGCTCTCGCCTACTTCGCATACATCAACGCTGAGAAGGGCGGCGTCAACGGACGCAAGATCAACTACGTAGTCCTCGACGACGGATACGACCCCGCCAAGACACCGGACAAGGCACGCGAGCTGGTCCAGGACCAGAAGATCTTCGCCGCGTTCGGCACGCTGGGCACCCCTAACAACAAGGCAGTGCGCGACTACTACAACGCGCAGAAGGTGCCGCAGCTGTTCGTGTTCACCGGCGCCAGCATCTGGGGCTCTGAGTACGACAAGTACCCGTACACGCTCGGCTGGCAGCCGGACTACGTGACCGAAGCAGTGATCTACGCCAAGTACATCCTCGCGGACTCGAGCATCAAGAAGATCGCGATCCTCTACCAGAACGACGCCTACGGGCAGGACGGCTGGCAGGGATTCAGGACCGCGCTCGGTGACAAGGTCTCCATGATCTGCGCTGCGTGCGAGGCCAAGTACAACGCCGGCGACCCGACGGACATGCGCTCCCAGGTCAACGCGCTGAAGGCCACCGGGGCCGACACCTTCTTCGTCATCGCCACCCCGGGCTACGCGGCCAGCGCCGTCACCACTGCCTATGTCAGCGGCTGGAAGCCGAAGATCTACATGAACCAGGTCGCTGCCAGCACCGCTACGTGGCGGACCGTGATCAAGAACGTCGGCAGCTCGGCTCCGGTCGACGGCATGATCTCGACCACCTATCTGAAGGACCCCAACAGCCCCGAGTTTGCGACCGACGCCGGAATCACCCAGTACAAGACGATCCTGGAAAAGTACGGCCCCAGCTGCCCGTGGCAAGACAACTTCTGCGTGTCCGGCATGGCCTTCGCCTTCTCCGTCGTGGACGTGCTCAAGAAGGCAGGCCCCAACCTGACCCGCCAGAAGGTGGTCGACATCGCCGCAGGCCAGATGAACGAGACCGACAACTTCCTGCTCCTGCCCGGAATCACAGTGCGAACCTCCAAGACCCACCGCTTCCCCATTTCGCAGCTGCAGATGGTCCGGTGGAAGGGTGACCGCTTTGAGCTGTTCGGGAACATCCAGGAAGGCCGCCCCGGCTAAACACACCGATATCAACCGAAGGGGCCGGATTTGATCCGGCCCCTTTTTGTTTACGATGGGGTCCGCTTGGTCCAACGCCTCAGGCCTTACTGGCTGCATCTCTACCTGCTCACCTACACGCCATTGCTGCTGCTCGCGGACAGCAAGATCACCGCGCTCTGGCAGCAGTGGCTGCTGGGTCTGCTCACCTTCGCGGCGCTGTACCTCGCCGCTCTGAAAGCCCCGAAGGAGCAGCGCGTACAGGTCTGGACCTGCGTCGTCGTCGCCTCCGGTTTCGAGATCTTCGGCTCCCTCATCTGGGGCCTCTACGTCTACCGAATGCACAACGTGCCGCTGTTCGTTCCGCCGGGTCACGGCATGGTTTACCTGTTTGGCCTGCTCGCTGCGACCACACCCGTCGTCATCCGTCACGGCAAGCGAGTCGCATACGTGATCCTGGCGAGCGCCACGACATGGGCAGTGGCCGGGCTGACCCTGCTGCCGTTGCTCACCGGACGAGTCGACTGGCAGGGCGCGCTGTGCCTGCCGGTGTTCGCCTACTTCGTCCTGCGCTCGCCGCGCTGGGCGCTATTTGCGGCGATCTTCATCGCCACGGGTGAGCTCGAGATCTTCGGCACGTCGTTCGGCAACTGGTTCTGGTTGCCCGTCGCGCCGTGGACGCACATCGCGTCGGGGAATCCGCCGTCGGTGATCGCGGGTGGCTACTGCGTGATCGATGCGTCGGTCCTGCTCGCGATGCGCGGAATGGCCGCGCTGCAAGAGCGGGTGCCTTACAGGATCGGCTTGAAGACCATCATCGCGAGTATCAGCAGCACGATCACCGCCAGGACCTGACCGATGACCTGGCCTCGCTTGGCCAGACGCGTGAACTCCGCCGAGGTCGTGTCCCCCACCTCCGCGAGCTTGACCTGCTCCCGCAATGCCGGCGTGTACTGAGTGGCCGCCAAGAGCACTAGGGCCACGAACAAGACCATCGCTATGTCGATCCACAGGGTCGTGATCTTGTAACCGATAAGGAACACCATCGCGATGCCCGTGACGAGGGCCACTCCGTAGGCAGGATTCGCGATTCGATCGTCGATGAACTTGATGCCCTTCAGCGCGAACGCGGTGTGCGCCGGCTCTCGTTGCGCCCTGATTATCCACACCGCGTAGCTGATGTTCATGCCGACGGCAACTATCGCGGCAAAGATGTGGATGAACTTGAGAATCGTGACGAGCATCTACGCGTTCATTACAACAGAGGCAGTGCCGAGCGTAGTGCGCTGGCCGTCAGGATCTTCGCCCCACACCTCCAGCTCGACGTCGTCGCCGTCGACCTTGGTGATGCGGCCGCGACATAGGTACGGCTTGCCCGGAACGTCGAGGCCCCGATAGCTCACCTCGAAATTCTTCAGGGTGCCGCGGTCGCCGAGCCAGTCGGTGACCAGCTGGCCGAGGAACGCGGCCTTGAGCAGGCCGTGGAGGATCACCCCGGGCAGCCCGACGCTTTTCGCGAAGGCCTGGTCGTAGTGGATCTGGTAGAAGTCCCCCGACGCGCCCGCGTACTGGACGAGCTGCTGCGTCGTGGGATGCTTGACGAGCTCCGGAAGCTCTTGACCTACTTGCACGCTCATCGCCTTATCGCCGTCCCGCGCAGCCGCGCGACTGTGCGCCCTTCCTGGTTGACGTAGTCGGTCTCGAAGATGATGAACAGCAGGCTGCCGCTGCCCCCTGTCTTCTCGTAGACGTCGGCGACGCGGCTCGTCGCGGTGACCCTGTCGCCGACCTTCACCGGCTCGAAGTGCTCGAAGCGGTTGCCGCCGTTCAGCCAGCCCTTGCCGTACTCCTCGGCCTCGTCCAGGTGCATCGACGCCGGCGCCAGCGCGACGAGGAACGTGGGCGGCGCCTCTTTGGTCCAGCGCGGGTTGGGATCGCCGATTGCCTCGACGAAACGCTTGAGATGACCGGCCTCGACCACCGCTTCGGCGGGCTTGCCCGCCTTGCCGATGTGCGCGCGCAGCCGGTCGACTACGGTGCTGGTGGTGCTCACCGGCCGCGAGGGAGGCCGAGCACGCGCTCGGCGATGATGTTGCGCTGGATCTCCGAAGACCCGGCGTAGATCGTCTCGGCCTGGGCCCACATCCAGCCGTATTGCCAGCGGCCGTCCTCGACTGCATACGGTGAGTCGGGGCCGAGTGCGCCATATGGACCTTCCACCGCAATCGCGGTCTCCTGGATGCGCTTGTCCATCTCGCTCCAGTAGAGCTTGGTGATGCTCGCATCCGCGCCCGGCGCGTGCCCGTGCTGTGCCTTCGAAAGGTTGCGCAGCCCGATGAGCCGGAAAACGTGCGCCTCGATCTGCGCTTGCGCGACCTGCTGGCGCACGCGAACGTCCCCTCCCGCTCCTCGTTCGCGAGCGAGGGTGGCAAGCTCCTCGACCGCCCGCTCGAATCGAGCCGCCTGACCAAGCCCGCCGCGCTCGAAGCCGAAGACGGTCATCGCGATCTTCCAACCGGCGCCAGGCTCGCCGACCAGATCCTGTTCCTCGACCTCGGCGTTCGTAAGGAAGATCTCGCAGAACTCGCCACCACCGGTCATCTGCCGGATCCGCCGCACCTCGACCCCACGCTGCTTCATGTCGACGAGGAAAAAGCCGATCCCGCGATGGGCCTCAGCCTGCGCGTCCGTGCGCGCCAACAGAAAGCTCTTGTCGGAGTAGTGCGCTCCGCTCGACCACGTCTTCTGCCCGTTCAAGATCCACTTGCCGTCACGCTTCTCCGCGCGCGTCCGCAAGCCGGCGAGGTCGCTGCCCGCATCGGGCTCGCTGAACCCCTGGCAGAAGACCATCTCGCCACTCAGGATCTTGTCGACGTAAGCCTTCTTCTGCCACTCCGACCCGTGCACGAGAAGGGTGGGCGCGAGCAGGCCAACCCCGAGGCGGCCGAGGATGATGGGAGCGCCGGACTTCGCCATCTCCTCCATGTAGATCGCCTGCATGACTGGCGTCGCAGCCCGGCCGCCGGCCTCGAGGGGCCACGCGAGCTTCAGCCACCCGTCCTCGTGAAGCTTGCCCTGCCACTGCCGCTGGAGGTCAGTGTCGTCCTCCTCACGGAAGCCGCCCACCCCGCGGTGGCGCCACTCGGCGGGGAGGTTGCGATCGAGCCAGGTTCGGACCTCGTTGCGGAAGGCTTCCTCGTCTGCGGTGAACCCCAGATCCACGAGTCAAATTATGAGAGGGCGCCGCGACGCAGCGCACCAAAAGAGTGGAATGGTCAGTGCCGGTGACGACGTGTTGGTGGCTGTGAAAACGGGCATATTAAGGGTGTGGCGGCTGACGTTTTCTGCGGGAACTGCGGGGCCGTACTGGCCAATCCGAGCTCGAGCTGCCCACGCTGTGGAGGCTCCGCTTCAGGGGCTTACCAGCGCACCGTAGTCCGGCGCCCAAAGAACCCGCTCACAGCGGCAGCGCTGGCGATCATCCCGGGCTGCGGACACTTCTACCTCGGCCACAACAAGAAGGGCATAGGGTTCCTGATCGGCATCGGAGGCCTTGAAGTCTTCGGCCTTCCCCTCGACATGACAGTGATCGGGGCGGCGCTGGGCGTTCCGATGGAGTTGGGCGGCGGCGCGCTGTGGGTCTTCAGCATCGTCGACGCTTACCGGACGGCGAAGCATGAGGAGGAAGTTTTCAGGGCCGCCGCCACAGGCCGCTACCCCGTCTAGCTCGACGTCTTTCGCCGCCTCTTCGTCACAGCTCGCTTGCGTGTCGCGGCAGCGGTCACAGTCTTTCTTCGGCGCCGCTTCGCCGGCGCGGTAAGCGCCTTCTGGACGCGCCGCTGGATGGTCCGAAGCCCGCGTTCTACAGCGGTCGCCGCCACCTTCGTGCCGCGTTCCGTCAGCTTCACCACCTGCCGCTTCAGCTTGCGGTTCTCTTTGATGAGCTCCGCCACCATTTCATTCAACTGCTGCGTGAGCTCCGGGCCGCCGAGCTTTTTGCGCCGCGGGCGCACAGTGGTGGTCGGCTTTGCTGCCGCCGGCTTCCGCGCACGACGGCCACGACGTGCTGGAGTGCCTTCACCATGCGCCGCGTCGTCTGACATGTGGGCTCCTGCCGGGCTAGGAAGCTGGCCGAGGACTAGAGAATTTCTTTCACTAGTCTAGGCGGCCGCGAGTGCCTGCTGTCTCGACAGGCTCTTCAGCCCTTCACGCGCAAGCTCGTGTGCAGGATTCGCCTTGCGGCTCACATAACGAACGACGCGCCACCCGCGCCGGCATCGCTCGCGAACTTCGAACACTGCGATGCGAAAACTGTCGCTGGACGGCATGCGGCTGCGAACGACCGGCGCGCAATCCGTGCGCACTATCACGCGGTGGTACGGCCAGCGCGCGGCGGCGAGATCGAGGGCGCCAGCGCAAACGTGCGCCTCGAGCTGAGCAGACCCTCCCAGGTGCGAAAAGCCGAACGATTCCGTATACACCGCCCGACCCCTAACGAAAACGGCCAGGCCACATCCAGCCCGGCCGTTCTTGTCGAGAGCGGCGTCAACGTAGATCACCAGGCACTCCCGCAAATTGCGTCCCTCCAAATAAGGTGTTCTAGGCCGGGATCAGCTCGACAACGCGCAGGCATGAGGCGACGCTAGCTTCAGCGAAGCCCGCAGGCGGGCGCACATTCAATCGAGTCAGATGCTTTGTCGAGGGCTTCCCGGGACCAGACACCAAGATTTGTGGCTACCCTAGCACGATGTTGCGCCCTTGTCCGCCCTTAGGCACAACATGTTGGGCAATACCCGTTTCAGTCCTTCGGCGGAAGCTGGGCCCCCATGGCGTGAAAGCCGCCGTCGACGTGCACCAGCTCGCCCGTGGTCATGTCCAGGTAGTCCGAAAGTAGAGCGCAGGCGGCCCGGCCGACGGGCGACCTGTCCTGCAAGCTCCAACCGAGCGGGGCCTGTTTTTCCCACACCTCTTCGAAATCCTTGAATCCCGGGATGCCGCTCGCGGCAAGGGTCGCAAGCGGCCCTGCGCAGATGGCGTTGACACGAATCTTGTAGCGTCCGAGATCGCGCGCGAGGTAGCGCGTCACTGATTCGAGAGCTGCTTTCGAGACACCCATCCAGTCATATTTCGGCCACGCCTGCGTCGAGTTGTCGAAGTCCAGAGTGACCAGTGAGCCGCCGTGCTCTTTCATCAACGGAAGGAATCCGGCCGCGAGCTCTTTGAACGAAAAGGCGCTGACCTGCAGCGCGGTGGCGACGCTTTCCCAGCGCGTGTTCAGGAAATTTCCGCCCAGCGCGTCGGGTGGCGCGTAGGCGACCGAATGCACGATGCCGTCCAACCTGTCCCACTTTTCGCCAACGGCTTTCGCCGCGGCGGCGATGTCAGACGGCTTCTGCACGTCCATCTCGAAGATCTCTGGCACCGGACTGAGCTTCTTCGCCGTCATCTGCGTGATGGTCATCATCCGGCCGAAGCTCGTGAGGATAAGCTCCGCTCCTTCTTTTTGGGCCTCGAGCGCAATCGTGTAACCAATGCTTCGACGATCGGACATGCCGGCGATCAGGATCTTCTTGCCTTTCAGAATCACGCCCAAGATCCTAGAACACAGCGGGGTTGCCCTAGCCGGGTTCTTTGCCTGTGGCGACCGGAGCGTCCCGGTTCGACCAGTCGCTCCACGAGCCCGCGTAGAGGCGGCCGCCACGCAGCCCGGCGATCTCCATCGCCAGCAGGTCGTGCGTCGCGGTGACACCGGAGCCGCAGTAGAGGACCGCGCCGTCCTCAGCTCCAAGCTCGGCAAACCTCTCGCGCAGCTCAGCGGGAGACTTGAAGCGCCCGTCGGGGCCGAGGTTCTCCTGCCACGGCGCGCTCAGCGCTCCGGGGATGTGACCTGCCTTCGGGTCGACGGGCTCCGTCTCCCCCCGATACCGCTCACCTGCCCTCGCGTCCAGTAGGGGCACTCCTTCGAGGTTCTGCACGGCGTCGAACTCCAGGATGCGGGAGCGGTCGGGTGGTTTCGAGCGAAACGCGCCGCGAGCGACCATTTGGTCGCCCGTCGCAAGCGGCCCGTCCCACGCCTGCAGGCCGCCGTCCAGCACGGCCTGAGCGTCGTGCCCGAACCAGCCGAGCAGGAACCACAGCCGGGCCGCGACCGAACCTCCGGCGTCGTCGTACACGACCACCTTCGTGGTCTCCTCCACCCCCGCTTTCTGCATCTCATCCTGGAGCTGCCAGTTGGCCGGCAGTGGGTGGCGGCCGCGATTGTTCTTCGAGGCCCCTCCGGTCACCGCCTCGAGGTCGACGAAAACCGCGCCGGGGATGTGCCCGCGCTGATACTCGGCACGGCCTTTCCTGTCTGGAATTGCCCCCTGCGCGCGCCCGGCGAGATACCAGCGGAAATCGATCACTGTCACGTCCTGGTCGCGGAGATGCTCCTCCAACCATTCGACGCTGACGAGAGGGCCAAAGCTCACGCCGGGCGCGCGCAGGGCGCATTAATCATGGAAGACCACCTGGGTGTCGTGGCAGAAGTGGACGGCGTGCGGGTGCATATCGTGCAGCATATGGAGTGAATCCGACCACGCCTTCCGATCGGTGTACTGGCCGCCCCAGACCTTCAGGTCGGCCTTGCCCACCTGGCGGTAGATGTCCGCGGTGTACGCGGCGTCGCCGATCATCACCGCTCCCCCATCTTCGGTGTCGACGATGACGCTCTGGTGGCCGGCGGTGTGGCCGGGCGTCGCCACGACTCGCACACCGTCGGCGATCTCTGCGTCGCCGTCTATCAATTCAAACTTCGCGCCGGCGAAATCGAACCATTCCGACGTCTTGTTCTCTTCGCGCCGAGCGCGCTCGAGCTCCGTGCGCTGGATGTAAAACGGCGCGTGCTTGAACACCGCGTTCTGGCCGCAGTGGTCGAAGTGCAGGTGGCTGTTGATGACTATGCGCACATCGGCCGGGCTCAGGTCGTGCTCCGCCAGAGCATCGGCGGCATGGCGGTTGACCACCTTCCATTCCTGCACGAGCTCGGTGGGCCAGCCCACACCCGTGTCGACAAGGATCGCGCCCGCCTTCGGATGCTTGATCACGAAGCCGTGCACTGGGATGTTGTTGAGCACCTCGATTCGAGCCAGGTGAAGCCTGACTATCTCCACCAACGCACTACGGCAAGAACGGCGAGGCTGCGAACAGCGTGAAGAGCAGCGCCACGTAGGTGATCGAGTAGGTGAAGACGCGCCTCGTCCACCCCCGCGTTTGCAGATCGAGCACAGTGATCGCCACCAGCCCCAGCCCGAGCACCACCGCTCCCGCGAGATAGATGGCGCCGGCCTTTCCGGTGAAGAACGGGATCACGCTCACGACGGCCGTCAGCCCCGCGTAGACGATGCTCTGGCGCTTCGCCGAGCGGTCGCCCCCGACCACGACCGGCAGCATCGGCACGTTTGCGCGTGCGTAGTCGGTCTTGATCATCTGCGCCAGCGCCCAGAAGTGCGGCGGCGTCCAGAAGAAGATCACTCCGAATAGAGCGAGTGCGGTCGCATCCAGATGGCCTGTCGCCGCGGCCCAGCCGACGAGCGGCGGCACGGCGCCGGCCGCGCCTCCGATAACGATGTTCTGCGGCGTGTTGCGCTTGAGCCAGACCGTGTAGACGAACACGTAGATCAGCGTGCCGGCGAGAGCGAGGACGGCCGCCAGCAAGTTCGCGCCCGCCCACAGGACGGCGAACGCGAGCACGTTCAAGGCAATGCCAATCGCCAGCGCGTGCCACGGCGGGATCCGGCCCGCGGGCAGCGGGCGCCGGCGCGTCCGGTTCATCTCCGCGTCGATGTCGCGGTCGAACCAGCAGTTGATCGCGTGAGCGCCGCCCGCGGCGAATGTGCCGCCGGCGAGGACGGCCAGCACCGCGCCCAGGCGAGGGTGGCCTTGTGCGGCGGGGATCATGACGCCGACCGCGGTAGCGTCCAGCAATAGGACGATGCGCAGCTTGAGCAGGCTCACGTAATCGCGCGCGACGGCGAGGAAGCTGCGCGGAGCTGCTGCGGTGATCACGCTCATTCGCTAATCATTGAATTTTGTCTCCAGAGCCAAGCGTGACAGCTGCGGAGCTCGGTCCGTGCGCGGAAGCGTGAGGAGCGCCGTGACCAGCACCCCTGACCACACGAGCGTGGCGAGGGCGACGTGGAAGCCGTTGAACGTCTCGTTGGCGGTGATCGCGGCGCCCGCTCCGACGGCGACCTGGACGGCGAGGACGACCAGTGTCGCGAGCGATACCCGAGCAAGCCCCGGCTGCCTCATGCCGCGCACGAGGACGTACGCGAGCAACGCTCCGATGACCAGCACCGCGCCGCGGTGGAGCATCGTGTAGGCGTTCACGCCGGTGAAGTCTGGCGTGAAGCCCGCGCCGCACAGCGGCCACGCGCGGCAGGCCTCGTCCGCGCCGCTCGCCACCACTGTCGAGCCGCTCAGCAGAAGCAGGTATGTAGCGCCACCTGCGATCGCTGCGAGTCGACGGTACTTGAGGTCGGCCGAGGCGGTTTTGACGGGCATCGACATGACTGCCGCCGCCACGAGGAAGCCGAGGATGATCATCGCCAGCGCGAGGTGAAATAGCACCAGCCACGACGCGAGCTCGGTCTTCACGACCTGAGCCCCCAGCAACCCCTCCCCCACGACTCCGATCAGCGAAGCCGTCGCGAGCCACGCCACTACCGGCCGGCGGGAGCGCCAGACCAGCCAGGCGAAGACCACTGTCGCGATGATCAGGATCCCGGTCACGCTGCCGACGGCGCGGTGCGAGTACTCGATGATCGCGTGCACGTCCGCGGGTGGATAGGGACGGCCGTGGCACAGAGGCCAGTCAGGACAGCCCAGCCCCGAGCCTGAGACCCGCACCACGCCCCCAAGCGCGATCTGGATGTAAGCGAAGACGGCGGTTACCACGGCAAGCCGCCGGAACAAGGCAACGGACACTCCGCAGAGTCTACTGAGCCACCAGGTTCGAGACGTAGGACGCAAGTACCGCGGCATCCAGCTGCCCGATGTGGCGGGCGGCGATAGTCCCGTCGGCCCGGACGAACACGGTCATGGGCAGGGCAACCGCGCCGTACGCATGTCCCACGCCGAGGTCGGTATCCAGGAGCGCGGGCTGTCGCACTCCCACCGAATCGAGGAAGTCGCGTGCCGCCCGGCTGCTGTCGCCTTCATTGACCAGCACGAGCTGGACGCCCGCTGGGGACCCCAGCTGGCGCTGGAGTAGTGGCATCTCGGCGCGGCACGGCGGGCAGTACGTGGCCCAGAAGTTGATCACCACCGGCTTGCCCGCGAGACCGGCCAGGGTCACCTTGCGCCCGTCGGTGCCCGTCAGACTGAACGGCGGAGCCTTGCCACCGGGCGTTGGAGCTAATTGCCGTGGTCCGGCGATCGTGAGCAACGCCTTCATCACGTCGGGAGCGCCCCAGCCGTCGCCGTGAGAAGCCAGCTGCTGCAGGCCGCTCGCGCTCATGCCGGCCAGCAGCGCGGGAGGCACCGAGCTGCCGACGTCCGGAACCCCGCGATAGACCAGCCGGACGTATCCGTGGCGATCGACTATCGCCAGCGTCGAGACGTGAGTGTCGCCGCTGGCGAGCTGCACGCCGAACGGTTTCCAGAAGGCGGTGAGAGCGTCGGCGCTGCCCGTCGCAAACGTCCAGCTCGCACCCACCCGCAGCGCGTAGTCGGCGAGCACCGCCTGGGTGTCGGTGGACGGATCGGTAGTCACCTCAGCGAGGGTGATGCCCGCCGGCATGTTCTTGGCGATTTGCAAGAACAGCGCCGTGTACAGCGGGCATGTCTCATGGCATGTGGTGTGGAATGCTGCTATCACGAGGTCCTTGCCCGCGGTGGTGGCCGGGTTGAACGCGCGACCTGCCTGGTCGACGAGCTCGAATGGGGGCATCGCGACAAACTTGCCGGCCAGCTCGCCAAGCCCGAGGTTGACCTCGTCATTCCCCGCGTATGCGGCACCCGGGATGAGATGGCCGTCTTCGATGCCTAGCAGCAGCGGCGCCACCTGGCCGGCGGTGATGGTGATCGACAGGCTCTGCACGTCGGTCCCGAGGCGCACTCCGTCGTAAGTGCCGGCCCTCAGCGAGACAGCCTTCAGGTCGCGTTCCTGCGGAGCCGCCGGCACCGCGCCGGACACATCGCCGAGGGCCACCCACTGCCCGCCGCCGTGGATCATCAAAGGAGTCGACGGGAACGACCCAGCGGTGCGACCGGACACGGCGACGAGCAGGGTCCCGGTTGAGGGGTGGACCCGAGGCACCAGCAGAAGGAGCAACACGGCGAGCAGCGCCGCACTCGCGGCAACTACCCACAGGACCCGGGGACTCGGCAGCTCTACGCCTGCCTTATGGGGTCCCCGCGCTCTTGGTGCGCGGGGTGGCTCCGTACCTGGCCGCGACGCGATCGATGAAAGCGGCGCACATGTCCGCGACCGCGGGACTCTCGATCTGGATCACGTTCTCGGCATTCTCCTCACCGCTGTGCGAGAGGTTGAAGCTGCCCGTGTAAACGTAGTCGTCCGCGACCAGGATCTTGGCATGCATGAAGTCATGCACCGTGCCGGTGCCGTACGGAGTCGAACGCTTGGCCCCGAACCTGATGGCGCCGACCACGGTCTGGAAGGCCGCGATCTTCCAGGCCGCGCTGGCCTGGGTCGCCCACTGGTGGTGCACCTCTTCCATCTGCGTCGCATCGTACACACCGGCAATATCGACGCCGGTGGGATGCTCGACGAGCTCCGCCAGGGTGCCGAGAATCGGGCCCGACGTGATCACCGGGGAGCTGATGCGGATGCGCTTTTGCGCGGAGGCGAGCGACCTGGACATGGCGTGCACCAGCTTCATCGCACCTCCCGGGCAGAAGTAAGGACGGACGCGCGTGCCGTCGGCCAGCGCAGACCATGGCGATGAGATACGCCCAGAGTCGGCGACGACGGGCTTCTGCCAGAGCTCTTCGAAGTTGGTCCTGTAGGCGGCGGCGACATCGCCGGACGCGATAGTGACTATCACGTTCTCCTCACGAGTCCACGAGTCGTTGGTCCAGTTGGTCGATCCTGTCAGCACCGTGGCCCCATCGCGGACCACGTATTTGTGGTGCATCAGGTCCGGAACTCCGGGGACGGGCATGACCTGGACGCCCATGGATTTGAGCTGGTCGATGAAAGTCAGGTCGATCGAGGGCGGCGGCGGGACCGGGATCACCTGGGCGTGGTCCTGGTTGAAGACCATCCGCGCGGTCACTCCACGTTTCACCGCGGCGTCGAACGCGCCGAGCACGGTGCTCGCGGCAGCGGCGCTCAAGCGCAAGTCGTAAGTCGCGATCTCCAACGTCTTGGTGGCGCCACCGATGAAGGAGGCGATCCGCTGCGCGACTTCGTCAGCGCTCTGTCCGCCGTCCGTGAGGAAGTAGAGGTCGAGCGGAGGCGTAGCGGCGATCAGACGTCTCTCTTCGGTTCGCCGGTGTGCTCTCGAGGAATCTGGACCTTGACCGGCAGCGGTCGCGTCGCCATCTCGGCCGCTTCTTCGGGGTCGTCGGTGAAGCTCAGCAGGTCGAGGTCCTCGCGCGCGATGGCCCCAGCGGATAGCACCACGTCCTTGAGCCAGTCGATCAAACCTTTCCAGTAAGAGATGCCGAACAGCACGATCGGGAAATGTTCGATCTTTCCGGTCTGCGCGAGCGTCAATGACTCGAAGAGCTCATCGAGCGTGCCGATGCCGCCCGGAAAGATGACGAACCCGCGCGCGTACTTGACGAACATGTTCTTGCGCACGAAGAAGTAGCGAAACTCCACGCCGAGGTCGACGTACCTGTTGAGCGATTGCTCGTGCGGCAGCTCGATGTTGCAGCCGACGGAGAGCCCGCCCGCTTCATGGCACCCCTTGTTGACCGCTTCCATGATCCCGGGCCCTCCGCCCGTGATGACGGCAAATCCGCGGCGGGCAAGCGCCGCCCCGAGCTCTTCTCCTAGTTTGTAGTAGGGGTCGTCTGGTTTGGAGCGCGCGGAACCGAACACCGTGACCGCGGGCCCGACCTCGCCGAGGGCGTCGAAACCCTCCACGAACTCGGAGAGGATGCGCAGCACGCGCCATGGGTCGGTGTGGTGACTCAGCTCCTCGATCGCGTTGCGCTCGAGCAGCGCCTTGTCGGCGGGGGCTTGCTCGGCCGGAACAACGAGGCGGCCGGCGCGGCGGGTGTCGGACATCGGACTAAGCCTAGCGGGGCACTTAAGGCGCGGGTGCGGCGCGTGTTTCGTGACCGCCGTTCGTCGTCACCGCGGTGGCGGGTTCGGCGGCTACGGCGAGCGTCGCCCGCTTCGGGCGCGGCGCCCTGCGGTGGACAGGAGGCGGCGTATCCGTTGCCCCGTCGGGCAAGGCGGCTGGCTCGACCGCAGGCAGAGTTTCGATAGTGACGGGCTTTCGCGGCAGCTTGGAGGTCGAGTGGTCGGGCATGTCGAGCACCTGGTCGAGGTGGGCCCTGAGGGACGCGACCTCAGCCTCGAGCTCGTGCACGCGGTGGCGGTGCCGCATGTGCTCGGTGAAATGGTGGAGCCCGTCCATCCAGTGGTAGAGGGTGCCGGCCACGAGCAGCACGACCAGGGGGGCGACGACGACTGCCCAGAGCGGCACGGCGTCGACGTGAAAGACCGACCAGCGGACGTCAACGGCAGTCCTGTTGCTGTAGCCGAAGATCGTCGCCACGATGCCGATGCAAAGGCCCACCAGCAGCGAGCTGGCCAGTAGGAATCGCTGCCACAGGTGGGTCAGGTCACGCACCGGCCGAAGGGTACCCCGTTTGCCGGCGGTTTTCGAGCAGATAGCGAACCCGGGCGCCTCGCGGTGAGGCGCCCGGGTGGTCTATGAACTTGTCAGCGGACCGGGATCAGCTGCGCTTGCGGCGCGCCTGCCCGGTTGTCGGTGGTGACTATCATCAGGCCGAGAGGCCGGGTCGCCACCCACTCGTCGGTATTGATGGAGATCGAGGCGGTCACGTTCGTGTTCACACCCACGTCGTACCGGAACTGGCCGCTGCTGATCGCCGGCGCGAAAGCGTTGAAGCTGCCGGTGCCGGGGACGATGTCAAAGACGCCACCCTTGTCGCCACGAACGTCGTAGCTTTCGGCGGTGTAGGTGAAGCGCGGGCTGTCAACCGTAAGGCCGAGGTCGATGAGGTCGACTGGTAGGAGGATCGTGCTCCCGTTGGTGGGAGCCGTCGCCAGATACTCAACCATGCAGTTTGCGAATAGGGGCATGTCGCAAAGAATCGTGACGTAGGTGCCGCTGTACCCGCTCCCCGACGCCTTGCCCAGGTCGAAGGAATAGAGCACCCAGTTCGGATCGCCCGAGCCCAGGGTGTTGATGAGGATGTCGTACTCGTTGACGTTGGGCGTGACGAAGCGCCCGAAGGTGTTGACCGCGAAAGTCAAGATTCGCCGATTAGGGTTGGGGTTCGCAAAATCGGAATGGACGCCGACAGCACGGATGCCGAGCTCACCTAGCGCGCTGTTGGATCCCTGGATGCCCCACGCGTAGAAGTCGGCGACGCCCGCGCGGGCGCCGGTCACGTTGGTGATCGCCGCAGTGCCGCTCGGCGAGTCCGTGCCGAATCCAGCCGAAAGTGTGGTGGCCACGTTGGAGCGGGCGCGCGGGACCATCAAGTACGGCACGCGCAGCGAGACGCCGCCGTTGGATCCTCCTACCGGCTTCAGCTGGATAGCACCTGACACCTCCCTGAAGGCGGCTGCGCTTCCTACGTCGGACGCGTTGACCGAGAGCGTGACGCTCATGTTCTCGGCATTGCCCGCGCTGACCGTGATGCTGGGAGCGCTGAGGGCGACAGTGTGCGTCGACCCGACGCTCTTGAGCACGGAGGCGTTGAAGGTCACAGACGTTATGCCGTGGTTGTACACCTGGAACTGTTGGCTGCGTGTGTAGTTCCCTGTCATTTCGTTGAAACCGAAGCTGAGGCCTGTCGCCTGGTCGTTGCCGGTGGCGGTGGCCTGCGTGCGGACGGCGGCAATCGCCGAGACCGCGCCGGCGCCGCCGCGGCTCACCTTGTATTTGGAGCTGTCGAAATTGGCGGGTGCGATCTTGGCCGTGTTGACTATCGCCGCCCGCTGCTCGCCGCCATCCCAATTCGGATGCGCCTGGCGGACCAGCGCGGCGACGCCGCTGACGTGTGGGGCGGCCATCGATGTGCCCGACATGCCGACGCCCTGATTGCCCGAACCGCTCGCGGTGGAAAAGATGCTTACGCCCGGGGCCGTGACGTCCGGCTTGAGCATGCTGTCACCGCGGCGGGGGCCGCCGGAGGTGAAGCTTGCGTATCCCTTGTAGCCGGTGTTGGGGATTGGGGTGGTGCCGACGAAGTCCACCGTGGAGGCACCCTTCACCAGGTTGCCGTCGGTGCCGCGGATGCCCAGAAACGGAATGCTGACGCCCGGAATCGGGCCTTCCAGAACGGGGTAGGACGCAGAGTTGTTGATCATCGCCACGGCGGCTGCGCCGTGCCTCTGCCCGAAGATGGCCCTGTCGACGCGGGCACAGTCGCCGCGAACGGTCACCACCAGCTTGCCCGTGATGAGCGCCGGATCGTATTCCGTTTCAATACAGCCAGAGATGCTGCCGTGCATCGGCATGACGTAGACGGCAAGGCTGGTTGTCGGGGCCGATGTGCTGTTGTTCGCGTTCAATGCAGCAAGCGGTCCGCCGGGGGTCAGCATGAGGTCGTAACCGGGGAACGTACTGATCGTGTCCTCCGCGGCCACGCTGATCGCACGCTCGGCAATGGCAGGTGAGCCGGTGATGTACGGAGCCGACCCGCTGTTGCCGGCCGAGGCGACGACGAGGATCCCGGCGTCGGCCGCGTTGTTGGTGGCTTCCACGTCGGGGTCCGTCGGATCGCCGTAGCTCGAGCCGAGGGACATGTTGACGACGTCCATCCGGTTCTTGACCGCCCAGTCGAGCGCCTCGACGACGACATCGGTTGAGCCTTCGCAGCCAAAGACCCGGATCGCGTACAAGTCGGCCTTGGGCGCGACGCCGGGGCCAATCCGGAAGCTCGTGTTGGGATTGGTGTAGGTCGTGGAGTCGTAGACACCGTCGTAGGTGGCGCCGGTGCTGGTCACGCCATAGCCGGCGGTGGTTCCTCCCACGTGGCTCCCATGCCCGTGACAGTCAAGCGGGTTGACCCCTGGTACAGGTTTCGAGCGCGGGTCGCTTGGCGGGAGATTCGCGTTGTAGAGGTCGCCGACCAAGTCGATACCGCCTTTGACTTTCGGTGCTTTGGGCCCGAACCAGGTTTCGTCGGGCAGCTGGTTAGCTTGCTTGGCTGCATACGCAGCGGCAAAGGAGGCTGCGTCGCCAGGGCCGCCGAAGTTGGCGTGGGTGTAGTCGATGCCGGTGTCGATGATGCCGACCTTGATGCCTTCGCCGCGGATTCCGGCGGGGCCTGACCAGGCCGCCGGCGCTTCAGTGAAGGGAACGCTGGTGGTGTTCTCCACCTGATGCACGGAAACCGCCTTTACCGCAACCACATTGGGGAGAATGGCGAGCGTACGGAGACTGCCGGCCGGCGCCTGCACCTTGACGCCGTTGTAAGCGTCCTGATACTTGGACACAACCTTTCCGCCATTGGCCTGAATCGCGCCGTCGTTGGCGTCCTGGCGGCTCTTGAGGTTGGCCCGGATCTTCTCCCGCTGAGCGTCGTCGAGCTTGACACCGGCCTTTTTTTGGGCAGCCGCGACAGAGTCACCGGCCATCTTCAGCACCACAGTCACGGAGGCATTTCGATTGGCCGCGTGTGGCTTGACCGCAGGGGTGAAAGGACTCCCGGGGATGAAGGCCTCCATCGCGGAGCCTTGCTCAGCGTCTGGCGGCGCCAGCACCCTGTCAGCCAGGACCGGGCTGGTTGCGAACAGCAGAGTCGCGCCGGCGCTCAAGATTGCAGCGAACGAAAACCAGCTACGTCTGGCGTGCATAACCCATCTCCCCTTCGAAAAAAGCCCCCCCAAGACACGTCTGACGTGTCTCTTCCGCAGGCGCGGAAGACGAAATAGTAGTTGCTCTCAGAAGCTTCTCACCAATTTTGCCAAGGCAACTTTTTTTCGCCTACCGACGCCACTGAGCCGGGTTAGCTGGCGATGCGCTCCAGGACGATCACCGGGATCTGCCGGGAGGTCGTCTTCCGGTATTCGTAAAAGCCCGGCATGACGTCGGCGTGCTGGGTGTAGAGCCGTTCGTATTCGTCGCCGGCGGGGACGCGGGCACGAGCGTTGAACTTCTCCCCCTCCACCTCCACCGTCACCTCCGGATGCTTGACGACATTGTGGAACCAGGACGGATGGGTCGGAGCGCCCCCCTTGGAGGCTACGACCACGATGTTTTCGCCATCGCGCGTGAAGGCGAGCGGGTTCTCACGTGCCTGGCCTGACTTGGCCCCCTTGGTGGTGAGAATCAGAACGTTGGCGCCCTTGAAAGGGCCGGAAGAGGCCTTCCCGCGATTGGCGCGGAGGTCCTTGATCAGTTCGCGGTTGAAATCTTGGTAGCTCATCGAAGGTTCATACCCATTGAGGTGCGATGTCCATTCCTTGGCCTATAGTCGGGAGGCCCATGAGCAACACGCGGTCGGCTCAGCTCGCGGAGCAGTTCGAAGCCGCCCATGACACGTTCATCCGGCTCATCGAGTCGCTGGACGACACGCAGTGGCACCAGACAGGCAAGAACTTCCCCAAGCGCCTCAACGACGAGGACGAAGGCCGGCCGATAGGCGTCATCGCCCACCACGTGGCGACCAACGGGGACTGGATCATGCAGAGGATCCAGACGATGCTCGCGGGTGGCCCGCTGGCGCCGGTCAACATGCGCGAAATCAACGCTGAGCAGGCCAGGACTTACGCCAACACAACGAAGGACGAGGTGCTGCGACTCCTTCGCGCCAGCAGGTCCCGCATCGCGGACGCGGTTCGCGTCATACCGGACGACCAGCTCGACATCCAGCGCGATACGCCGGCCGGTCCGATGTCGGCGGCCCAGCGCGTCGAGAGGGTGCTGATCGGCCACATGCAGCAGCACCAGGGCTCGATCGAAGCCGCTATCAATTAAAAAGGCACCAAGGCGCGGCTTGGTGGAGGTGGCGGGAATTGCACCCGCGTCCGAAGCAGCCTCCCCCGAGATCTCTACGAGCGTGTTCAGGGAATTTGATCTCGCTTGGCGGCTCCTCCCGACGGGATCCGCTTCTGCCAGCCACTGATTCAGTCCTACCTCAGGGCAGCGGCGCCCCTGGAGTAGCGATCCGGTCTATGTGATACCGCTCCCCAGTCCGCCGGATTGACCGGGGGCAGCACCCGGGATCTAAGTCCCGGGACTTACGTCTCTACTGCTT
>Ga0209011_1000185_pt1 | contig 28726 bp, 29 predicted proteins | sample BlaSpr_A8_OM1_M3_FD_187986 | JGI IMG/M metagenome (GOLD analysis project Ga0209011, IMG submission 187986) | Forest soil microbial communities from Thunder Bay, Ontario, Canada - Black Spruce, Ontario site 2_A8_OM1_M3 (SPAdes) (version 2) | ecosystem: Environmental > Terrestrial > Soil > Boreal... | reverse complement strand
CTCGTGAAGACGCCGCTGGAAGTGTAGTCGTGACGCTGAACCTCCGCGGCTTCCGCAAAATTCCTGACCTGTTGGTGACCTAACTCTGAACGTTTAACCGACAACGAATTCCCATCGCTTTACAACCACAGGGGCGAGGGAACGCAAGCTGAGTGTCGCCAAGTTGCGAATCGAAGCGATTCACGGCTGAAGATACGGGAGTTGGATTAGAATTTGAGGAATATGCTCCAATGTCGCATCTCGATAACTCGGTATCCGTCAAATCGTCACTTCATTCACAGATACGGAATCGCGATAACGAGGCCTGCCCACAACGCCGAGGTCAAAGACATCGATACAGATGACGAGCTTTCAAGGATCCTGGAAGACGTGTGTGGCCAGACGAAAGAAGAAGCAATGGATATTTTGAAGGAGCTTGGCCGAAATCCACAATACGGCCCATATTCCCGATCAATCGATGAGAGTACTCTGACTCAAAATGGTTTTTGACCTGCGCCACTCGCGAAGATGACATCGCTACACGGCGACACTCTCAATTGCATGAAATAAATACGACCCCCGGCGGAGGTTTTCTGTAGAACTTCTCACTCCGCGAGACATCCGACACCGTTCAAGATACGTGCGTGGTAGAATCCGTTCTCACTGGCCGACTATGGCCAATAGGGTGACGGTCGGAAATAAACATTAGTTGAGAAGATTATGGCGCGGCTCGCAGTCAAGTCTATAGGCGTTCCTACCCTGGTCGGACTCGCGCTTTTGTCACTTGTTCTGTGTCCCTCCGTACTAGGTGCTCAACAGAGACCAAATTCGCCAGGATGCGACGTTCACGTTGATTTGCAATATGAGATGCGACCTGGAACAGTCGTCCGGACGCCGATTGGAGAAGTAAATCCCCTGGTTGCGCAAGTCATAATGACCAAGGCGGGCGAGATGCATTGGGACGAGCTGACGAAGCACGGGAAGAAATATCCGGGCATCTGCCGAGACGATGAGCATCCGTACTATGTTCTTGTTTGGGAGGCCAGGGACTATGGTGCAACCGGTGGGATTTATGTTTTGGATGACGGTTGTTTAGTCTTTCCGGCTGTTTTCGGTACTTTCTCGCCCATTTCGGACAAAGACAAGGCTACTAAGAAAGTGTTTGAGGCCGCATTGCGCTTTCTAGCCGAGAAGGGAAAGCAGCCTGCTCCTGCGCGGCTGAGCTGCTATCCACCGGAATGGATTAGCTTGACCAAGTACAAACTAACGAAGGCAAATGCGGCAGTTCCGGCTCAGGCGGGACAATCTCCTGCTGTTGAACCAGGGGCGGGCGAGGGCACAATCGTTGTGGGGACGGGGTTTTTCGTAAACGAACATGGCTACGTCCTCACAAATGCCCATGTCGTGTCCGGTTGCAAACAGATTCGTACAAGGGACGGACCTCCGGCTGACCTTGTCGGCAAAGATGATCAGATTGACTTGGCCGTCTTGAAGGTAGAGGGCGACTCTCCGGCTTTCGGCACCTTTCGCATGCGACCCGCGCCTCGCGTGGGGGATAGCATCATCGCGTTTGGGTTTCCGCTACAAGGTGTGCTTTCTTCCGAAGGAAACTTGTCAACGGGAACGGTCGCCGCAACGAGTGGTCTGGCAGACGATCCCCGGTTCATTCAGATAAGTGCGCCAGTCCAACCGGGCAACAGTGGCAGCCCGCTGTTGGATTCCGGTGGTGACGTGATCGGCGTTGTCGAGTCGAAGTTGGACGCTGTGAAGACCCTCCGCATGATCGGAGACATACCGGAAAACGTTAACTTTGCCATACGAGGCTCTGAGGTTGTTCAGTTCCTAGAAAGGAACCACATTGCTCACCATGCTGAAACCACTGAGTCCGCTCTTAACCTGAAAGTGGCTGACGTAGCAGCTAGAGCAAAACAGTTTTCCGTACCTATCGAATGCGTCAAATGAGGCGCTCCGAATCCAGTATGAAGGAGTGCAAGGAGCGAATCCCATGTCAAGGTCGTACGCGGTTGTCCTGATACTCTTCCTTTTTGCCTTGTTCGGTGCGCCGATGCATTCATCGCAAGACAAAGCGCCAGTGAAACACCGGGAGCTGACACCGCGAAGACCAGAATGTGGCCTTTTTCTTCCCGCGTGGGACGAGCGGAGAGATATAGCAAGGCTGGTTCGAGCAGACCAATTTCTTGATTGCGAGCGCGAAGGTTTCCCCAAGCATTTGGCTCCGCCGTGGAAGACATCCGAAGAAGGGGAAAAGAAGTTGAGCGACGCTTGTGACTACTTTGCTCAGAAATCCGTTAGAGAGTATCCCCAGGCGGGGCACGCGAATCTTGAGCTCGCTTTCGACCGATGCCACATCAACGTCATGCAAATAATTCTTACGAAGATGGTAGAGGGTCTTGGCCAGCCCCCCAAATAAGTCAGCTTGGGAAGTAAAACATCGACCCAATGCTCTCTTAAGATTTGCTTGGGTTTTTATGTATCGCACGGGAGGCAGATCATGGCAGCTACACTCATTCTTAACGGACAGGATGGTAAGCCACTTGAGGATCACGGTATACACCCCCCTTCAACAAGTGAAGTAATTCGATGTGTGGATGCTGGATGCGAAATATCCTATGCCTTGGTCTACGGCAACAGCGAGATTCGCATGCATCGAAACGAGAATGTTGTTGACCTGATGCGGCGTACGGCGACGGAACTGTTGCGTAAGAACCATCCGGCGCACTTGACGAAAACCTATCTCTGGAAAGGCCCCGAGCAAGGTTGGAAGGAAGCAGATTCGATTGCCGAAAGGCGTTCACTCTAAGACTCGGTGCCGCGCCCGTGTACCCGCCGTGTACCTCACTTGGGCGAATCCAGTGTTTCTGGAACGTTGGCGAAGAGCAGGAAACGACTACGCAGGACGGCACGAAAGAGAACTCGCGGCCTTTTCTGCTCCGTTATTACTGCGTGTTCAATTTTTCGCAGACGGAAGGAATCGACATTCCCGCATCCCTTCTGCAGGAGGCGCGCAGCAACGATCCCATCGAAACGTGCGAACAGATCGTGACGAATATGCCGAACCCACCAGCGTTCGAGCAATCCGACATAGCGTGGTACTCACCAAGCAACGATGTGGTGGGCATGCCAGCACGCGGCCTCTTTCACTCGTCGGAAGAATATTATGCGACCGCAGTTCATGAAATGGCGCACAGTACCGGACACGCCAAGCGCTTGCATCGGGAGAACTTCGACAACCCTGTTTCGTTTGGCTCAGAATCCTACTCGAAAGGGGAGCTTACCGCGGAGATGACCGCTGCCATGCTCTGCGGCATCGCAGGAATTGAACAGAAGACTCTTGAAAACTCAGCCGCCTATCTCAAGACGTGGATTGCGCGTCTCAAGTCTGATTCACGGCTGCTTGTTTCCGCCGCATCGCAGGCCCAGAAAGCCGCCGACTTTATCCAAGGCAAACTTGCGTGTCAGGAAGGCGAATGGCAGCCCGTGGGCGCAGACGTCATCTTCAAGTCCAAACCCATCTGCGAAGAAATGATCGACAAAGTCCGCGCCTGAACTCGCGCCTCGACGCTAGGATTTCGGGGTTTTTCCGACATCTCCCTTGACTACGACTCCCATCCCTGGACCGAAGACGACAGCCTTACCCGCAATTCCGTATTTCTCTTTGAGCCGAGTCACTAGCGCCGGATTCGTGTCTCCGCACAAGACGACTAGAATAGCGTTCTTGCCGGGCTGTAGGGATTCAATCTGGCCCACCAAACGGTCAAGCTGCGCCTTGTGGAGCAGGTTGCGTTTCAGTTCTACGAATACTTCCGTCGAACCGAAGAGGCCCGGCTCCTTCGCGTAGATGTCTATAGTTGTTCCGTTGTGACGGTACTCCGTCTCGATCTTTGCTTTTGGCAGCCGCTCCCGCAGCAATGCAGTCAGCGAGTTCCGATATTGCAACTCGTTCGCCGACTGCGCCGGTTGCCATTCTCTGATCAGTTTATTAACACTCTCAATTGCCGACATGGCTGCTCCGAGCCGCTCCGTTCCCGTCTACTGCAATGACCCTCGTCTCGGCTAGTGGGTGAGACCGCCTATCTAGGTCAGCGTCCTCCCGGCTGTCAAACACCCGAGACAGCGTAAGAGAACATCCTTCATAGGACTCGACTCTAAAGCGGTTCATTTGTTGCCTCCCTATACGCCGGTCAAAACCGGCGAGGTGTAGTGAATGAAAAAGTCATACGAAAGTGGATCAGCGACCAACATCGCCCCCTGTCCACTGACTCAAGCACCCGGCTAATACTTACACGTAGATTCGTGTACCTTGTCGCTGCCGATCTCGCGTGCCGCAATCTTGATCTGGTGCGATTTGCCGCTGTAGCGTGCTGGATATCTATTTGCTTTTCCGTCAGGCCCCTGGCTAAAGACTCCAGTGTCACACACCATATGCAATTGAGTTTGCCGTGGGTCATCCGACAGATAGCCGATGATATCTGTTGTCGTGTACCCTCCATGGTTGGTGCGCTGCGCGCTGATGACGGTAAGAACGAGGGGATATTTGTTTGCCTGAGATTCGCCAGTTGCAGCGGCAGGTGCCGGAGTATTTCGAGCAAGTGATTCGGCACTCCCGTGCTCCACGGCTCTTGTTTTCAAATTGAATGTTTGCTTAGGCGATAAGAAATAATAGAGCGCGCCATCATGCTCCTTTCCATCATAGATGGCCACTTGACCGCCGATCACTTCGAGGGAGTCGCCACGCACCACTAACGCTGCACCTTCGTCAATCCCAAAACCGAGCAATTCGGGATGCTTCTCAATGACCTTCACAAGGTCATGTTCACGTTCGCGCGTATTGACGTGCTGGTCGATTGCTGAGTTTGGGAGCAATCCAAATCCTCTTTCATGGCCGGGTGACATCATAATTTCGTTGCTCTTCGGGTCACCTCGGACAAGGTACGAACCTTGAATCGTCGCGCCAGCAGAGCCTCCACCCACGACGCCGCCACGGTTGATTAGTTCCTTGATTTCGCGTTCGACCGCCGTATCCAGATAAGCATCGGCAAGCCGCCACTGTCGTCCGCCCATAATCCAAACGCCGGAAGCCTTTCGTAGGGCGTCACTAAAGTACTCCGAGTTCGCACGCGCTTTGTCTCTGGTGTGCAACATCGTGACGTGGTTTATCCCCATAGACTTTGCCCAGCCACTTCCTTGCCCACGATAGAACCCGCCAGCAGTAATTTCCTCCTCGGACATCGCAGTTGGAATTAGGACAAAATTGGCATCCGGTCCGCCAGCAAACGCCACAAAGCGCTTCTTAGTCTCTTCGGACACCGCGCCGCCGCCCTGGATGATGAGCCATCCTTTTTCCGGTCCGGCGGTTTGTGCACCCGCCATTGGAACGAAACTGCCAAGAAAAAGGAACAGCAGTGTGCCAAGCCTAGTCATGATCGTTGCCTCCCGCCATAGTCGCCGCGTTTCCCTAGTATCGCCTTCGCGCTTAGCCGATGCTCACACGCAGCCTCATCAACCCCAAGATTTCACTGCTTCACGGTAGCTCCGAATAACCCGCTTGCTCACGTTACCTTTAGCATCTTTAATCAGAGTTTCCATCGGTGTTCGGGCTGCCCAGCACCCATAGATCCCCTGATTCCGAGAACTGCCTTCAATAATCCGATGTAGTTGTGCAACTGAAAAAGGGCGAAACCGCAGCAATTTAGATACGGCGTATGGAACCTCTTTCTTGAAATCATTGGCTGACAAAAAAGCACTGATTGCACCTTCTCTGGCACTTTTTGCGAACCTCTCATCAGTTCTGAGGCAGTCGGTCACCTCCCAACAGGTGGTGTACGAAGACTCCTTGTTCCATTTCATGGCTTGGACAGCATCAATGAAGCCGTGTGGATTCTGATGAACTTTTACTGGAATTATTTTCTTCTTGAGTGCTAGAGCTATGCCAGTCTCTTGGTCAGTCCAATCTGATTCCAGGAAGCCTCTTGTGAGCAGAGGAATGAAAACATCACAATCGCGCAGATTCTTTCTAATCTCGGCTCGCCATTGCGCAGATGGCTTAATATCTTCGTGAGCCAAGAACACACTGAAGTCGAAGTACTCAAGACCTTCCTTGAACTCTCCGGCCAGCTTCCTGGATTTGTGTGAATAGCTAAGGAAAATCTGAATTGGCACGTGCCAACCTCCCTTTGGCGTTAGCAGTCGTCATCCCGCAATCTTGAAAGTAAAATCCTCCTGATAGATTTTGCAGGAACCACGCCAACCGTCCGAGGTGAGTTTTGCAGCGCAGCACACTTCCACGTTTGATAGTCCGTAGTGTCGCCGAAGCTCCTCGCGCACGGCTTTGGTAATCCTTTTCTGACTTAAGTGTTGCATGGCCCGGTTCCTTCCCAACCCAAGCAGGGGTACGCAGTAGCCGTTACTGATGGTCAGAGTACTCATGCGGCCTCCTTCTTTTCAGTTGCCCCACCCTCAGTTGTCATTTCAAACTCAGCTTTCCATCCTCGAACTGCGCCACTTCTTTCACCTGAACATGCCCAGAACTATCCAATGTGTGGGTGAAAAAACGAATGACACAATATTCCTTGGGTGCCAGGGAGAAGACCGCAGGCAAATTCCCTTCGGCCATTGATGGAGCGATACAAAGACTCGTGGCACGAGAATCAAGGGATTTACTTAATTGGGAAGCATTTACCTTGGAAAGAAAAGAAGGGGCAACGAAAACAGATGTACGAATCTTTCGGCTCTCTGTGTCATAAGTAATACTTGTAGGGACAAGGGGAACCGATAAATCATCTTTGAGCATCTCCTGAAGAACAGCAATCCTGGTATTCAAGAGAATTACATCCATTTTCGTAAGTTCAGCCTTTTCTTCTGATAGTCTTGCGAGCTTCGCCCCAACAGCTGATTGAGCGTACAGGCCAACTGCAAGCCCAAACGTCGCTGCAACGGATAGGATGAGAAACTGCTTAACTCTCTTAGTCACGATCTGGCCTCCCTCGCTCCCGCTGATTGATTAGAGGATACACTGAGCCGGAACCGTGGGCACATTTCGATCCGTAAATACGGGTGCTAGGAAGCCCCAGACCGAGAGAGAGAGCCGTCCTTGAGTTTCAAGCGGTCGCAAAACGTCGGGCGACGGACCCGTAGGATTTCATTGGAACGCATTCCTGTATCCGCTGCGTTGACACAGGAGGTAAAATGGGGGCAGAGGTAGAAAGAAATGGATTACCACTACGCAATCGTAGGGTTGCAGGAACCCACTCACGACAATGTGATGTCGCTAGATCAAAAGGCAGCTGTCGGGAACTACTTGCGGGTTGAAGCGACCAATAGACAATACCGCATAGTATGGTGTGACGAACCTAAGCCCACCGCTTTTGAAGCGGCGTGCCTCGCGATCAACGATAAGGTGACGTTGCGCGTGGTTTTAGATAATGGTGACTGGCTTCCCTCCCGCGCCGCCTCATGACCGCCGCAGCCAATTGAGGACTTTATGGATTCAAAACTCTACATAGAGTGGCGCGAGCGCCTAAAGAAGTGGGTGGTGGAGTATCACGGTAGCATTCAAGCCCAGTTCGATACCCAAGACGAAGCCCTGGAATGGAAGCAGAGAAACTATCCGAACCACGGTCACGAAATCGAAAGAGTTCAGGTTCGTAGCAACTCTCCGCGTAGCGCAAAAAGAGGAGAGTGGAGATGAGCTGAGTGCCGCCGATTCTGTTTCTCGCTCAAAATCGCGTTTGGCAACCAGCACTAACTATTGGGAAGGCGTGGTACACACCGAGGTACACAATAGCGATGTCTAAGACTGTCTTGCAATGACTTAGGATGCCGTCCGTGCTCTTGTAAGTCGTTGCAAGCACTTATGAATCGCTCACTGTCACTGCAACATTCTCGCATCGAGTTCCACTTTCCGATGTTACGTTCTGTGCAGGCCAGTTACTGCGACTAGCCAGCACCCGTGACGAACTTAGCGATCGACCCTTCCCAACTTCCGGATTGGCGACAATACAGAAAGAATCATCGGATACCTTTGCGGATCAGGTCGCGGGTGAGACTGTGAACGAGATCGGCTAGGGAGAGGAGGCGCTTATCCTCTTCTTCCGTCGCCCAGGGGGAGACGAGATTCCCGTGCATAACTGCGTTGCGAACAGCCGACCAAGAGCGCTCGTGTCTGTCTTCTAGAACATTCCGCTGCACCAAGTCTTTTAGATACTTTCCGATGCTCCTCTGGCCAGCGCGCGAGATATCGCCCATGACTCGGACTCGAAGTTTTTCGTCGCCTTTCCAAGCCGAGACGTTGTCCTTAAGGCCCTGGATGTCCTTCTCGGCGAAGTCGGACCTCTGTTCGTCAGGACTCATCAGCATTCTTGCAATCGCTTCAGCAGTACTTGCCAGCGTCATGCAGAACACCCACCGTGACCCTTGTGTCGCCTGAATCAGTTCCTCGTAAAAACGAGTGATCTTGTGCGCCTCAAAACCCGGTTGACCTTGGCCATCTCTGGCCTCTGCAATCAGCGTGAGCAGGCTTGCGTACAACTCCCAGAACTGCTTGCCATCGAGGACGGGTTCTCCCTGGAAAAGAGCGGCGATTCCTGAGTTGATGAGGCGAGGTGGCGAAGGCCGCAACGAGATATGTGCTTTTCCGTTCCCAAAGTTGCGAGCAACAAGACGGGGGAAGACAAGTTGACCAAGCAGTACCCGAAGAGGCTCGCCAATCCAATTCTCTGCATACGGGTGCGGGAGCTTGTCGGATGTTTTCGCTGTCACCCACAGGGAGTCATCGGAAGGGGTATAGAAGAACTTGATTTCTGAATTGAGTACTTGGACGATATTTCGCCCGGCACTGTGTCTTCGCTCGATCTCCTCTCCATCGACAGAAAAAGTGGCCGTCATTCTCTTATCCATCGGGAGCCGGAGCTTTGGTTGAAAAACCAGTTCGACTCCAGAGTCCTGCGAAACCGAAGGTCCAGTTGCCTGTGTCATCAACGAACTAAGCTTGCCAGTAAGAGGCCACCCGAATTTCGGGATGCCTTTGAACTCGGGCCGGGTCCACCCGCCGGCCCATTCAGTACCGTCGAAGTCAGTTGCGACCAATCGGAACTGGTCGAAGACTTCATACGGATTCTCGCGCGAGCGGACGAGGCGTCGGAATGCATCGCTGCCGTCAGATGGAGTGGCAAACATCGTAAAATCAATGGTGGTCAAACTTGTGATGTCGATATGGCCCGAACCAAGAAAGACAGGAGGCTCGTGGTCGTGACCACTCAGCAGGCGCATTTCAGGGCACTCAATGGTGCTTGGAACGGCGGTCAAGCGAGATTTCCAAAAATCGAGAGTTCTCATGGCCATGATCCTTCGCAGTGCTGCTCCCACTGAAGCGGTTCGGGTATTGGTGAGTTTCCGATGTGTTGCATGCTAAGTGTAACTGAGTCACCCAGATTCAGAGTCGATGTCCGCCGCGTGCGGATTCCCCCCGAGTGACGGCGCACTCTGAAGTAACGTCGACTGTGCCCAAAGTTTTTGTGACAGTTTAGGGGGTCACATCAACAAACTGGGAACAAATTGGGAACAGATTGGGAACAAACCACCAAAGAACAAGCGTGAAATAGGTAGAGCAACACGTACGTAAGTCATTGAGAAGCAAAGACGGGCCTATTCAAAGTTGGGCTATCCGGCCTTTATTTTGATGGTAGAATCCGGCGCATACGTGAAATCGCGCGATCACATCCCCGTTGCCACAAGACGCGCTGCATGGAGGCGAGCTAAGGGTTGCTGTGAGGAGTGCGGCACAAATCTTATCGAGCGCTCCATCGTGAACCTCCCAGCCGAAAAAATCAGCTACTTCGTTCATGTTTGGAATGGGCACGCTTGCTGGAGTTGCCAGTCGGCAGGCCGTATTTTGGCGGTAAGGGACCACCGGGACTTCGGACGTTCTTACCTCGATCCAGACGACCCGCTTGAACGCAAGCTGGGCGAAGCTATCCGGATGCGCTTCCTATTTTTTTACCCGGATTATTCACACACCATGGAAGAGAGCTATTACGCCAATCACTGCGAATCATGCGGCGTGCTACAAGGCGATCACTTTCTAACTTTGTGGCTTTGCGACAGCGGAACGGGCGACGATCCCGATTTAGTTGAGCCGATTCCAGAAGTCGTAGAGTGGGAAACAGCGTACTCCTATACCACCCGTCGCTTTCTGCCTTTCCAGATTCACCACCGCAACGGCGACCCGTCTGACGCCGCCCTAGATAATCTCGAAATCCTCTGCCCACCTTGCCATCGAGGCAAACACGCCAAAGTCTCTGTTCAACTCGCCCCCTATACGCCGGGATTTTTGGCATAAATTTGGGGTAGTCTGGTCCTATTCGCCTGATTCATGCCTTATCGTTTGCCCTTCGCTCTCGCCGCCGTCAAGGGGCAGGGCAGCTTGCGCGCATCTCTACGGTCACCCGTGACGGCGGCTTCGCTGCAGGAATTCGCTGGCTATTAGAGGTTGTGCCTCTCCGCGCCCGACTGCGTCCACCCGGGGGCCTCTATCCGTACGGTTCCCGATATCAAAGAGGGTTGAATCGAGGCTCATCGTCCTACATTGTGTAAAATAACGGAATGACCAGCGCTTTCTATTCTGACACTGAGATACTAAAGAGATTGGGCGCTGGGGAGGACAGCTTTGTAGAAAGAAAGTCCCTTGGTGACTGGAAGAAAGATGCCGTCAAAACCTGCGTCGCTTTCGCAAATTCATGTCCCTTCGAAGGGCCCCCAGGACTTCTCTGCATCGGAGTTAAAGACGACGGAGTAATCGAGACTTCACAGCAAGACCTTGACACGCTACAGAAGACGTTCGAGCGCGAATTGGAAGAGGCGTACCCGCCGATCCCGCACCATACCCGTATTGTTTCGGCTTCGGAAGGAAAGTTCGTCGCTGTAATCGTACCTGGAAGTTCGCAAGGGCCACACTTCTCGGGCCCGGCCTACGTCAGGAACGGATCGAAAACCGTAAAGGCCAGCGCAGAACAATTTGAAAAAGTCATTGACCGGAGAGAGCGAAAGGTACGAGAGATTCTGAAGTGGCAAAATAAAAGAGTTAAGCTCGTTCGAGTCTGGGCGGCGCCGAACAACCTTTCGGGCAGAATCGCAGGCTATGCGGACGTGGTTGTTATGGATTGCGATTCCTTTGTTGTGAAGCTCAAGGCGATGGGGTCAGATCAGCCCGTCTCTTTCCCGCTCGACCATGTAGTCCTAGGACATGATCCTCAAACCAGCTCACTAACCATTGAGGTTCCGCAGGACTGAGCAGGTTGCCCCATGCTTTGCACTCAACGGTACGGCTATCGGCGCGTGCTAGAATCCGCTGCGCGGAGGCAACGAACATGAGTCTGCTTAAAGCCTCAGCTGTGATCGGGGCGATTGCCGTCTTCCTCGGCCTCAACATGGAGGCACAGCGGAAGCAAGAGCGTCCATCTATTGATTTCGGCGGAGCACAGGTTTCGCTTGGAATGACGCTAGAGGAAGTGGAAAAAAATCTAGCGGCGAACGCGCGGCACATTGAGTTCATGACTGATAAACACACAGCGCTCGTCCGTATCAATAACGCGCCCGTTCCCAGCGGCGACGAGGGGCAGGTCACATTTTTTGACGGGCACGTTGCTTACGCAGCGTTTCATTTCCCTGACGCCCACAACGCTGACCAACTGGCCCAGGAGATTGCCGGTGCCGTGGAGAACGTGGATACGAAAGTTTGTACCGTTTCAAACTATAGTAGTCATGGAACGGGCGGAGCGCTGTCACAAACCATCTTCGATTGCGGCTCAAAGAGTTTCAACGTGATGACCACGGAAATTCTGGGACACAACGAGCGCTATACCCATGTAGAAATAACGATAGGCGCGATACTGCGCTCGAAGTAGGTGGGCGCTTCCGCCAATAGTCATAGCCACAACGAAGTGCCTGAACGGCTAGGGATCATTCGGCTCAGGTCGAACTGAAGGGCGACTCCCGAATGGGAGCGAAATCTGATGGAGGTATTACGCCTATGGGCAATGACAACGGGCCAGAAGCGCTTCGCGAGAGACTCGACAAACTTGAGAATCGCTTGGCGCACAGAAACACTTGGACGGCTGTTTTCTTAGTCCTAAGCGGGTTCGTCGTCGGGGCAATCTCCTCCTGCACTCGGACCACATCCGACACAATCGAAGCTCGAAAGATCATTTTGAAGGACCCTTCTGGTCACACACTCGCGGTACTTGGTGTTGATAACAACTGGGGCGGGTTGGAAGCCAAGAATTATTATCCGGGGATCGAGTTTCGCGACGAGAAGGGTGAGAGGACGATGAGTCTCTTTGGCACAGGCTTGTCCGTCCGGTACGGGGATGAACATGCTCAATTGAGCTTTACGGGCTTGGACATTCGCGACAAGGAAACGCAGATTCTTCTTAATCCGCGCCTGTTCTCATTTGCTGCGAAACAAGGTGCAGTAACGTTGACTCCTCATCCGACAGGGATGAACCTTACGATCCAAAGTGCGAGCGATAATGAATTTGGGGTAGTGACCGATGCAGAATCTGCCAGTCTATATGTGGCGAGTCCTAAGTGGGAGGCAGATGTCTCGGCAGACAAAGCTGGAACGCATAATGTTCACGGGCCAAAGCCGAAATCAGACTAGGGGAGTTTTACTAGCGCGGCGGTCTCAGCTACGACTAGCTGTCCCTGGGTCGAGGTAATATTTGACAGGCGTGATCAGGCTACTGGCCCCATGCAGGGGGTGCCATTGCGCAAGAACTTCGAGCTAGACGATCCCTTACCGCTTAAGTTCCGACCGTGGGACAGGCAATTGTATCGGGCAATCCAAGAGGACCCGGAAGCAAGGGCCGCCTTCCGATTTCTCGGCAGTCGGCTCAAAGCGATTAGCCCTTCGTTTTTGCTCCTCAGTGTGGGAGTTGAGTCTGACAGCGGTGCACGTCCGACAACAATGGAAACACTCATCGAAGACCGCGACTGGCAACGCTGGAGTAGCAAATGGGAGGGACTCTGTAGCGTGGCGCATACCCTCAGAGGTGCCGAAACAAAGATGGAAAGGCACGTCAGAAAAAACGACTGGGGTCCAGCTCCGCTCGCAATTATGGGAGCTGATCGGTGGGACAGAGAGTTTAAGGTAAGTCTAGCGTCCACGAAGCACCTCGTCGTGGCCCAAACGATGCTCCGCGAGACCGCGAAGCTCATTGAACTTCACTGTGACCTCTATCGAAAGTTTCTGAAGGAAGTACCTAGACTGAGGCCCAAAGAAAAGGAACAGACACTTGCCCTTCTCACATGGGTTAAGGCTTACACCCGTGGGAATTATTTTGAACGCGTTGCAGCCCTCCTAAATGTGGCGCGGCGACTTAAGCACCGTAAAGATGTATCGGCGGACTCGCTCCGCAGGTTGTGGCAGCGGAATCCCAATTTACGTCCACCAATGTGACAACTCTACCGGACATTTGCGGAAAGAATTATTTTTGAAATGTCCAGGACACGACGCGTATGAGCTCCTATGCTCGGGCCTGTGAACAGTCAACAAAGCCAGTCATTCGTCGTGCTGAGACTATCTGCTGAGCACCACAAGCCATCCAACTGTTTAGACTTGCGGCGTGCTTCAATCACCGCGGACAACAGCAGGGCACTCTTTGACGAGGAGGGGGGACTGTGTCAGGACCAATTCTAGTCTTTGATAAGTCGGCGTTGGAGAGTCTGAACCCGGATGAATCGGTGTGGCTCGACAATTTTTTTCAAACGAACATCACCCCCTTATTCTTTATCGAGACCCTCGCTGACTTGGAAAAACAACTGCACTCCGGACGCACGCCAGAGCAAGTGGTTGGCAACCTCGCATTCAAGACACCAGACATGCACTCACGACCCAATGTCCACCACGCCCGACTCTTAAATGCCGAGCTTTCGGGTGCGGAGCCGGTTGCAATGGACGGGAGAGGAATCATATCTGGTGGGGAGCCGGTCATGCTTGAAGGGCAGACTGGCATCGTATTCCAGAGAACCCAGGAGGACGAAGCCTTTCATCGATGGCAGAGACACGAATTCCTTGATGTCGAGCGGCTCGCAGCGAAAGGGTGGCGGCGCGAGCTGGCAAACATCAACTACGACAGGGCATACGCGACGTTCCAGAAGTGGTTTGCCGAAGCACAAAAGCCCAAAAACCTGCGTGACGTCAAGTTGTTCGCAGATGCGAAAATCGACGCATCCAACCAAGAGCCTTGTCTCCGACTTGGTATGTCAATTCTCGGGATCGCCCCTAGCCGACAAGAGCAAGTGATGACGCGCTGGCAGAACGCCGGTAAGCCACCGATCCGTGAATTCGCTCCATACTTTAGATACCTATTCTCAATCGATTTGTTCTTCTACCTAGCGATCGCAGCCGATCTTATCTCTCGTGTTCGACCGAGCAACAAGGTCGATCTTGCGTATCTTTATTACCTGCCTTTCTGCAAGGTCTTTACTTCGAACGACAGCCTTCACGAGCGTGTGGTTCCTTTGTTTCTTCGCGCCAACCAGACTTTCGTCAAGGGTATGGAACTGAAAGCAGACCTTGGCAAGCTTGACCAGCACTATTCGCGTCTGCCGAAAGAGGTCACGGATCGTGGCCTTTTCCACTTTGCCGCCTACCCACCAACCGATCCTTCATTTCTTGTGACTCGGCTGTGGGACAAACACATGCCCAATTGGAGGAACGACGAGCAAAACCATCATCCGCTAGATAAACGCTTGCAGCAGGTTCTCATGGACCTTGTTAAGCGGGTCGAGAGAGATGCCGTGCCAATCAGTCCAGCTCAGTCGGTGAGCTTTAGCGAGGCCACGTACGTCCACATGCAGCAGAAAGCGCACTTCAAAAAGGGCAAGTGGAATCGATTCCCACCGGAAGTGCTGGCGAGTAATGAGTAGGAACTTCCGTGTACCCGCCGTGTACCTCAGTTGGGCGAATTCGGTGTTTTTGACGTTTTTCTCGTTTAATAGAATCAATAACTTACGCGCTTTCAACGTCGCTTTTAGTTCGATCCCCACCGCCCCTACTATGCAACTAATTGACATGCACCGACTTCCTTTCAGACTTGGCCACATCTGGCAGCAACTGCAACGCCACTTTCTCCGCTGCATCGCGCTGCTCTGATCCAAGCACATGCAGGTAATAGTGCGACGTAGTGCTCGCGTCGGCATGCCGCAACTGAGTCTGAGCAACTTTCAACGATGCCCCACTCGAATGCAGCAAGCTTCCGTGAGCGTGACGGAATGCGTGCATCCCACAGCGCGGAATTGAGAGAGTGTCCAGAATTGGCCAGAGCCTTTTCTGAACGACTTTGTTCTCGCTGTAGGGATTGCCTCGGCGATTTGAGAACAGCAGCCGCTCTTCATTGGGACGCCACGACGCTAGGTAGTTTGTCAACACTTCGGCCAGCGGCCCAGGCATAAGCACCGTTGCCACACTCCGCGTGCTCTTTGGCAAGATTAGATGCCTGTAACCATGCTGACCGCCGGACAAAAATCAACCGTTGCTCGAAATCCAGATCGTCAATCGAGAGTCCGAGAACATCGCCCGGCCTAAGCCCCGTCATCGCTGCAATCGCGAAGATCGTGTGCCAAGGCTCCGAAGCAAGTGCGAGGATCGAGCGCATTTGCTCCGCCGTGAAAAACCGTCCGGGTTTGGCCGGCTTTGAACACGGAATGACGAGATCACTTTGCGTGAATCCCGCCACAGCGTAGCCCCACCTTCGCGCCATCTTGAGAACAGAAGCGAGAGTGCCGAGAACATTCAGAATCGTGTGCCGACTCCGTCCCTTCGCCAGCTTACCGACGAAAGCCTGCACCTGCTCCTGCCCGATTTCGTCCAGCCGTATAGGGCCGGACTCCGGGACAAGGTGGAAACGCAGATGCGACTTCATCACCTTGGCTGTGGACGGCTTCAGCAACTCCCTCGCCTTTGTCTCCTAAATCAAACTTGCGAAAAACGCTGCAATGTCGCGGGCGAGAGCCACTGGTTCTTCTGTGGGTGCGAAATGCCCACCGCGCTCCATTGGTGTCCACCGCTGGATGTTATATAGGCGCTCAGCCCACTCGCGCGGTGCATCTCCTTCGAAGGCGTATTGAGATGTGAAGTTGGCGATGGCAGTGGGCGAGCGGACGAAGTCTTCCGGTCCAAGCGTAATCCCGTGCCAGCGGTTATCGAAATAGTCGCGAATAGAACTCGTGATTGTTCCAGTGACCCAGTACAGAGTCAGGAGCGTCAGCAAAAAATCACGTGGAATGCGCCCTTCGAGGTCGCCATGACAGTCACTCCAAGATCTCCATTTCTCAGCAATCCATGCGGCCAGTCCGGCTGGAGAGTCGTTGAGTGAATACCCGAGTGTCTGCGGTCTTGTTGACTGGATCGCTTTGTAGCCGCCTTCAGATTGCCACCACAGGTCGGAAGTCCGGATATACGCTTTTTCCGCGGGCGATAACGCCCGTGATCCGGGACCAATGTAAGGGGCAAGCTCCAGGTTGCTCAGGTGGACTCCGATGATTGAATCTGGCCTGTCGAGTGCCATCAGCGTGGCAACACCGGCGCCAAAGTCGCCACCGCCAGACCCATAACGCTCATATTCGAGTTCGGTCATGAGTCGGTGCCAAAGTGCCGACACATATCGATAATTCACACCGGCACGCCTCGGGCGCTCTGAGAAACCGTAGCCCGGTAGCGATGGGATGACAAGGTCGAATGCGGGGCCGTCGATGCCGTGTCGGACCGGATCCGTGAGTAGTGGCACGAGCGGAAGGTACTCGAAGAACGCGCTGGGCCAACCGTGAGTTAGTATCAGCGGAATCCCGCGACCGCCTCGCGCTCGTGCATGGACGAAGTGGATCCGAACGCCATCTATCTCGATGCGGAACTGCGCGAGTTCCCCGAGTCTTTGCTCCTGAGCGCGCCAGTCGAATTCCTCGGCCCAATAGTTCATCAAACTCCGCAGCCATTCGAGATCCGTTCCCTGCGACCATGGAGCGCCAGGTGCGCTATCAGGCCAACGCGTGTTCCGAATGCGTGTCTTAAGATCTGAGAGGACCTGCTCAGCGACCGCTACCTTGAAGGGCTCTATGCGCAATCTCGGATTTCCAAACTCAGGATAATTCACAGTCGCAAACTATCTTAAATCATACGACACCAAAATCTCCTGAACTCATGACTTTTGCCTCAGCCCGTTCTGTGAGTTGGGGCGCGCAGGGAGCCGTGTTTGTAGACCTCAGAACTTGACACCATTTGACACCAATTGGAAGAGGGGCCGCGGTGCTACGCCTTTGACAACTCAGGACTTGTGAAAGTAGATGCGATTTTCGATCCCCACCGCCCCTACCAACCTTCTTTCATATCAACACTTCAAGCGACTGCTCGTGTTCCATTCGGAACATTGGTTCCAATTGAGAGGGTATCGTTTGGCGTGATAGCGAGCTGTTGCCAATACATCAATAGTTACTCTTGAGGGGAAGGGCGAAAGAGCTGACCTCGACCACCCAGATGGGGCTGGTACGATTTTTATGAAGGGTGGTCGCGGCTCATGGCGAGATCTATCTGGCGGAGTGCGATGGTCAGCATCGCAACGTCCTTGATGTTGCTGAGCGGCTTGGTCACTGAGAGCCATGGCGATTCCGCCCAGACGAACCCAAAAGCCGCACAACGCCTCACGCACGTGAGCCTGGAAGACCTCGGCCAGATCGAGGTTACAACAGCGTCTAAGGTGCCTGTGAAGGCCACTCGAACTCCGGCAGCGATCTACGTCATCACCCAGGAGGACATCCGGCGTTCCGGGGCCACAAGCATCCCGGAAGCCCTCCGCATGGCGCCTGGTGTTGAAGTCGCACGGGTCGACTCCAACACGTGGTCCCTGGGTGTGCGCGGATTCGAGAGCACGCTCTCCCGATCAGTACTCGTGCTAATCGACGGCCGGAGCGTTTACACGCCTCTGTTCGCCGGCGTTTATTGGCAGGTCCAGGACACACTGCTTGAGGATATCGACCGCATCGAAATCATCCGAGGCCCCGGCGGTACCATCTGGGGAGCGAATGCCGTCAACGCGGTGATCAATATCATCACCAAAAGAGCTCAAGAGACCCATGGAACGTTGGTATCCACCGGCGGCGGAAATGTCGATCAAGGCTTCGTCAATTTCCGGTACGGTGCCGGCAACAGCAAGGGTCTTAACTACCGTATCTACGGGAAGGCTTTCACCCGGGGCCCCGAGTTTCATCCCGATCACAAACAGTTCGATGACTGGCGCATGGGTCAAACCGGCTTCAGGACGGATTGGGATACACACAATCGCGACCGGCTAACGCTTCAGGGCGACATCTACTACGGCGATGCCGGACAACGCGTGGGAATCACGAGTTACTCTCCACCGTTTATGACCAACGTGGAACAGAATGCCGAGCTGTCGGGAGGCAATTTGCTCGGTCGTTGGGAGCGCGAGTTGGGTTCAGGGTCCAACGTTCAGTTGCAAACTTATTACGACCGTACGAACCGGAAACAGGCCAACTTTGCCGAGTCTCGAGATACGTTTGACATCGATTTCGTCCATCATCTGATTCTACGGGGGCGGCAGGACTTCCTATGGGGCCTCGGAGCGCGCCTGAGTTCGGGCAATGTTTCCGAGGTTGTGTCCACCGTCGTGTTCACGCCGAATCACTATACGGACAAGCTTTACAACGCATTCATCCAGGATGAAATCCCTATCGTTGGAGACCAGCTTTCGCTAACCATCGGGTCTAAGTTCCTACATAACAACTATAGTGGCTTCGAGATCCAACCGACTGTGCGGCTCCTGTGGACGCCCAGTTCACGGCAAACCGTATGGGGAGCCGTCACTCGCGCCGTGCGCACGCCCTCCCGCGTCGAGGAGGACCTCCAGCTCACCGCATTATTGGCACCGAGTCCGTTGACTTTTTTCCGGATCAGCGGCGACAGAAAGTTTTCCTCGGAAAGCCTGGTTGGCTATGAAGCCGGATACCGGAGCCTGGTGGGCCCCAAGTTCTACGTGGACATCGCCGCCTTTTACAACAACTATAACAATCTCCTGAGTATCGAGCCCGGTGCGCCGTTCGCTGAAAGCTCACCGCCCCCGCCGCACGCCGTTATCCCGCTTTTCTTCCGTAATGGGCTGCTTGGCAACACGGCTGGATTCGAAATCGCGCCGGATTGGACGCCGACACGCACTTGGCGGCTACGCGGCTCGTATTCCTACCTGCACATCGCCTTAAACAAAAAGGCGAGCAGCCTCGACGCTTCAACCGCAAATTCAACCCAGGGGTCAAGCCCCCATCACCAGGTCGCGATCCAATCTTCTCTGGATTTGCCCAAGAAGCTGGAATTCGATCAGACTTTTCGTTACGTGAGCTCCCTGCCTGCCCAACTGGTGCGAGCTTACACAACGGCCGACGTGCGGTTCAGTTGGCACGCCACTCGATCTCTGGACGTGTCAGTCGTGGGGCAGAACTTGTTTCAACCTCATCACCCAGAATTCGGGGGTGACCCCGGTTCTCTTGTCGGGATCGAGCGAAGCGCCTACATCAAACTAACCTGGCAATCATGGCAAAGGTGAGAGAGAAACTGATCTGTGGAGCTGACGTTCGCCAATGCGCCCGCCAACAGTGGGTGACTCGTGGCCGTCGATGCCGCTTTTTTCAATTCACGGTCCGGCTGTTCGCCTGGGTGCTCGTTGGCTCCTCATGCCTGAATGCCCAATCAAACCCGACTGAATACGAAGTCAAGGCCGCCTACCTCTATAACTTCGGCAGATTCGTTGAATGGCCCGCTAAAGTCACCGCCGCCAGCGAGTACTTCAGCATTTGCGTACTCGGCGAGGATCCTTTCGGCGCGACCTTCGATGCGACCATCGCGGGTGAGAGCATCAACGGCAAGAAGGTAGTGGTTGCGCGCATCACGAAACCGCAAGACGCGGCGAGTTGCCGCATCCTGTTCATCAGTTCGTCAGAGGAGAGTCGGCTCAAAGAGATCCTGGCGACGCTCGACAAGACAAGCGTCTTGACGGTGAGTGACATCTCCCAGTTCACGCGGCGCGGGGGCATGATCCGGTTCGTTACGGAGGCGAACAGAGTACGTTTCGAAGTCAACCTGGCGATCGCTCAGCATGCCGGCCTCACCCTCAGTTCGCAGCTGCTCAAAGTGGCAATCAGCGTGAAAAGGAGTTCTCAGGCTGGAGATTGACAGACCATGCCCAGGGTTGCGAACTACTCGATTACCAAGAAACTGACCAGAATGAACATGCTGGTCAGTGGCGCGGCCTTGTTGATCGCCTGTGCGGCGTTTGTTGCTTACGATCTTGTTACTTTTCGACAGGCCATGGTGTACAACCTCTCGATCCAGGCTCAAATGGCCGGGTCCAATAGCGTCTCACCGCTGCTGTTCAATGATCCACAAGCAGCGGAGAACACGTTGTCGGCGTTGAAAGCCGCGCCCAACGTCCTATCGGCTGGAATTTACGCGCTCGACGGACGGCCTTTCGCCACGTATTGGCGCGATGCCCATGGCCAAAGCCTGACCCTGCCGAAGCTTCCCGCGAGTCAAACCGAGACCCACTGGTTCAAAGATGGGCAACTGGTGCTGGTCCGCACGATTGTGTTCGATGGAAAGCCGACAGGCACTGTCTACATCCGTTCCGATTTGCGGGAAATGACCCGCCGCCTGAAGCGGTACGGGGGAATCGCTGCCGTCGTGTTGTCGGCATCTCTCATTGCCGCGCTCCTAGTGGCGTCGATATTCCAGCGCGCCGTTGCTGAACCCATCGTGCATTTAGCCGAGGTTGCGCGAATTGTTTCTCGCGAGAAAAACTATGCGCTGCGAGCGACCCCAACCGGTAAACGGGACGAACCCGACGTCCTCATCGCAGCGTTCAACGAGATGTTGGGGCAGATTCAGGAGCGCGACGGGGCTTTGCACCAGGCTCACGATGAGTTGGAGCAGCGCGTTGAGGAGCGCACTGCGCAGCTCGCTGCTGCCAACAAAGAGTTGGAAGCATTCTCCTATTCCGTCTCGCACGACTTGCGCGCGCCGCTTCGCAGTATTGATGGCTTCAGCCTAGCCCTGCTCGAGGACTATGCCGATCGGCTCGATGAGGAAGGAAAAAATGATCTTCAACGCATCCGAGCCGCAACTCAGCGGATGGGAGTGTTGATTGACGACCTCCTGAATCTGTCCCGTATGACACGGGCCGAGATTCGTAAGGAAATCGTCAACCTCAGCACCCTTGCTCGTTCAGTCGCCCAAGGTCTCCAGGAAGTTCAGCCGGAGCGGCGGATAGACTTCCGAATCGAAGATCACCTCGAGGCGAAAGCAGACGCTCGTCTGGTGCGGGTCGTCCTCGAAAACCTTATTGGAAACGCTTGTAAGTTCACCTCGAAGATGAGTTCCGCCTGCGTTGAATTCGGCAAAACACATCAGAACGGGAACTCGGCCTATTACGTTCGCGACAACGGCGCCGGATTTGATCCTGCATACGCCAACCGGCTGTTTGGCGCCTTCCAGAGGCTTCATGGGGTGACGGAATTCCCTGGTACCGGGATCGGCTTGGCCACGGTGCAGCGAATCATTCACAGGCACGGCGGGAAGATCTGGGCGGAAGGAGCCGTGGAGAAGGGCGCGACGTTTTACTTTACCTTGTGACGCATTCAACTCGGGAGGGAATGGGATGGAGAACAGGTCGATTTTATTGGTCGAGGACAGCCCGGACGACGAAGCGCTGACGCTGCGGGCTTTGAAGAAGAACAATATCAAGAACCAGGTGGTCGTCGCGCATGATGGCGCGGAAGCGCTCGATTATCTCTTCGGTACCGGCAAATACGCTGGCCGGAACACAGACGTTCTGCCGCAAGTAGTGCTGTTGGATTTGAAGCTTCCGAAGGTAGAGGGTTTGGAAGTCTTGCGGCGAGTGCGTGCGGATAAGCGCACTAAGCTCCTCCCGGTTGTGATCCTGACCTCTTCGAACGAAGAGCAGGACCGGATCGACGGCTACGGACTGGGCGCAAATAGTTACGTCCGCAAGCCTGTTGACTTCACGCAGTTCATGGAGGCTGCTCGACAGCTTGGCTTGTATTGGCTGATTCTTAATGAAGCTCCCCCGGCCCGGAGATAACAGATGGGTGTTCCGCTTCGCGTACTGATGATTGAGGATTCGGAAGATGACGCCGCTTTGCTTGTCCGCGAACTACGACGCGGTGGCTACGACGTGAACTACGAGCGCGTGGATACTCCTGCTGCCATGAGCTCTGCATTGAATAAAGAAAAATGGGATATGGTTATCTCCGATCATTCGATGCCCCATTTCTCAGGTGCCGCCGCTTTGAAACTTTTGAGGCAAAAGGAATCCGAGGTGCCGTTCATCTTTGTTTCCGGAACCATGGGCGAAGAAGCCGCGGTGGCCGCGCTCAAAGACGGCGCACAAGATTACGTCATGAAAACCAATTTGAAGCGCCTCGTTCCGGCCGTGCAACGTGAGCTCCGCGAGGTGGAAGAGCGTCGGCAACGCAAGCTCCTGGAACGTCAAGTGCAACAGCTCCAGAAGTTCGAAGCTATCGGACGGCTGGCTGGCGGCATTGCTCATGACTTTAATAACGCAATCGGAGCAATCATGGGCTGGGCGGATCTGGCCCTACAGGAGGCACAACCAGGTACGCGTCTGCAGGAACGTCTCAAAAAGATATGCGCTCAAAGCCAGCGGACTGCCGGACTGACCTCCCAGCTTCTCGCATTTGCGCGACAACAGGTTCTGCAGCCGCGAAGGATTGATCTAAACGGCTTGATCGAGGAAGGAACCAGCCTCCTGCGAAAAGTGATAGGAGCAGACGTGGAGGTTCGGCTTGTTCCCGCGCCGAATCTTCGCGTCACAGTTGCGGACCCCGTTCAGATCGACCAGGTGCTGATGAATCTCTGTCTGAATGCCCGAGATGCGATGCCCAAAGGCGGACGACTAATCATCGAGACTCAAAACGCTGATCTTGACGAAGAGTATTACCGCCTTCACGCCTTCGTACGGCCGGGCAGTTATGTTTTGCTCTCGGTGTCCGACACAGGTATCGGGATGGACGCGGCGACGATCGAGCGCATCTTCGAACCTTTCTTCACCACCAAAGAGGTTGGCAAGGGCACCGGGCTCGGTTTAGCAACCGTGTTTGGCATCGTAAAGCAGCACGGTGGGTTTATCAACGTATACAGCGAACCGGGAAAGGGAACAACGTTTCGTGTTTATCTCCCGAGCGATCACGGCGCACCGGACCCGGCTAAGGCAGACTCTGATGAAGGGCCAGCGGAGGGCACCGAAACCATTTTATTGGCGGAAGATCACGAAGGCCTTCGCGAGTTGGCGCAGGAAACATTGGAAGCGCTTGGCTATCGTGTTGTCCTCGCAACGAATGGGACAGAAGCGGTCGAGCTTTTCAAGACTAATTCGGATCGGATAGATCTGGTCATTCTGGATGTGGTAATGCCTGGCCTTAGCGGTCCTGACGCGTACTCAAACATGTCCGCGATTCGGCCCAACCTTGCAGTTGTCTTTGCCACTGGATATACGGCTGAGGCAGCATCTTTGACTTCGCTGGTCAAGAAGGGTGCGACGGTTCTGCAAAAGCCATACAGCGCGAAGAGTCTGAGTCAAGCGATTCGGGGTGTGCTAGGAAGCAAACAGTCGAGCGTTTCTCATTAGCGAGAGGGCTGAATGATCTCCCGGATATAAGACTCTGGGACCACTCCCGCAGGCGGTAGATTTGGACGTACGGACAGGAATCCTCAACCAAAGCGAGAGTCCGAAACCTGCAGTTGCGTAATCAACTGTGGAGGAAACGACGAGTTTTATCGGCGACGGGAATCGGCATATGGTCAATGCACGCAGAAGGACTAATTAAACCGATGAAATTGCGCACAAGAACGCTGCTGAGCGTCGCTCTCTCCCTGGTGAGCCTGGTCGCGATCCTGTACTCGGTGGCGCGCGTTTCTATGATGCACAGTTTTGCAACGCTCGAAGCGGATGACACGCGCCAGAACCTCGCACGCGCCACTGCTGTTTTGGCCGACGACCTCTCCACACTCGACCACACCACTAGTGATTACGCCGCGTGGGACGACACCTGCGCATTCCTTGAGGGCAAGAATCCCAACCTTCCGACGAGCGAATTCCCCGATCCGTGGTTTCCGCGTTTGCGGATTGACTTCGTTCTGATCTTCGATCCCTATGGCCGGCAGGTGTTTGCGAAGGCCTATAACCCTGCGGGGGGAAAAGAGACGGAAATTCCTCAAGGTCTCCGGGCGCATCTGGCACCCGGCTCGCTGCTGATGCGCCACGCACATCCCGGGAGCAAGGTGCTGGGAATAGCGCTGCTTGCCTCCGGCGCAGTGCTGATTGATTCGCAGCCCATTATCGACAGCCAAAGCCGGGGCCCAATTCGGGGCACGTTCGTGGCGGGACGCAGTCTGGATGCCGCGGAGATCGCGCGCCTCGCCGGCATCTCCCACCTCTCGTTGACAGTGCACCGCCTCGATGCAACCGGGTTGCCGAGCGACGTTGAATCCGCGCGCGCCGCGCTCACCGCATCCTCGCCTACCTTGCTCCGCCCGCTCAATTCCAAGGATATCGCCGGATATGGACTGATCGAAGATATCTATGGGAAAGACGATCTGATTCTGCGGGCAGTGATGCCTAGAAAAATAATGCAGCAGGGAGAAGCCAGCCTGTTCCATTTCCTGGTGTCGTTGCTCATAGCGGGATTCGTGTTCGGTCTAGTGACCATGCTACTGATGGAAACGTTAGTTCAGTCGCGTGTCATCCGGCTGAGCGCGAGCGTAGCCGCCATTGGCGCCAGCGGCGACCTTTCCGAGCGTATCCCCCAGGAAGGCCGCGACGAAATTGCCGGCCTCGGCGCGGGGATAAACCGCATGTTGGAGGCGCTCGAACTGTCGCGCCACGAGCTTCACAAGGCCAAAGAAGGCGCGGAAGCTGCCAACACCGCCAAGGGTGAGTTCCTGGCCGTGATGAGCCACGAGATCCGCACGCCGATGAACGGCATAATCGGCATGGCCGGCCTTCTTCTCGATACTCCTCTCAACGCCGAACAGCGCGAATACGCCGAGATCGTGCGTGGTTCCGCTGACGCGTTGCTCTCGATCATCGACGACATCCTCGATGTCTCGAAGATCGAAGCGGGTAAAATGACCGTGGAGCCCATCCCCTTCGACCTCCGGCTGGCAGTCGAAGATATGGCTGAACTCATGGCCTCGAAGGCTCAGCAGAAGGGGCTCGACCTCATTCTGCGATTTTCACCCGATACGCCTTCTCGCGTTGTCGGCGACCCGGGGCGCATCCGGCAGATTCTCATCAACCTTTCCGGCAACGCCGTCAAGTTCACGACCAAGGGACACGTTTATCTGAGCGTGGAATGCGAGGAGCGCACCGGCGAGCAGGTCCGCCTTCGCTTTTCGGTCGCGGACACCGGCATCGGCATTCCTGCCAGCAAGCTGGACCACATCTTCGAACGCTTTACGCAGGCCGATGGTTCCACGACCCGTAAGTACGGTGGTACGGGACTCGGCCTGTCGATTTCGAAGCAGTTGGTTGAGCTGATGGGCGGCAAAATGGACGTCGAGAGCAAAGTCGGGGAGGGCTCTCGATTCTGGTTCACTCTGTCCCTTCCCGTCGATCTAACCGCTCCGGACACACCGCCAATCGATATGGATATGACCGGCGTCCGCGTGCTGGGCGTGGACGATAATCCGACGAATCTTTTTGTCCTCCGCGAAAGACTCAATAGCTGGGGCCTCCGCAACGATTCGAGCAGCTCCGCCGAAGACGCTCTGAACCTATTGCGTGCCGCGCAGTCCGTTGGCGACCCTTACCACATCGCGATTCTTGACCAGCAGATGCCCGCCATGGATGGCGAGAATCTCGCCCGCACGATCAAGGCCGACGCGAAGCTGAAGAATACCGCGTTAGTGCTGCTTACCTCCATCAGTATCCGAGGCGACGCCACCCGCATGAAGGAGGCCGGTTTTTCGGCCTACCTCACCAAACCAGCGCGTGCATCCCAGCTTCTGAATGCGCTTATCACCGTGTGGGGCAACCAGAAGCGCGCCCCGTCGGCGCACTTCGTCACTCGTCACCCCGCGGCGGAGGGCCCTGCGGCGATTTTCCCTGCCGAGCCCGCCGAGCCGATTTTCCGCGCGCGTGTTCTGATCGTCGAAGACAACGTCGTCAATCAGATGATTGCGGCTCGGTTGCTCGAAAAGCTGGGCTGCCGCGTGGATGTCGCCGCCAATGGCCGGAAGGCAGTCGAGATGGTCGGTCTCCTTCCCTACGACGTGATCTTCATGGATTGTCAGATGCCGGAAATGGATGGCTTTGAAGCCACACAGGAGATTCGCAGGCGCGAGGGTTCAGGCGTTCACCGCCCAATCATCGCCATGACAGCGAACGCCATGCAAGGCGACCGGGAAAGATGCCTCGATGCGGGAATGGATGACTACGTATCCAAGCCCATACGAAAGGCAGATTTGACCGAAGCGCTGGAGCGTCATCTCCCCGAGAACGCAAAAGTCCCCAAGAACGTAAACGCCGATCGAGGCGGGGCAGAAGTAGAGAAACTCTAATGGAAGCCGGGGTGGACTGCGCAGGGTCTGCGCGTCCTGCGCGCCACGGCTGACGCCATCTTCACCTGGGCCTGTAGTCGGCCAATCGGAACTTATGGTCGGATCAATGAGGGTTACATGAGGCAGCCAGACGAGCTTTCTCCGGAACCTGTCTTCAATCTTTCTGAACTGCTCGAACGGGTGGACAACGATTCCGAGTTATTGCGCGAGGTGATCGGTATCTGCAAGGCTGAGATTCCGCGCAACATCCCCTTACTGCGTGAAGCTGTTGCTCAAGTAGACGTGAAGGCCGTCGAAAACTTAGGTCACACGCTGAAAGGGATGCTTTTGCATCTCGCCGCCACGCGAGCCGCCGCTGCTGCAGGACGCCTGGAGCAATTAGGGCGCTCGGGTGACACGACAACATTGGGCAGTGCCGTTGCGATTTTTGAGAGCGAGGTTGCAAAGCTCATGACCGAACTGGAAGCATATACCGCGAAGATCCACCCATGATGATTCTTGTGGCGGATGACGACGTGCTCTCCCGTCGCCTTCTGGTGGCGACTCTCGAGCGCGCCGGATACGCAGTGATCGCCGTCGAGAACGGGCGGCTAGCTGCCGAAAACTTGTGTCGACAGGATGGACCACGTCTCGCGCTGCTGGATTGGGTTATGCCAGAGCTGGACGGGCCGGCAGTCTGCCGCGAGGTCCGCCAAAAACGCGAGCAGCCTTATGTGCATATGGTCCTTCTCACATCCAAGGAATCGAAAAGAGATATCGTCGAGGGGCTGGAGTCCGGAGCAGACGACTACTTGATTAAGCCATTCGATCCTGCGGAACTGACGGCCCGGCTGCGCACTGGGCTGAGGATACTGCAGCTGGAAGACAAGCTGGTCGAAGCGCGAGAAGAAATGCGGTTCAAGGCAACATACGATCCGCTGACAGGTCTTTTGAACCGCGGTGTGATCTTGGATCTGCTGTCCCGCGAGCTTTCCCGCACGCGTCGTGAAGATGGTTGCACCACGGTTTTGATGGGAGATGTGGATCACTTCAAGAGCATAAACGACACGCGCGGGCATCTCATGGGAGACGAAGTACTAAGGGAGATTGCCCGCCGTATGCTTGCGTCCGTGCGTCCGTACGACTTTGTGGGACGATATGGAGGGGAAGAGTTCCTCGTCGTGCTGAACAACTGTGACGCTTCGTCGTCGCTTCTGCGAGCTGAGGAGATTCGTCGAGCGATTGCCAGCGTGTCTGTGCAAACAATACAAGGCCCAATTCCTGTCACCATGAGTCTAGGTGTTCTCTCAAGCAGGGATTGGGGAGTTCGGCCAGTCGAAGAACTTCTTCGAGAAGTGGATGCGGCACTCTATAAAGCGAAAGCTGCTGGGCGAAATTGCGTCAAACTTGCCAGTCCCCCATGTGCCCCCTAACGTTCCGACCAAGTCAGAGCAGCCGAGGTAGGCTTGACTTCGCTCCGTTGCGGAGCAAAACCGTACGCCGCCATGGGAAGCGCCGTCTCGCGGTTGAAGCATCTTTTGGCACGCTAATCGTCCGGGTGCGCGCCGAAAGCAATGACGCGCACAGGCTCATTCTGCGCGGACGCAGCAGGGAAGAACGGTGTAGCCAGAAGCCACGCGGCCCATACCGCACATCTCGAGCCAGATCATACGTTGGACTGTTCGATCTCAATTAGGACTTCCTCTCTGGGCTTCGGAGACGGACAGCGTGGTGAACTCTATGGGTGATTAGCAGGCCACACGATTATTAACCTAGAGCGTTTTAGCGTCATGTGATCTTAACTCCTGGTTAGGCGGATAACCGGACAGTTGCCGCACCATTCTTGGCGCAGCGGAACCGCCGTGTAAACGGTGGCGCATTCCCTTTGCCAACGATCCGCCTAGAGACTTTTGGACTAGTGCTACCCGAGGTGGAGATCACCACTACTGAACTCGCCAAAAAATCGCGGAAAGACTTAGGCCGGTGTCACCCAAAAGAAATAGAATTCAGAACACACGCAACCAACGGCTTCAGATTGGCTTCTTCGCTGAAAGCCATGCCGCAGCAATCAAACACATCGTGATCATGGTT
>Ga0209011_1000184_pt1 | contig 28994 bp, 24 predicted proteins | sample BlaSpr_A8_OM1_M3_FD_187986 | JGI IMG/M metagenome (GOLD analysis project Ga0209011, IMG submission 187986) | Forest soil microbial communities from Thunder Bay, Ontario, Canada - Black Spruce, Ontario site 2_A8_OM1_M3 (SPAdes) (version 2) | ecosystem: Environmental > Terrestrial > Soil > Boreal... | reverse complement strand
CGGGACGAATCTCCCTTCTTGCTCCCCGATCACAACTCGGATGTGTCCGGCGCCGAGCTCACACGTTATATGGCGGCGAGCATATGAACCGTTCATATACTCGTAGCCGTCGCCCGCGTCCTCGTAAAACGACGCTGCGCCGCTTCCCTCGCTGGGATACATCACGAACGTCAATGGGTCGGCCTCGTGCTGGCCCACGTGATTCATCTCCGGCCAGAGCGGCACCGCTGTGTTGGCGCGCACATACATGGCCGGCCGGCCCAGCGGAGCATGAACAAGAACGTGCGCCGGGCCATCTACGCGTGTTCCCGTCCAGTAGTGAAACCAGCTCCCCGCGGGAATGTAGACGTGGCGATATTCCACGCCAGGACGCGTGACTGGTGCCACCAGCAGGGCATCGCCGCACAAGAACTCATCGTCCATCGAGTAGGTCGCCGTGTCGTCTGGATTGGCCCAAAACAACGGGCGCAGTATCGGCGCTCCCGTGCGGTGACACTCCTCGAACAGCGTGTACAGATACGGCAAGAGGCGCTGGCGTAGCTTCAGCATGTCGCGGCTGATGGATTCGAACGGTTCACCAAACAGCCACGGCTCCTGGTGGCGCGTCGTCTTTTCCGAGTGATTGCGACAGAAAGGCTGAAAGATGCCGAACTCCGTCCAGCGTGCGAGCAGTTCCCCGTTCGCGTCTCCGTAATAGCCGCCGACATCGACCCCGGACCAGCCCACGCCGGAGAGTCCGAGATTCTGGAGCTGGGAGAGACTCATCGTGAGGTGGTCCCACGTGGAGGAGTTATCGCCTGTCCAGAGCAAAGCATGGCGTTGAATTCCGGCGTAGCCGGCGCGCGAAATCACGAAGGGTCGTCGCTCTGGCCGCAGCCGCAACAAACCCTCGCGCGCAGCCTGCGCCATCAACGAGCCATAGGCGTTGTGCACCTGGATGTGCAATCGAGCCTTTCCGTCGCCTGGATGGACGACGTCCGGCGGCATGGTGGAGTTCGGTGGCATGAACAGGCCAGGCTCGTTCATATCGCACCAGATCCCCTCGACACCAGCATCAAGCAACGGCCGGTGCTGTTCTCCCCACCACGAGCGCGTCTCCCCATTCGTGAAGTCTGGGAACGTGCAGATCCCTGGCCAGACCGCATTCAGATAGTCGTTACCCTCGGGTGTCTTACAAAAGAGGTCGCGCGCTTTTCCTTCTGTATAGACCGAATAGTGGTCATCGACCTTTACCCCAGCATCCACGATGCTGACCGCGTGGAAGCCCATTTCTCGCAGTTCGGCAAGTAAGCCCTCCGGGTCTGGAAAGCCGACCGGATTCCACGTAAAAACTCGATAGCCGTCCAACGAATCGATATCGAAGTAGAGCGTGTCGCAGGGGATGTCACGTTCACGAAAGGTGCGCGCAATCTCTCGTACTTCTTCTGCTGTCTCGTAGCTGAAACGGCTCTGCCCGTTGCCCAGCGCCCACAGCGGGGGCAGAGGCGTGTGTCCGGTCAGGTCCGTGTAACGCGCCACGACATCCCGCGACGTCGGACCGCAAAAGACGTAATAGACGAGGTCTCCGTTGGCAGCGCCAAACCACGCCCGCTGAGGATCGTCGTGGGCAAGGTCGAACTCGACACGTGTCGTGCTGTCAAGAAAGAGGCCCCAGGCCCGACCCTCGTCCAGCACCAATGTGAACGGGATCGAGGCATAGAGATTGTTTTGCAGCGCTGTGTGGCCGCGCGGCGGATCTATATTCCAAAAGAGCTGCTGCGAACCCGTCTTGTCCAGCTCGCCAGTGCGCTCCCCGCACCCGAAATAGTGCTCGCCGGCCAGATGCTGCTTATACACCCGTACCGGCATTCCCAACGCTGCGGAGTGACCGGCCAGATCAGCTTGTCCAGACCCCGTGAACCAGCCCATACCAAGCTCTGGGTCATCCGCTGCGAACGCGCGTCCCGCCGAATCGGTAAACCCAACCCGCAAGGGATCAAGCGAGAGGTGCGCAGTCGCGGCGGAGGTCGCAACCGTCACCTCACCAGCCTTCTCAACAATGGTCACCGGCCCCGATTGCCAATCCTGAGTGACAACAGCCACAGAGCTGTAGTCCACGGGGCGGCCCTGCGGAAAAAAGCCAACCCGAAATAGATCAGGAGCGAGCGCTGTAACTTCGACAGTTGCCGACCCGGTGCGTAAGGAAACCCTTGAGGCACCTCTTTCGATAGTCGTTCCTGCTCCAAGAGCCTGATAGCCAGGCGGAGAGGCAGGATGCTCGCGCGCGCTTGTGTGCTCTTTTGCTACGCGGTCTAAGAGGATGGCGGCGACCTAACCTTTCAATCCGGTCAGATTGACGCCACGAATGATCTGACGCTGGAAAAGCAGGAACAGGAGGATGGGAGGAAGGCTGGCAAGCACAAGGCCGGCCATCAGATAGTTGAATGGCAGAGGGTAGGTTGAATTGATTCCCGACTCGTGATAGATCGCCACGCTCAACGAATAAACCTCAGGGTTGAACAGCACGAGCAACGGCCACAGAAAGTCCTTCCACGAGGCGACGACTGTGAAGATCGTGACTACCGCCAGGGCCGGGCGTGAGAGCGGCAGAATGATGCGGCTGAAAAGTTGCCAGCTGTTAGCTCCATCCAGGTGCGCGGCTTCTGTCAGCTCCCTCGGAATCGTGTCGAAGAAACTCTTCAGGATCAGGATGTTCAAAGCGTTCGCCGCCTCAGGAAGCCAGACGCCTGCCCAGTTGTTGATCAGAGACACGTGAATCAGCGGCAGATTGCTGATGTTCACGAATTGCGGGATCAGATAGACCACCGGCGGCACCATCAAGGTCGAGAAAAAGACGAACTGGATGATGCCTTTTCCAGCCGGACGCAACTTGGAAAGCGCAAATGCCGCTGTGGCGGAGACCAGAAGCTGCAAGAGCACAGCCCCCGCCGCCAGGATCACCGTGTTGCCGAAGTAAAGCGGATATTGCAGAACGTTCCAGGCTTTGAGGTAGTTGCTCCAGGCTGGGTTCAGCGGCCAGATCGTGGGCGGGTTCTGGAAAATCTCAATGCTCGGCTTGAGTGCGCTGCTGACCATCCAGTAGAGCGGGCCGAAGATGACCAGGGTCAAAACCAGCAACAGAGCAAACACCGTCCAGTAGATCGCGCGCCCTTTAGGGCTCCTCAGCGTCAGCGGGGAAACCAGGGTGCGCTCGCTGCTGTCCTCCAAATTCTCCCGCAGATTCTGGCGAGGCCTCGGCTTGTGCGTGAGAACTGCCAATTTCTAGTCCGCTTCCATCAAGCGACCGGTCATGCGCATATAGATCAGCGCAAATACAGCCAGGACCAGGAAGAGGACCACGCCCAGCGCGCTTGCTTCACCAAACTCGGCGTTCTGAAATGTGTATCTGTAGATCAACATGAGAACCGTCAGCGTCGCGTTATCCGGACCGCCGCCGGTGATCGTGAATGGCTCGGTGAACACCTGCATCGTGGCGATGATCTGCAGCACGAGCATCAACAGCATGATCGGCCGGATGGTTGGCAGCGTGATATGCCAGATCCGCTGCCACAGATTCGAGCCATCGAGCTCTGCCGCCTCGTAGAGCGAGGCCGGAACCCCTTGCAGCGCCGCGAGATAGATCAGAAAGGTTGAACCCGCGCTACCCCAGGTGGCGACGACCACCAGCGCCGGCAAGGCGGACGCTTTAGTTTCCAACCAGAGACCCCCGGGCAGATGCACCACGCCGAGCAACGAATTGATCAAGCCGGAGTCGGCGTTGTAGAGAAACAGCCAGAGAAAGGCCACAACAATTGGAGGCAGCATCACCGGCAGATAGAAAGCCAGGCGGAACACTGCTTTGCCGTGGCGCATCTCGTTGATGAGCAGTGCAAGAACGATCGGAACGAAATACCCAAATAGCAGCGCGTAGCCGGTAAAGACCAGCGTGTTGCGCCAGGCCACTGCGAACAGTGGATCTGAGAACACGTTCCGATAATTGGTCCAGCCCACCCATACGGCAGGATTGAGCATGTCCACGTTCTGAAAGCTCATGACGAACCCGAGCACGAGTGGATACCAGACGAAGACGGCGAAGATCACCAGGGCGGGCAGCAGGAACAGATAGCCACCGAGATTGCGCTGGAGAAACAGGCGTGCTTTGAACATGGCGTGGCGCTCACCCTGGGAAGCGCTCTTTTCAACCCTGGCACGAGATATCGATGGAACGATCGTCGCCCTCTCCGTCCTCTTCACTCCTTCAGGTTCCATCACTACCGCCAGGGGGTGTCCAGCTTGAACTGTTGCGCGACCTGACTCAGCGATCGCTCCGCTTACCAGCCGGACGGCGGTGGCGGCGCGACGACCGGCGGCCTATCGTCGCAGGTGATCAGGTTCGGCAGCTCCCACGGTGCGAGCCAGGGACCGGTTGTCCCGCCGCCCCTGTTGCCGCCCAGGTCGATCACGCTGAACTCCGAGCCTGCCGGAGTGAAGTGGAAGGAGCCGCAGTTGTTGATGCCGACGGCGCCGACGTTGCGCGCGACGACGTTTTTGAACGCCGCACTTCCGGCTGCACGCGCGCTCAGCACCGAGGTGCCCGTTCCGTCGACGTGTATGTCCTGGAAATGGACGTTCGTGATCTTGTACAGGTCCTTAACCGGCCAGTCGGAAACGATCAGGATCGCGTTGTACGTGTTCTGAAGGAAGTTGTCGCCCGTAACCTCGATGCTCGCGGTCAGAGAGCCTTCGAGCGCGAAGAGCCAGATCGCGCCAAGGCCGATGTGCCAGTTGAGCTCGAAGGAGCCGGCCCGCACTGTCGTGTTGTTGGTGAACCTGAGGTAGCCGGCAAACGGAGTCGAGCCGAAGCGCGATCCCGCGTGGAGGCCGCTGCCCTCGCGCACCGGGTCGGCGACGATGTTGTTCGACACAGTGTTGTCGCGTCCGCCGTAGATCGCGATCCCGTTCGCGAGCGAAGGAATCTGAACGGTGTTGTGGTCGAACACGTTATGGGCATCCTCGATTCCGGGTTGCCCGTCGACCGCTTGCGACCACATCGCGAGCCCGTCGTCAGCAGTGTTGCGGACGAACGAGTTGAGAACCTTCGAGTTCGTCACTCCCTGGTGGAAGTTGATGCCGTCCGCGATCTGGTCGGCGATGACGGTGTTCTTGATCGTCACGTTGTTCATCGGCCCGTCGAGCCAGACGCCGACCTTCGTGTGATGGATGTAGAGACCGTCGATCGTCGAGTGGTTCAACGCCCCCCCGACGCCGTTGACCTGGTCGGTGTCGATTCGCTCGCGCACGTCGCCCTCGATGGCGAAGTTCGAGAGCTTCACGTTGTGACTCGAACCATCGGCTGCGTACTTGCCGTAGAAGCCGACGCCGGTGTGCACGGAGCCGTCCGGCGCTGGTGTTCCGAGAGTGACCTGATGGCCCTTGACGATCGACCACCAGCTCCCGGCGCCTTCGACGGTCACGTCATCGACGAGGATGTGCCTGTTCACCTGGAACGTGCCGGCCGGAACAAAGACGGTCTCGCCTGAGTCCTTCGCTTCGCGAATCGCGAGGTCGAACGCATCCGCGGAGTCGCGAATGCCACGGGGGTCGGCGCCGAAGTCCGTGACGGAGACTGAGTTCTCCGGCTGACGCGCGGGCCGGGCAACGTCCTGGAAGTCGACCAGATCGATGACCGTCCAGGCTGCGTTCGAACTTGCCGGCACGGTCAGGCGGACGACCTCTCCGAGCTTGTAGGTGTGATGGAGGAGCACGCGTTGCTCGTCGTAGAAGTGCATGGGCCGGAATGGCTTCGTAATGGTCGGCGGCGGTGTCGTATAGGCGGGTACGCACGCGCACTCGGTGATCCACCAGTCCGGGTGCAGCAAGCCCGCCGTCGGGTCGTTCGTGAACGGGTACTGGTTGTAGAGATACGAGTACTTCGACGTGAGCGTGATCGTCTTCTGCTGCGCGTTCCCTTGGCCATTCGCGTTCCCATCGCTGTTCTCGCCGACGCCCACGATCAACGGAGCATCGATTCCGCCGCCGGTCGGGGCGTCGGGGATCGCGTAGCGGATCGTCATCGCGTTCGCCGGCTTGGTCAGAGTGAAGGCGACGTACTGTCCGGGCGCCAGCCTTACGGCTTGCCGGCCCGACGCCTCGCCCGCCAGCGTGTAGGCCGACGTGCTGAACGGGAGGATCGTGCCGTTCGTCGCGGCGTTCTCGGCCTCCTGCTCGACGATACCGAGCTCAGCGCCGCGGCCTGCGACGAGCGACGGGGAGATCGCGGCGATGGTCTCGCGCGGGGACGCTTGCGCAAACCCCATGCTCGAGATGCCGGATGCAGTGGTCGCGAGCGCAGCCGCCGCGAGGACAAAAGCTGCCCTCGCGAACGGCCGGCGCCTGGGGAAGGAATAGCGTGTTCGCACTGTCAGAACCGCGGTTACGGTTTCGTGGAGTCGAGTACCTGCTGGAACCCTTTGGCCGCCGCGTCCAGAAGTGCCTGCGGGTCAGCGCTCGCGCTGGTCAGCACCGCTTGCACGCAGGGGTCGAGCGCGGCGAACATCTTCTGCGCCTGATTGCGGGGTTCGGGACGCAGGCCGGACGTCGAGTTGATGTACGTCTTGTAGTTGTCGAGTGGCACAGTCGCGTACTTGCGATCCAGCGCGGTGAGCTTCGATTGGAAGTCGCCCTTGAACAGCTGAGCGGTCGGTGCTCCGACTGCCTGTCCGTTTGCAGCTCTCTGTGCGGTGGCGGTTTCGAGCACGCCCAGATCGAAGTTCGTATAGGTGACGAAGTCAAAAGCGGCCTTGAGCACATCCGGCGATGCCTTGGGATTGAAGATCCAGACGTTGCCGCCCGTCAGGGTGAAGTTCCCGCCGTTTTGCGGCATCGGACCGAGGCCAAAGTTCTTCAGGTCCGCGCCGAACTGCGACTGCAGGTTGTTCAGCTGGTCGGGCGCCATCACCACCATCGCCACCTTGTTGGTGGCGAGCAGTTCCAGCGTCTTGTCCTGGGTGAAACCCTGCGCCTTGGTAATGGAGTTGTCGGTGAAGCGCATGTCTTTGAGCAGCTGAAGCACACTTGCGCCCTTCGGGCTGTTGAAGGTCGCTTTCGTCCCATCGGCGGATTGCATATCACCGCCCGCCGTGTACATCCAGTTGGTGAAGTGCCAGCCGCCCTGGTTGCCTGTGCTGGTTTCGGCGAAACCGAATACCGATGAGCTGGTCAGTGCTTTCGCATATCTGCGGAAGTCGTCCCAGGTCTTTGGGGGCGAGTCCGGGTCAAGTCCAGCCGCCGTGAACATCTTGCGGTTGTACAGGATGCCCAGCGTGTAGCCGTTCGTGGGAATGCCGTAGATCTTCCCGGACGAATCGGTCACGATCGAAGCAATGCTTGGAGAGTAGTCCTTGAACTGGGGCCAGCCATTCGCGAGGCTGGTGATGTCGGCTGCCCCGTGCTTGGAAATCAGAAGAGGCGGCTCGGTGAAGTAACTCTGTACACCATCCTCCTGCTGACCGGCGGCGAGCCTTGCGAAGTAGGTCGTAGGATCGTAGGGATCGTCTTTGCCCACGATCTTCTCGTTCGCATGCGTCGACTCAAACTGCTTGACCAGCTGCTTGAACACGTACAGAGCCCCCGGATTGCTCGAGGGCGGCATCGAGTTCACCGTCGCAGTCGCGACGCTCGACGTGGAACCTGTGCTGCATGCGGCTAGAAACGATTCGAAGCTGAGCGCGCTCGCCCCGACCAGCACGGCAGAGCCCTTCAAAAAGCTCCTCCGGCTGACCGAAGACCCAAAGGTTGACTCCGTACCCATCAAAAACCTCCCTGAAAAAAGAGCCGGCCCAGTCGAACAAACTTTCGGGGTAACGTTTACTCTGTTCTGGGCCAGAGGTAAACATAGAAAATCCCACTTGTCAAGGGTGTCCAGTGTTTTCGACTTCAACTTCGTGCGACAGAACCAAGGTATCGTTTACCTAAATTGACGAATCCTTTGACTCAAAGGAAAGGGGGAGCGCTCCGCCTTGGGGGAGAGATCGGCTAAGCGTTCGACGATGGCGCAGATCGCCAAGGAAGCAGGAGTCTCGACGACCACTGTCTCCAAGGTGCTCAATGAGCTCCCCGGCGTGGGCGCCTCGACACGCGTTCGTGTCCGGCAAGTGATCGAGCAAAACGACTATGTGCAGAATCACGCGGCCCGCCATCTCCGCAAAAGGCAGAGCTACCTGATCGACCTGGTGATCATGCGCCTCGAGGGCGGCTATGACGTCGGCATCATGCACGGTATCCAGGACGCGCTGGAGGAGAGCGGCTACCGTCTCGTGGTCTTCTCGACCAATGAGAAAGAAGCGAGCCAGCGCCTATGGTTGCGCCGCCTGCTCGACCAGTCCACCGACGGCGTGCTGCTCCTGCTCCCCTATGAGCAGATCGGCCTTGCCGATACTTTGATGGCGCAGGGCATTCCTTTTGTCGCGATCGGCGATCGCAACGAACCAACGTCGGCCTTCCCCACCATCGGATCAACCATCTGGCTCGGGGGCTACACGGCCACGGAGTACCTGATCTCCCTGGGGCATCGACGGATCGGCATCATCACCTTCCCACTCCATCTCACCACGTCGCGCGCGCGCCTGGCCGGATACCGCGAAGCGCTCGAGCGAGCGGGCATCCCAATCGATCCCGCTCTGATCTGCGAAGGCAGCTACCTGCTGGGCGATGGTGTCAAACAGACCCGTTATCTGCTCGATCAGCCGGATCCTCCCACCGCGATCTTTGCCGGCAACGACGCGCAGGCGGCAGGCGTCTACCAGGTCCTGTACGAGCGCAACATTCGGGTCCCCGATCAAATGAGCGTGATCGGCTTCGACGACGTCATGTACACCGCGCAAATGTCGCCTGCGCTGACAACCATTCACCAGCCGCTGGTCGAAATCGGCAAGATGGCGGTCAACATGCTGCTCCGCCTCATCGCCGGCCAGCAGCTCGAGTCCAATCATGTGGAGCTTGCAACTTCGCTAGCCGTGAGAAAGTCGTGCGCGCCACCCCGCAATGGCGCACTCCCTGGGCGACCTGGTTAGCGTCTAAACCGCTCGCCCGGCCGGCGCCCGGAAGTCGTACTTGACTCCGGTCAGCTTCTCCGAAGCTTCCCAAAGGCGCCGTGCGTCCTCCTGGTCATGAGCCCGCGCTGTCGCTTGCACGAGGACAGGATGGCCTCGCGCTTCTCCAGGGCCATCCGGTCCCACGTACGAGCCGCCCTGCAATCCGGGAGCGGTAGCCGCATAGAGGATAGGTAGGGCGCCCATCTCTGCCGACTGCGCGAAAAGTCGATTGCTCAAGCGCATCAGGAGGCGCTCGTGGAGCGGGGGCCCGCTGAGCTGGAGGTTGGTCGCCGAGTATCCGGGATGAGCCGCGACGCTGATCAATCGCCAGCTGGCGGCCTTGAGCCGCCGTTCGAGCTCGAAAGCGAAAAGCAGGTTGGCGAGCTTGGACTGCGCGTAGGCTCCCCATCGCGAGTACCGGCGTTCGCCCTGCAGGTCGTCGAACCTCATCTCCCCGCGCCTGTGGTTCTGGCTGCTGACCGTCACAACACGAGCGTCTGGCCTTTCGTGCAGGAGGGGCAGCAAGAGGCCGGTCAGCGCGAAATGCCCGAGATGATTGGTGCCGAGCTGGAGCTCAAAGCCATCGACCGTCCGCCTGTACGGGGCAGCCATCACTCCGGCGTTGTTGATCAGCAGGTCGATTTGGTCGTTGCCGGCTCGGATGCGATCAGCGAACGCTCGTATCGAGGTGAGGTCGGCAAGGTCTAGCCGGGCAGCCTCTACGTTGGAAGATGGAAACGCAGCTGTGATGGCCCTTGCCGCTTCCGCGCCCTTCGCACTGTCACGGCTGGCGAGGATCACCTTCGCGCCATGCCGGGCCAGCTCTCGCGCCACGATGCGACCAAGGCCGATGTTGGCGCCGGTGACAATGGCTGTGCGTTCGCCCTGATCGGGGATTTCCTCGGCGGTCCACTTCTTGGTCATCGTCGAAGCTACTTGGCGCCGGTCACCCCACCGTCGATGACCAGGCCGGAAGCCATCACGAACTTCGACTCGTCCGACGCGAGATAGAGCGCGGCGCCCGCCACGTCCTCCGGCCGGCCGAGGTCGTTGCTGAGCTGGCGCTTGCGAATCGATGCCATTCCCTCCTCCGGGTCGGCATACGACTCCTTGAGGTAGCGCTCGACAAACGGGGTCATGATGGTCCCCGGCAGAAGGGCGTTGACTCGAATTCCAAACTGAGCGAGGTCGACCTGCATCGACTTCGTCATCGAGAGGACAGCACCCTTTGACGCGGCGTATGAGACCCGACGAGCGAGACCGATTTCCGCTATGCACGACGACATGTTGATGATCGACCCCGAGCGCTGCTTGATCATCTGGGGCACGACCGCCCGGCTCATCAGGTAAACACCTCGCACGTTCACTCTCATCACGCTGTCGAACAGGTCGGGCTCGGTCTCGAGCACATCGCCGACGCCGGCAATCCCCGCGTTGTTGAACAGGACGTCGATCCGATCGAAGCGCTGCACGACGCGGCCCACGACAGCGACCGTTGAGCCCTCGTCCGTCACATCGACCCGTTCGGCTGCAGAATCACCGCCGGAGTGGGCGATTTCATTGACGGTCGCCTGCGCGGCCTCGAGGTCGATGTCGGCCACGACCACTCGAGCGCCCTCGCCGGCGAAGAGTCGCGCGCTGGCCTTGCCAATCCCCGACCCCGCGCCTGTGATGAAACAGACCTTGCCTTCGAGCCTGGTTCCCATTTGCGTCCTTAGCCTAATCTGCCACTGCGGACTAGCTCGTTGAGCGAGGCTGCCCGGGGCCCGGCCGCCGCTGCTGCTCGAACATCTCACGGATCTCGCGAACGCTCGTGGCGTCCTCTGGCTTCTTGTCCTCGGTGCGTAAGGAGACAATCCGCGGGAAACGAAGCGCGAACCCCGGCCGGTCGGCGGTCATGCCGGCCGTATGGCGCGGGCTTGGCGTGATCTCGTCCGCCAGCACCTCCACGACGATCGCCGGCTCCAGCCAGGCGTCGGGGACGAACATGGAGTTCACTCGGGCCGGCTTCTCCGCGACCTCGAGGCTGGCCAGCCGTTGGTGGATCTCGCGCCAGCCCTGGTCGGAAAGGCCGGTGCCGAGCTTGCTGATGGTCACGAACTCATCCTTGTCGCTGTCGTAAACGCCTGCGAGCAATGCGCCCGTGCCGAACTCTGCCCGCTTGCCTTTGCCCCTGTAGTAGCCCAGCAGGACGACGTCGATGGTGTCATTGAGCTGGCCGCTCGTGTTCCGCTTCAGCTTCACCCAGTTGAAGTTGCGAGCGCCGGCCTGGTAGGGCGAGTCGAGTCGCTTGGCCACGACTCCTTCCAGGCCGCGGCTGATGTTGTCAAGCAGCTCCCGCGTCAGCACCTCCGCGGAATCAGTTTTCATCAGCGGCGCGGGCACGAGCGTGTCCGATTCACCGAGCAGCTCCTGAACGATCTCGAAGCGCTGCTCGTAGGGCAGCGGCGTCAGGTCGGATCCGTCGCGGAACATCACGTCGAAGACAAACGCTCGCATCGGCACGCGAGCAGCCAACTCCAGGATGCCCTCCTTGCGCCGGCGCGCAGTGGTTTCTTGGAAGGGGACGTACTCCTCGGACTCAGGGTTATAGGCGATCGCCTCGCCATCGAGGATGACCCGGTCGACGTTAAGGGAGGAGGCCGCCGCGACCAGCTCCGGGAACATCTCCGTCATCGACTCGAGGTTTCTGGAGAAGATGCTCACCTCGCCCGCGTTCTTGTGGATCTGGACACGAAGACCGTCGTACTTCGGCTGGACTCCGACCATCCCAAGCTTCTTGATCACCGCCTCTGGGTTGGGAAGGCGCTCCGCGAGCTGCGGCCGCAGCGGGTGGCCGGCCGTGACCTTCAAAGCCGCGAGCCCGGTCTCGCCTGCGTCCCAGAGCGTCCGCGCGATCAGGCCGAGATCGGAGGTCCGGTTGTAGGCCGCCTCCAGGACGGGTCGCAGGGACCGGTCTCCACTCTTGGCGAACGAAAGCGCATCGAGAACGGTCGGGTCGCCGATTCCGAGGCGCATCTTGCCCAGAGTGATTCGCACCAGGTGCTTTGCCGACGTGGAATCCAGGTCGCCGAGGAGGCCGGTGAAGCCATCGAGCTTCTCCTGCTGGCTGCCGGCGCCTCCTGCGACGGCGATATGGGCCAGGCGCTTGTGCACCTCGACAACCGACGGCGACTCGCGGTGCGAGACAGGCGCGAGGCGCTGGGCGGTGACCCCGAGGTCGCCAGTCTCGCGGTTCAGCTTGATGACCTCCTCCTTCGGAACCGAGTAGGCGACCGCGATCGCGGTGATGAGCAGCCTCTCGCCAAGGCCGATCTCAACCGGCTCGAAAAAGGGTGCGAGCCGGCCCTGGATGAGGTATGTGATGGGCTCGAGCTCGTCCCCCGAACAGGCGCGGTAGACATCGGACAGAATGCGAACCAGCTCGTTCCGGCTGTTTGTCGCCTCCATCTGGTCCAGGTTCGCGGCCAGGTCAACGAACTTCACGGCTGCTCACGTTAGTCAGCTGACGGGCGTTCTGCCACGGAGGATTTCGCTCCAGCTATGCGTTTAAGTTGCAGAGGAGACATTGACGATGCCGCAGAAGCAACACTTGCCGAGCGTGAGCGACAAAGAGCAGCGGATGTACGAGCACATCAAGGAAAGCGAGCTGAAGCAGGGCCGGCCGACCAAGCGTGCCAAGGCGATCGCGGCGGCGACGGTGGTGAAGCATCACAACGCCGAACGTCGCGCCAAGAATAAGTAGTAGACCTACTTACGTTCGACTTCGATAATCGTCGGCGTGCCCACTGCTCCGGAGCAGATCAACGACCATAGGTTCTCGCTGGTCGCGCCTTCCGGGATCTCGGCGCAGCTGAGCAGCCGCGGCGCCGGCCTGGTGGCGCTGAATGTTCCGGACCGGGCGGGCAACCTCGCTGACATCGTGCTCGGATTTGACACCGCCCAGGAATACGCGGATCACTCGCACCTGTACTTCGGCAGCATCATCGGCCGTGTCGCAAACCGAATTCGCGGAGCCTCGTTCACGCTTGGCGATGAGACCTACTGGCTTGCCGCGAACGATCGGTCCAACCATCTTCACGGCGGCGCGGTTCGCAGCTTTGACAAGGTCGATTGGACGGCCGAACCGAAACCCTCGGAGCTTGGATCAAGCGTGGTGTTTCGCTACTCCAGCCCTCATCTCGAAGAGGGCTATCCCGGTCAGCTGGACACCGTGGTCACCTACACCCTTACGGCACACGGCGAGCTGCTCATCGACTACGAGGCGCAGGCGGATCGAGCGACGCCCGTGAACCTCACCCACCACACGTACTGGAACCTCTCTGGAGGTGGAGCGGGAACGATTCTCGAACATGAGCTGCAGGTGCAGGCCGGCACCTACACGGCCGTCGACGACGAGCTCATCCCCACCGGCGCGATTGAAGCGGTCGACGGGACCGCGCTCGATTTCCGCAAGCCACGTGCGATCGGGTCTCGCATCTCTGAGCTGGAATCGACGGGCGCGCACGGTTACGACCACAACTACGTCCTGTCGGGAGTGCGGACAGAGCCGGCGTTCGCCGCGCGCCTCTCAGACCCCGCGAGCGGCCGCGTCGTAGAGGTCTGGACTATGCGCCCATGCCTCCAGGTCTATTCGGGCAACTTCATGACCCCGACGAGGGGCAAGCTGGGCGCTCACTACGGCGTACGGTCCGGGATCTGCCTCGAGCCGCAAGGCTACCCGGACGCCCTCCACCATCCCGAGTTCGACTCAGTTGTCCTGGAACCCGGCAACGTTTTCCGAGAGACGACCATTTTCCGACTGACTTCGCGTTGAGGTCGATCAATTTACTGGCAGCCTGGCTCCGAGCGCCTCAGTCCGGATTTTTCTGAGCGTCTTCATGGTCTCGATGCCGCCGCGCCCGAAAAGGTCGTGCAGGCGGACGTATTCCCCGTACAGACGCTCATACGCCTTGTGGTTTTCGTTGCTGACCGCAAACGTTTCGTCCCTCAGGCCGGCCATTCGCTGAGACGCTTCGGTGATCGAGTCGTAACCTCCCGCGGCCTTTCCTGCCGCGACCGCGCCGAACATGGCAGACCCGAGGGCGGGTGTTTGCCGTGAAGCCGGGATTCGAATCTCGCGTCCAGTGACATCGGCGTAGATCTGCATCAGCAGCTTGTTTCGCTCAGGCAACCCGCCGCAGGCAACAATCCGGTTGACCGCGACGCCACCCGATTCGAAGGCATCAACGATGACACGCGTGCCAAACGCGGTGGCTTCGATTAGCGCTCTGTAGATCTCGGGCGCTTTTGTCGCGAGTGTTGCGCCGACGAGCACGCCGCTTAGGCCGACGTCGACGAGGACCGACCGATTGCCATTCCACCAGTCGAGTGCGAGAAGGCCGGATTCGCCAGGACGCAGCCGCGCCGCGTCCTGCTCCAGCGCCGCGTGGACGTCGATGCCCTTCTGATCGGCGGTGCTCGAGTAAGCCGAGGGCACGGCGTTTTCGACGAACCACGCCAGGATGTCTCCGACCGCCGACTGGCCCGCTTCGAACCCGAAGAGGCCTGGAACGACCCCGTCCTCGACGACCCCACACATGCCCTCAACCGCGACCGATTGCTCTCCCAGGACGACATGGCAGTTGCTCGTCCCCATGATGATCACCATCGTCCCCGGCTCGGTCACCGTCGACGCGGGCACCGAGACATGCGCGTCAACGTTCGCCACGGCAACCGCAGTGCCGGCGCGAAGGCCGGTCCAAGCCGCGGCTAACGGGCTCAGCCCGCCGGCTCGCCGGCCGATCGGTGTGATCTGGCGCGACATCTTCTCGTCGACCACTCGCCTGAAACGTGGATCCAGTGCCGCGAAATAGTCGTCAGAGGGAAAGCCGTCGCGTTTGGACCAGATCGCCTTGTAGCCGGCCGTGCAACTGTTGCGGGTTTCGACTCCGGTCAGCTGCCATACCACCCAGTCGGCGGCCTCTATGAAGCGGTCAGCCGCGGCGTAAAGCTCGGGCGCTTCGTTGAGGATCTGCAGAGCCTTCGAGAAAAACCACTCCGACGAAATCTTGCCGCCGTAGAGCGGCAGCCACGGTTCGCCCCGCTCGCGAGCGACGGCGTTGATCCGATCTGCCTCCGGCTGCGCGGCATGATGCTTCCAGAGCTTGACCCAAGCATGAGGCTCGTGGCGGAACTCGGCCACGCAGCACAGCGGCGTGCCGTCAGTGGTGGTCGGAAGCATTGTGCAGGCTGTGAAATCGATGCCGATCCCGATCACCTGACTCGGATCCACCCCAGTCTCCGCCAACAGGCGAGGAACGGTCTCCTGAAATGTGCGGGAGTAGTCTTCAGGATCCTGCAGAGCCCAATCAGGTTCGAGGCGAACCCGGTCGTGAGGCTCCGGCAGATATTCATCGATCACACCGTTTCGGTATCGATAGACCGAGGTTGCAAGCTCGCGACCGTCGGCGACGTCCACCAGGACGGAACGGCCCGACTCGGTCCCGAAATCCACCCCGATCGCGTATTTCATCGCTGGCCGTAGTAGGCGCGAGAACCGTGCTTGCGCCGGAAGTGGCGCATTCGCAGGTCCTCTCCGATGGCCTGGACGTTCGGTCGCAGCTGGGTGGCTCGAAATGCCGATGCGGCGACGGCCTCCAATGCAATCGCGTTCTCGACCGCGTGTGCTGCATCGATGCCCCATGTGAAGGGTCCGTGCGAGGCGACAATGGCCGCTGGATTCTCCAGGGGATCGAGACCGGCGGCCCTGAACCGCTCGACGATGACCTCGCCGGTCTGCGCCTCATAGTCGCCTTCGATCTCCTCGCGAGTCAGCTGGCGGGTGACCGGAACTGATCCGCCGAAATGGTCGGCGTGGGTCGTGCCAAGGCACGGAATCGACATCTCCGCTTGGGCCCAGGCGGTCGCGAAGCTGGAGTGCGTATGGACAACCCCGCCGATCGCCTCAAAGCGTCGGTAGAGGACCAGGTGGGTCGGGGTGTCGGAGGAGGGCCGGTAGTCACCTTCGACGATGCTGCCGTCATCGAGAGCGATAACGACCATCGACTCCGGGCGCAATTCGTCATATGGAACGCCACTTGGTTTGATCGCCATGACGCCCGCAGCGCGATCGACGCCACTGGCGTTGCCGAACGCCAGTACGACTAAGCCAGCTCGAACGAGTTGTTGATTGGCTCGGCATACGCTCTCGCGAAGCTCGCGGTGCGAACTCAATGTTTTCTTGTCTTAGAGGCCGTGAGCCAGGTGGAAATAAACCTGGTTCCAGCGAATCTCTTTCTTGAAATCGGCAACCTTCGTGTCCTTGTCGATCACAAGGAACTCCATTCCCGCCATCTCCCCGAAATCCGCCAGTGGCTCCAGGCCGATCGCGGAGCTGAAAGCGGTGTGGTGCGGACCGCCCGCAATCAACCAGGCCTCGGCCGCCGTCTGCAGGCTTGGTCTCGGCTGCCAGAGCGCGCGTGCGACAGGCAGCTTGGGGAGGTCTTCGACTGGAACCGTGACATCCACTTCGTTGGCGACCATCCGAAAGCGGCCGCCCAGATCGAGCAAACCCACTACGACTGCCGGCCCTGGCGCCGCGTTGAAGACAAGCCTGACCGGATCCTGCTTCCCCCCGATCGCCAGCGGATGGATTTCGCACGAGGGTTTCTGACCCGCGATCGAAGGGCAAACCTCGAGCATGTGTGAGCCCAAGACCTGCGGACCGTGCGGTGTCAGGTGGTAGGTGTAGTCCTCCATGAAGGAAGTGCCACCGTCGAGCCCTGTGCTCATGACTTTGATCAGGCGCACCAGGGCCGCGGTTTTCCAATCGCCTTCACCGCCGAATCCGTAGCCATCACCCATCAGCCGCTGGACTGCGATGCCAGGCAGCTGCCCGAGACCGTCGAGATTTTCAAATGTGTCGGTGAATGCCTTGAAGCCGCCGTCGTCGAGGAACAGCCGAAGGCCGGCTTCGATCCGCGCGGCGTCGCGAAGGGCAGCATGCCGATCGCCAGAACTTCGTAGGCTCGGGCTTACGTCGTACTGCTCCTCGTACTCCTCGACAAGGACGTCGACCGCGCCGTCAGGGACTGCCCGCACTGTTTCAGCTAGCTCACTGACGCTGTAGCCATTGACCGAGAATCCGAGTCTCATGTGTGCCTCGACCTTGTCGCCTTCGGTCACGGCCACGTCGCGCATGTTGTCGCCAAAGCGTGCGACCCTCAGCCCGTGCGACTCATCCCACGCGGCCGCGGCCCGCGTCCACGCGCTCACGCGATCGATCACGAGCGGGTCCTGCCAGAAACCCACCACAGTCTTCCGGCTGATGCGCATTCGGGTTTCGATAAACCCGAACTCGCGGTCACCGTGGGCTGACTGGTTCAGGTTCATGAAATCCATGTCAATGTCAGCCCATGGCAGGTCACGATTGAACTGGGTGTGCAGGTGAAGCAACGGCTTCTGCAGCGCGTTGAGGCCGGCGATCCACATCTTGGCCGGAGAGAAGGTATGCATCCACGCAATCAGGCCGATACAGCCCTTGGCCGCGTTTGCGTCCAGGAAGAGTTGACGGATCCCCTCCGGGGTGGTGACGACCGGCTTGAAGACAACCTGGGCAGGAATCGCCATCGCGGCCTGGAGCGCGGCCGCGATCTGCTGGGAATGGTCGGCGACCCGCCGGAGAGTCTCATCTCCGTAAAGCTGCTGGCTGCCGGTAATGAACCAAACCTCGAGCCGGCCGAGCGCCTTAATCATGAGTCGCTATTACCTGTCCTCGTTAGTCGATGCACGGGCAATGTGATCGTTCACATGCCGTTGGCTGAAGGAGAATAGCACCCGTGAGTGCAACCGCCAAGGCCCCTGCACGTCCGCCGGTCATGGCTGACGTCGCGCGACTGGCCGGGGTCTCCCATCAGACTGTCAGCCGCGTCATCAACGACCACAAGAGCGTGAACCCGGAAACCCGGGCAAGGGTCCAGCTGGCGATCGTCCAGCTTGGGTACCGGCGCAACACGGCGGCCCGCACCCTGGTCACGCGGCAGAGCCGGATCTTTGGGGTGATCAGCGTCGACACGTCCCATTTCGGTCCGGCAAGCACGATCTTTGCCGTCGCCGAGGCGGCGCGGACCGGCGGCTATTTCCTGAATTTCGTGAGCCTGAAAGAAGTCGACCGAGCGCACATGGCGGCCGCCCTCGGCCATCTGATGGATGCCGGCGTGGACGGCATAGTCGTGATCGCGCCCGTCACCGCCGCAGTCGACTCTCTGCGCGGCCTGCATCCAGACCTTCCGGTGGTCGTGGTTGCCGCGAGCCAGCTCGAGTCCCTCACCAGCGTTGCCGTCGACCAGGTTGCCGGCGCCCGGCTTGCTACTCGGCACCTTCTCGATCTCGGACACCGCACCGTACACCACGTGTCTGGACCCGACGACTGGGTCGACGCGACAGCCCGCGTAAAGGGTTGGCGGAGCGAGCTCGCGGTGGCCGGCCGGAGCGCCTACGACTTCATTCCAGGTGATTGGTCGGCCGAATCGGGCTACAGAGCCGGCAACGTCTTGCTATCCAGGATCCGGTCTGGCGACCAGGACGTCACCGCGGTCTTCGCCGCCAACGATCAGATGTCGCTTGGACTCATTCGAGCGCTTCACGAGGGAGGCATTCGGGTTCCGGAAGACGTCAGCATCGTCGGGTTCGACGACACACCCGAAGCCGGCTACTACCTCCCCCCTCTGACGACGGTCAAGCAGGACTTCGGCGCGATCGGTCGTAGGTGCGTAGCAACCCTGATCGACAAGTTGAACGGCCGCGATACCGAACCGCACGAGCCGGTTCAACCGGAGCTCATCGTCCGGTCCAGCACCGCACCTCCCCCCACCCGGTAGCGCGCCCCGCGGGCCGCCGAAGCCGGCTGAGAGACTCCCGAATAATTCCTCTTGACGCGCTCAATGTTAGCGCTCACAATAGCCACGCTCACCCCATCCACACGACGGGAGGGAGCGAGACCTGGTGCCATCCGCACGATCGCCAGGTGGTGCCGGCTCTGAAATAGCTCCTGGGAGGTTGGAATGCTGAGAAAGTCGTTGGTCGCGGTATTTGCCGCATCGCTTGCGCTTGTTGCCGCCTGTGGCGGCAGCCCCAGTGGAGGAAATACCAAGATCGTCATGGGGTTCTCCCAGGTCGGGTCCGAAAGCGGTTGGCGCACGGCCAACACCATCTCGATCAAGAAAGCGGCCACAGACGCTGGGGTCGACTTGAAGTTCTCCGACGCACAGCAGAAGCAGGAAAACCAGATCGCAGCGATCCGGTCCTTCATCCAGCAGAAAGTCACCGTCATCGCGTTCTCGCCGGTGGTTGTGTCGGGTTGGGACACTGTTTTGAAGGAAGCCAAGGACGCGAAGATTCCCGTGATCCTGACCGACCGCGCAGTCGACTCGCAGGACACGACGCTCTACAAGACTTTCATCGGCTCCGACTTCGTTAAGGAAGGACGGCTGTCCGGCGAATGGCTCGTCGCGCAAGACTTCGTTAAGAACGCCACCGGTCCGGTGAACATCGTTCAGATCGAGGGCACGGTTGGCGCCGCTCCCGCCATCGACCGTAAGAAGGGATTTGCCGACGCGATCGCGAGCACGTCCAACTTGAAGATCATCGACTCGCAGAGCGGAGACTTCACCCGCAGCGGAGGCAAGAAGGTGATGGAAGCCTTCTTGAAGAAGTATCCGAAGATCGACGTCCTCTTTGCCCACAACGACGACGAGGGCCTCGGCGCCATCGAGGCGATCACGGCCGCCGGCAAGGTGCCGGGCAAGGACATCAAGATCATCACCATCGACGCGGTCCACGACGGCATGCAGGCGCTGGCGGACGGCAAGTTCAACTTCATCGCCGAATGCAGCCCGCTGCTTGGTCCTCAGCTGATGGATATCGCCAAGAAAGTGGTCGCCGGTCAGAGTGTTCCGCAGAGGATCGTGACCGAAGAGACAACCTTTACGCCTGACCAGGCAAAGGCTGCGCTCCCGACGCGCCAGTACTGAGTCAAGGGTCGACACACCTTCCCCGGATGCGGTGGCGGGCAAATTGCCCGCCACCGCCCCGTACATACATAAAGATGTGATGGTGAACGAGATGGTTCCGGTCGTCGAAATGACCGATATCTCGGTCGAATTTCCTGGAGTCAAGGCTCTCGACGCAGTGAGCTTCCGCCTGTTTCCGGGTGAGGTGCACGCGCTGCTCGGCGAAAATGGCGCCGGCAAGTCCACCCTGATCAAAGCCCTCACAGGCGTTCATGGGACGGCTTCCGGGACCATCAAGGTATTCGGCGAGCAGAAACGTTTCAGCACTCCCGCACAGGCCCAGGCCGCGGGAATCAGCACTGTCTACCAGGAGATCAGCCTGTGTCCGAACCTGACGGTGGAAGAAAACATCCTCCTGGGCAGGGAACCGCGCCGGCGAGGCTCCATCGACTGGCGCGGCGTCCGATCCCGTGCGCGTGACCGGCTGACGCAACTGCATCTGGAGCACGTCGATCCCGGTTCGATGCTTTCAACACAGTCGGTAGCCATCCAGCAGCTGGTGGCAATTGCCCGATCTGTGGAGATCGAGGCAAGGGTCCTGATCCTCGACGAGCCCACCTCCAGCCTTGATGCGGATGAGGTCAACCAGCTCTTCCGCGTGATTCGGGACCTACGGGATCGCGGTAAGGCGATCCTGTTCGTCTCCCACTTCCTCGAGCAGGTCTACCAGATCTCGGACCGGATGACGGTTCTCCGCAACGGCAAGCTGGTCGGCGAGTTCATAACTCGTGACCTCCCTCGCATGAGCCTGATCACCAAGATGATCGGCAAGGAGCTGGCAGTCCTGACAGAGCTGGACCATATCCCGGCGCGTAAGCACGCTGAGGCTGGGGCTGACGAGAAACCCTTCATCACGACGCAGGGGCTCGGCCGGCGGGGGTCCGTCTCGCATGTCGACCTGTCCATCTATCCCGGTGAGGTTGTCGGACTCGCAGGCCTTCTTGGCTCCGGTCGAACAGAGACCGCTCGTCTCCTTTTTGGAGCGGACCGAGCGGACGAAGGCGCGATCCGTCTCGAAGGTGCCGCTCTGAAACTCCGCTCTCCGCGCACCGCCATCGATCACGGCATTGGTTTCTGCTCGGAGGACCGCAAGGAGGAAGGGCTGATCGCCGATCTAAGCGTGCGAGACAACCTTCTCCTTGCCATGCAGGCGAGCAAGGGCTGGGCCCGGCGCATACCTCGTCGCGAACAGGATCGCCTGACGGATCAATTCATCAAGGCACTGGACATCCGGCCTACCGACCCCGACGCCCTGGTCCGCAACCTCAGTGGCGGTAACCAGCAGAAGGTACTGCTCGCTCGATGGCTCGTCATCTCGCCAAAGCTGGTCATCCTGGATGAGCCCACCCGCGGCATCGATATCGGGGCGAAGACCCAGATCCAGAAGCTGGTCAACAAGCTCGCCGAGGACGGAATGGCGATCCTCTTCGTCTCATCGGAGCTGGAGGAGGTCATGCGCCTGAGTGATCGAATCGTTGTGATCAGGGACCGAGCCATGATCGCGGAGATCACCAACGAGGACGTCTCACTCGACGACATCATGGGCGTCATCGCCGGAGCAGTGTCATGAACGCAGTTCTGGCCACCTTCATGAAACGCCGCATGGCGTGGCCCCTGATCGCATTGCTGCTTCTGCTGGCAGCGGACCAGATCGCGCGCCCCGGCTTCCTGAGCGTTCGAATGCAGGATGGACACCTCTACGGCAATGTCATCGACATTATTCGCAACGCCGCTCCGATCGCTTTGATCGGCCTGGGCATGACCCTGGTGATCGCGTCCCGGGGAATCGACCTCTCAGTCGGAGCTGTTGTCGCAATCGCCGGGGCCATCTCTTGCAACTACATCGTCAACGCGCCGGTTCAGGGCTCCCTTTCAGCAGCGCTCATCGGAGTTGTGTTGGCGATTGTTTTGGGTCTGGTGTTAGGCGCCTGGAACGGGTTCCTCGTTTCGACCGTGGGCATCCAGCCGATCATCGCCACGCTCGTGCTGATGGTGGCGGGCCGCGGGATCGCGCAGCTGATCACCTCGGGCCAGATCATCACCGTGCACAACGACTATTACAAGGCCATCGGCGATGGATATGTGCTCACCCTCCCCATACCGGTCCTGATCACCGCTGCCGCCTTCATCCTCGCCGGGGTTCTTACCCGGAAGACCGCCCTGGGGACGCTCATCGAGGCGATCGGCATTAATCCGATAGCGAGCCGGCTCGCCGGGCTGAAAGCCAGAAACATCATCTGGATCGTCTATGTCGTCAGTGGCCTGTGCGCCACCATCGCCGGTCTGATGATCACGGCCAATGTCACTGCGGCAGACGCCAACAACGGTGGCCTGTTCATCGAGCTGGACGCCATTCTCGCCGTCGTCCTCGGCGGTACATCGCTTCGTGGCGGAAAGTACAGCCTGCTTGGGACCGTCGTCGGGGCTTTCGTCCTTTCGACTCTCACCACCACCGTCTACAACTTCGGCATCCCAGCCAATGAAAACCTTGTGTTCGAAGCGCCGGTGGTCATCGCCGTCTGCCTGCTTCAGTCGCCCAAAACCATGGAACTGTGGCAACGGTGGAGACGTTCATCGCAGCTCCAGGCCAAGGGAATCACTGTTTGATGTTCTCGTTGTCGAACGTCCTCTACGTCCGGTCGAACAAGACGGGCAACGCCGTGACCAGGATTGATCCCCGCTATGCCCCGACGCTGGCCACCGTCGGCTTGTTCGTCGCGATGCTGGTCGTCGGCGCGGTCAGATTTCCCAATTTCCTTTCGGCGCAGGTCTTTCTCAACTTACTGATCGACCACTCATTCCTGGTGGTGGTCGCCGTTGGGATGACATTCGTGATCCTGAGCGGCGGCATCGACCTTTCAGTTGGCGCGGTCGTGGCCCTCTCGATGATTCTTTCCGCGAAATTGCTTCAGCAGGGCTGGAGTCCTGGACTGGTGATTCCTCTCGTCCTGTCGATCGGCTTCGCGTTCGGCACCGCCCAGGGACTGCTCATCCAGTACTTCGATATCCAGCCATTCATCGCGACGCTCGCAGGAATGTTCCTTGCGCGAGGCCTCTGCTACGTGACCAGCCTCGATTCGATCCCGATCCGGGATCCGTTCTTCACCGCCATGTCCCAGACGCGGATTGGCCTGCTGTTCATCAGAACGCCGGATTACCACGTGTACGGCCAGGTCATCGTGCCAGTGAGCGATGCTTTCGTTTCACCCGCGGTGCTCATTGCACTCGTGGTCGTCGCCATCGCCTTCTTTTTCCTGCACCACACCCGGTTCGGCCGGACCGTCTACGCAATTGGAGGCAATGAGAACTCTGCCGTCCTGATGGGACTTGCCGTGGCGAGAACCAAAGTCCTCGTCTACGCCATCAGTGGACTCTGCGCAGCGACCGGGGGAATCCTATGGAACCTGTACAGCCTCTCGGGTTTCCCGCTTGCCGGGATAGGGATGGAACTGGATGCCATCGCAGCTGTCGTCGTCGGCGGCGCGCTGCTCACCGGCGGGTACGGCTACGTCCTCGGCTCGGTGGTCGGAGTTCTCATTCTTGGCCTCGTCCAAACGTTCATCGCATTCGATGGGACATTGAGCTCCTGGTGGACCAGGATCTTCATCGGGACTCTGCTCCTGATCTTCATCCTTCTGCAGCGGCTGTTCTCGCGAAAGGGCTTTACGGTTCCTGGCCGGCGTCCCGTCGCAAATGTGCCCGTGAGGCCGCTGGACACCCCGGCAGCCCTCCCCTAAACACGCGCACCTATCCGGTCAGCGCCCCTCCGGCGAAATCATGGTCGGGCGTCGGGGAGAACAAAGGCCAAAACGGCCTCTTTTGACTGCGTCACCTCAACTCCTATCGCTTTCCGACATCTCGTCGATGGCGATAGCGCAGCACAGGAGCAGGATCTCGTCCTGACCCGGTGCGATGGCGATGCCGTACATGAAGTCGGCGGCGAACCACTGCTTGGAGATGGTCGCCACAACCACGTCGCCGGCGCTCATCTGGAACTCGTGGCTCAAGATGTCCCCGCGCGCCTGCAGCTCGCCGCCGCCTGCGATCTCGACCGTGAAACTCTGGCCCAAGATGTTGATGAAAGCCTTCTTTATCGTGGCCACGACCTGGCCGCCGCGCTCGACATCCATCGTGCGCCGCAGCGTGAACATTTCTGCCTGCATGCGCGCCAGTTCGTTTCCGTTGACGTCCTCGAGAGCGAAGGCCTTCGCCAGGGTGAGCACCTTGCCGTTCAGTTTGTAGACGTTCTCTCCCTGCGCGTTCTGGACCCAGAAGTCCTCGCCGATCGCGAGCAGTTGGCGCCGCAGCCGGTACGTAGTCCAACCCGCAACCGCCATCTCGCTCGAAAGTCTATCCGGCGACTCTCCCCTACTCCCCACAATAAGAAGACGCGCGAGCGAGACTCGTGTCAATTCCACCCGGTTCAGTTAGAGGAGAAAGCAATCAGGTGACCTCGGAGCACCCCTCTGAAGATCTGATGCTTCACCCCGGCCACGTTCTTCGCAGGGCCCTACAGGCGATGAACCAGCTTTGGGACCACGACGTTTCGCACACCATCACGTCCCCGCAGTTCGCGGCCTTGAATGCGCTTTATGCCGAGCCCGCCATCGACCAGCGCACTCTAGGTGAGCGCATCTCTCTCGACCGTTCGTCAATGGCGGAGGTAGTGGCGAGGCTCAGCGCTCGCGGACTGATCAGTGCCGCTCGCGATGCCAACGACGGGCGGCGTAAGACGATTCGGCTCACTCCCAAAGGAGTTACCACACTGCAGCACCTCATCCCTCGCACGCATGAGATGACGCGCACGCTTGTCGCAGCGCTCGACTCGAAGGAGCGGGCGGAAATGCTGCGGCTGCTGACGATGGTCGTCAGCTCCAACGAGCGGCGGCGAGCGCAGTCGACACATCCTCCTCGGTAGTGATCAGCCGAAGCGGATCGACATCACCCCAAAACCGAACAGTCCGCTTCGATTTGAGCTCGGGTCGCGGGAGAGTCCCTGTCTGGAGGTTCTCGGCTATTCCCCGCCCAGCGCTTTGTAGACGATCTCGTAGGCACGGATGGCGTCTTTTCTCGACTGCGCCTGGCGGAGCGCCGCGTCATCGATCCGTCCGGCGACTGAGTCGATGAAACGCCACTGCAGCACGCTCCGCTTCACTGCTGCGATCGCGTCTTCGGTATACGGGTACAGGTCGAAGCCCAGACGTTCGCCCTTCTCGCCGTAGCTCGCGCGGCGCAGCTCGACCGCCAGCTCGAGCGTCTCCATGAATGCGGTCGCGCCGACCATGTTGTCGTCGTCGAATGTGCCCCAGCCGCTGTTTGCATGTTGATGACCGAGCAGCCCTTCTCCGGCCAGCATCGCCGCGTACTCGGCAAGGTTTTCGCCGTTCATCAGGAGGTGTTGCCAGTCCATGTTGACCATCACGTTGTCAAAGCCCTGCGCACGCAACTTGTGGATGACGTGCAAAGTCATGCCGATGTTGCGCATCAAGATCTTCATGGCCGGCTCGGAGTTCTTGTGCTCGAGGAAGAGCTTTATCCCGTGTTCCTTGCACCTCTGGGCCGCTAAACCGATGCCTTCCACCAACCAGGCCCAGCTCTCACGGTAGGGCGTCTGGAACGGGTAGTTGTAGCCCTCGATTCCCGGCCAGACGATGAAGTTCGCGCGCAGCTTGCCGGCCATGTCGGCCGCGGCCAGCGTGCGCCGCACCGCCTCCTTTCGCACCGATGCGTCAGGCGAGCACAACCCGCCTCTGCCGAAAAGCGGATCGAGATGAAGGCCGGTCGCGACGCAGTAGATACCGTGCCCCCCTAGGGCGCCCTTGATCGCCTCGGCGTTGTCCTCATTGATCTCGTATGGATAGTGAAATTCGTAGTCGTCAATGAGGTCACCCAATCCCGCGACCGCCCGTTTCACCTTGTCGACGATCGGCTCCGTGGTCCACTGCGGCTGATAGCCCACTGGAACAAAGCGCGTGATCATCGGCCCCAGCGCCCAGATGCCAAGACTTGTCTTGAGCGTCATTTGCGATAGTCCCCCTCGATCCTTGTGAATTCGACCAGGTTGCCGACCGGGTCTCTACAGAAGAAACGCGGCCGGTTGGGAATCGGCGTGTCGTCGTAGGGCGCCAGGCCCGCCTCCTCGAGGCGGTGTCGGGTCTCCTCGAGGTCATCGATGTCAAAGCAGAAGTGGCGGGTCGACTCGACATGCTGCACGCCCGGGAAAAAATGCAGCTCGAGGCCTTCGCCGGCGGAGAACCACACCAAACTCATGCCGGCAAGCGTCGATGGGGTTGGTTGCTCGCGAAGCCCGAGGAGCTCGCCGTAGAACCGGCGCACAGAGGCGGCCTCACCTTCGGGGTATGGCGACGAGACATGCTGCAGGCTACGAAGTTTCACGGCTGCCGCACGCTCGGGGGCTCGACACCGAGGTAGCGTCGCTGGGCATCGATGTCGCCAATCAGCTCCTGGGCGGTGGTCTCCGCGGCGATGCGCCCGGCGACCATGATCAGCTGCCGGTCGGCAAGGGCAGTCGCAACACCCAGGTTCTGCTCCACCACGAGCAGGCCCACGCCCTGCGCGGCCAGCTTGCGGATGGTGTCGATGACGTTCTCGACGATGATGGGCGCAAGGCCTTCGGAAGGCTCGTCCATTATCAGCAGCTTCGGGTTGGTCAGCAGGGCCCGCCCAATCGCCAGCATCTGCTGCTCGCCTCCAGAGAGCTGACCGGCGCCGACGTTCTTGCGCGCCGCCAGCTTGGGAAAGGTCTCGTAGACCCGTTTGGGAGTCCAGCTTCCGTTGCCTTGGCGAGGAATGATCTGCAGATGCTCGTCGGTCGACAAGGAAGGAAAGAGCCGGCGCCCCTGCGGGACGAAGCCCAGGCCGAGCCTCGCAATGCGGTACGGGGGCAGGCCCATGAGCTGGTGTCCACCGAAACGGATGGAGCCGGTCGTGGACGCGAGCATGCCCATGATGGCCTGGCACAGCGTGGACTTCCCCATCCCGTTGCGCCCGATGATCGATACCGGTCGCTCATCGACCGTAAAAGCTACATCCTGCAGGACGTGGGCGCGTCCATAGAACGCGTTGAGGCCGCTTACCTCGAGTACCGGGACGCTCACGGTTTGTACCTGGTGCCCGTGTAGAGGTCGTGAACCATCTGATTGCCGCGGATGTCCGCCGGGCTGCCCTCCGCCACTACTTTTCCGTCGTGCATCATGGTCACCCACTGGGCGACGCGCAACGCGACATCCATGTCGTGCTCGATCAAGATCAGGGTCATTCCTGGATCCAGGGCCAGCAGCTGCTCTGTCAACCTGTTCCGCTCGCCCGGCGACAGTCCGGCTGCAGGCTCATCGAGCATCATGAGTTTTGGCGACGATGCCTGCGCCATGCCCACCTCGAGCTGCCGCTGCTCGCCATGCGATAGCTCGCGGACCAGGGTCTCGAGCCGGCCGGCCAGGCCGATCGCCTCAGCCGTCGCCCGCACACGTTCTTTGATCTGGCGCTCGAGGCGCGGCAGGCGAACCGGAAGGAGATGTCCACGCCGTGCCCCGAGCACGGCAAGGTAGAGGTTGTCCTCGACCGACATTCCCAACAGCAGTCTCGAGGTCTGAAAAGTTCGGGATAACCCGGTACGCGCGCGCAGGCGCGCGGGCTGGTGAGTCACGTCTCGGCCGAACAGCTCGATGGTGCCCTCCGTCGGGGGGAACTCGCCGGAAATCAGGTTGAACAAGGTTGTCTTCCCTGCTCCATTCGGGCCGAGAATGGCGCGTCGCTCCCCTGGTTTCACGGCCAGGGTCACATCGGCAACGGCGCGCAGGCCACCGAACCGCCTGCCGACCCTCCGCAAGTGGAGGATCGGCGCGGCGGACTCGGTGTTAGGCGATGCCTCGGTTACACCGCTTTGCGTAATGGGCTCATCATCCGAAGTTGACCGGGATTTCGTGTCCTACCCATGGCGGCGGTGTCTTCTTGACGCAGGGCGGGTTGGTCCGGTCGAGCGTTGAAGAGGAGTCGAAGAAGCCACCAAATGTCTGGTCCACCGCAGGGATCTGCAGGATGGTCTTGAGGCCGGGCACGTTGCTGCCTGCTGGCGGCGCCGTGACCTGGGTGACCCAGTTGTCGGCAATCGCCTGGCGGTTCTTGTCGAGGCTGACCTTGCCGTACGGGCCGTCGATCACGACCTTGGCCAGGGCTGCCTGGAGCGCCTTCTGGTTGCCTGAGATGTCGCCGTTGACCGATGTGAGCGCCATGCCGAGCGCCGTCATCGCGTTCCAGTAGCCGAGCGTGAAGACGCTGGCCGCGTCCTTTTGCACGTCGGGGTAGACGGAGAGTTCCTGGACGTAGGCCTTGGTTTGCGCCGACGTGCTATCGGCCGCAATCATGTTGGCGGCCACGGCGCCCACGAGCGGAGTTCCAATGGCCTTGAGCAGCTGCGGGTCGATCCAGAACAGGTTGCCCATTACTTTCTTGCTGTTGATCGTCCCGTTGGCCTGCTGGTACTGCTTGAGGAAGGTGATCAGCCCGGCGCCGCCAATGCCCACGAAAGTCCCATCGACATTAGTCGGCATCTGGGCGACGAACGAGGAATAGTCGGTCGTGCCAAGAGGGGGCCAAACGCGCTTGGTCACGTTGCCGCCGATCGCGCAAAACTCGGCGATGAACCCCGCCAGCGAGGTGTATGGAAATGCGTAGTCGTCGCCGATCACGGCGGCCGTACGCCAGCCGAGCTTGTTGTACGCGTAGGAGCCGAGCCCGGCCGACCACTGCGCACCGTCGGGGTTGAAGCGGAAGAAGTTCGGCGCCTGGACCTTCAAGGTCGCCTCCTGTGCGCCGGCGATGCCGTTGATGAACGTCTTGTTAGGCTGGTTTG
>Ga0209011_1000183_pt1 | contig 29106 bp, 17 predicted proteins | sample BlaSpr_A8_OM1_M3_FD_187986 | JGI IMG/M metagenome (GOLD analysis project Ga0209011, IMG submission 187986) | Forest soil microbial communities from Thunder Bay, Ontario, Canada - Black Spruce, Ontario site 2_A8_OM1_M3 (SPAdes) (version 2) | ecosystem: Environmental > Terrestrial > Soil > Boreal... | reverse complement strand
GAGAGCGGGGGTGGATTGCTGGAATGGAAGCTGAACCCGGTGGAGTTGCGGGAGCGGGGGAAGCATGGCGCAGTGCTGGGGGCAGGGCCGAAGAGGATATCGCTGACAGCACTGCAATCGGGGGGAAGGGCAGAATTCGGAGAAGAAGTAGTTCCTTTTTCAAATCCCGGGTTCGCTGCCGGTAGTCTGAGGCGCCTTAAAAAGGGAGAGGAGGATCCCTTCACCCGTTTGCGCGCTAGCACGAAGGGGGATTATCTAGTTCTGCTGTTTGTGGATGAGGAAGCGGGGAGTGAGCTTCGGTCGATTCCGGGAGGATTTGAGCTGAGATTGGACGGGTCGAGACACGTCTTTGAGTTTAACCGTGACGGTGTAGACATTCTCAAGCTGCACGCGTAAGTCGGAGTTTTCTTTGTGGCACGAAGGAGTATGCGCACTATTATCCTACAGAGAGCCAGGTTGTCACTTACTACGATGGTGCTCCGGAGCCGGGTGCCCTGAGGCGTGGCCTTCAAAATAGCACCGCCGTCGAACCCTTCGCTGCACCCACTGCCCCTACGTAAGCTCATTCTGCGGAACCTTGTCGACGACTGTGAGGAATTCTTCTAGCGAGAACGGCGGGAGCAGATTCCGAGCATTAGGCACTTTCAAAAGGGAGAGGGGGATCCCTTCACCCGTTTGCGCGCTAGCACGAAGGGGGATTTTCTGGTTCTGTTGTTTGTAGCCAAAGGCTGGTCATGGCAGTCGCTGGAGTCGAAGATGCGTCATAGCGATAACCGACCGCCTTGTTTTACCATCGGCGAACAACGCGGACAGGCGCAGGTGAGAAAGGACCGATTATGTCACACACTACAATGCACCTCCCGATTAGAAGGAACGAAAAAAATTGGCGATTTCACAGAAAGCGGGTTCTTCTCACTACCATCTTCAGTCTTGTGCTATGTGTTTACGCACGGTCCAACCCGTTTCCTTCCTACCCGAAATTTGAAATTTCTTTCCCTGCCTCTATGCACCAACAGCCAATAACCGGCCGTATGTTCGTAATCGTCAGCAGAAAAAGTGAGCCTGAACCTCGACTTCAGGTGGACTGGGTAGATTGCCCGCCGGTGTTTGCAGTAGATGTGGATCAGCTAAAGCCAGGGGAAATCGCAGTGATTGACGCCGGAACTCTCGGTTACCCATTGCGCAGTATTAAAGAGCTTCCTAACGGGGATTATTACGTCCAAGCTCTGCTTAATGTGTACACTGAGTTCCACCGAGCAGATGGTCATGTGGTTTGGGCTCACATGGACCAATGGGAAGGCCAACAATTCAATAGGTCGCCAGGAAACTTTTTTAGCCAACCTGAAAAATTACATTTTGACCCTTCGCAGCGAAAGAACGTTAAACTGAGCTTGGTCAAGGTGATTCCTCCTGTCGAAGTGCCTGCGGATACGGCGTGGGTTAAACACCTCAAAATCCAAAGCAAACTACTTACCCAATTCTGGGGACACCCTATCTATCTCGGAGCCGTTGTTCTTCTGCCGAAGGGTTACGCATCCCACCCCGACGTCTCGTACCCAGTGGTGTATTACCAGGACCATTTCAATTTGGATGCTCCTTTTAATTTCACGCTGGAGAAGGCTACCGAAAGTGACGTGGTTCATCGTGCCCGCCAAAACCGTGGGCTTGAGACCGGCTACGAGTTTTACGAATCCTGGAACTCCGACCATTTCCCCCGGATGATTGTTGTTACCTTTCTGCACCCTACGCCATACTTTGATGACTCCTATGCAGTGAACTCAGCCAACAACGGTCCTTACGGGGACGCCCTTATGACAGAATTGATCCCCTACATAGAGCAGTACTTCCGTATCATTCCCAGGCCCTATGCCCGCGTGCTCACGGGCGGATCAACCGGAGGATGGGAATCACTAGCACTGCAGCTTTTCTATCCGGAGTTCTTTGGTGGCACGTGGACTTGTTGCCCAGACCCCGTGGACTTTCGCCGATATGACCTCGTCAATATCTACACGGATGAAAACGCATTTACGGCACCGTCAACCATCACTGCTTCGATGCCCTTGGGCTTTGACTGGCTTTCTCCAGAACGTTATTTTCAACGCCGAGCGGATGGGCAACCAGAGGTGAGCGTTCGGCAGCTGAGCCACTTCGAATCCGTGTTGGGTAGCAAGGGAAGGTCAGGCAAGCAACTGGAGATTTGGGAGGCAGTGTACGGACCGGTTGGGGACGACGGATATCCGAAGCCCCTGTGGGACAAATTGACGGGGAGAATCAACCATGACATAGCCAAATATATGCGGGATCATGGATACGACCTCCGCTATTATGCTGAGACGAATTGGCCGAAGATCGGTCCGAAGTTGGTGCGGAAATTAAACTTCTTTTGCGGGGACATGGACGATTTTTACCTCAATTTGGGCGTTTATCTCCTCGAAGACTTTCTGAAGAACACAACCGATCCTTACTACGATGGTTCGTTCGAATACGGACGGCCACTGAAGCCCCATGGCTGGCAACCGATGACGAACGCGGACCTGCTCAAGGCAATGGCCGACCATATCACCAAGAACGCCCCGGCAGACCAGGACGTGACAACATGGAAATACAATTAAACGCGCGAGCTGCCGACAACAAGTTATGAGCCGCCAAAATTCGATCAATTTGCAAGACCAACAGATAGGCCCTTGGGATCATCGCAGCTGCGCCTAACATGGTGTCCTTTCTGCATGATAGGCAAATGACGGCTCTTCCCGGGAGCAGGGTCACAGTAGACTTGATACCGCGGCCAAGAATGCGAGCATTGGATCAGTCCCGCAACTCCTATGCGATAGCCATTGGGAGGCCAATCTCACCACTAAATCAGTGCGAGTTTTTTGCTTCAACAAACAGACGCTCGTAAATCCTGCGAGCGTCTCCGAATTGCTCGAGCACGTGGGCTTTCTCGGCTGGCGAACGCCAGCCAGGTTGATTATTCGTCATCGCGATTAGTTTATCGATCCACCGGATGAAGTATTGCGCAGACTCAGCGGTGCGGACGGGTCTGCCCCCAACGAAGACCCATACTGGATTCGTCGTAGCTTGAGGATAGCGATCATCGATGGGATGGACAGGGTGTGTTCCCGAAACCTGAAGAGTAAACCAGCCGCTCTTCGAAACGAAAAGATCACGTTCAAAACGTATCGATACGCCATCGCCTGGGGGAATCGTCACAAGTACTTTCCCGTCGAAAACGATTTCAATCTTCTCGATGGGAACAATCGACTGAATCGCTCCTTTTATCTTGACTCTTCCTCCCTGGCGAAGAGACACACTTCCTCCGGGGATTTGGTCGTTGACACTAAACTCCAGCAGCGGGCCGTTGGTCACGAAGATCCTTCCCTCGCGAATCGCTTCAATCCAACCATCCCAGGTCAGCTTTGGACCAAGGTAGCCATAGGCACGGTCCTGGCCGATCGGGGCCCCCACTTGGAGGTCGGTAATCGAATCTTCGCCGCCTACGGCCGTAACACGAAAGCCGTTGTTCAACGCCCGATGCCATACGTAAAAGCCAGCTTGGTTAGCCTCACTCATTAGTTCATGGTATGTCACCGTGCCCAAAGCTAAGTCCACGGGAAAAGCTTTAGCCTCTCCCAGACTTCCCGACAAAGGATCGTCAGTGCCGGCGAAAGGATGAACGTATGCACCTATGGCGTGTTGTTGTCTGGCCATTCGCAAAATGTCGGTATTACTCGGATAGGGGCTCTCAAGCGCTGTCCCTTCGTAGCCCGTTGTGAACGGAGAAATCAAATTGTCTCGTAGATTGATCAGTGATATGTGTCCATAGAAGGGAGGACGATACTCCTCGTTGAAATATAAGAGCCGTCCATTATTCGAGAGCTTGTCCACATCGCCAGTGAAATACTGATAGCCGAAGATTCGGTTGTCTTTATTGGCTACCAGCGCTGTAACGATGTTTAGGTCCTCTGCGTCCGCCATTCCCATTAGTCGCGCTGGCGAGTTGTGCAAATTACCGCCGTAACTCAGATGTACGTGGTTGTCTCCGCTGTACCAGCCTTTGCTGGCCATATTCGTCATTCTCCGCAGGGAGAGAGTCACAAGGCTTGTCTTGCCCGGCTCAATCTGCACGACTTCAGAGATCGGATAGTACTCGAACCCCCGAATCGCCTCCAACTTCAGAGCACCGGTAGGAACTTCCATTTCGAAAGTTCCATGGCCATAAAAGAAATGTTCACCCTGCCGGCCAACCCGACTGAAAGCCGAGTCAGGGGTATAGAACTTTCCATCGGAAGCCCAAGCGTAAACTCGGGCTGACGTGATTTCGTTTGAGGACTGGTCTTGGAGGTGCACGATGACTCTTCCCATCGGCCGTTTCCAGCGCTTATCCTGGATTTTCACCTCGATCTGTTTTCCTCCAAAAGTCTTTAGCAATCGAAGCTCGGGTAACCCCTTTTCGTTAGAAATATATACGAGCCATTCCCCGTCCGGGGACCAGCGCGGATGAAACGCATCCCAGTCCCCAAACGTCATCTTGTAAGGTTCTCCGCCGTCTGCTGGCAAAATATACAAGTTGTTGAACTGTCCTCCCACGTGAGAACTGTAAACGATTCTCTTTCCATCCGGAGACCAGTCCGGTCGCGTCCGGTACAGCGTTTGCTCCTTGTAAAGCAGGCGTGCTTTGGCCATTCCGTTGGGCTCTACTGGCATCCTCCAAATCGACCCTGAGCCCAACGGGATGTCGCGATTGCTTAGAAATATGATTTCTTTTCCGTCCGGCGACCAAGTAGGTTGGATGTGTAAGTCGAAATCGCCGAAGTACAAGCGATCTTTCCCAAATTGGTGGTCCTCCGTTAGTTGCACGGTCCTCCCCGTTTTTCCTTTCAGGACCTCCATGATAAAAAGGTTGAAATAACCGTTGGGAAACGTCGAAACGTAGGCGATGCTCTTGCCGTCCGGGGACCAGACTGGATCCACGTTTAGTTGATCGCCATGAGTAAGAGAACTGGAGATCCCGGTCTCCAGGTTGAGTAGCATTAAATTTATGCTTCTACCTCCGGCGTCCGCTGTATACACGATCCAGTTCCCGTCGGGAGACCAACTGGGGGAGGAATCGTAAAATTGGCCATGAGTCAGCTCGTAGGCGACTGAACTCCCGACGGCAATTTTCCAGATGGAGCCTTGCATAGAGAAAGCGATCCACTTGCCATCCGGCGACCAGCACGGCCACCACGGGTAACTGCTGGGAGCGGGGGGAAGATAGTAGTTAATCATGTAATTGCCCCCGGTTTTCGCTGCGCGGTACGCACGGGGGGAATCCTGCGCAACTGACGTGCAATCCAAAGTCGCCACGAGCAGTAAGCTCAAAAGATATATTTTTGCTGTAATGTTAACCATTTTATGATAACCACTCCCAAATAAACGCAGGCTGTAGGGACTCCCCTTGGCAACGTTCATTCCGGCCGGCGAGCTTTGTGGCTGCAGAAGCAAAATATGAATTTTATGAGAAGTCAGTGGCCTCAGATGTTTGGTTGAGCAAATCAGTCGCAGGAGTGCTGGAACCTCTCGACGACGTGGTAGTCAAATGTATCTTGACAGATTCACTCGAGATTGGCGGTTGGGATAGGAGTGAATCGCTACGATGGCCGAAGTCGAAGCCAGGACCTTCGGTTTAACAAGGGCAACCGGCGCCGGCGTTGTTTGTGGGCCGCCAGCGGGCGGGATTTTGCTTGACAGGGTAAACCTTGTTAGGATATTCATCCACCCTGTGGATATATTATTTACCATAATTTTCAATTATACTTTCAAACGATAAGCTATCAACATCGTATTTTGGGCCCGCCAATACCATGAAAAGGATGAAGAGATCCTCGGTTTGGAGCTCAGCCGAGATTACCTATGAGGAGAGTTCAGTGGATAACCGAGATCATCAGCACAAGGGGGGTGGAGGGACGGTGGAGGCCGTGGAAAAAGCTCTTCAGATTCTGGAAGCGGTAGGCAAAGCCAGGAAGATAGGCGTGCTGAAGCTCAGTCAGCAAATAAAGTTGCCTTATAGCACAGTGCATCGCCTACTGGGCACGTTGGCTCATCGTGATTACATTCAGCAAGATGGTGATCGGCAGAGATATGCACTGGGGCCCAAGGTTCTCGAGCTGGGAACGGCCTTTCTGGATACGGTGGAATCTCGGGAAATAGCGCTTCCCTATATGGTGGTGTTGAGTCAGGAGACTCGCGAGACGGTGAATCTGGTCATTTGGAATGGACGGACAGCCGTATGTGCGGAAAAGATCGATAGTCCGGAATCGATAACGGTTCAGCAGACGCAGATCGGCCGACTAGAGCCGCTCCATAGCTCAGCGCTCGGCAAAGCGATCATTGCAAATCTACCCGAAAAAGAACTCAATGAGGTTCTTGAGCAACTGGACTTAGTTCGTCATACCAGCAAAACCCACACGAGCCTCTCTGCACTAAAGGCCGATCTTCAGAAAACTCGTGAGCGAGGTTTCGCAATTGACGACGAAGAAGGTGTGATAGGGGTCCGTTGTGTAGCCAGTGCCATTTTGGGTCATCGGAAAGAGGTGCTGGGTGCCCTCAGCTTGGTGGGACCCTCCACACGCATGACCAAAAAACGGATTTTGGAACTGGGGTGTCTTATACGCGATGCAGCAAACTCGGTTTCTCTGCGGCTTGGCTACCATCCAAGGCAGGAAGGATCATGAATCCGGGTATCGACTCGGTGGAAGTCTTTCGTGTCGCAATGCCGCTGATATATCCGTTTCGAACAATCTTTGGCAATAGCGGGGTCATTGAAAGTCTGCGCGCAAAAATGACCAGAGGAAGTCACTACGGTTGGTGTGAGGCCAGCGTGCGACCGAGCAAATCACTGACGTGAGTCCACCACTAACGATTAGGAGCGGACACGGTCACGGGGCGGGCTGGGTTGCCATCATTGGACCCTTCTCTCACGGTCTCCCACAAATCCCCGCCTTCCACCGTACTAGCGCCATAAAGGATGATCCCATCAGCGCCGTTCTCGCGAGCAACCTGGATCGCCTCAAGGAGCCGACGCGGAGGGAAAAATCCTATCGGTGGATTGCTCAAGAGGCGTTCATTGACGTGACGCAACTCCGATAACTTTGCTCGGTCCGTTTCCGAATTGATTTCCTTGGGAACATTCAGGATAGCTGTTTTCAACTCACTCTTCCGGTTTCCCTCAGGAAGCTGCGCGAGGGTAACTTGGGACGAGCGCAGAATTTCCGAGCGTTGTGCACCACCCCCACTTCCAAGCGCCAGCCACTGGTCACTTGCTGAGGACATGCGGTGAATTGGATCTATCATCTCTTTATAAAGCGCTGGTATGTAGATGGATTGGTTCAGCTTCCTATTTGCAACCCAACGCTTTTGGTAACGTGTGTACTCTCCGAACTCCTGTAGAAAGGTATTCCAGCTCCCATTGAATTGGTTACGGAACGTCATGGGCGTAAACTCGTCGACGAAGTAAGTCCACTCGGACCATCTTTGTCCCAGGAATCTGCCTCCAGTTAAGGGGTTTTTAAATACAGCAGCGGAAATCGTTACCTCAGGACGGATGCCTTTCACGATTTCTTGGGCTTCATGCATGAAGTCCTTAACCACATCGGTGCGATAGGTGTAGAAAAAATACGACATGTCAGGACTGGAGTCATACTCGTACCGACCGTGTAGAAAAAAGATGGCCTTTTCGCGCCGGGTCCATTCGTCCCAGTGCGGAGGCTTGGGTGTGTATTCTCGTGCAAGGTCAGCGTCGATACGTGGGAAAACCCTCACCAAGGGAGCTATATTGGGCTCTGAATCGTAGACCAGGTGGCTGTGGACGAATACGTCCTTTAGACAATAATCGCAGAAGCAGTAGCCGTCAGGGTTGAGGTCTCCTGGATAGCGAGCAAAACCGTGCTGAATTCCATCGATTGGGTAGTTCCTGACAATTTCTCCGACAATCGGCAACAAGTACTGGTCGACGTATCCGGGACGGCGTGCGGGGCACATCCACACATCCTGGTAAGATTTGCCGTCAGCCCCTATTTCTGACAGCGTGGTCTGGCCGTCGGGATTAAGCTCCGCCCATTCTGGATGATTTGTGTACGCCCAGCTGTTTTTGCCCTCCACGAAGTCCGCCAGCCAAGCCTCTACCCTCATGCCGCGCTTGTGAGCGGCAATTATTACGGCGCTGAGAAGATCAAAGTTCTTGTAAGCCGGCACAACCGCGTTCGGGAAAAGCTTGCTCGCGTAATAGAGTCCTGCTGGGTCCTTTACCAACAAGATGATTGTATTTATTCGCGCGTTTTTCGCCTTTTCCATGAGGGCAACAACTTCCGCCTCGTTATGTCCTGCTTCCCCTGGATGCAGCAACAAACCGTAATCCGGCCGCGCGGGGCGGTCGGCGGTCTGTGCATTCACAGCGCAGCACAGAATTAAAGCTAAAAACGTAGAGAAACAGGCATTCCTCATAGTGCCCCCGAAATAATTTGTGGAGTAAATCGAAAAGAATGCAGCCGATAATGTTTACGATTCCCGCTAAACCTCTCCCTTTTCAGAAGAATACGACTCTGGGCATTCTATCTTTGCCATTGGTGACAAGCGGCAACATGGAATAGGCCGGACAACCCCCTAAAATGAAGAAATGCCGCTGTAGGCACGCAGCCAGAGTTTGCTACTCGCCCAAGTGCGTCTGACATGGTTTCAGTCGGTGTTAAGTTTCGCGAAGCCTTAACAGCTTTCTTTTGCAGAGCGTACTTGCGCCTAAAAACCGACGAGCTAACTAGTGCTGTGCCGGCTTGCGCCGTTCCTAGGGACCGTGTGTGGGTTTGCTCCGACGGTCCCGGTTTTCTCATTTGTCTAACGCCGATCATTCCCGTAGGGAAGAGCCTGTGCAGTGTAAAGACAACTCAGTCTAACTTGAATACCCACTCATGGCCGCGCTCTCTCAGGAGCTCGTTCGGTAGAAATTGAGTACTTTAGATATCACCTTCGCCATATCATTGATATCTCGATCCGTATAATCCGGAGTCCAAGCCCAGCGAATGGTCCGTTCAAGGTGGCGTTTCGCCTGAGGGTACTGGTCTGCCGAATATCGGTATTTGCTGGCAGCTCTTTTGATCGCGGTCATCTCATCCGCAACTGGTGTCTTTATCCGAGAGTGCAAAAAACTCAGCGCCTCCGGAATGAGATAATAGCGGGCAGTCCCGCAATCCCTCATCCCTTCCTCGACCATGGCCCCTGCGATCTCATCAATTGTCCCGTTGAATTTCTTCATATCCAACTGGATGCTGTAAAGCCAATATATGTGATCTATCCCAGCAGGAGGCCTGCAAACCACAGCGCCGTCAATCCGCTCCAGAAGTTCAGTCAACTTCCAAGCAGATTTCCGTCTTTTTTCATTTTGTTGCGGAAGACTGGCAAGTTGAGCCAGGCCGACCGCCGCCTGCAAACTGCTATAACGATAATTGAACCCTAACTCCGTGTGAATACGACCAAATCCCTGCTTGCCAACACTGCCCCGCAGAATGGCAAACCTTCGTAAGCGCTCGGCAAGACGCGAGTTGTCAGTAGTTATAACTCCGCCACCATCCGTAGATAGGTGCTTCTCAGCGTCCAATGAAAAACAACCCATATCTCCGATACTGCCCGCTTTTTTACCCTTGTAATCTGCAAGCGGGCTCTGGCAGCAATCTTCTATCAGAATTAGGCCGTGCTTCTTTGCCAGCTTTACGACCGAATCGACATCAATCATCATTCCGTAGAAATACACCAATATGATGGCGCGCGTCCGCCGGGTAATCACTTTGGCGATCGCGTCGGCGGTAGTGTTCCCGGTGTTGACGTCTACATCCGCAAACACGGGAACACAGTTCTCGACGAGTACTCCCATGACGGAGCCGTAGTCGGTTATGGCGCTAACTATGACTTCGTCGCCGGGCTCGAAACCACAGGCCGCCACTGCTGTGTGGCATGCTGCAGTGCAATTAGCTACTGCCACAGCATAGGAGACGCCGCACGCTTCCGCGAATGCTTTCTCAAATCGCGGGACCATGTCTGAGGTCAACCCGCTTCGGATAACCTCGTCCAGGTAATGTTTAGCTTGAGGGTCGATCTTTCTTGGAAATACCGATGGAAAAGGGTTGCTTGAGTTACGAACGGGTGTGTCAGCATCACCTCGGTAAGACTTTTCGACTACCGGGTCTACGCCCGGGAAAACTGTAGGGTAAAGTAAGCTGTCGTCCAATCGGCTGTTTTTCTCCATTCATCTTCTCCCGCTTACAGGTACTGCCCAGGTAAATCCGGTCGCCTCGGTGTTGTCAGGGCGCATTCGAAGCTTGGTATTCGGCTTGAAAACGTCGTGGTGTCAGTGCCCCAGGACCTCGTCCAGCCACCGGTTCCCTTAAAAACATGCCCGGAAGCTTGAGAGATCTGACGCTATGTGCACGAGAACTCACAACGTCAATTCTTTGGGAAATCTTTAGCTACCCTCGGATCTGGCGCGCAATTTGTCTTGACATTCTGGCCAGAGAATAGAAAATAAAATGGATAAAACATCCGCTGTATGGATGAATATCCCAAAGCACCTGAATTGTCAAGTCGAATCCAACTCTGCGGCGAATTATGCGCGGCGAGGGAGACCTAACATACCAACTCGCAGAAGAGTAATTAAATCTCTGGCCATAGCCACTGCATCCGCAACGGTGGTCTCCCAATTGCCACCGTTTGCGTGGGAGCTCGCTGCCCAAGCCGCAGCTCCTCCTTTTCCGCCTCGAGACATCCCCGTGGGACTGTGGATGACTCCACGCAAGGATTCTATGAACCAGGCTCGTTCCGATATCGCCGGCCATATGACAACGGCCCCTGCGGAGGTCTGGAGTATGACCACGGGCGGCGATGTGAGCTTTGCCAGAAATGTGAAAGTGCATGGGCAAGATGCCGTTGTTCTCCAGGCTGGATCCACTCTACAACTGGCCTCTTGGAATGGCGAGATTGTATGGCGGAAGGATAAGCTTGGGGTAACAGAGGTAATCAGAATCGACGAATTTGACGGCCGGGGGGCTCCTTCCGTCTTTCTCAAAACGGATCCTCGCACCGTTATACTGCTTGATTTGGCTACCGGGGAGGAGCTTTGGCGGTGGCAATCGGAGCCATCCACATTTATTGCTGGCTACAAGTTTCAGCGCACACCTACCGGCCTTCGTTTCTATTGCTTCCCGACGTATTCTCTGAACGGTTATTGTTTTGATTTCTCAGGAAACTCGAGAAATCCCAAACTTCTCTGGCAGGCGAATTATTCGGGCAAGTATGGGGCAGGATTCGGGCCGAGTATCATCCTCAAAGACATGCACGGGTATGGCAAGGTGGATATCGTACTGAGTGGGAAGACACCTCCTCGGGGCCTCTATCAAGCCGTAATTGAGGCTGACACAGGTGCGATCAAATGCGACACGCACTATGATCCGGACCCTACCTCCTGGTATCCCCTGGGCCGGCCTTATGGTCTGTTGCAAGCAGTTGCATATGCTAAAAAGCAGCTCCCTAACATCCTATTGGTCAGCTGCCAAGTGGAAGAGTATCTTGCCAGCACTCGAAACGAAGACGGCAAGAAGCTGAGCCAGATCTGGGGCAAGTTTATTCTCAAGGAATGGCCCCAAAATGACCTGGAGCTCCGTCCGCAAATCACGTCTTTGGCTGATGTACAAGGCGAGGGCTCGGTCGAGTTGGTGGTCGGGTTGTGGGATGGCAAGGCGTGGCGGACACTGATCATAGACCCCGCCCAAGGCTATGCCGCACAACGCGGCAATCTTGAAGGGTATTACTTCTGGGGATGTTACGACCTCAACGGAGACGGTCTTCCCGAAATAATCGTTAGTACAGAGTCCGAACGCCGGACGGCTCGCGCCACTACCCTCCTTGCCATTTCGGGAAAGACATTGCGCCCTATCGCCAAGGTTGTAAACGCAAGGATTTTTTCTTCCACGGATTCGTCGTTACCCGATGATATCGCCTATATGGCAAATCGGCGCAATCCAATCTTCCTTAAGAATGATGCGGGCATGGGAGGAATTCTCATCCGCAAATTCGAAGGACATAATGAATCAAGAATATCCTTCTGGGGCGGGAAATCCGGGAGCTCGATTGGAACCTATCCGTTGGCAGAGGCCGACTGTGCCCGGGCAGATGTTTATGATAACGATTTGATTTTGACCGATGGTAAGGGAGGTGTGCAGCGGTTCGGAGCAGACTTGAAACCTTTGGGAGCTAAGTTGGCAGTGCGTGGAAGGACGTGCAAGCCGTTGGTATGTGGCATGGGCGAGCGCCGCGAACTGGTGGTTGATGTTGCTGGTGGTTTGTTGCGCGGGGGGACTCCGGACCTCAGCCATGACGAAAAACTCAACGACACGTGGAAGGTCGTGGGTAGTATGCCGGTCATGCATCTCGACCGCCAGGGAAGAAGTCGGCTCGTGGCATTTGACCTTTCCGACTCCGAGGGGCTTCTGCTGGGAAAGATTACCGTGCAACAGGTATACACCCCTGCATTATTGGTCTACGAAATGCCTGCGGTGCCGTCCAGGAAGCCTTTTCGAATTCCCCTGAGCGATCCTCCGTACGTCGGGCTGGTGGCTTACGGCAATGACTTTAGGGTTATGGCCAACATGCAAACTGGTGTGCACACAAATACCCAAGCCACTTACGACGCTGCAGGCAGGATGCTGTGGCAGGACAAGCAGCACGGCACCCATCCTCACTTCGCTGCCGCTGCGGATCTTTACGACAACGGAGAATTTGAAGTGATCGCAGATGATCATGGGGAGCTAAGAATCTACAATTCTGTCGGGGGTGTTGTCGCCTACGACAAAGGCTGGCCGCCAGCCTACACAATGCCGATCGTCGGTAAGTTCCGTTCGGATGGTAAGCAGTATATTCTTCGGGCGAATGGCATCTTGGGCATGACTTTAGTGGATGGCAATGCAAAGACGGTGTGGCAAATCAAAACAGCCGAAGCTCAACTCTGGCGTTACTTCAAGAGCTTGGGCGCTGTCGGGGATACTGCCGGGAATGGAGAGTTGACGCTTGGTGTGCTCGCTGAGGATGGTGTGTTTGAATGCATCGAAACGACTTCAGGATCAATTCGCTGGTCCCTCGATTTGAAATCCTTGCCCAGCGATACCTCTGTTGTTGCTGGCGACCTGGATGGTAATGGGAAGGACGAATTTCTCTTGGGATTGCCGGACGGAAAGTTGGTATGCATTTCGGAGCAAGCTGGAAAAGGGAAAATTCTCTGGCTTAAGGAATTCGACTCGGGCGTCGCAAACCCTATTATAGCTGACGTCGATGGGGACGGACTCGCTGAAATCATCCTGAGCACTTTTGACGGACGAGTGCGAATACTAAAGGAGAAAAAACTTTAGTAATTGACTGCACAAGCTGAGAGGTCGCGAGGAAATCACGATAGAGTGGCGTTAGCTTCCCAATTCGATCGGGCCTTTCAAAGTTTCCAGAAATAGGAAACATGCAGCAAGCTCACCATGAGGGGGCAACTTCTAGTTGTGGAGATAGGACGGGGGAGAGCTACCCCCAAGACATGGGCTTCGGAGTCGCCGTTTCCGGTCGGCACCTGGCGGCGAAGTGAATTGGGCATGTCCATCAGTTTCCGACAAGGCACGAGAGGGACCATCGAATCACCGAGGGCAATTTCCATGATGCTTGGGAAAGAAAAGTGGAAGTTTGGGAAGCGTTTTGTCTACACGATTACTTACGACGAGGGATTTGCAGACCTTTTCGAGAATACTGTTCCGATTCACCAGCAACTTGGTTTCCCAGGCCATTTGGCGTTGGTTGTTGGACAGATCGGTCAACCCCGCAATGTTGCAGAGAGTTCTTGGAATGGGAAGCGCCATATGAACGTGGAGCAGGTAAAGGAACTTGTAGCAATGGGCTGGGGTGTGAGCTCTCACAGCATGACTCATGGTGCGCGGCGGTCAATGTATACAAACACCTACCATGAGGTGGTGGAATCACGCGAGAGACTGGAAGATTTATTGGCAATCCCGGTTACTTCGTTCATCGTGCCCTACGACAACGAAAACCATCCCCCTGTAGTTGACATCGCTCGCCAAGGGGGGTACTTGAGTGTCTACACGCTAACCGATGCTCTCAACGACTATGAGACGGACCTCTACGCTTTGCATCGTTCACCCCTCATTGAAGAAGGCTTCTATCCCTTCTACACCCGTCTGGATCACTACAACCGATTGCACGAAGCGCGAGAGTCTCGGGGTTGGGTGGTGGACTACACGCACCTGACTAATCCCACGATCGAGTCTCCTCAGAAAGAGATTACTCAGAAAAGTCTCTGCAGGCGATTGGAGAAGGTCCGGGAGGTCGGGAGCAATGAAGTTTGGGTCGCCAATGGCGACGAGGTCGTCGATTATATGCTGGTTCATCGAGGAACCACAGCCGACCAAATCAGAGATTCGAATTCGACATGGGAATGGACTTTGCGGGCGAAGATTCCGAATCGCGTCCAGCGGCGGCAGCTCACTTTTTCGTTCGAGATACCAACTCAAAAAGCGGGGATGAAACCCTCCATACGCACTGAGCCGACACAGGTACTAACGCACGAGGAAGTGGAAGGCGATAAGTGCTTATTTTCCCTGAACGTGGTGGATGGACTGCGAATCTCCATTTCGTATCCTTAGGCTAATTTGACTCACCCCGCCCTACCCAACTACTCCGATCCCCATGTGGCTAGGGCTCACCTTCAGCTTTGCGGAATGCGCAGCCCATTTGCCAGCCGGTTAACCCGCAGGCTTAGCGGGCGGAGGATGGTTTAGCCGCCAGTTTCCGGCACCAGATGGATCAGCAAGCGCCAACGGGCAACGGTCAGTGGTTCGCGGAGTTGCCGGATCGATGGCGGGGATCTCAACCACTTCAGGTTGAGAGCCCGAGGAGAAGGAGCGCAACGATGCCAAATCCCACTCCGGCGTATCCATAAGTTGTCAAGCGTTCTCGAAAGAAGAAGATGCCCGCAGCCAGCACCACTATTGTGGAACCAATACCCACAACAGGGAAGGCAATGTAACCTGGAACTTGTCGAGCGAGAGCAAGGGATAAAAAAAAGTTACCGAGCAGACTGCTGAGACCCAGAAAGAAGCCTATCACGAACTCTGTCCTATGAATCCTGACGCGTTTGCCCACTAGAATAGCAGCAGCAACCAGAAACCCTCCCAAGTACCAATAGAAAAGATACTGGTCTCTGTATTGCCCCGAAAGGCCGGCCTCTTCCAGAATCTTAAGTCCAAACGCACCCATGGCCGCGCAAAAGAACACAATCACCATCAGCCTCAGCCACTTCGACGTCTGCTCGCGACGCTGAGTCATGGCCTCGGAATGCGCGGGGCTCGTTTCTCCGGCTTTCTTATCCAGATAAAGCAGAATTAACGAAACACCAATCACCAGCAGTGAAAAGGCCTTTTGTTTCTGCAGGGATTCCTTATAAATCAGAACTGATGCTATAGCTGGGACGATGGGAGATAAGGAGACCACCAGCCAACTAGTTGCCACTTGTCCATATTCGATCGCGAACAGAAATGCGACGAATGCAATTCCAGCTAGGACTCCGAAGGGTAGGGCCACAGCCAAAACGAAACCGGGGAACCCGGGAAGCTTTCCTTCCATGAGCAACAGGCGGAGAAAAATAAGAATGGCCGCCCAGAGGAAAAGCATGCTGCTAGTTGCCATCGGATTGCACTTCTTTATCTCCGAGAACTTACTGACTACGCCCATTAAACCCATAAAGAATATTGAAACAAACAGAAATAAATACCCGATCATATTGTCCTTTTACCGCAAGCATTCTGGCGGAGAATCCGAAAAGAACCCGCGCTACATCCGGGAGAACTCCGCTCCTCCGTGATAGCCACGCGCTTAGCTACGATTCCTCTCCTATTCAGGTATCCTGCAAAGCATCAATGAATGGCCAGTTCATTGTTTTTCTACATCGACACAGCACACCGTCAAAACCGCGTAGAAGAATGACATTACCGGTTCTGGCGTTACCCCCTGAACCTAGTGGAAGTTGGTTTCTTCGGGTCTTACGAACCCGTTACTGCTTCCCGGCATTTCTCGGTTTGTAATTGATCCACGATATCTGCGTAATCATGTGATCGATAGCTGCGTACGAGATAGCCGCATTGGTTGCAAACCGAGGGCTGGAATTTGACGGGAATGTGGCCAATGTAGCATCTCCCACCAGGAAGACATTGAAGTTGGCTGAGAGGTTTTCGTATCCAGCCGTAGTTTTCCGGTAACACATATCAGTTGCATACCCGATCAGGAGCACATGGCGGATTCCTTGCCGCTGGAGGAATTCTTTCAACAGTTGATATCCCTGCGCGTCGTAAATAATCACATCGTCAGGGTCCACCCCTATATCTTTCACTACAGGAATCGGCAGTTCCCAAAACCCAGCCGGATCATATTTAGTGCCTGCATCCAGACCCGGAAACAACCGAAAATAATCGACCAGCGGTGCCTGCTGAGAAAGCTTTAATTCGGAAGGAAGTGGCTCGCCCCGATAGGAGAAGCTGTTTAGCTTGTCGGACAGTTCTTTAGCACCTTCAGTTCGTTCGGCAGCGGTCGGCCCGCCATTGAAGGACCGATACAGCTTCTTGCGGATGGAGTCTTCGTTCGCCGGAAGGCTGAACATCACCAGTTTCACTTTCCCGCGCAACGACTTGATGAGCGGATTAACGATATCTCTTTCATGCCGCTCGACGAGATGGTTCTTTTCCGGCGTGCAGAAGTCCGCCACGCCAGCGGGCTCCGGCGTCTTCCAACCTTGGCCGTCATCAATCCCCCAGGGATGGACCATGATAAGAGCCGTTTCATCTGCCTTTAGCCGATTCTCCACCTCGATGATGCCCTGCGCGTTATACGAGAAGCGCCAAGATCGAACCCGCAAATCGCCGTCCTTCTCGTCGATTATCGGAGGAGCCTCGAAGCGTGTTGTCTCCCGAATCGGCTCGATGTACTCAGGATGATCGGCTAGGATCGGTCTGGGATCGTGGATTGGCGTAAGACGATTCACATAGACTTGCTCAGTTTGGTGCTGACCCGAGAAGGCCAGGCCACCAGCAATCATCAGGCACACCAGCAAACAACTGGCAAGTTTCAGAACTCTTCGCGTGTGCTGTTTTGTGCCCCGGAAACACTCTCGGCGGATAAACGAAAAGATTGACCCCATAAGTAAATCCTCCTCGAATCAGAGAGTTCAAAACTGTCATGCACAGGCGCTCAAACGAACGTTCTTTTATCCGCCGGTTTAGATACACTTTAAGAACGAATGAAACCTGAGTTTCTCGTTTTCGGCCTAAATTCATATCTGATCTCGACGGTTCGCCGTTACCTTACATCCACGCTCACAAATTTTGCCGTAAGTCTCCGGCCGTCGAGTCTTCATGAAGGTATCTCGAAGTGTGGGAAACCTCATTTTGATGTCGCCCGTATACCACATCTCGTAGCCTTCATCGAGGTCCACGACCGCGGTGGCAACTCCCGGTCGGTTTCCGGTGTCCGCCCTGTACTTGCCGTCCAGACCGATGATGGCCGCTCTTCCCATTAACTTGCCAGGTAAATAAGGTACGTTGACGTAATTTGATGCAACGCAAAACAACTGATTGTCAATCGCACGCGACCGAAGTGCGATGTGGAGAAATTCTTCTGTTGGGCCGTAAGCCACGGTAGGCCAAAATAGGATTTCGGCTCCCTCCAGTGCGTAAATTCGTGCGACCTCGGGGTAGTGCACATCCATGCACGTCATAATTGCAATCTTGCCGAAATCAGTCTCGAACACCGGGTAAGTGTCGCCGGGTGTATCTACGCAAAAAAAGTTTTTCTCTTCAGGAGCTAAATGCGTCTTGCGATACTTTCCTAAAATGTCGCCGCGTCGATCTATGAGGAAGGCAGTGTTATAAAGGTGTCCCGCCGCCTCCTCGAGTGTTGGAACAATCAGGTAAGTATGGCCTTGCCTCGCACGCTTGCTTGCCCATTCGAGTGTCATTCGTTGAATTTCTTCGGCCCGCTTTCCGATTTCGCCTTTACAAACATTTACTATCGGGAAAAGTTCCGGGAAACAGACAATGTCAGGTTTCGCCGCGAGGACAAGTTCGATTATGCGATCTCCCTCTATCATGTTTGCCTCGACAGTGGTACTTCCCTCCGAGGTTAGAAATGATACGGTACTGACCTTTACGTTACGCGCCATAACCTGTCCTTTTTCAGCGAAGCCCGCAGATTTCAATCGAACAAGCTACCTGCAAGACCTTTATAGACCGGCACCCCTTAGCCCTTATCGACGATATGTCGGCACGCTAGCAAAACACTTTTCCCTATTGGAGGATGAATCGTGGCCTCCGTCGAGAACTGGCTCCTACAACATTCGTGCGACAAACTCCCGTCACTGGATTTCATCCAGGGACACACGCCTTCTCTCGTCAAAAGAGCGTTGGATGGCCAGTGCCGTTTGAGTAGCGCAAAGGCCCGCGCGTCCGTCAGTGGGTGGACGCTGGCCCTGCTGGCAGCACCGCACGAATGTACGCATCTGCTCCAATGCACCGGTGAAGCCACTTCCCTTGTAAGGCGCCAACTTGACGACTGTTTCGGTTTCGTTGACTGCCGTATGATGATGAATTTCGCGCCGGTTCAAAAACGCTGCGACATTCCCTTGGTCACCCACCAGAGACAATTCCCAGTCGTTACCGTACGGGGAGAAACGGCAATATAAGAGTGCGGCGAGCACCCCGTTGGCATACTCAATGGTCACATAAGCGCTGTCGACATTGGGAGTCTGCTTCCGCACTTTGACGTCTCCTACGCCATAAACATGCGTTGGTTCGGAGCCAGCCAGACCGTTCATCAAGTCAATGGCATGGACTCCCCAAGAATTCATTACTCCCCCGGAAGCCTGCGGATCTATGATCCATGTCCCTTCGCGATAAGCCCACCCCACACCGCTGAAGGATTTGAACGCGATCATGTGCAATTGACCAACCTTGTTAAGGTCGAGCAATGCTCGAATCTCCTGATAAAATTCCGAGTATCGCAATTCAAAACCAACTTGCAACACGCGACCGCTGCTTTCCGCCGCATCCACGATGTGCCGACACCCCGCTAGGGTATTTGACAGGGGTTTTTCGCAAAACACATGTTTCCCTCGCTTTAAGGCAGGGAGCACATAGTCCTCATTCAAATTCGGAGGAAGAGAAATTATGACAGCATCAATGGCGCGGTCCTCCAGCATCATATCTACGGAGGAGCAAACGCGCACTGCTGCGGGCAGCATCTCTTTCGCGCTTTGCAGGTTTTCCTTTCCGCGGTTCCAAAGTGCAACGATCTCCGCTTCGCCGATCTGAAGCAGGTTCTTTATGTGGGCCTCACGAGCCCAGGTGGCAGTTCCAATCAATCCTATGCGAACTTTGTTCATCTCCCGCCTTCCATTTCCTCATCGAGTTGCATCAGGGTCTTCAGTTCTCGCCTGGGCGTGCCCTCCAGTCCAGTTGGATACCACGGCGGCAAATCCCGATTCCTCCGCCCCGTGTTCTTGCTAGCGGGTTGCCTCATGAACCACGAGAATTTGATTTGCCCGGACGTTTCGGATCGTTTGAACAATACCGCTCGGCCACTGTATATCCAGTTGACTGACCTCCTCGGCGCGGCCCAGCCCGAAATGAGGACGCGGATCGCGGCTGCTAAGATAACTTCCTGCCGTCTGGACCTGGGTGACCAGCAGGCGGTCTTTTACCCGGGCTTTGATCGATGCACCGATTCCGTCGCGGTTGCTCTTGTGGCCTACCAGTTTTAAGGTGAGCCAATGGTTCCCGTCGCTACCGTTGTTCCTCAATAATTCAGGCAGACCTCCGTTATTCGTTACGAGTACGTCGATGTTGCCGTCGTTATCGATGTCGCCGAAGGCGACTCCTCTGCCTACATTCGGCACCGCAAAACAACTGCCCGCGTCTTTTGACAACTCCTCGAAATATCCTCCCTGATTTATATAGAGCAATTTCTTCTGCTTGAAAGAGAAATCGTCCCGATATTTCTCGATGCCTGGAGCAACATGGCCATTCGCCACAAATACGTCTAAGTTACCGTCGTTGTTGCAGTCAAAAAATCCGACACCAAAACCCACATTCAAGAAGCTCCCATTAAGAATCCCGGTCTGATACGTGACTTCGGAAAAGGATCCGTCACCGTTGTTGTGAAATAGAGCGTTTCCTTCATTCGCAAAATTCGTTACGAGCAGGTCCAAACGTCCGTCGCCATCGTAATCACCGAAATCCGCCCCCATGCCGGCCCGCGGATGGCCATTTTGGTCATAGGCCACGCCTCCCGGCAGTCCTACCTCCTCAAACGTCCCATTTCCTTTGTTGTGAAAAAGAAAGTTCGGGACCGAGTCGTTGGCCACAAATATGTCTGGCCAGCCGTCCTCGTCATAATCCGCAAATGCCACCCCTAGTGCCTTTCCGATGGAACTTCCAATCCCGCATTCATGGGTGACATCGGAAAATGTCCCATCGCCATTGTTGTGATATAACGTGCAATGATCTCCCCGAAAAACACTGGGATGACAGTACGACCGAAATCCTCCGTCCTGGCAGACGGGGTTGTGGTGAGGGTCGAAAGAAACGTAATTGCACACAAAGAGATCTAAGAGGCCGTCCCGATCGTAATCAAAAAAGCCCGCGCTACTAGCCCAGTGGTTCATGTTCATCACGCCCGCAGTTTCAGTGACATCCCGGAAAGTTCCGTCACCATTGTTCCGTAACAGGTAGCTGCGCGGATATCCGGTGACATATAAATCGGGGTAGCCGTCGTTGTCGTAGTCCGCCACAGCGACACCCATGCCGCTAAAACCCTTGATATTAACCTTTACCTGCTCGGTTACATTGGTAAAGGTTCGGTCGCGGTTGTTACGGAATAACATACAAGTTGGATCCGTCAACCTGGGTGCCGACAAACTGCCGCCGTTCACCAAAAAAATATCCAGATAGCCGTCTCCGTCATAATCGAGGAAGGCGGCACCTGAACCCATGATTTCGGGAAGGTAGAAGTCGCTTTGAGCACCGTTGAAGTGACGAAAAATTATTTTTGCTTGGGAACTAATATCCGTAAATAGAGCTGGAGCCTTATAGACAGCGCCGGAGGTTTGAGCGGGCGGTTGTAAGAGCGAGCGAAAGTCGACCGCAGCTGAGGCGGTAGCTAGCGTTATGGTTTTCATCGCTTTTCTGCGGGTCAACACATCTCAGCTCAGTTTAATGGATCCGAGAGAAATGCGATGGTTTGAGGCCTTTGAAAGGGTCACTTGACCTGTATCCGCTACCTGAATATCATATCCATACCTAAGGTTAAAGTTAGGCTATAAGAGCTGGCTCCGATTGTCAATAGTTGCCAAACGTCATGTCGTAGGGTTTGAGATGATCCCTCTGTAGTGAACGTTGCTTTGGCACCGGTGGTTAAGCAGTAAGAAATACTATCGGCAGCCTTGAGGTTTTTAGACGAGCCTACTGGGACAAAGCGACGACGGGAGCCTCACCCCTGCTTACTGTGCAGATCGCCCTAGTCGAAACCCGCCATGAGCGCATACGTGTTCGAATAACGCGCCTGATAATTTTGTGCTTGACACGAAAAGCAGCATCGTGATAACACAACCGCACACTGATGTTGTGGATGATATATCCAAATAATGGACAATGAAGGGGTGGACAATGTATAGGCCGACTTTTTTCCTCAGGTTAGGTCTGTTTATTTCCCTAGCAGGGTTGTGGGGCGGGGCAGCCTGGGGTCAGGATACCGGGACGATTACCGGGGAAGTCCGAGATCCCTCGGGAGCCACGGCTGCGGATGCCTCTGTGACGGCCACAAACGTCGCCACGGGAATTCAGACCCCATCTAAGACAGGGAGTGACGGCGTCTATACCATTCAGCTTCTACCCGTGGGAACCTACTCGATTACGACAGAGCTCACCGGCTTCAAGCAAAGCGTTCTCACTGGAATTACGCTGGACGCTGGTCAGGCCATCCGGATAAATATCAACCTCCAAGTTGGCGCCTCGACTGAGAGGGTAGAGGTCTCGGGCAGTGCACCACTGATACAGACCGAGAGCGCAACGCTGTCCACCGTGATCGATCAACGGCGAGTCGTGGATTTGCCTCTTAACGGCAGGAGTTTCATGCAACTCACGAGCCTCATGGCGGGAACCAATGCAGGAATGCCGAACTCTACGCTAAACGGAGATTTCCAGGCTGGGGGGCAGGTCAGCGCCAACGGGCAACGAAGCAGTTCCGGAAATAACTACACACTGAATGGTGTCAGTGATGAAATTATTATTGGACGGTATGCGGCAGTGAGACCTTCCATCGATGCCATCCAGGAATTCGACATGGAAATTGGGCATTATTCGGCGTCCAGAAGCATGGGAACTGGTGCCCAGGTCGATCTGGTTCTCAAGTCCGGGACCAACAAGTTTCATGGTTCCGCGTTCGAGTTCCTCCGCAATGATGCGCTGGACGCTAACGACTTCTTCCGGGAGCGCTCAGGGCTTCCGGTAGCTCCGTTTAAACGCAACCAATTCGGCGGTGTGATCTCCGGGCCAATCATTCACAACAAGACCTTTTTCCTGTTCAACTACGAGGGGCTACGTTTGCCCTCGCCTGCAACCAATATCACCAGAGTACCCACCGCGGGCCAACTGCAGGGTAATTTCTCGGGCTTCAGCGGGACCATCAACGATCCAAACACCGGCCAGCCTTTTCCAGGGAACATCATTCCTACGAACAGGATAAATCCTGCCGCGGCGGTGCTGGCTCCATACTGGCCCGCGCCCAATTCCACCACCCTGACGGGTGCTAACAACTACATTAACACCGGAGCAAACCACGAGACCATTGATGGCTACATCGGTAAGATTGATCATGAGTTTTCGGTATCGAACAGGCTTTCAGCCACCTTTGCGATGAGCCAGGCCAGTCAGAAAAACGTGCCTGTAATCCCCTTTTTTGCGACTGTTTCACCTGACAACACCCGTAACATTGGGTTAGTTTATACCCACGTGTTCACTCCCACAGTGCTATTGGAGCTCAGGGCGGGCTTCAGTCGCTCGCATACCGGTCGAACCTTTCCGAAGCGCGATCCGGCAAAATTCTCGGGCTCGGCGTTGGGGATTCCGACCGCTACCAATAATCCTGATACGGTAGGGGTGCCTCAAGTTTCAGTCTCAACTTTTGCGCTGATCGGTGACGCGTACGCTACGCCCTATCGGGCGGGGGACAACGTCTTTCAATACAAGGGGGACCTGCATCGTACCAGCGGTAAGCATAGCCTTTCCATCGGCGCCGAATTTTTCCGAGAGCAGCAGAACCAGTTCATCGAGTACTTCTCCCGCGGAGCTTTCCGATTTGATGGTAGGTTTACCACACCGGCGGGGGCGTTAAAGCAACCCGAAAACGCCTTGGCAGATTTCCTTCTGGGAATCCCCGCCCAGGTCACTTCGGGTTCGGGGTCAATTCCCAATTATCAGCGCTCGAACCTCTTTGGAATTTACGTTCAGGACGACTACAAGGTTACGCGGACGCTTACCGTTAACTTGGGGTTGCGCTATGACCTGCACACGATACCTTACGATATTCGGGGGCTGGCTGTAAATTTTGACCCGGCCACGGGTAAACTCTTCGGAGCTGGTGAGCGGAGACCCTTGATACAAGGCGACCATAATAATTTTGCGCCGCGCTTTGGATTCGCCTGGCAGCCCTTTGGAAATGGTAATACGGTCATTCGCGGCGGTGCGGGCATCTACTATGACCATGTCGAGCACAACCAGTGGACGGTTCTCTCCACGAATCCCCCCACGTATTTCACGACGTTTTTCACCAATAACATGACCAACCCATTTTTCATGAATCAGCCTATCCCAACCGCGACGCTGGGATTGCCGTTCTTGGTTCCGGTCGATCCGCACATTAGAACTGCCTACAATCAACAATGGGGCCTGAACGTTCAGCGGCAGTTCGGGTCGAATTGGAGTATTTCAACTGGCTATGTAGGGTCATCCGCACACAAGCTAGGTCATTATTACGACCTCAACCAACCTATGGCGGGACCTGGGGACGTACAAGCTCGCCGTCCTTACCAAGACTATACGGCGATTTACTTTTGGAGCGGGGAGGTGAACGCTAGCTATAATGCGCTTCAAGTACAGGTTCAGAAACGTTACTCGCGTGGTGTGACGCTTTTGTCGGCCTACACTTGGTCGAAGACAATTGACACAGGGAGCTTCTCAACGGGGAACGGAGGTTACGGAGGTCAGAATAGTGTACAGAATGTGTATAATCGCGGCGCGGAAAAAGGCCCTGCAGCGTTTGACACGCCCCATCGGTGGGTAAACAGTCTGGTTTGGGATCTGCCCGGCCGAGATATGAGGGGGCTGAAGGGTGTGGCGATTGGGGGCTGGGAATTCTCGGCTGTTAATGTTCTACAGTCCGGCTACCCGTTCAGCGTTTACGCGCTCGGAGATACCGCCAATAACGGGGATGGTGGCGAGCGAGCGAACCTTGTTGGAAACCCACGTTTGTCTTCAGGCCAATCGGTCGATCACTGGTTTAACACCGCGGCTTTTTCCAATCCCCCTAACTACACCTTCGGGAATTCAGGGCGCAATATCCTGAGAACCCAGAGGCTCGTGAACTTCGACCTAGCGCTCATGAAGAACTTTAACATTACAGAAAGCCAGAAATTGCAGCTCCGGGGTGAGTTCTTCAATGCCTTCAACAATGTTTATTTTGGGCCTCCCGGAACCACCGTCGGCCTCGCGAGTTTTGGCGTGATAAACAGTCAAGCTAATACTCCCCGGCAAATCCAAGTAGCGCTCAAGTACTTGTTCTGATTCAGGAACGATGGGATCTGCAAGCCCCTGATCTACAGGTGAATCCCTGAGTGGATGCCAACTGCGCTAGCTAGGGCGTTTCGGCGGGCGGCAGCATAGGTTCACGCCGGGGTGTCTCTGAAACCTTACTCCATCAGTAAGGGGTGAAAACTGATCCGTGGACCCGTCCGAAGGATTGTGTAGATGAAGAAGCTGATATCGCTGGTTGTGATGTTACCGTTTTATGTTTTCAGTCAAGAGGCCTCCGATACTCTTCCACCAGCTACTCGACGGGCTGTCGCAACAATCAGCGCTGATGAGATTAAGGGTCCCATGGTTTTCCTCTCCGCCGACGAGATGCAAGGTCGCAATACAGGTAGCCACGAGGGTCGAATTGCAGCGAACTACATTGCGTCCGAGTTTTTACGATCGGGACTCAAACCAGCAGGCGACAATGGTACCTATTTTCAAGATTTCAACTTAGTAACAGCCTGGGTCGACCGCGAGAACACCGTGCTCAAGGTCGCCATCGGCGGATTTGAAAAGTCTTACCAGATCGACCACGATTTTTCCTTTTGGGTAATGCAGAGCAATAATCCCGCCCAAGCCATTGGCCCACTGATCTTTCTCGGCTATGGCATTGATGCACCTGAGTACAGCTACAACGACTTTGCCGGTGTGGACCTTCACGGCAGGATTGCTATGATCCTGCAACGTGAGCCGCAGGAAAACAACTCCAAGTCGAAGTTCAAGGGGTCATGGAATACCTTCTATGCCTACGAGTGGTTTAAGGCAGAGCAGATACGGAAGGCCGGTGCGGCCGGGCTGCTTATCATAAAAAAGCGAAACCCCGGACGCGCCCAAAACGTTTCCAGTGGGCCGCATCCCGGTAGTGTCGCTCCTCTCCCGCACTACGCGCTCGCTGGGAGGTTGTGGGACTTTCCAATCTTTTCGATTACTTCCGACGTTGCTGACGATTTACTAGCTCGGACAGGCCAATCGGTTGAATCTTTGGAGCAGGAAATCGACCGAAGCTATCAGCCCCATTCCTTCGCAGTGCCCGGTGTGACCCTGACGATGAGGAAGGCGCTTAAAGACCAGAAAGTAATTCAGGGTCGCAACGTACTTGGACTGCTGGAAGGCACCGACCCGGCCCTTCGAAATGAAACAGTATTGATTAGCGGACATTACGATCATATCGGCGTGGCGGGGGACCGGATTTATCATGGTGCTGATGACAACGCTTCTGGGACGACTGGCGTACTGGAAATCGCGAAAGCTTACTCGCGAGGAGCTGTAACCCCGAGAAGAACCATCCTCTTTGTTGCCTTCGACGCGGAAGAACGACCCATGCTTGGTTCCTACTTTTACGTAGAGCACCCAGTTATCCCACTGGAAAATACTATCGCCGATTTAAATATGGACATGATCGGGCGCGACGAGCAGACAGAGACTTGGCACACGACGGCTGAACAGAACAAAAACGATGTCAACATTGTCGGTACGCTTTATGATCCTGACCTGCGGCGGATAATCGAAGACAGCGACAAGACGATCGGTGTGAAACTGGACTTCAAGACTGACAACCGTGACCCGGAAGCGTGGTTCGCCCGAAGCGATCAATTCTGGTTCGCGATCAGACGCATCCCCATGGTTCTATTCACTACCGGCGAGCATCCCGACTACCATACAGAAAATGACACTTGGGATAGGATCGATTATCGTAAGATGGAAAAAATTATTCAGCTGGTGTTTTTGACGAGTGTAAACCTGGCTGATTCACCCCAAAAGCCGAAATTTGTCCCATGAGCAGAGGCAGCGGATCCAATACAATTAGAGGAGTCTAGTTATATTCACGCGTAGAGAAGCGCTTAAGATTGTGACGGTGGCCGGTGCATCGGTTGCCATAGGTTCTCGGTTGCCCCTGCTAGGCGTCCGACGGACGTTCGGAGCTCTGCGGCAATCACGTCCCCGGCTCTACCACCCAATGGACGATCCCGAGTACCGCTTCGCTCCACCCACCGATCCGGTGCGGAAGCGCATTTTGCAGAACCTGCTGGCCGACTGTGAGGAACTCTCCAAGCGAGAGCCGTGGGAGCAGATTCCGGAGGTGCCGGACAGTCCGCTTCCTTTTCATCAGCTTTACATCACGTTTTATTCGTCGATGCAAGCGGGTGCAATGATTGAGCAATACGCCTTTGCTTGGCGGATGACGCATGATGAGCGCTGGCTTGCGAAGGCCAAGCAGTGGCTGCTGGCATCGGCGAATTGGAAGCACAATGACGAGATCGAATTGACCTTCTATGGTGCCGATCGTTACATGCAGGCTTACGCGGTAGCGCTGGACTGGCTGGCTGGCGCCTTGACGGAAGAGGAGGAGGCAACAGTTGTCAAGGCACTGGTGGATCTCATGAACCGCTGGTGGCCGGACGTAAACAGACTTCGGCACGATCCGGAGGGAGGGCACCACGCAGTAGTGGATAACGGTCATTTTGGTGTAGCTGCCCTTCAACTGCTGGATCACCACCCTGACGCTAAGGAGTGGGTGTCCGCCGTGGTGGACCGGTTTCGTGCTGGAATCATGCCGCACGGTTGTGGCGAGGATGGAGAGCCAGACGATGGCATTAGTTTTGGGGTTGCCGAAGACATGTGGATGCTGCATTTCTGTGATGCTCTACGGAACGTGATGGGGATTGATCTGTATAAGGAGTTTCCGGGGAGGAGCACCAAGCCTCTGATGTGGGAACGTTACTGCGTGGTTCCGCCGAAGCAACTTTCTCGCGACCGTTATGCCCAGGCTAATTCCAGTTGTCTGACGGGGATAGGGTACGATCAATTGGATGCTCACAGTGCTGCTCTTTTGCGTCTGGCGCAGGAAGCGGGGGATGAGAAGTTGCGGGAAATAGCATTGCGAGATCCGTTGTTGGGACGCGTCCACCTGTTCGGCTATGGTGTGAAGCAAAGCGACGCGGAGTGTATGGTGAGCTGGGGGCCTTACGCCTATCTGTTCTACGATCCGAACTTCAAGCCCGGCCGGCAGCAAGTTGCGTATCCGCTGTGCAAGTCCTTCACACCCACTTACGGGACAGTGACGTTTTTACGGAGCGGTTGGGCGGACGAGGATATGGTTGTGCAGTTGTTAGGCTACAACGGTGGCCAGGCAACCAGCTTCAGTAATTTGCATGTGCAATATGCAGGCTATCCGGTGCTGAAGACGATTGGGGCGGCGGAGGCATCGCCGCCCCTGCCGTGTGGGAGTTTGCCCAGCGTGGGGGGACAGGATGAGTTTGTGGCGGTGATCGGTGAGTTGGGGTCGACGCGGCTTGGAAATAAGGTAGATGCAGAAGGTGCGCGGACGCAGCATGAGTGCTGGGTGTTGGGAGGGAAGTGGCCGGCGCTGATGGTGGCGGTGCGGCGAAAGCTGCGAGGAATGGAGATGGTACGGGAAAAAGGAGAGGTACACGCGCGTTTGAATGGGAAGGACTATCTGCAGTATCCGCGGGAGCGATATTTCAATCCTGGGGCCGGAGAGATGCGGGTGAAGATCCGCCTGCACGATCAGGTGGAGGGAAAGCGGCCGCAGATCATTTTCAACACGGGGATCGGAGTGGATTATCACAACACGAGGCTGGGGACGGGGGTAAATCAGTTCAGCCTGGGTTTTTGGGGTGGAGAGGATTTGAAGTTTGCGGTGACGAGCCAGGACTTCTTAACCGAGCGCGTGAGCATACCCGTGAAAGAAGCTGCTCTGGTTCCAGGGAAGTGGCAGGAAGTAGTAGCGCGATGGGGAGGATTCAACGACCCGCAAGGGAAGCCGTTCATTGAGATTGAATTGGACGGACATAAGAACCGGTTTGACGATGCGGCGGCGTTTGGGGAAATGGGAGTGGACACGCAGGGACTGAAGTCGCGGAAGACGCCGCTGCCTTTTTATATCCGGCCGCAGACGGAGTTAGCATTTGGAGCGGCGATGCAGATACCCGGGACGGGGTTAGGGTGTGACCTTGGTCGAATCGAGATGGTGTGTCCGGAGCGGGAGCGGTTCTTGGTGGAATTTGCGCAAGGGCTAGGGGAGGAGAGCGGGGGTGGATTGCTGGAATGGAAGCTGAACCCGGTGGAGTTGCGGGAGCGGGGGAAGCATGGCGCAGTGCTGGGGGCAGGGCCGAAGAGGATA